>ERZ791917.44-NODE-44-length-177013-cov-14.546350_pt1 | contig 177013 bp, 137 predicted proteins | sample MGYA00510138_ERZ791917 | MGnify/ENA primary metagenome ERZ791917 (study PRJEB30046, sample SAMN00792102) | human gut metagenome | study: EMG produced TPA metagenomics assembly of the A metagenome-wide association study of gut microbiota in type 2...
TTTTTAGTTACTCCTGCACGGAAATCTATTCGGTTTTATAGAGGAAAGATACAAACTTTTTGAGTAAAGTAGGGATTTTGTGCCATAAAATAGCTATCTTTGCATCATCAACACCTTATTATATAGGATTATGTCTATGGAATCATCGAGTTGGAAATATCATTGTGAACCACAAGTGAAGGTGGGAATCGTCAGTGGTGTGACCATTCATTTTACGTTGAATGGCCCCTGCACGGTCCTGGGACGAAAGGCAGTAGGCGCTCAGACGGTGGAGATGACACCCCGCGGCATCGTGTGGAACAACGAGGTATATCCCGAGCTGGTCTTCTCGCCTTTGGCAGATGGCGCGTCATTTTCGCTGAGCGATGTGACCATAGGCGTGAATTTTCACTGGGAGCGCAAAGAGACACAGACTTTCTCGGGTACACTGCGTCTCATTCAGAACGGTGACAAGGTATGTGCTGTCAATGAGCTGCCGGTGGAGAAATACCTGGAGAGTGTGATCTCCAGTGAGATGAGTGCTACGTCGAGTCTGGAACTGCTCAAGGCGCATGCGGTTATCTCGCGGTCATGGCTGCTGGCTCAGATGGAAAAACGAAAAGGGGAGCAGCCGACAGACGAGGTGAAAGCACAAGAAAAATCAGCAGCTGCCGAGATGGTGGAAGACGAGGATCGTATCGTGAAATGGTATGACCGTGAAGACCACACGCTGTTTGACGTCTGTGCCGATGACCATTGTCAGCGCTACCAGGGCATCACCAAGGAAACCAGTCCGCACGTGGCGGAAGCCATCAGACTGACACGAGGTGAGATTCTGACTTCCGACGGTGAGATCTGTGACGCGCGCTTCTCGAAGTGTTGTGGCGGCGTGACGGAGGAATTTCAATATTGCTGGGAAAACAGCCCGAAGACTTACCTGAAAGCGGTGACTGACACTGCTGAGATGGTTAAGAGTCAGGAAGACAAGAACAATAGTAATAACAATAGCAGCGACGCGTTGGTTCCCGACTTGACGGTAGAGGCTGCGGCAGAGCGGTGGATACGCTCCACACCACCGGCATTCTGCAATACGAAAGACAGAGAAGTGCTGTCGCAAGTGCTCAACGACTATGATCAGGAGACCACAGATTTCTATCGCTGGACGGTAGAATATACGCAAGAGGAATTGGCTGAGCTGACTCAGAGAAAGACATCACGCAAGTTGGGACGCATCCGCGATCTCGTGCCTTTGCAGCGGGGAAAGAGCGGCAGAATCTGTCTGCTGAAGATCATCGGTGAGAACCATGACCTGATCATTGGCAAAGAGTTGGAGATACGCCGGGCACTCAGCAACAGCCATCTCTATAGTTCAGCCTTTGTGGTGGACAAAGTGGGTGAGGATGCCGACGGATTTCCAAAGAGCTTCACCCTCCACGGAGCAGGATGGGGACACGGCGTGGGACTCTGTCAGATTGGTGCCGCGATGATGGGCGCCAAAGGCTATGACTATGACAGAATCTTAGCGCACTATTATCCCGGTGCCAGTCTCACGAAGCTATACGTTTAAAACCAGTTACGACCATTTACGACTATGCTCAATAAAACAAAAAAGAGAACACGAGCAACTTTTCAAGAACAAGAACACAGGTCGCCTTGGCTATGGGTGCCGTCGCTGTCGTTTGCCGACGGATTGCCTTTGGTGACAATTATGACCCTATCGGTGATCCTCTATAAACAGCTGGGACTGAGTAATGCCGAGATCACCTTCTATACCTCGTGGCTCTATCTGCCTTGGATATTGAAACCGGTATGGAGTCCGCTCATCAATGTGGTGAAGACCAAACGCTGGTGGATCGTGCTGACGGAAGTACTCCTGGGCGCTGCCTTCGGCGGAGTAGCCTTCACGATACCTACCTCGTTTTGGCTGCAAGGCTCGCTGTTTTTCTTTTGGGTGATCGCCTTTGCGGGTGCCAGCCACTGCATCTCTGCCGACGGCTTCTATATGCTTGGCCTCAACACCCATCAGCAGGCTACGTTCATGGGTATCCGCTCGCTGTTTGACCGTCTGGCCACGATCTTCGCACAAGGCGTACTCGTGATGATAGCGGGCAATCTGCAGGTGGTCTTCCGCAACAGCATCTCTTACTCGTGGAGTCTGACATTCTTTGGCGTCACGGGACTGTTTCTGCTGTTGTGGCTTTGGCATAACTGTGTATTGCCGCGCCCCAAAGAGGATGCCAAGCGCCCGTTTGTCAACTTCAAAACCATCAGTGAAGAGTTTACGCATACCTTCCGCACATTCTTTGCCAAGGAACAGATATGGGTGGCTCTGATGTTCATCATCTTCTTCCGCATGCCGGAGGGACTGATGGAAAAGGTGTCTGCGCTCTTCCTCATCGACTCGGGACATAACGGAGGACTGGGACTCTCGCCTCAGGAATATGGACTCGTACAAGGTACCGTGGGCATCATCGGCGTTTCGTTGGGAGGCATCTTAGGAGGCATCCTCGCAGGTAAAGACGGACTGAAGAGATGGATATGGCCGATGGCCCTGGCTTTCTTCCTGCCGCAGATGGTCTACCTGCTGCTGAGTTACACGCTCTCTTCCAGTCTGTGGATGGTCAGCCTTTGTGTGTTTGTGGAGCAATTCGGCTATGGCTTCGGACTGACTGCCTACACACTATACCTTATATATTATAGTCGTGGCGAATACAAGACCAGCCACTATGCACTGGGGTCCGCTATCATGTCGCTCTCGATGATGCTGCCGGGATTGGTATCCGGTGCACTGCAAGACATGATGGGCTACCGCCATTTCTTCACGCTCTCACTCGTCTTCAGCCTCCTCACCCTCTTGGTAGTAGGACGGCTGAAAATCGACAAAGAGTTTGGAAAAGCTGAGCAGGAACAAGGACAAGAAAAGAAACAAGAGAAAGAGCAGGAAGCATAAGGCTGCTGAGCCATACCCACTTGGCTCACGACAGACAAAACAGAGGCTTCGAACAATGCGGTCTCCATTTTTAGCGGACACCAATAAAACCAAAACAAAGATGCCGCAACCTCGCAGTATATACTTGTGGAGTTGCGGCATTATCATGTTCACTTCATGGCTATTCCATGTCCATTATCATATCTGATTATCATGCCTATTTCACGACACCGATAATCTCTTTCACGCTCTTGCATCCGTGGCGCTCCAACCACTGAGCCATGCCAGTCTTGACTTTCACGGTGACGGCGGGATCAATGAAGTTAGCCGTACCAATCTCAATGGCTGTAGCTCCTGCCATCATAAACTCGATAGCATCTTCTGCTGTCATGATGCCACCCAAGCCTATCACCGGTATCTTCACGGCTTTTGTCACATCATGCACCATTCTCACGGCGACAGGCTTGACAGCCGGACCACTGAGTCCACCGGTACCAATGCTCAACTTGGGACAGCGGTGCTCGATGTCGATGGCCATACCCATCAGTGTGTTGATGAGCGACACGCTGTCTGCACCCTCAGCCTCACAAGCACGGGCGATGTCGGCAATGAAAGTGACATTGGGCGAGAGCTTCACGATGAGTGTCTTGTGATATACTTTACGCACTGCCTTTACCACACTGGCAGCCCCCTCGCAGGTGACACCAAAGGCCATGCCGCCATCCTTCACATTGGGGCAAGAGATATTCAGCTCAATAGCCGGAATACGATCCAACTCGTCGATACGCGCTGCGCACTCGGCATAGCGCTCGGGCGAGGAACCGCTCACGTTGACGATGAAATGAGTAGGGATATCCTTTATCTCAGGATAGATATGCTCACAGAAATAGTCCACACCTTTGTTCTGCAATCCCACGCAGTTGAGCATACCACTGGCTGTTTCTGCCATACGCGGATAGTCGTTGCCCTCGCGCCATTCCAATGTGGTCCCCTTGACAATGATACCGCCGATTTCCTCCAAAGGCACCAAATCGGCAAACTCCACACCATAGCCAAACGTACCGCTGGCTGTCATGACAGGATTGGATAATTCGAGCTGATGAATATTGACTCTTAAATCTACCATAACAACTTCTTAATATTAAACACAGGTCCTTCTTTACATACACACAGATTGCCGTCAACAGTCTTCTCCACACAGCACAGACATGCACCCAGTCCGCAGGCCATCATATTCTCCAACGATATCTCGCAAGGAATATTCTTCTCCTTGGCGAATCTCGTCACTGCCTTCATCATCGGAGTAGGACCACACGTCTGGATGAAATCGAAATGCTCATTCTGTAAAACAGAGTGGTTGGTGACAAAGCCTTTCTCACCAGCAGAAGCATCTTCTGTGGTGACATATACCTTACCAAAATTCTTAAACAAATCCAACTCTAATAAATCTTTAGCAGAGCGGGCACCAAGCAGGAATACAGGCTCTCCACCCTGACGCTTGATCTCTGCGCCCTGATAGAGAACTGGAGCCACGCCGACACCGCCACCTACTAAAAGCACGCGCAGACGATGGCTGTCATCCGGCTTTTCGCAGGAAGAGGAGGCAGCACTGCAAATCGTAGACTTGATAGCCGCGAGATCACTGAAACCACTGCCTAAGGGGAAGAGGCAGTTGAGTGTGTCGCCGGCCTTGAGTTTAGCCATGTGCTTCGTGCCTTCACCAACAGCGGCCACCAGCAGCCACAACTCATTGCGGGAGACATCTATGAAGTTGATCGAGATAGGGCGGCGGAGAAAGGTGGTGGGACTGTCCTCAACGTGGATGTTGACAAACTGTCCCGGCATCATCTCCGGAAGAGGTTGCTTGGAAGTGAGCTTGAGCAGAACATGATGATCACTGATATGTTCGTTCGATGCCACTGTCAAGTCCATACAATATTTCTTCATATAAATGGATTTAAAGGGTCTTTCTTCTTAGCAAGAGCATCACCGCAGCAATACCGTCGGGCTTACTCAATTCTGCATTCGGGCTTACACCTTATTATATTTAGAAGATAATATATAAAGGGGAGCGCCCGCCGTTTTCCTATCGGGCTCACCCTCTGCTATAATTCGACTACAAACTTACACAAAAAAAACAAGAAATCGGCATTTCTATCCCTACAATATTTCATCCGATGGCAAGAATTACTCTTCCGCAGCCTCAATCACAACCAGTTCTGAAGATAAAAACACCTTGCAGCACATAAAAGAAGATTCCCCATGAAGCAAAACTCCATCACTTCATGAGGAATTAAACCAGCCTTATCTCGGAAGAGCCTCGATACGGCAAAAGACAGACATTATTTCTTTGGTGCAAAAGACTCCCACGTCTGATCGTCATAGAAGATTCTTATTTCCGTGATCTTTCGCTGTGGCTTGTCAACATATTTCACAATAACCTTTTCGGCCTGAGACGTAGCAGAGCGAGCAGATTGGCTGCCTTTTCCATTTTCCTGCCCAAAGAGCGAAGGCTGCTGTGAGCCTGGAGCGGCACCGACTGAGGCTGGGTTCTCGACACTATGCCCATCGTCTGACAGTGATGCTCCGGTTGCTATAGTATCATCAGCAGAAGCGTCACCGTCAGCAAAATCAGACTGCTGAGCATTGTCTCCGGCAGTGGGGGAGTTGCTCACATACATCGGACCCGTGCCAAACATCAGCCAGTTGATGGAGATTTTGGGGAAGTGCTGATGGATATTCTCCACGATCTGCAAGGTTGGGCGTGTTCGACCATTGAAGATACCACTGAGAGTGCCTTCAGAGATGCCCGTGAACTGCGCGAAAATTTTTTGCGTCATGTGCTGATTTTCCATCAGCTTCTTAATTCTGTCTTTCATATCAGGTGCCATAGAGATGAAAAGGAGCCAAAAAGCCGTCTTCACTTAAGTATTTGCAAAGTTAAATCAAAAAATCGATATTTGCAAATATAAAGAGGAGAATTTTAATCCTAAAACGATATTCGATAAATCAAATAATGTAGATTTTAGAATTTGGATATGATAATCGATATATTAAGATTTGCAAATTCAAATATTACCTTCAAAAGACCTATGAAGCTTTAAATCAACAATTCAAGTCAACTATTTGGCTTTGACAAGGCTATATCTGCATATTATAATATAGAAAAGGGCCAAAAAGGGTGATTCTGCAGGTTAGAAGCTCTATATTCATGTATATGACTTCTCAAATATTTGATTTTATTATTGATAATCAAAGACTTATCATTAAATAGTATATCTGTATACTTTTGCGTTTAAGTTTTAAAATTCATGCTTGTAAATTTGAATAGTTAAACAAAATATGTATTTAATAATCCAAACAGTTTAACAACTCGGTTTTATAAATCATATTATTATCAAGTTCCTCAAATTCAAAGTTTGAAATTCAACAATCTAAAACCAAAGCAAACGTTAATCTTGAATCTCGATGTGCTTAGGATGCCGTTTTTCGTCATTTTGGCGAAAATTCGGGCAAGGATAGGAGTTGGTTCAGATTATTAAAATCTCAGCAAAAAATTTTAGCCTAACTTCGCTCATCTTGAGGAAGTTAGGCTAAGAAATAGGTGTTTTCTCAACTTTCAATCTAGAGAAAAACAGGCGCTATTTTGCGTTTTTCGGTGCTTTTTAGTGCAAAATGAAGAAGACAAGCTCCCTCATCAGCTCCTCGGGAGGCGTATTTGGGTTGTCCAAACCCTTAATTTTGGCGTCTGTTTCTCCTAGTTTATCCAAAATCTGTAGCGTCTTTCTTCCCGAGTAGTTTTTCATACCTGTGAGATAGTCTTTCACGCCCCATGGACTTCTCATGCCCAGATATTCCGCCAGAGCATATTGGTCGTTGCGGTTGGGAGCATAATACGCCAGCATCAGATTCTGGAAGAAATTGAAGAGCAACGGCACGAGGCTGTAAGCGGAGCCCGCTTTAGGATTACTGTTGAAGTAACTGATGATTTGATTTGCTTTGTAAACATTTTTATTAACGATGGCATCTCTCAGCTCAAAGGCGTTGAAATCTTTGCTCACCCCCACATTGCGCTCCACGATGTCAGGCGTGATACGTCTGTCGTTTTCCGGCAGTGAGATGAGCAGCTTGTCGAGTTCGGAAGTGAGTCGGCTGATGTCAGCTCCGATATGGTCAGCCATCATCGCGGCACTTTTCTCATCGATGGATGCTTTTTGCCTACTGACATAATCGTTGATGTATTTTGGCAGCTGCCACTCCTTGAGTTTCTTGCTTTCAAAAATGATACCCATCTTATCGACAGCTGCTGCAAATTTCAGTCTTCTGTTCACCGTACCATTTTTATAGCAGAAAACGAGAATTGTTTTCGGTTGCGGATGGAGCACATATTTCTCAAGTTTATCAAACGACTTGAGTCCCTGCGCCTCCTTGACGATGATCACTTTTCTTGGAGCCGTCATCGGATACTGCATCGCCAAGTCAGCGATCTGCGCCGCGTTGACATCAGCGCCGAAGACCACGGTAAGGTCGAAGGCCTGTTGCTCGGGTGTGAGGATTTGGTTTTGGAAGAAGTTGCTGAGCTTGTCGATATAGTAGGGCTCATCACCCATGAGCAAATACACGGGTGCAAACTCTCCTTTTTTGAGTTGTCGCATCAGAGCGTCGAATGAAACTGAAGCTTTCTTTTCTGGCATGTTTCTGTTTCTGTTATCTGTTATTCTCGCGATAAATGACTATCTTTGCACAGTGGAAAACGCAGGAGTCACCCTGCTACGGCTCCACCAAGAATAATCACTTGCAAAGATAACAAAATGATTTCAATCAACCTACCCCATAGCGATATAAAAATAGGAGGGACCCGCGAAAAACCGATGGTCCTGGACATCCTGCGTCACCGCTATGTGGCATTGACACCTGAGGAGTGGGTACGTCAGAATTTCGTACATTATCTGATTTCCGAGCTTCACTATCCTTCGGGGCTGTTGGCCAACGAGGTGTCGCTTCCGGTAGGCACGAAACGGCTGCGGGCAGACAGCGTGCTCTATGACCGCGACATGCATCCGAGAATGATCATCGAGTATAAGGCGCCGTCAGTGAAAATCACGCCAAAGGTATTGGAGCAGGTTACTACCTACAATCTCTTGCTGCATGTCGACTATCTGGTGATGAGCAATGGTCTGACGCACTATTGCTGCAAGATGGATTATGAGAGTAAAAAGTATGTATTCCTCTCAGAGATCCCCGTCTACGAAAATCTTTGAATCGGGATTCCATGATATGGATTACTCAAACTCTACCCGAATTACGCAGTTACGAGTAACAAAAAACCTCATGGTTGTTGACCATGAGGTTTTCTAAAGGTTACACGGCAGCGTAGCCCTTTGTGGAGTTATCACGCATGATGTCGCGGATATTCAACTCCTTGTATTCACCGCCTTGATGTGCTGTGGGATCCGGATGATGAGGTTTGTCTTCCTCATAGCTGAAGTTCTTGTAGTTCAGTTCAGCGCATCCCCACACGATGAGCACAGCCACGATGAACACGACCAATGCTATTGCTATATTCATAGAGCGTATTGAATTATGATTTGATACGAGTTGTAATTCTGTTGCAAAGGTAGCAAATTTAGCTGTAAAACATTTATTTTCAGAGCAGTTTTTTTCAAGCAGCTTACAAAAGAGCAGCTCTTCAAAGAGTTTCTTTCAGCTATCATCTTACAAAGAGTTCTTTCCGTGAATAGCTTCAGCAGGTCTCTTATTGCTTTCTCCTCACTTCCTCTCTGCGCCACAGCTTCCAGAGGGTTGTCGGGCCAGTAGTGCTTGGGGTATCGGCGCCGTAGCTCCTTTCTCACCTCGAAGTAAGTATCCTGCCAAAAGCTCTGCAAGTCAGCAGTAAGCTGTACTGGCTTGAAGCCAGGACTGAGCAGTTCCATCAGCACGGGTATCTTACCATCGTTGACACGCGGCGTGGCGGTGAGTCCGAAGCATTCCTGAAGCCGGACGCTGAGTACGGGTGCCTCCGAACCTTTGCGGTATCTGAGCTGTACCTTGCTGCCCGAGGGTACCACGATATATGTCGGTGCCAGCCTGTCCACCTCCTGCTGCTGTTCATAGGAGAGCATGTTCCACAGAACACTCTCCATATCCATTTTCCTCATCTCGCTGACCGTGGTGATCACCTTCCCGTCTTTTTCAAGATAGAAGGGCAGCCATCCCTCCGGTTGTTTAAGCACAGCGTCAGCAGAGACATCGGGAAGTCCAAGTTCGGGATACCACTGTGCCACGAGGGCTATGCGCTCTTGCAGTGCAGCCGTCTTGTCGGTCCAGCTGAACATGCTCCTACCCTCCTTCTTCGCAGCCTCGCAGATGATACGTTCCAGCTGCTCCTTCGGCACATTGTCCAGCGGCTTCGTCTTGACTACGAGCGTACCTATTCTCATCTCTTTCTGGGCAACCACCCCACCCTGATGCGCTATCCATGTGATGTTGTCCCACCATGTGGCATAGTCTTCGAGGCTTTGACTGCTGACCGGTGCGGAGAGGAAAGCCCTTCCCCTACCCCCGCTTCCGGCGTGCAGCGTAGCGATGACCAGCCACTGAAAGCTGGTAAGCGGATCCGCCGCGTCGAGCATCACCTCTTCGCCATTGGCCATCCGGTAGTTGCCATTATGGTCCAGAGCCTTTGCGATTCTCTCGGGATAGGCGGCAGCGACAAGTGCACCTATATCCTCCCTTGCCACATAAGCGTTGCTGGCATGTATGCCCACCATTCTGTCATACTCTGCTGCTATGTTTCCGATGCGCTTCCATCTTCCCAGCGCATTTCTCCGTCTTGCATCCTGCAGAGCCGTCACGCGCAGCAACAGGTCTGTATAAGCGTTATTGTCCTGCGCCATCACGTCTTTCTCCTCTAGGATAGCGGCGATATCACATGCCAGCGACTTCTCCTGCGCGTTTCGTGCCTGGAGTATCATTCGGGCAATTCTCGGGTGACATGGCATGGCGGCCATTTCTCGTCCCAATGGGGTGATCTGTCCCTCCATGCTGATGGCATGGAGTTCCCTCAGCTCTTTGACAGCTCTTGCCACGTTGCCATTTGGTGGTGGCGTAAGCCAAGGCAAACGCTCTACATCTGTCTCACCGAAAGCCGCCACATCCAGCACCATCGTCACGAGATCGGCATCCATGATCTCAGGCTGCCGCTGCTCCTCCATACGCTGTTGGGTGACATTGGTCCACAGCCGGAAGCAGATACCCGCGGCCAAACGCCCCGCTCTTCCCGCTCTTTGTCGTGCCATGTCCATGCTGACGCGCACAGTCTCGAGATGGCTCAGGTCGTTGGTGGGATCAAAGACGAGTTTTCTGTAGTAGCCGCTGTCCACCACGATTCTGATACCCTCTATTGTCAGCGATGTCTCAGCAATAGGCGTGGCCAACACCACCTTTCTCTCTCCCTGTGCAGAGGGACTGATCGCCTCGTATTGCTCTTGTGGCGGCAGATTGCCATAAAGCAGGCACACATGGGTAGAGCCCAGACTATTGCCCAGCAATTCCGCACATTTGGCGATATCAGCCTGCCCGGGGAGGAAAGCCAATATATCGCCTTCCATCTCGCGGTGTACTCTGCTGACAGTGGCGGCAACAGCCTCTGCTATTTCACTCGGAAGAATATCGTCTTTCGAGAGCACAGTCTCCACGGGATACATCCTCCCCTGACAGGAGACTTCGCGGGCGCCAAGGGCCTGACAAATAGCTGTGGCGTCGATGGTAGCCGACATCACGACGATGTCCAAGTCAGATCTGAGGATACTCCTCGCCTCTTGTGTCAGACAGAAAGCCAAATCCGACTGCAAGCTGCGCTCATGAAACTCGTCGAAGATGACGCAGCTCACGCCTTCGAGCGTAGGGTCTTCGACCAGGCGGCGCGTGAGGATTCCCTCTGTGACCACCTCTATCCTTGTCTTCAACGAAATCTTCTTCTCGAAGCGTATCTGATAGCCTACCGTCTGCCCCACTTCCTCGCCGAGCATCTGTGCCATGCGCAGGGCTACCTGCCTGGCAGCCAAGCGGCGGGGCTCAAGCATGACGATTCTGCCCTGTGCACCACGGCTGAGCATCGTCAGCGGCAGCAACGTGGACTTACCGGCACCCGGTGGAGCTACGACCACGGCGGCATGGCGCTGCAAGAGCTCTGTATTGAGCTTTTCAGCTATAGTGGCTGCTGGCAATTGGTGGTATTTCTCGATGATATTCATGATTGGCATCGTCTTTGACTCCTTATTATATATAGCTGATTTTACTCCTTATTATATATAGAACTACAAAGTTACTACTTTTACGTGTAAAAAACACCACTGTCGACAATTATTGATTTTAGGGATAAAAATACCCAAATTATTACGCCAATCAAAAAATAAGTAGTACTTTTGCGGTGATTTAAACAAAACTAATTTGTATCATGGTTAAAATCACATTCCCTGACGGTTCTGTGCGTGAGTACGAGCAGGGCGTCACTGGACTTCAAATCGCAGAGAGCATCTCACCGGCTCTCGCCCGCGACGTTGTATCTTGCGGGATTAATGGTGAGACAACCGAGTTGAACCGTCCCATCAATGAGGACGCAACCATCGCACTTTACAAGTTCGACGACGAAGAGGGCAAGCACACCTTCTGGCACACTTCCGCCCACCTGCTCGCCGAGGCGCTCCAAGAGCTCTACCCCGGCATCCAGTTCGGCTTCGGACCTGCCATCGAGAATGGCTTCTTCTACGATGTCATGCCGCCTGAGGGCAAGATGATCTCCGAAAACGACTTCTCCAAGATCGAAGAGAAGATGAAGGAGCTCGCCAAGAAAAACGAGCCCGTCGTGCGTCGTGAGGTCTCCAAAGCCGACGCCATCAAGGAGTTTGAGGCTGACGGACAGAAATACAAGGTGGAGCACATTCAGCAGGATCTCGCTGACGGCACCATCACCACATACACCCAAGGCAACTTCACCGACCTCTGCCGCGGCCCGCACTTGATGAGCACCGGTGCCATCAAGGCCATCAAGATCACGAGCGTGGCCGGTGCCTTCTGGCGCGGCGATGCCAAGCGCGAGCAGATGACGCGTATCTATGGTATCACCTTCCCGAAGAAGAAGATGCTTGACGAGTATCTCGTCATGCTCGAAGAGGCCAAGAAGCGCGACCACCGCAAGATCGGCAAGGAGATGGAGCTCTTCATGTTCTCCGACCGCGTCGGCAAGGGTCTGCCTATCTGGCTGCCGAAGGGTACTCAGCTGCGTCTGCGTCTGCAGGAGCTGCTCCGCAGCGTGCTGAAGCCTTACAACTATCAGGAGGTCATCACTCCGGGTATCGGCTCGAAGAACCTCTATGTCACTTCCGGCCACTATGCCCACTACGGCAAGGATGCCTTCCAGCCCATCCATACGCCTGAGGAGGACGAAGAGTATATGCTCAAGCCGATGAACTGCCCTCACCACTGCGAGGTCTACGCCCGCAAGCCACGCTCTTACAAGGATCTGCCGCTCCGTATCGCTGAGTTCGGTACTGTGTTCCGCTATGAGAAGAGCGGTGAGCTTCACGGACTGACACGTGTGCGTACCTTTACGCAGGACGACGCCCACATCTTCGTGCGTCCTGACCAGGTAAAGGCTGAGTTCGAGTCTATCATCGACATCATCCTCAAGGTCTTCCGTATCTTCGGCTTCGATAACTACGATGCTCAGATCTCTCTGCGTGATCCTAAGGACACCGAGAAGTATATCGGTTCCGACGAGATTTGGCAGGAGAGCGAGGACGCTATCCGCCAGGCTTGCAAGGAGAAGGGGCTCAACGCTCATGAGGAGACGGGCGAGGCTGCCTTCTATGGTCCTAAGCTCGACTTCATGGTCAAGGATGCCATCGGCCGTAAATGGCAGTTGGGTACGATCCAGGTCGACTACAACCTGCCGGAGCGTTTCAAGCTGGAGTACACCGCTGAGGACAACTCCAAGAAGACGCCGGTGATGATCCACCGTGCTCCCTTCGGCTCTCTCGAGCGCTTCACCGCTGTGCTCATCGAGCACACTGCCGGCCACTTCCCCTTGTGGCTCACTCCCGACCAGGTGGCTATCCTGCCGATCTCGGAGAAGTACAACGACTACGCTAAGGAGGTCAAGAGCTACCTCGACACGCAGGACGTGCGCGCTTACATCGACGACCGCAACGAGAAGATCGGCCGTAAGATCCGCGACAACGAGCTCAAGCGTGTGCCTTACATGATCGTCGTAGGCGAGAAAGAGGCTGCTGACAAGCTCGTGAGCATGCGCAAGCAGGGCGGCGGCGAGCAGGCTACCATGCCGATGACGGAGTTCGCACAGCGCATCAAGGACGAGGTTGCTGAGCAGCTCAAAGAGATCAACGCTTAAACATTTCATTCTCTCCTGACGCTCTCAGGAGACTTTCATACCGGGGCGGGAAGCATCGAGACGTGCTTTCCGCCTCGCTTTTTTGTTCCCTAACAATCCCCTCCCACAACTCGTGTAACAGTTTCTCACACAGAGATACAGATAAGGCTCTATTCTATATTCCTATGTCTCGGTGATTCCAGATCCCGATTTGAGATCCATTCGTTCGCTAATTCACTGCCCTCCACTAACAACAACGAACGTAAACACTGCTGGAAAATTTGCCCTCATCAGAGGAAACGTCTATTTTGCCTTATAAATCTGTGTCATGACACAAAGATATAAAGTAATGATCGTACTCAAAAGGAAATATCCGACTAAACGAATCTTTACAAAAACAGCATCACTGCAGAGTTGCAATCCAGAGAGAAAGGAAACTGAAAATGAGAGAAAACAAAGATGAACTATCGATTTTTGCTGGCTCATGTTGTCAAAGTACCTTTCTGATACTATCAGAAAGGCTTTCTGACCTGGTCAAAGTGCCTTTCTGACCATGTCATCTTACCGAGATGATAGCATCAAAAAGGCTTTCTGATAGGTAACACCGACAAAATTTCATTGTAAAATTACTGTTTTCTTAGAGAGAAAAAGTACTATGCTTATATAACATTCTGTATATCAGATATTTATAAATCAACCCTCAAAAATCGCGAAATTGGGAGCGACATAGTAGTTGATTCAGAAAATCGCAAGGAAAAGAGCAGAAAATTGTCAGTTTTCTCAACAATAAAGATAGAAGGACATATACCGCAAGAGATCGTCTTGTTAGCTCGCACAACAGTAGCTGTTAAGAGAATCGCTTTCCCAAACAAACGATAACTGCCCCATACTAATTATCTGTCTAATTATCTGCTAAGACGCAACTGCGCGGGTACAGGAACGTCAGGAGGCGGAACATCATCAGGAATGGACGACTCGAACTTGAGCGTGAATCCGTAAGCGCCTATTAGAGCCGGATAAAAGCTGAGCAGCACGGACGAGCAAGCACAGCCTCGAGGAGACGCTCATGTGTTACTTTTGTTACTCGTTACCGCGTTACTCTGATATGGTCTCATTTTCCCGCAAACAAGCGTAAAAACCTTCCCTTTTGTTCCCATTCCCTCGGTCCAGGCACGATCCTCACGGGGAATATGAGGAACCAAGCAAGTATTTTAGCCTGCGCCCCCATCTTTTTCTGCCAAAATTGCAGTATTCTCAAATAAAATGCGTAATTTTGTCAACCCATGAATACTACAGAACTGCAAAGAATCAAACAGCGCTACAACATCGTAGGCAACAGCGATGATCTGAACCACGCCCTCGACGTGGCCCTGCAAGTAGCCCCCACCGACCTCAGCGTGCTGATCGTCGGCGAGAGCGGTGTGGGCAAGGAGATCATCCCCCGCGTCATACACGACAACTCACCCCGGCGCCGTGAGCGATACTTCGCCATCAACTGCGGTTCCATCCCCGAGGGTACCATCGACAGCGAGCTCTTCGGCCACGAAAAAGGTGCCTACACCGGAGCCGTCGGCGAGAGCGAGGGATATTTCGGTGTCGCCAACAAAGGCACTATCTTCCTCGACGAGGCAGGTGAACTGCCCATGGCCACACAGGCACGACTGCTCAGAGTGCTCGAGACGGGAGAGTATATTCGCGTAGGCGGACAGGAAATCAGAAAGACCGACGTGCGTATCATCGCCGCCACAAACGTCAATATGCGCAAGGCGATCTCTGAAGGACGCTTCCGCGAAGACCTCTTCTACCGACTCAACACCATTCCCATACAGATGCCGCCACTGCGCGAGCGGGGCAACGACATACTGCTGCTCTTCCGGCTCTTCGCCATGCAGATGGCCGACAAATACCATCTGCCGAAGATCACCCTCACCGACGATGCCAAGCAGCTCATGCTCCACTATAAATGGCCCGGCAACGTCAGACAGCTCAAAAACATCACCGAGCAGATGTCGGTGCTCAGCGAAAAGCGCGAAATCAACGCTGAACAGCTCAAGCACTTCATCCCCGACGATCCCGAGAGCACGGAACTCGCCACCATCAGCCAGCCCGGACAGCACTCCTACGAGAACGAGCGTGAGGCGCTCTACAAGATCCTCTACGAGCTCAGAGGCAGCGTCGCCAACCTCAGACACGACCTCAACTCCATGAGAAAACAACTCGACGATACCCGCGAACTCAACAATATGAGTGCTTACCGTAATCAGTATCTCGACACCCCAACCTCTGCCATGCCCGCACTCACCCCTGCCGGACACACGCTGGCAGGATACGGCGGAGTCTCGTCCACACAAGAGGCCGAAGCCGAGGAAATCAAGGCTGAGCCCGAAAGCCTCAACCTCAACGACCTCGGACGGCAGATGGTCGAGAAAGCACTCGAAAGAAACAATGGCAACAGGAAAAAAGCTGCCCAGGAACTGGGCATCTCCGACCGCACACTCTATAGAAGAATCAAACAGTATGGTCTCGATAAAAAAGAATATTAAAGTCATCCGGCACGCGCTGCCGGCCCTCACGCTGCTTATCTCCACCATCGCCCTGATGAGCGCATGCAAGGTAAGCCTGAAATTCAACGGCGCCAGCATCGACTACACCAAGACCAAGACCATCCGCATCGCTGACTTCCCCATACGCTCCAGCTATGTCTGGGGACCCATGGGACCGATGTTCAACAATCAGCTCAAAGATGTCTTCGCCAACCACACTCACTTGCAGCAGGTCAAGCGGGGCGGAGACCTCGTCATCGAAGGGGAGATCACACAGTACAGCCAGCGCAACAAATCCGTCTCCAGCGAGGGATATTCTTCGCAGACCGAGCTCTCCATGACCGTCAACGTGCGCTTCACCAACAACACCAACCACAGTCAGGACTTCGAGAAGCAATTCACCTCCACCAAGAGCTACGAGACCACACAAAGCCTCTCCAGCGTACAGCAGGAACTCGTGGATCAGATGTGCAAGGACCTCACCGACCAAATCTTCAATGCCACCGTCGCCAACTGGTAATCATCATGGACATAGCGCAATACATACAACATCCTGAACTTCTGGACCGCGAGACCGTCTACGATCTCCGCAGCCTGCTTGCGCTCTATCCTTATTACCAGAATGCGCGGCTGTTGCTGCTCCGTAACCTCTACCTGCTCCACGATCCCTCGTTCAACGACGAGCTCCGCCAGGCTGCCATCTACATCACCGACCGAAAGGTGATCTTCAACCTTGTAGAGGCCGCACACTACAAGTTCAAAACCGACAGGCAGGAAAGCAATCGTGACAGCAGACAAGGCAAAACAGAGGACAAGGGCGACCGCACCATATCACTCATCAACAACTTCCTCGACACCATACCCGAGGACGAGAAAGAAAAGGAAAAGCCCAAGAAGACCAAACGCAGGCCCACTCCCGCCGATGCCGCTGTCGACTACGTCGCTTATCTGCTGGAAACAGAAGATGACGACGAGCAGGAGACACCACAGGAGCAGCCTCAGCTTAAGGGGCAGGATTTGATCGATAATTTCATCAATAATGACAAGGGAAAAATAAAATTGAAGGACACACCCGAGTTCCTTCCCAAAATAGAAGAAGAAGAAAACAAAGACAGCAACAAAGAGGATAAAAGCTATTTCACCGAGACTTTGGCCAAGATTTACATCAAGCAAGGCCGATATGAGAAAGCTTTGGAAATTATTCAGCAATTAAATTTGAATTATCCAAAAAAAAATGCTTACTTTGTAGATCAAATACGCTTCTTAGAAAAGTTGATATTAAATAATAAAAATAATAAGTAAAAGTTTATGTACACGTTTTTCGTTATTCTCATCGTTGTGGCATCACTGCTGATGATTGGCATTGTACTCATACAAGAGTCCAAGGGCGGCGGTCTGTCCAGCAACTTCTCCTCCACCAACGCCATCATGGGTGTGCGCAAGACCACAGACTTCGTGGAGAAGGCTACATGGGGCTTGGCTGCCTTCATGGTGGTCATGAGCATCGTCTGCGCTTACACCGCTCCGCAGAGCACCGCTGATCAGAGCGTGCTCGAGAAGGCTGCCACTGAGAGCCAGGCTACCAACCCGACCAACACACAGGGGTTCCAGGCTGGCCAGCAGGCTCCCGCACAGGGCGCTGCTAAGGGTGCTGCCGCTCCGGCTCAGGGTGCCCAAAGCGCCCCCGCAATACCTGCTGCTCCGGCCAAATAAAAGAAAAACTGCAAAAAGTAAGGGATAAATTTGGTGGTTTCAAAAAAATCCCTTACCTTTGCACTCGCTTTTGAGAAACATCTCAGCCACTGATTATTTGTCGGCTTGGATCTCTCACAAAGCCTTACATGGTGGGCGTAGTTCAGTTGGTTAGAGCGTCAGATTGTGGTTCTGAATGTCGTGGGTTCGAGTCCCACCCCCCACCCCTCTTAAATCCCTGTAGTTCAAACGACTACGGGGATTTGTCGTTTAAGGGCGTTTCGCTACATTTGGCGCCCCAATAGCCAAATATTGTCGCGCCAGCCGTTCTGTTGCCACGGCTGCCAATGTATGACCAGCCGCCCGGTTTGCCATAGCTGCCCATGTTATGCGTTAGCCGTTCGGTTTGCCACGGCTATGCCGTGGTCATTGCCCGGCCCTCTATGCCCCGTCAGAAACCGCAAATCCCTGCCACTCCTTATGAGCGGCAGGGATTTGCTATTATCCTATCATAGACGCGGCTCAGTCTGCCTTTGCCACATGCTTGCACTTCCCGCTAAACTCCGTGAAATCGACACGGATAATATTCACACGGTGAAACGACTTCTCGCTATACTTATACCCGATATCCTTGAAGTCGGGCGATAGCTTATCCACCAGCAAATGCAGTGCACGCATCATCTCTTCGGCAGAGAGATGGACGTGAGCCTCACCCCGCAGGATGACGCTCTCATACTCTGTGGTGAAGTTACGTGGCAGCAGATGCACGCGTCCAATGATACAAAACGACACTTGTGGATGCTGCTCCAACGCCTGTAGCTTATGCCCCTCAGGAGCACAATGAATGTAGATGGAGTGGTCACCGTCCCATACATAGTTCAGTGGCACACCATACCCCGAGCCGTCGACATCCTGCATCGACAGTACACCATATTCACTCTCCCGCAAGAGCTCCCGCGCCCTCTCCTCGTCCATCAGCCTATCCTGGCGACGAACGGTGTCGTTGACATACCTCATTTCTTCTTATCCTTTAATCATTGTGATGATCATCTTGAAGGGTTTCTCAGCCTTGACAGCATGACGCGCTCCGGCAGGTATCACCAGTGACTCTCCCGTTTGAAGATGCAGCGTCTCATCCTCCAATACAAACGTCATCTCGCCGTCGATCACCTGAATAAGTGCGTCAAATAGTGCCTGATGCTCGCTCAGCCCCTGTCCCTTGTCAAACGAGAACACGGTGATGCTACCTGCCTCGTTGTGCTCCAACTCACGGCTGACCACACTGCCCTCGGCATAGTCTACCAACGCCTTGGGCTCGAAAACCTTTCCTTTTTCAAACGTAGCCATAAAGATATTTATTGTTGAATGTTGAATGTTGAATGTTGAATGATGAATGATGAATGATGAATGATGAATGATGAATGTTGAACGATGAATTAACTCAACACACTTCATTCAATATTGTTTATGCATTAATCATCGTCTTGACATCCTCGTCTACGGTAGAGATGGTACCGAGGCCGAAGCTATCCTGGAGCACTTTCAGCACACCGGGAGAGACAAAGGCGGGAAGCGTAGGACCGATGTGGATATTCTTCACGCCAAGGCTTAGCAGAGCGAGGAGCACGATGACAGCCTTCTGCTCATACCATGCAATGTTGAAGGCAATCGGCAGATCGTTGACATCAGCAGCACCGAAGATCTCTTTGAGCTTCAAAGCTACCACAGCCCACGAATAGCTGTCGTTGCACTGTCCGGCATCGAGCACACGAGGGATACCATTGATGTCGCCGAGGTTGAGCTTGTTATATTTATACTTAGCGCAACCCGATGTGAGGATCACCACATCCTTAGGCAGAGCCTGGGCGAAGTCGGCATAATAGTTACGGCTCTTCATACGGCCGTCGCAACCACTCATCACCACGAACTTGCGGATAGCACCACTCTTGACAGCCTCCACGATCTTATCAGCAAGGGCGAAAACCTGATCGTGAGCGAAACCGCCTACAATCTCACCATGCTCAATCTCCTCAGGAGCCTGGCAGTGGCGTGCCATCTCGATGACCTCAGAGAAGTCCTTATGGCCGTCGGGACGTGTGGCGATATACTTCCATCCTGGGAAACCCGTGGAGTTGGCTGTGAACACCCGACCTGCATAGTTAGCCTTCGGTGATGGCGGAACGATGCAGTTAGTGGTGAAGACGATAGGACCGTTGAAATGAGCGAACTCTTCCTTCTGTTTCCACCATGCATTGCCGTAGTTACCTACGAGGTGCTTATATTTCTTCAGCTCGGGATAGTAGTGTGCCGGCAGCATCTCACCGTGAGTATAGACATCGATACCTGTGCCCTCGGTCTGCTCCAAGAGATCAGCAATATCGTGGAGGTCGTGACCACTGATGAGGATACCCGGGCGCTTACCTACGCCAATGTTCACCTTCGTGATCTCAGGCTTACCATAAGCTCCCGTGTTTGCCTTGTCGAGCAGTGCCATCACGTCAACACCATATTTACCAGTGGTGAGAAGCAGCTGCAGCAGACTGTCAGCAGTAGCGTCGGGGTTGGTGATACCGGCCAAAACCTCAGCCATGAAGCCGGCAATAGCCTCATCGCGCTGTCCCAGACGTGCGGCATGCTCGTAATAAGCAGCCATACCCTTGAGTCCGAGCACAATGGTCTCCTTGAGTGAGCGGATGTCTTCGTTGGTAGTGCGCAGCACGGTCTCGCGGTCGCCCTCAGCCTCGTAGTCGCTCTTCTCGCCGCCCCACTCTACTTCGTGATAGTTGGGCAGTGCCACTCCGAGCTCAGCAGCCTTAGCCAGCAGCTGTTTCTTCAATGCGATACCCTTGTCGACTTTCTGCAGCAGTGCGCTGTCGTCAAAGTTGGCATTGGTGATAGTGGCAAAGAGTGCGTCCACGATGAAGTCATCCACAGCGGTATCATCACTCTGTCCCTGCTGCAACAGCGCGTGATAGATGGTACCTACACCACGTGTCACGCTCAGCAACAAGTCCATCCAACGGCTTGTCTCGGGTTTCTTACCACATACGCCACTCACAGTACATCCTGTACCCTTGGCTGTCTCTTGACATTGATAGCAAAACATCATATCTTTCTTCTGATTATAAGTTATATTTATTGTCTAATGATTGGTTACGAATTCTGTCCGTCAAAGTGCGCCGATACATCGGCCGAAGCCTGGTAGTCGTTAAGCAGTGTGGCGATGTGCCTTGAGCACATAGTCTACAAGGAGACCCGGCGGCCACTCGCTGAAATTGTATCTGCTTTTATCTTCCATCTCGTTCTGCTTGATTAACGATTGACGGGTGCAAAGTTAGGAAAATAGAAAAGGAGCACCGGTAACAATTGTTACCTCAGCATATTAATTAGAGTTAAAGATGAAAAATACATCACTAAGAGAGGATGTCGATTAAACTTTCAGGAGGTATCAACGTCATATAAGTGTTTTTGCACAACAAACAAATCACCGTATTATTCAGAATAGAATATTCAATCAGATATGAAGAAAGTATTACTCCTTGCCTTGCTATTGATGATGACGATAGCATCAGCGACAGCGCAGCAGAAAATCCAGGGTACGCTCATCGACCGCGACTCCAAAGAGCCCGTGCCTATGGTCACCGTTCAGCTGCTCAAGGCCGACTCTGCCTTTGTCTCCGGCACCGTGAGCAACGACAGCGGTAAGTTCGTCATTCAGACGTCATCTCCCGGAAAATACCTGCTGAAAATCTCCAGCATCGGCTATGTCACCGCCATCAAGCGTCTGCAGATGGAGGCTGAGCACGACTTGGCTCTGGGCAATATCATTATCCACTCCGATGCCGTGATGCTCAAAGAGGCACAGGTGACGGCGCAGGCACTGAAGGTGACACTCAAGGAGGACACCTTTGTATATAACAGCGCTGCCTACCGTACCCCCGAAGGCTCCACCATCGAGGAACTCGTCAAGCGATTGCCCGGCGCTCAGGTGAGCGACGACGGTAAGATCACCATCAACGGCAAGGAGGTGAAAAAGATCATGCTCGACGGTAAGGAGTTTATGACCGGTGACACCAAGACGGCCATGAAGAATATCCCGACAAGCATCATCGACAAGGTGAAGGCCTACGATCAGAAGAGTGACTTGGCACGTGTCACCGGCATCGACGACGGTGACGAGCAGACGGTGCTCGACTTCGGTACCAAGGCTGGCATGGGCAAGGGAACCATGGCCAACGTCGATCTCGGTGTGGGTACCAAGGACCGGTATGCCGAAAGATTCTTCGGCGGATGGTTTAACAAGGCGGCCCGTATCTTTGCCATGGGCAACGCCAACAATGTCAATGACATGGGATTTGGCGGACGTGGCGGCTTTGGCAGAAACCGCAATGGCCTCAACGCCTCGAAGATGGGTGGCGTGAATGTCAACTATGAAAAGAAAAACGTCATCAAAGTAGACGGCAGCGTCAGATGGAACCACAGCGACGGCGACATCTACTCGAAGAACTCCAGTGAGAACTTCGTCAGCAAGTCGGCTTCCTTCTCCAACAGCCTCAACCAAAGTTATTCCCGCTCCAACAGTTGGAATGGGCAGGCACGCATCGAATGGACACCCGATACGATGACCAATATCATGTTCCGCCCCACTGCCAGCTACTCCACCAGTGACGGACTGGGCAACAACAATTCTGCTTCCTTCAACGATGATCCTTATAAATATGTGGGGGATCCGCTCTCTGAGGACGGTTTGAAGACACTCGGCGAGAATGGACAGCTCGTCAACAGCCGACGCAACACTTCCATGAGCTATTCCCGCAACAAGGGTCTCGGCGGTGAACTGCAATACAACCGCCGTCTCAACAGCCGCGGGCGAAACATCACACTACGCGCCGATGCCAACTACTCCGACAACGACAGCAAGAATCTCTCCACCAGCAACGTGCATCTCTATCAGATTCTCAACGCATTGGGGCAGGACTCTACCTATCAGACCAACCGCTACAGCGTCACGCCGACAAAGAACTACGGCTATACCTTGCAGGCTACCTACAGCGAGCCGCTGTGGCGTGGCGCCTTCCTGCAACTGCGCTACCGCTTTAAATACAGCTACAGCAAGAGCGACCGCTCCACCTACGACTTCTCCAACCTCGGTGAAGACTTCTTCCTGGGTATCAACGGCGCCTACCGCTCATGGGACAGCTACCTCAACCGCCTCGCCAATCCCTACACCGATTATCTGGATTCCAACCTGAGCCGCTACTCTGAATATAAAAACTACACGCATATCGTAGAGCTCATGCTGCGCATGATACGTACTAAATGGCAACTCAACGCCGGTGTGATGGCACAGCCACAGAAGTCGCATTATATCCAGGACTATCAAGGTATCAGCGTCGACACCACACGCAATGTCTTCAACGTCTCCCCTACCTTCGACTTCCGCTACCGCTTCAGCAAGGTCAGCAACCTGCGCATCAACTACCGCGCCAACACGTCACAGCCCAGCATCTCACAGCTCCTCGACATCACCGACGACTCTGACCCGCTCAACATTCAGAAAGGTAACCCGGGACTGAAACCGTCGTTCACGCAGAACTTCAGATTCTTCTACAACAACTACTGGGAGAAGACACAACGCGCTATGATGGCACACCTGGGATTCTCCACCACGAACAACTCCATCAGCTCTAAGGTGACTTACGACGAGAAGACGGGTGGACGCACCACACGACCGGAAAACATCAACGGCGACTGGAACATGAACGGTGCCTTTATGTTCAACACACCGCTCGACTCGGCCGGCATCTGGAACATCAACACGTTCACGAATATGAGCTATGCTAACAACGTAGGTTATGTGACGCTCAACAACACCTCTGACTCGCAGAAGAGCACTACCAAGGATCTCAACCTTTGGGAGCGTCTCTCAGGCAGCTACCGCAACAGTTGGCTGGAGATGGAACTCGACGGCCAGCTCTCCTACCGCCACTCACGCAATGAACTTCAGTCAACTGCCAATCTCGACACTTGGCAATTTGCCTACGGTGCTAATGTCAACTTTACACTACCGTGGGATATGTCGCTCTCTACCGACCTCCACGAGAACAGCCGCCGAGGTTACAGCGATCCTTCGCTCAACACCAACGAGCTGGTATGGAATGCACAACTCTCACAGAGCTTCCTGCGTGGTAAGCCCCTCACGGTGATGTTGCAGTTCTACGACATTCTTCACAACCAAAGCAACCTCTCACGCACCATCACGGCCATGCAGAGCAGCAACACGGAGTATAACAGCATCAACAGCTACGTAATGCTCCACGTCAACTATCGTCTCAACCTCTTCGGTGGCAAAGGCATAGGTCCTGGCGACGGCCGTCGTGGTCCCGGTATGGGTCCGGGGCGTGGAGGCCGCCCCCCAATGGGTGGCTTCGGTGGAGGAAGACCTCCACATGGCGGCGGCTTCGGTGGATTCTAAAGCACCAAAGCATTGAAGGCAGCTAAAGCATTGAAGCATTAGTATATTAAGCATTAAAGCATTAGGGCATTAAAAAAGGGAACTCTTAGCAGAGTTCCCTTTTTGTTATATGTAAGGAAGCAGCTCTTGGCAGCCCCTATATAAGTAAGGTGTATCCTTACAGTGCTTTCACCGCCTTGGCGAGTTTCTCCAATGCCTGACGTATATGGTCTCGCGGTGAGCCAACGTTGAGTCGCATGAAGCCCTCACCACCGGATCCGAACATCTCACCGTCATTAAGAGCCAAATGAGCCCTGTCAATAAAGAGGTCGAGCAACGCTTCGTGGCTCAGACGCAGCTCCCGGCAGTCAAGCCATACGAGGAAAGAAGCCTGAGGACGCAGTGGACGGATGCCGGGGGTATGTTCCCGACAATAGTCTTCCACAAAACGGATGTTATCCTCGACATAAGCCAGCATCTCGCGACGCCACTCCTCACCCTTGCGGAAAGCGGCTATCGTGGCAATATGGGCAAAGATATGGGCCTCGTCCAGCTCATTGGCCTTGAGCCAGCCAAAGAAGCAGTCACGCAATTCATTGTTGGGCACGATGGCGTGACTGGTGATGATGCCTGCTATATTAAAGGTCTTGGTCGGCGACTGGAACGTGATGCTGATGTCGGCAGCCTTCTCCGACACGCTGGCAAAAGGTATATGGCGGTACCCGAAGAGTGCCATGTCGCAATGGATCTCGTCAGAGATGACCAGCAGATGATGGTCATAGCAGAAGTCAGCCAGTCGGCTGAGCGTCTCACGTGTCCAGCAGATGCCACCCGGATTGTGAGGATTGCAGAGGATCAGCAGCCGGCACTTGTTGTCGCAGACTCGCTCCAAGCCCTCGAAATCCATGTCGTAGTAGCCATCCTCCCGTCTGATGAGCGGATTCCACACCACTTCCCGATGATTGCCGCGGGGCGTGAGGAAGAAAGGATGATAGACCGGCGGCATGACGATCACCTTTTCGTCGGGCTTCAGAAAGATGTTGCAGACCAGTCCAATGCCCTTGACAATGCCAGGGATAAACGACAGCCACTCGCGCTTGATGTCCCACTGATGATGAGAGAGCACCCAGTCATGGATAGCGGGGAAGTAATCCTCCGGCTCTACCGTGTAGCCGAGGATAGGATGATCCAGCCGATGGCGCAAGGCATCGAGAATCTCCGGACAGACGGCAAAATCCATATCTGCCACCCACAGAGGTTGCAGGTCGTCGCGTCCCCAGCGTGGTTTCAACGCCTCGTGCATGAGATCGCCCGAACCACGACGCTCAATGATCGTATCGAAATCGTATTGCGTAACTCTCATAATTTCTATGATTAGCCCTCCAAAGCCTGCTTGATGTCCTCAAAGAGGTCGTCGACATCCTCCAATCCGATGGAGAGACGGATCGTCGTGTCGCTGACGTCCATCGCCTTTTTCATCTTGTCGGGGAAGAGACCAAAGATCGTACTGGCCGGATGGATGGCCAGCGTACGGTTGTCGAAGAGATTGGTGGCACGGTGGATGAGCTTCAGATGGTCGATCATGCGGAAGCAGGCATCCTTCGATTCCAAATCGATGCACACCATAGCTCCGGCAGTAGAGCCAAACTGCCGCTGTGCGAGCTCGTGGAAAGGATTATCCTCCAAGCCTACATAGTTGACACGTTTGATCTGAGGCAGTATCAGAAGCCTGCGAGCCAAAGTCAATGCATTGGAGGATTGTACACGATAGCGTGCGCCAAGTGTCTCCAGTCCCATGGTCTGCAGGAAAGCTACCTGCGGAGTCATATAGGCGCCGAGATTGAAGAGCATCTCATTTTTCATTACCTCACCGAAATGCGGTGTGGTGCCATAGTCGATGACCAGTCCGCCTAATGATGTAGCACCCCCACTGACATACTTCGTGCTGGACACCACCTCAATGTCCACACCCAAGTCATGGGAAGAAAACATTGTGAAGGGAATGGTTGTCGTGTCGGCTACCAATGGGATATGATGGGCATGGGCGATCTCTGCCAACTTGCTCAAGTCAGCCACCTCCATCTGCGGGTTGGTGATGATTTCCAAAAAGATGCAGCATGTATTCTCGTTGACAGCAGCCTCCACAGATTCGGGATCCGTCAGGTCAGCAAGCTTGCAACCCACGCCAAACTTACGAAGCGTAGACATGAGCAAAGAGAAAGTGTTGCCGAAGAGATGCTTCGACGTCACTACGTTCTTTCCCTGTGATGTGAGCGCCATCATGGTATTGCTGATGGCAGCCATACCACTGTTGAGCGCAATGACATTCTTTGCTCCTGTGAGCGCCTTGACACGCTCCTCGAAGTTGGAAACCGTAGGATTCTCACAACGAGAATAGTCCGGTGCGTCGATACGGTTGCAAAAGGCATCGCTCATCGTCTGAGCATTGTCAAACTCATAGGCTACTGCGTTGTACACGGGCATACTGAGTGCGTCATACGCGTCGCGCCGCTTATAAGGCACATGTATGGCTTGTGTCTGTTTCTTCATTGTATCTTACCAATATAGTTCTATAACGAAAGTTCTGCTTGAGTTACCCCCCCACGACATACAGAATACCACTCTATACAACATGATTAATACCACTGCACGGCATTGCTGTAACCGCTCCGCTTGTCATACTTCAGCGCGTCGGTAAGCGTTGATGCGTTGCATCGGAAGGTGAAGTTGTAGCTCGTGTATGGAGCCAGTACCACAGAGCAACTCATGTTGAAGCAGTGAAGGTCACGCTGCAACGATGCCGTGGTCATTGACATCTTGTGATTGTCGAAATCATAACCGCTGGAGAAGCTGATATTCCATCCGTCGCTGATGCGCAGGTTGCCGCTCATATTGAGTGTCTGAGAGAAGCTATAGGGATAGCGCATACTCTTATAGTTGAACTTCCCGGAAGTGTTCTCACGCATCGTGATGCCGTAGCCGAAGGTGATGGACCAGGGCATAGAGAAGCGCATATAGCCATCGTCATCTGTGCTGGCTTTGCCGCCACCACTCTTCTTCTTGGCTCCGTTCTGCGCCTTGATCATCTCGGCATCGACATTACTGTTGATGTCGGTGTCTATGCCTTCGTCACTATCATCATTGTTGTCTTTGTTTTTGATGTCCTTGTCCTCGTCGCTGCCACCGCCAAAGAGCTTGGCGATCTTCTCGGGAGTCAGCGTGTAGGAGATGTTCTGCGACATTCCCTGGAAACGACCGAAGCGTCCACGTCCCCACTCTGTGTGGTTACCGACATAAGGCTTGCCGTTCTCATCGAGATCCCAAGCGTAGGTGGCAAAGACCGCATTCATGTTGAATGTGTAGTTCTTCCACCATTTCAGCCTCAGACGCATGCTCAGGTCACTCCACTTATGATAAGAGGCTGCCATGTTGTAGGACATGCTGGCACCGAGCTCATCGATAAGGCTGATCTTCTTATAACACGTCGAATCCTCGTCGCTCTTGATTTTCATCTCAAGATTGTTGGACAAGTCCATCGAGATGCTACCCGTCTTGCCCTTGCCTGGTACGGAGTAGAGTTGGTCAGAATAGGGTGAATATTCCACCAGCGACACGTTGCCGTCGGCATCGGTCTTCTGATAGGTCTGATAATAGCCGTAGCGCGAAGCACCGAAATCAGGTGCATAGCTGAAGGAGATTTGCGGTGTGATGACATTGCGGATGGCCTGAATCTTATCACCGAAGATCTTTCTGTTAGGGATGGCAAACAGATAGAGCTTGGTATTGGCCGAGAGACTCAGGTTCCAGTTATAGACATTGTGGAATCCGTAAGTCGTATCACGCACCTCTTCCTGTGTCGCCTGATCCCACGAGCGTGTGACCTTGCTCGAATACATACGGTCGGTGAAGTTGAACGAGGGCGAGATGTTGATATAGTTGAACAGCGTGAAGTTGCCGCTGATCGGTATATTGTGCTGCATGCCGTTTTTCCAGTCTTTGATGAGATTGGAGTGCATGAGCTTGTTTTCCTTGGTGTTGATCGAGTTGCTGAGCTGTCCGGTATAGCTCATAGAGATCTTCTCATACCATTTTTCGTCGCCCACCTGATGCTTGCGGCGGAAAGGATAGAAGCGAGAGATGTTGATATTCAAATCGGGCAGCGTCATGGCGATACTCGAGTCACGCATATTCTGCGAGAGGTTGGCAGAAGAACTCAGCGACAGTCCGATGCTGGAGAAGGTAGTGCTCCAACTGACCGAAGAGGTACGTGTCGACTGAGTGAGCGACTGCGGATTGTACATACTCGTCAGGTTGTTGCGTTCATACTTCGATGACGCAAAGTTGACGCTGGCAGCAAGACTACTGAAAGGATTGGCTTTCGGGTCCTGCCGATGGCTCCATTGCAATTTGAAGCTCTTCTGCTCAGAGAAGTCCGGCATGCCCTTGTCACCGGTCTTAGTGTCCTGGTAGCTGAAGAGAAACGAGCCACTGTACTTATATCGTTTCCTATAGTTGCTGGCTGCCGAGAAGCCCCACGAGCCTTTGGTATAGATCTCACCCAAGAGCTTCAGATCCCATTTGTCGCTCATGGCAAAATAGTAGCCACCGTCACGCAGATAGAATCCACGACTGTTCTCGTCACCATACGTTGGCATGATGAAGCCACTGGAATAACTCTTGGTGAAGGGGAAGAAGCCATAAGGAATGGCGAATGGTAACGGCACATCGGCTACAACCAGATAGGCCGGACCGAAGACTACATCCTTGCCAGGACGTACCTTGGCACGCGACAAAGCAATATAGAAGTCGGGATGGGGTGCGTCGCAGGTGGTGTAGCGTCCGTGAGCCAGATAAATCTCGCCATTGTCGTTGCGTTTCGACTGCTCACTGGTCAGGAATCCATCCTCCTGCTTGGTGTATACGTGTTTGATGAAGCCTTTCTTAGTCTTGAAGTTAAACGACATCGTTTCGGTGTCGTAAGTATCCTGTCCCATGACAAAGACCGGCTTACCCTTGATGCCGTCCTTTTCCGTGGTGTCTCTGGAACCGGTAGCGTGTACAAGACTGCTGTCAAGACTCAGCTTGATCTTGTCGCTCTTCAAGTCCATGTTTTCGTACTTCACCTCAGCCGAGCCGTAGAGATGGGCGGTATTGGTGGAGGCCATATAGACCAGCGAGTCATCGGCTTGATAGGAGACGGGGGCGTCAATGCCGTTTTTCTTCTTTCGGTTGATGGAGTCGAGGCGCAGCGAGTCGTCTATCGCCTTGTTGTGGTGATAGACAGCGAGTTGCAGAGAGTCCATGCCCGTGGTGTCGGTAGCGGCACCATCAGCTTGTAATCCTTTGACACGGGAGGAGTCCGTCTGCGTGGTATCAGCCTTCTTGCCGGTAAGCCGCTTGTCGGGAGAAGGCATAGCTCCACTGGCCATGGCTACAGCCATGACACCCACTGCCGATAATATAATGAAAGGCTTACTTCTCAATGGATATTCTGAATAATGTGAAAACAATGAATGACGCTCATCATGAGCTATGCAAAATTACGCAATATCTGTTGAACAAGCGAGGGTTTTCGCATTTTTAACGCTCAGGTTCAAATAGTGTTTTCCATTGCAGGAAACGCTGGAGACCATCCTCTCCGAACTTAGCGATGCTCTTTGCGGCCTGCTCTGGTGTCTTGACTTTCTTGAGATTGGACTTGCTGTAGAACTTGTCAGCATAGCAAATCAGCTTCTCTTCCAGTGTCTCAGGCAGGAAATCCTGATGTGGCAATGGCAGTCTCTGCCGGATGATCTCCTCTTTGGACAGTCCGGCGCCGGTATGCCGCTCACACACACGGGCATGCTTTGGGTAGCCTTCCTCACGCATCAGCTCTGCGCCCAAACGGCCGTGACAAATATAAGGCTCTGTACCATGGCAGGCAATGCCGGGCGCGTCACAGCGAAAAATGCCAATATCATGAAGCATAGCCGCCTCCTCGACAAACTGTCTGTCGAGATTCAACTCGGGATGACAGTCACAAATATCCAAAGCCCGCGTTGTCACAGTACGACTGTGAACGAGCAGGATATGGCGCAACTCATCGACGGTTGGGTAATACTTGTCTATGATCTTCTGATAATCCATATAAAACGAATTCATCATCCACCCTTCTCCTTGCTTCCTTGCAGGCTCAGCCACACCACAACGACGCCGGTCTGCTCTCATGGAAAGCAACGAGAAGGACAGATGATGAAATATGATATTAGTGTTGACGCTCTATGTAAGCGATGACATTGCCCTTCTGGACTTTGCTGCCCTGCTTGGCATTGATCTCCACGAGCTTGCCGCCGAGGTCAGCCTTGACCTCCACAAACTCGCCCCAAGGAGCCTGGATATAGCAGAAGGTGCCGCCTTCCTTATATTCCTTGCCGATGTAAGGCTCCACGGCAGGAGCACACTCGCCCTCGCCCTGGAACTCCCAGAACACCTGACCCTTCACCGGAGCGACGATAGCGTCAGCCTTGGCGTGCTTGAAGGCGGCGAGCTCCTCTTCAGAGAGTTTACTGCCCATCTTGGCATCTTTAGCCTTCTGCAGGTCAGCCAGCATGTTCTTCTTAGCCTGACCGCTCTTATAGTTACGGTACTGCTCGGGATGCATGGCGAGCTCGAAGAGTTCTTCGTCGTCCTTTCCATAGTCCCATCCGTTCTTGTCCATCTCCTTCTTGAAGTCCTCCAAAGCGGGCTTCAGCAAGGTGTGCGGATCGATGTCGGTAAACTCATAGCCTTTCTCTTTGGCCAGCTCCTTCAGCTCGGGAGCGATCTCGCCAGGCACCTTACCACTACGGCCGAGGATCATTCCCCACATGGAATCATCCATATAGACATAACGACCCTTGCCCTGCTCCATAGAGAGCAAGTTCATCAGAGAGATATTCTTGGTATACTGAGAGAATGGTGTCACCAATGGTGGATAGCCCACACGCGGCCAAACGTAAGCGACTTCATTGAAGAGCTTGATGAGCAGATCGTCGACGCTCAGCTCTGGCTCACCTTGTTTCTTACGCAGATTGTTGATGGTTCCGCGGATACCACCCAGGTCGCTCATCATCGAACCCATCATACCGCCGGGAAGTCCGCAGCTCAGCAGGAGTGAGGACATCAACTTGTTTTGGGGATTGATGAAGTAGCCCAACCACTCATCGATGAATTCCTGAGTCAGCGCACGTGCCTTCATGTAAGCGTCCATATTGATGTCTGCCACCTCAAAGCCAGCGTTCTTCAACATGCTCTGCACAGAGATGACATCGGGATGGACCTTACCCCACGACAGCGGCTCAATGGCAGTGTCGATGATGTCGGCGCCGTTCTTGCAGACTTCCAGAATAGAAGCCATGCTCAGACCGGGACCGGAATGGCCGTGATATTCGATAATGATCTCAGGATGCTTATCCTTGATCATCCTGGTGAGCTTACCCAAGAAGGCAGGCTGACCGATACCGGCCATATCCTTCAGGCAGATCTCCTCTGCACCGGCCTCTATTTCCTGATCAGCCAGATGGCTGTAGTATTCAAGTGTATGGACAGGAGAAGTGGTGATACACAGTGTTCCCTGTGGTGTCATACCTGCTTCCTTGGCCCATTTGATAGACGGCGCAATGTTGCGGATGTCATTCAGGCCATCGAAGATACGGGGGATGTCCACACCCTGAGCATGCTTGACACGATACATCATTGCACGCACGTCGTCAGGCACAGGATACATACGCAGCGCATTCAAGCCACGGTCGAGCATGTGGGTCTTGATGCCGGCCTCATTGAAAGGCTTGCAGAAGGCACGCACTGCATCGTTAGGATTCTCACCGGCCAGAAGCTGCACTTGCTCAAAAGCGCCGCCGTTGGTCTCCACACGCGAGAAACATCCCATGTCGATGATGACCGAAGCGATACGCTCCAACTGATCCTTGCGTGGCTGGAACTTACCTGAGCTCTGCCACATGTCACGATAAACGAGACTGAACTGAATTTTCTTACTCATATTTATCTACTACTTCTGTTTTCATCTATTTCTTGCTGCGGGAGTCTCTTCCTCCCTCACTAAGGCTGCAAAATTAAATAAAAAAAAGCAAAATACGGCTTGTACGATTGATTTTTTATGATTTATAACTATCTTTGCACTCAAAAAGTAACACTCTCGATGATGCGTGCAAAAACATTGATGACAATCACTTTGGCCGCAGGCTTGTTTGGAGCTTGCAGCAATGACAAAGCGACAAAAGACTACTCCGACATTCAGGTGGAGTCGGAACTGAAGATCACAGGCGACAAGACCGTCTATGGACTGGCCTGTGAGGGCTGCAACGACTCTACCATCCTGCTCCTGCCCAACGACGGCAGCGACCCGGTGAAATACGACATCATTGATGCCACACGCAACCACATGGTTCGCGGCAAGATCAAGACGGGCGACTGGATCTGTCTGCTCACCAACAAAAGCGACAAACACGTGGCTGACTTCGTGATGGATCTCGACCAGTTGCGCGGCATCTGGTGCTATATCGTCATGCCAAAGATGCGCGACTACGACAAGATGAGCAAGCGCCTGCAGGCTCGTATGATGGAGAACATGAGTGACTCTATGAAAGAGACATTCCTCATCCCGCGCGAATATGGCTTCTGGCTCAAGCGACAGTGGCAGGCTCAGAGCGTCGGCTACGTCAAGGAAAGCAGCACGCTGGCCGAGGAGAGCCCCGTCGTCTACCCACAATTAGGCTACTACGTGTCATGGGGCATCTGGAATGGTAAGATCATCATTGCAAGAGGCACCCCGAAGTTCAGCGACACGGGCCAAGTGACGGTAACGAATATGGTCAACGACACCTGCGACGTGGACTTCTTAGATGCCGACTCTCTCGTGCTCTCGTCCGACGGACAGAGTCGCAGCTATTATCGTAAAAACGACATCAACGACGTCAACAAGCGGGCCAATGCCATCGCGGCCATGCGTAGCAAACAAGCGCTCCAGCAGGCCACGGAAAACAAATAGCTTGCAAAAACGGCTGTCCCTGAGGAAGAGACAGCCGTTTTTGCCTTTCTAAAAAGACAAGCCGCGACTCAAGCGAAGTTTATTCGTGCGTCTCGAAACGTTTCCGCGCAAGGAGTTCATAGCGCGTGCCCTCGCGACCATAGTTGGCATAGGGATAGATGCTGATGCCGCCACGGGGGGTGAACAATCCCGTCACCTCTATATACTTAGGATCCATCAACTTGATCAGGTCCTCCATAATGATGTTGACACAGTCTTCATGGAAGTCGCCGTGATTGCGGAAGCTGAAGAGATAGAGTTTCAAGCTCTTGCTCTCCACCATACGCACGTCGGGGATGTAGCTGATGCGGATCTCCGCAAAGTCGGGTTGTCCGGTGATGGGACAAAGCGACGTGAACTCCGGACAGTTAAACCGCACCCAGTAGTCGTGGTCCTGATGTTTGTTGACAAAGGTCTCCAGCACCTCCGGAGCATAGTCCATCTTGTATTGTGTCTTGGCACCGAGGGCTTTCAGTCCCTCTGATTTGCGTGTATCTTCCATTTCTCTATATTATTTAAATCATCTGATTTCTTCCTATCCAGCCATATCAGAGGCTGAACACATTCCATATATTATAGCTGACGCCTAAGTCGTAGACATCCTCGCCCTCATGCTTCTTGAGCTTCTTCACGACGCGGATGGTCACCGGCAGCGCAATGATCTCATAGACTGTCTTGAGCACCACTTGCCACAGCATCAGTGCAGGCAGAGCCGAGAGCGGCACTACCCCACCCAAGGCCAACGGAAAGAAGATGAGAGAGTCACAGCTCTCTCCGGCTACAGTACTCCAAACGGCACGGGAGGAGAAATGACGGCCTTGATCGCGAATCTTCATCTTGCTCATGACATAAGCGTTCATGAAACTGCCCACGATGAAAGCCACAAACGAAGCCAACGCGATGCGGGGCGCCAAGCCAAAGACAGCATGGAAACCCTCTTCATTGTGCCAGTAAGGTGCCCCGGGAATGGTATCGCAGAGCGCGCCCATCGCCACGAAGAAGAAATTCATGCCAAAGCCCAGCCATATCAGAAGACGGGCCTTGCGGTAACCCCACACCTCGCACACGCAGTCATTAATAATAAAGGAGATCGGAAAGACCAGCAGTCCGCCCGTCAGATTGACAGGCCCCACAGCGATCTGCTTGGTTTCCAATACGTTTGCCGTAATCAGGCAAACACAAAAGAGAATGCTGAACAGCATGAACAGCACGCTCACGGTTTGTTTTTCTTTTTTCATGTTCTTGTTTTTAAAGAGGTTAGACAAGCACTCTGTAGAATGTTGAATGATGAAGGTTGAAGGTTGAATTTAAAACACGAGACAGGAACGGTACCAGGTCTAAACCTGATAAAGGAGATAAGCGATATATCCAATGAACAGCGCCGTCAGCGCAACACCTTCCCAGCGCTCGATACGATACTTGGTGTAGGAGAAGAGCCAAAGCAGGATCATGGAGATGACCATCACGCTGAGGTCTGCGTTGGTGATGCCTTGCGTGTTCATCGGTGAGATGATACCGGTGACACCAAGAATCATCAGAATGTTGAATACATTGGAGCCTAACACATTGCCGATGGCGATACCACTGTTACCCCTGCTGGCAGCAACCGTACTGGTAGCGAGTTCAGGCAGTGACGTACCGCAGGCCACTATCGTCAGTCCGATCACGGCATCGCTCACGCCCAAGGTATGGGCAAGCGCCGAGGCATTATCCACAAACACCTCTGAGCCAACGATCAATCCGACCAGGCCGATGACGATCAGCAAAGACGACTTACCCACGCTGAGGTTGATCGGCTGATCCAAAGGATCTTTTTCCTCCTTCATGCCTTTCTTGGCTTCTTGGAGCGTCAGATACATGAACACGAGGAACAAAACAAACAAGATGGCGGCATCTACCCGACTGATGTTACCGTCCAGACAGAGCATCAGCAGCACCACAGAGGCGACAAGCGCAAACGGGATGTCGCGCTTCACGGTATCAGGAAGAATGGTGATCGGGGCTACTAAGGCAGCCACGCCCACGATGAGCGTGGCATTGAAGATATTGCTACCCACTATATTGCCCACTGCCAACCCAGGCTTGCCGCCAAGAGCAGACATCAGACTGACGAAAAACTCAGGCATGGAGGTGCCCATGGCCACGACTGTCAGTCCAATCACGATCTGGGGAACTCCCATGCGAGTGGCGATGCCTACCGAGCCATCGGTGAGCCAACCTGCGGACTTCACAACAGCCACGATGCCAACAACCAACAAGACAACCTGAATCCAAGTTTGAGAAGGGGCAAAGTTAAACAGCAATAAACTCATATTACACGTACTCATATTACACGTATTTTTTGCAAAGGTACGAAAAAACCCTGAATATTCACATATTCAGGGTCTAAAACTAACAATCACACAATTATAAATCTATCAATCTATTATGCTCATACGTCAAAGCCTGTACTCGGCTTATGCCTTAAGAGACTGGTACAAAACCTAATTGATTCAAAATGCTTAAACCTATCCGCTTACTTATCTGCATTGTAGATTACAACAGATATGCCACAGCACCCAAGCAGTCACTATGGCACAATCGTGCGACAATATGTCATTACTGATACTGCTATTACTTAGCGGCCTCAGTCTCCTGCTCTTTGTTTTCCTCTGTGCTCTCAGCCTCCTCTGGAGCCAGTGTAGCCTTGAAGTCAGTATAGCCGTTGTTGACCAGAATATTGTACCACTGCAACAGTTTCTTGATGTCACTGTCGTGAACACGATCCTCGTCAAACTCGGGCAGCACTTCCTTGAAATATGCGCGGAGCTCCTTGCCGGACACCTCCTTGTAGTTGATGGAGGCTTCCTTGCAGCCTTCCTTCTTGGCTACATTGTCCAGCACTTGCCAAAGGGGCACATCATCGCCGGTGGTGTACATGGCAATATCGCCCAAACTGGTCACCTTGTCGGTGGCAAAAGCTGGCTGACGACGGTGGGTGGCATCAATAGCCTCCACGATCAGATTCATCTTACCACGACTTACCAACTTATACAATCCGGGCTTTCCGGCAATCGATAATATTGTTTCCATTGTTTACCTTAAAATTTTGCTTTGTTATGATGTTTATTGATTGATATCTATCTTGCTTATTCTCTCTATTGCCAGCAGAGCGAGTCCCACCCTTTTCCGACTACTGGCCTAAGGCGCGTAGCAGGTCATCGACTTGCCGGTCTAGATCAGCCTTACCGTCGTTCACGACCGTGTAGTCGCAGCGGCGCTTCACTTCTTCGGCCGGCAACTGACTGTTAATCCACTGCATGGCTTTCTCACGTGTGATATGGTCGCGGTTCATGACCCTGCCGACTCTTACCTCCAAAGGCGCGTCGACAAAGACGAAAGCATCAAAAGCCACACGACGGTCAAAAGCGCTGTCGAAAAGAATGGCACTCTCCAGCCACCCATAGCCGCTCTGTTCGAAGTCACGCGCCACGGCTGGATGCACAATATCGTCGACAGCCCGCTTGTTCTCATCAGAGGCAAGCAGGAAACTCGCCAACACGCTCTTCTGCAACTCCTGACCCTGATACACGTCGTCGCCCACAAGCTCCTGCAACTGATGTTGCAGGACAGCGTCTGTGCGCATCAGCCGCTTGGCAGCAGCATCGCAGTCATAGACCCGTATACCGCGTTTGGCAAGAAGACGACAGACAAAACTCTTTCCGCTGCCTATGCCTCCGGTGATCGCGATCCTTTTCATTGCTGCTCGATGAGATAATCGACTTGGTTCATCTCCAGCCTGACATTGCTCACGCCTCTCGGCCGCTGCGTGACGTAGAGATTACATTTATCCGACGGGTGGGCTGAGATATCCTTGAAGTCAACCACCACATGGAAGTCACTGACCTTGACCTGGCGATAGAGACTGGCACCGACGGTAAACGTCACATTGACCCGCTGGGGGAACGTACGGATGACGGTTCCGATGGGTCTGTTGATCGCCGTGATCGGCACTTCCATCGTCTCCTCGGTGAGGATGTCGGGGAACAGAGTGATCTTGACTTTCGACGGCGTGATCTTCACACCGTTGATGGGCTGGAGCCTTACCTCTCTTGTGACTGTATCGGAGAAGTTGGTGACACGAAGAAACTCGGTCATCACTGTCTCTATGCTGTCCAGCTTGGCCTTACTGGCGTAGATCGTCACCTTGTCGGGCCAGAACTGCACGTGAGACAGGTAATAGTCTTTGGCCGGCACAATGTTGCCAGCCAAGCTCACCTTCACCACTTTCTTCCGGCCATAGTTGAAGTAGAAGTCCAACCGGTCGCTTTTGATGCCCGAAATAGTGGAAGAGGAGAAGAGCTGCTGTCTGATCTGCCGCTGGATGTCGACCATAGGCACGGCACCATGTCCCGTCTCTCCATCAGCATAATAGTCGAACTTCAGCACTACCGGGCGCAAGCGCCGGCTTGTGGAATAGCCTAAGAGCATGAAGCCCTTGTCGTGGATGGTCACACGCACCGTATCGGTCATCGGCGTGGTAATCACCACGTTCTTGGGCACTCCGACAAGGCGCACGGCGACCGGGAACTCTTCGTCATACGTCTCATTGAGCGTCTCCATCAGCCAGAAGATGCCGGAGAGGAAGAGGAAGAATAAGAAAATCAGAAACTGCTTGTTCTTAGAACTGAACAAGAAGCTTCTGACCATGTTGAGGAAAGATCCTATATTATGCATTAGGCTGCTGCTGAGCTGCGTCCTGGAAGACGTAGTTCTTATCAACCGTGATCACTACACCACGTGCCACTTCCACCTCGACGACATTCTTCTCGTTGTCGAGACGCTTCACGGTGCCATAGACGCCACCGCCTGTGACGACCTTGGAGCCTTCCTGCAAAGAGTTCTGGAACTCGCGTATCTTTTTCTGTTTCTTCTGCTGGGGACGGATCATGAAGAACCACATGATGGCGAAAAGTGCCACCAACATGATGAGCATACCACCGAAGCCGCCTCCTTGTTGAGCTGCCTGAGCAGCCAGTACCATTGTATTCATTTACTGTCTGATTAAAAGATGATTGTTTTGATATGAATAGGCGCACGCCCCCGCTGATACCAAGAGCCATGCTACACATTAATTATAGATAGTCTACTCTTGACTTTCGGGCTGAAGGGGCTCCTGCCCGTCAGCGGGCTGAGCATCCTCATTGTCCTCGGTCTGCCGGGGAACCTCGGCCGACACGTCGTGATGAACAAAGCGCATGTAACCTGTCGGCTGACTGTTGCGGCCCATCGGCTGACGCTCGGGACGCTCAGGCATCTCCTTCATCATCTTGCCGCTCTCGATCAGATGACGGGCGATGGAGTCCAACATACCATTGATATATCCGCCACTGCGAGGAGTGGAATAGAGCTTGGCCAACTCCACATACTCATTGATCGTCACCGATACCGGAATGTTGGGGAAGGTGAGCATCTCGGCGATGGCGATCTGCATGATCACCACATCCATATAGGCCAGACGCGAGAAGTCCCAATTGCGGGAAGCCTCACTCATGTAGTGCTGATATTCATCGGCATTGAGGATAGTGGAGCGGAAGAGCTTGCGGGCAAAGTCCTTGTCCTCGACATCCTTCCATTCCGGCAAGAGTTCCTGTTTGTTCTTGTTCTTCGGATCGAAGCGCTTGATGGTCTTCAGCACGAAGGTGTCCACCACCTCCTTATCGTCGTTCCAATAGAGGCTCTTCTCCTCCAGGAGAGCGTCGAGGTCATCGTTGGTCTCGATAAACATCTTATAGAGCCGACGCCACAGCTCGCGGTCATCGTCGTAAGTCGCCTCGGGAGTCTTCATGTACTCCTGATACAGCTCACTCTGCTCAATCTGGTTGCACAGTTTGCGGATGAACTCGATATCGTCCTTCCACGTGAGCTCCTTATCCTCGAAAAACTCATTGAGCATCTTATTCTCTTCCAGTTGAACCGCGAACTTGTTGAAAGCGAACTTGGGAGAGGCCGGCTGCGTGCCTTCACGCTCTGCACGCTGATTGAGCACATCGAGACGATGACGCTCCTCCTGCGTGATGACGACCATCAAATCCAAGAGATAGTTGTACAAGTCGTATGCCTTGGAGAGGCTGAAAAGCAATTCCTTCTCAGCCGCGTCCATATTCTTATTACCGTTTTGATAGTATGCATAGGTTAACTGGACTATCTTTATACGTATTAGTTCGCGATTAATCATTTTCCTTTATTCCGTCTAAAACATGTTTTACGCTGCAAAAGTAGGGAAAAATCCGTGGATATGCAAGAAAAGAGGTATCAAAAGACTGTTTTTTTAGATAAACTTTGCACATAGCTTTGCTCAATTCAAATAAAAGCGCTACCTTTGCACCGCTTTTCAGATTGATACATATTATTGATTCAGTGTGATGGCGAATTAATTAACGATTTAATTTAGAGTAACACAAATGAAAGAAATCAGCATTTCAGGTAAGAAGCGCGAGGCCCTTGGTAAGAAAGCTTCTAAAGCCCTTCGTAAGGAGGGAATGGTTCCCTGCAACCTCTATGGTGAGGAGCGCGTAGACGGCAAGCCGGTAGCATTGGCTTTCGCATCTCCCTTCAGCGAGCTGCGCAAGCTCATCTACACTCCCCACATCTATGTTGTCAAGATCAATATCGACGGCACTGACCACACAGCAGTGCTGAAGGAGATCCAGTTCCACCCCGTCACAGACGCTCCTCTGCACGTCGACTTCTATGAGGTCAACGATCAGAAGCCTATCACCATCGGCATTCCCGTGAAGCTCGTAGGTCTGGCACAGGGTGTCCGCGACGGTGGTCGTATGAACCTCTCTATCCGCAAGATCAACGTCACCGCTCCTTATCAGCAGATCCCTGAACACCTCGACGTCGATGTCACTGCACTGCGCATTGGCAAGAGCATCAAGGTCGGTCAGCTCGCTTACGAGGGTCTGGAGCTCGCAACAGGCAAGGATGTGGTCGTTTGCTCCGTGAAGATGACACGTAACGCCAACGCTAGCGCAGCCAGCGACGACAGCGCTGAGACTCCCGCAGACGCAGCAGCAGACGCTGAGAGCAAGTAATCCCTCTCTTTAGTATCGATAGACATTGGATAAGTATTTGATCTGTGGTCTGGGTAATCCCGGCGATGAATACGCCGGTACCCGCCACAATACAGGATTTATGGTATTGGACGCTTTTGCTAAAGCGTCCAATATTTGTTTTGAGGATCACCGTTACGGCTTTGTGGCCGAGATGTCATTGAAAGGTAGAAAGATCTTCTTGTTGAAGCCTACCACTTTCATGAATCTCAGTGGCAATGCCGTGCGCTATTGGCTCAATGAGGAGAAGATCGACCAAAGCCGACTGCTCGTCATCAGCGACGACGTGGCACTGCCCTTGGGCGACTTCCGACTGAAAGCCAACGGCAGCAATGGCGGGCATAACGGTCTGGGGCATATCATGCAGCTCATCGGACAAAACTTCGCACGTCTGCGTGTGGGTATCGGCAACGACTATCCACGAGGCGGACAGATCGACTGGGTGCTCGGCCATTACTCCGACGACGACATGAAGGTGTTGCAGCCTACCATCGACATGGCGGTTGACATCATCAAGAGCTTTGTCCTGCAAGGCATCGACGACACCATGAACCAGTACAACAAACTGGGAAAAAAACACTAAAGAATGATGAATGTTGAATGATGAATGATGACTTAAAGCAGTATTGAGTGCTGAATGACGACTTGTTCTAACCCGGCAGGCAGTCACTCTCCATTTATCCATTCAAAACTGACTCAAGCCATTACTTCTCATTCATCATTGGATTAATTCATTATTCAACATTAGATTAATTCATCATTCAACATTGGAATAATTCATCATTCAACACTCAATATTCAACATTGTATGAAAGATTCTCTTCCTCAGCACGGCTCTTCTGCCCGCATCGACAAATGGCTCTGGGCAGCGCGCATCTATAAGACCCGCTCTTTGGCAGTGGATGCCATCAAGAACAGCCGTGTGACCGTAGACGGAGCAAACGTCAAGCCAAGCCACATCGTGAAAGAAGGGCAAACGGTCAACGTCAAAAAGCCGCCCATCACCTATTCTTTCCGCATCCTGGCTTGTATCGAGCTGCGCGTGGGTGCCAAGCTCATACCACAAGTCTATGAAAACGTTACGGATCCTAAGCAATATGAATTGTTGGAGATGAGTCGCATCAGCGGATTTGTTGACAGAGCAAGAGGCACAGGACGCCCCACAAAGAAAGAGCGACGGGCGCTCGACGCTTTCATCGAGCCTGCTGTGTTTGGTTTTAACGACGATGACGAATAGCTATCTTTCCTCTCTCACCCAATGCAACAGAACGCTGCGCTCAATAAGAGATGTCTTTTTTAAATAATGTTGACACCTAAAGTCAACCTTATTAAAAAAAAGACAGATCGGGGCGCATTGTATCTTCAATTCTTTCCACCATTGGCAGCTGACAGCATCTCCAGCGAGTGACGTTCTCCTACTACCCAGATGATGTCCCCGACAACAAATTTCCGTGAGGGACTGATCATCGTCAGGTTTTGCTGACCCTCCTCCACACCGACCACCATGCAGCTGTACCGGTCTCTGATGCCACTCTCGCCGAGCGTCTTGCCCAAGAAAGCGCAAGAACGCGACAGCACCATCTTCTGCAACTTCATCTCCCGCTCCTCGATGTTGGGGTCTTCCGGAACGAGTTCTCCTTTCAGCGCCTTGCCGAATGTTTGCAGCTGCTCATCACTGCCGATGACCTGCAGACGGTCGCCGGGGAAGATGATGTCGTCACCACCGGGGATGTTGATGCGCTGATGGCCACGCAGGATGCTGCTCACGTGTACGCCATAACGCGCGCGGAATTGCAACTGCCGCAAAGACTGACCGGCCCATGCGCTGTCTTCAGGCACCTCAAAGTCCGATACATGGATGTCACGCTCCAAGAGATGATCACCATACAGCGGACGGCGCTTGCCCTGCACCTGGGCTTCGATCTCACGGCTGTGAAGGTTCTGAACGAAAAGACGCTCCAAAGCGATGGACCGCTTCTTCATTCTGCGTGACAAGACGATCAGCGTCAGCACTACCAAGGCCAGTGTAATGACAATGGCATTGGCGAAGCGAGCCAGATAGTTGCAGATATAAAACAGGAAGGAAGCGGCAATCACAATACGTGCCAAGACGGTGAAGAGCAACGGCAGACGGTTGAGACGGCTCTGAATCCACAACGTTCTGAACTCCTCACTATGGTTGTGTTTCATCACGATGGCACGCAGGAAAGGCGCTAACAATAGCAGCAACAGCAGGCCACATACGCCATTGGCCCACCAGTGGGGCAGCAGATGGCGGAAGAAGGACAAGGCGAAGGACAGCATCACGACGGTCACAGCCATGCACAGAATGGTGTAGACCAAAGTGGAGACGGCCATTTTGGTGAGCAGCCGCTTCCAGTGGCTCTTCTCCTCTACTGTGTTTTGATGGGCCTGCCCGAAGTGGTTGAGCCGACGGATCCACCGCTTGGGTAGGATATGCTCCAGACCATCATAGCACGGTACGGCCGCACGGATCATGTAAGGAGTCAGGAACGTGGTGATCACCGACACAGCCACGACCACAGGATAGAGAAAGTTGCTGATCACGCCGAGTGAGAGTCCCAGCGAGGCGATGATGAAGGCAAACTCACCGATCTGTGCCATTGAGAAGCCGCAGCGCATGGCTGTCTTCAACGGCTGGCCGCTGAGCATGAAACCCAACGTGCCGAAGATGCCCTGACCCACCAAAATGGTGACCACCAGCGCAGCGATAGGCAAGGCATAGGCCACCAGCACACTGGGCTCGACAAGCATACCTACCGACACAAAGAAGATGGCACCAAAGAGGTTCTTCACCGGTTCCACCAACCGCTCTATCTTATCGGCCTCGATCGTCTCCGCTAAGATGCTGCCCATGACAAAGGCTCCGAAGGCTGAGCTGAAACCGACAGCTGTGGAGATCCACGCCATCAGACAGCAAAGCCCCAAGGCCACGATGACCATTGTCTCGTCGGTCATCAGCCGGCGCGTCTGCCGCAGAAACGTGGGAACGATGAAGAGACCGACGACAAACCACAGCACGAGGAAAAAGCCGATCTTCAACACCGAGTCGAGCATCTGCCCGCCATTGGGGTCACTGCCGCCCGCGATGGCCGACAACATCACCATCATCACGATAGCAAGGATGTCCTCCAGGATGAGCACACTCATCACCAGTGAGGCAAAGCCCTGCTGTCGGAGATCCATATCGTCGAAGGCCTTATAGATGATCGTCGTCGACGACATGGCAAGCATACCGCCAAGGAAGATGCAGTCGTAATGGTTCCAATGGAAGAGATGCCCCACGCTGATGCCTAAGATGATCATGCTGAAGACGATCGACAAGGCCGCAATGACCGGCGCCATGCCCATCCTCAGGATTTTCTTGAACGAGAAGTCGAGACCCAAAGAGAACAACAGGAAGAGCACTCCTATGTCTGCCCACGTCTGGATATCGTGTTTGTCAAGTATCGACATGGTGTAGGGCATGTGCGGACTCACTAAGAATCCAGCAACGATATAGCCCAGCACAAGCGGCTGCTTGAGTTTCTTGAACAGTAAAGTGACGGCTCCGGCAACTACAAGAATGAGTGCCAAGTCTTTGACCAGGTTGGGAAGTTCAGACATTGATAATATATATAGGAGTGATCCCCGCCTTTCCCATAACAAGGAGAAAAACGAGATAAGACAGAAAACAGAGAAAATGCGCCAACAACACAAGGTCTTGAATGGAGAAGCACTGCGCCTCTCCATTCAAAAACAGGGTATTAGTCGTTGAACGTACCGGCTATTTGGCAAATCTTCACGATGACATCCACGGCTTTGTTCATCACTTGGATAGAGACAAACTCGTAGGGGCCATGGAAGTTCACGCCACCGGCAAAGATATTGGGACAGGGCAGTCCACGGAAGCTCAGCTGTGCACCGTCGGTACCGCCACGGATAGGCTCCACCTTCGGCGTGACGCCGCTTTCCTGCATAGCCTTCAGGACGATGTCGATCACATACATCTTGGGGTCGATCTTCTCCTTCATGTTGTAGTACTGATCCTTGATGTCTACCTTCACCGTGCCGTCGCCATACTTTTCGTTCATCTCCTTGGCAATGTTCTCCATGAAGTCCTTGCGGTCCTCAAACTTGCGGCGGTCGTGATCACGGATGATATAGCTCAGCTTAGCCTGCTCGCAATGGCTCTCGATACCCAGCAGATGATAGAAGCCCTGATAACCTTCTGTGGTCTCGGGAATGTCGGTTTCGGGAATGTGAGCATTGAACTCACAAGCCAGACAGCTAGCGTTGACCATCTTTCCCTTGGCATATCCTGTGTGCACGCTGCATCCCTTGATGGTCACCTTGGCCGATGCGGCATTGAAGTTCTCATACTCCAGGTCACCGATATCGCCACCGTCCATGGTGTAAGCCCAGTCACATCCGAACTTCTCGACATCGAAATGGCGGGCACCCATGCCGATTTCCTCATCAGGGTTGAAGGCGACACGTATCTTGCCGTGCTCGATCTCCTTGTGATCGCGCAGGTAGCACATGGCCTGGACGATCTCTGCGATGCCGGCCTTGTCGTCGGCGCCGAGCAGTGTAGTGCCATCGGTGACGATCAGATCCTCACCTTTGTGGAAAAGCAGCTCAGGGAATTTCTTGGGCGAAGAGACGATGCCCGGTGACAACTCGATGTCGCCTCCATCGTAGTTTTTCACGATGCGGGCCTTGATATTTGCGCCACTTGCGTCCAGCGCCGTGTCATAGTGAGAGATGAAGCCAATGGTCGGTGTCTTCTTCTTCGTGTTGGAAGGCAGGGTGGCGTAGATATAACCCATGTCATCCATCTCAACGTCCTCCAGACCTTCGCTCTCAAGTTCCTCCTTAAGATATTTGGCAAAGATAAGTTGTTTGGCGGTACTCGGTACGGTCTGTGAGTCCTCGGCCGACTGTGTATCGAACTTTGTGTAATTGATAAATCTTTCTGTTATGTTCATTTTAGAAATAAAACTGGTTTCTCATATGTTTCTTTTCGCAAAGATAAGGAAATAAAGTCATATTGCAAAGACTTTAGCAGTTTTTAAAGACAGAAAGGCGGAAATAGGGCGGAAACCAAGATTGAAGCAGACGAAAACTGTCTTCGGAAGGGTAAAAAACAAATAAAGCGCTCCGCTGTCCCTTGGAACTACGGAGCGCAACCATGTGACCTCGGTGGGACTCAAACCCGCGACACTCAGAACCGGAATCTGATGCTCTATTCAACTGAGCTACGAGGCCATATTCCTAATTATCGTTTTGCAAAGGTAAACAATATTTTCGCTATCACCAAATTTTCACCTTAAAAAAACAAAGCGCCCGCTTGATTATTCATACCGGGAAACAAGGGACTCACATTGTGCGAGCTAAACTGCCTATGCCTTGACACTTGACCGGTGCCAATAGCCCTGAAATTACTATTTGAAAAATTAATTTGACTTTTACTTGCATAATTACAATTAATAGCGTAACTTTGCAGCAGAATAGAAGAAAATTCTATTGTAGGAGATACTTATTCATATCACTATACGACAATATTAACATAATCATCATATAATGAGCAAACTTATCAAGCCAATAGGCTACAAGGCCCTGCTCGACAAACATCAGACGGAACAGGGCATCAAACAGATCAAGGAGTTCTTCCAGCAAAACCTCGCCACTGAGCTGAGGTTGAGTCGTGTCACCGCCCCGCTCTTCGTCTTGCAGGGTCTGGGTATCAACGACGACCTCAACGGCGTGGAGCGCCCTGTCACCTTCCCTATCAAGGACATGGGAGAGGCGAAGGCCGAAGTCGTGCACTCTCTTGCTAAATGGAAACGACTCACACTGGCAGAATACAATATACAACCGGGCTACGGCATCTACACCGACATGAACGCCATCCGCGCCGACGAGGAGATGGACAACCTTCACTCGCTCTATGTCGACCAGTGGGACTGGGAGGCTGTCATCGAGAAGGGTGACCGTACCATCGCCTTCCTGGAGAATGTGGTGCACCGCATCTATGCCGCCATCCTGCGCACAGAGTTCCTGGCCTGCGAAAGCTATCCACAACTGAAACCATTCCTGCCGCGCGAGATCCACTTCATCCACAGTCAGGACGTGCTCAACATGTACCCCAACCTCTCTCCCCACGAGCGTGAGGATGCCATCTGCAAAAAGTATGGTGCCGTGTTTGTGGAAGGTATCGGCGGAAAGCTCTCCGACGGAAAGAAACACGACGGACGTGCTCCCGACTACGACGACTGGTCGACGGTGGCAGAAAACGGCAAGGCCGGCCTCAACGGCGACATCCTCATCTGGTATCCTGTGCTCGGCCGCTCGTTCGAGATCAGCTCGATGGGTATCCGTGTGGACAAGGAAGCGTTGCTGCGCCAGTTGAAAATTGAAGGCAAGGAAGAGCGTGAGAAACTCTATTTCCATCGCCAGCTTCTTGACGGTAAGCTGCCGCTGAGCATTGGTGGCGGTATCGGACAGAGCCGTCTGTGCATGGTCATGCTTCACAAAGCACATATCGGCGAGATCCAAGCAAGCATCTGGCCCGAAGACATGAGAAAGGAATGCGAGGAACTCGGTATGCCACTCATCTAAATGAAACAACAATAAAAGTTGCACACTGCTTAGGTGGTGTGCGCAAAAACAAAGATTCTATATTTAAGAAACCTTAATATCAGCAGCTCTCTGTTCTATAATCCGTCTTTTTTGGCTATATTTGTGGTAAACAAAAAAGTATGATTATGGAGCAGAGAGTGATTATTTCCAAACATTTGCAAACTGAAATAGCCACTGCTATTTCAGAATGTGAGCACGATAAGATTTTTGTTCTTACCGACGAGACCACCCACGAGAAATGCTGGCCAGTGCTTGCCAAGCAGTTTGGCCTGCGCAACGCCTACGTCATCACCATCCAGTCGACGGACAGCTATAAGGATCTCACCTCGCTGTCGCACGTTTGGAAGGAACTCGGTGACCATGGAGCCACACGTCACTCACTGCTCATCAACCTCGGTGGAGGCATGGTGACGGACTTAGGCGGTTTCGCGGCCTCTACCTTCAAACGTGGCATTGACTTCATCAACATTCCGACAACACTGCTCGCAATGGTAGACGCCTCGGTAGGCGGCAAGACGGGTATCAACTTCAACGGACTGAAAAACGAGATCGGTGTGTTCAACAACGCGCGCTTCGTCATCCTCGACACAGAGTTCCTGCGTACGCTTGATGATAAAAATATCCGTTCGGGCTATGCCGAGATGCTCAAGCACGGTCTCATCTCCGACGAGAAGCACTGGGCAGAGTTGCTCAACTTCGACTTGAACCACCCCGATCTGAAGCAGTTGCAAACCATGCTGGCTTACTCCGTGAACGTCAAGAAGCGCATCGTGAAGAAAGATCCCCACGAGAAGGACATCCGCAAGGCGCTGAACCTCGGCCACACCTTCGGCCACGCCTTTGAGGCATTCTCGCTCGACACGCCCGGCAAGGATCCCCTACTCCACGGCTATGCGGTAGCCTTCGGCCTCATCTGTGAACTCTATCTCTCGTCAGTGCTTACCAACTTCCCGACAGACAAGATGCGGCAGACCGTGCAGTTCATCCGCGAGAACTATGGCTCGTTTGACTTTAGTTGTGAGGACTACGACCAGCTCATCGAACTCATGCACCACGACAAGAAGAATACGGGCACCACGATCAACTTCACGCTCTTGGCCGGTATCGGTGATATACGCATCAACCAGACAGCCTCCGACGAACTCATCAAGGAAGCGCTCGACTTCTTCCGGGAAGGGTAACAGTTTAAAAAGCAATTAAAGGATATGGCTGAAAGCAAACAAGAAACAGAGTTGGTCGAATGTGACTTTCATCACACCGAGCAACGTGAAAAGTATTTCACGCTGCTCGGACAGTATATGATACACCCGATGGGAGGAATGGAGCGCGGGCTCAACAGCGATGAACAACAGCGACTGGCAACATACATGACTCAACATCCCGACGTACACTGCTTCCTCCTTCGTCGCGGGAGTAAGTATGTGGGAATGTCGACGTGCTACGAAGTCTTCTCTACTTTCCATGCGATGCCATATCTCTACATCCACGACATCTTTGTTGATGCTGAATACCGCAACAAGGGTTTAGGTTTTCTGCTCATCCAAAAGTTGACAGATTGGACCCGTCAACACCACTGTTGCAAGATCACGCTCGAAGTCAGAGCTGATAACCAACCGGCTCGCCATCTTTATGCCAAAGCGGGGTTCAAGGACTTAGAACCTCCCATGTCGTTTTGGACAAAGGATTTGCTGGGATAAGAGCGACAAGCCTTTATTTATTGCTCTCCTTCTCCGCCGCCCGTTTTTTCTCCTCCATTGCCTCTTTATAGGCTCTCACGATAGGATCCTCGTCGTCCTTGTCCAGTTCCTTGAAGATCTCACGCGTCTTCCGCAGATGCTTCATGTCGCGACGATAACGCTTGTCGAGCATCTTAGCAAAGTCAAAAGCTATACCACCACGCGTATTGTCTCTAAAGATCTGGCGAACTTGTTCTGTCAGACCCTTAGACACCGACGGCGTACCATCGCCCCATACGGTCACCTCACTAATCTGATGGCTAGTAGGAATGAGATAAGTGGTATCCTTAATCTCTTTTGCCGTCAGCCGCTCTGTGAGATATTTCCCATGGCTGACCGAGAGCGTGTCAAACTTCGTGGGAATATAGCAGATGCCCCGGTAGTTGGTGGTATCGCGATAGCCCGACTTCGTGCTGACGATGACACCACGCACAGGTACATGCGTCTCCATGTCAGCAACGACGAACTTACGCAACTGAGGTTGTGCTGTCCCGCTTTGCAGAACTACCTGCCCGGTTTTCGTCTCTTGGGCAGAAAGGCCTAAAGAAACAAATAATAATAGGTATAAGAGCATCTGCTTCATAATCGGACTCCTTATTTATTATATATAAGCAACAAGTTACTTTCCGGCAGCCTTCACCACTTCCGGCCAGTCGGCCAGAAACGTCTCTATCGACGGATAGAGCACGTCAGCGCCCTCGTCGGGCAGTGCCTTGTCGGGCAGAGGACCGCTGTTGATAGCCACGGTAAACATCTCCGCAGCCTTGCCGGCACGCACGCCAAGGGGCGCGTTCTCCACGACAATGGCTTGACGCGGGTCGGCATATCCTGCCTTGCGCATACCTTGAAGATAAGGATCAGGATAGGGCTTCCCACGATTCACATCGTAAGCCGAGGTAATGTGCCCGCGGACGAGATAGTCGCTGAAGTCCGTCAACAACTTGTCAATGAGCGGACGCTGTCCACTGCCCGTCACTACGTTGACGCTCATCCCCGACGTCTGGATAGCCTTCATGAGAGGCTTCACACCTGGGAAGATAGGCGCCTCGCCCATCTCATGGAAGATACGCGTCTTCTCGTCGTACATCTTCTGCGCCTGTTCCAGCGTGATCTCCTCGTGCTTTTGCAGGAGGAAGAAGTGGCGAATGGTATCAATACCGCGTGCGCCTTCTGTGGCGTAGGCGTCAGCTACTGTCATCGTGATGCCAAACTCAGCCATCGACTGTTGCCAGGCTATAGCGTGATGGGGCATGGAGTCGTAAAGGACACCGTCCATATCGAACAAGACACAGCGAAAGCCCTCCCAAGCTTTCAGCCCGGGATGACTCTCCTGCATCTTGGATAAGTACTTCTCGATTGCTTTTCTTATATCTTGCATCGATTATGATTATAAGGGTATTGCCATCCCCCTCTCCATCCTCAGGGAGAGGGGGCCAAGGGAAAGAGGGTCCGGTCTTATTACTTCTCCTGAGCCAAACGCTCCTGGATGGCCTTGCTCTCAGCCTCATAGCCGGGCTTGTTGAGCAGAGCGAACATATTCTTCTTGTAAGCTTCCACACCAGGCTGGTTGAACGGGTTGACACCCTCCAACAGACCGCTGATGCCGCAAGCCTTTTCGAAGAAGTAGATGAGCTGGCCGATGTAGTACTCATTGAGTTGCGGCACGCTGACACGCATGTTTGGCACGCCACCGTCGACATGAGCCAGACGGGTACCGAGCTCAGCCATCTTGTTCACCTCGTCGACACGCTTGCCCTCAAGGAAGTTCAGTCCGTCGAGGTTCTCTTCGTCGTGCGGGAAGAGCAGCTTCTCGTTAGGAGTTTCAACAGAGATCACCGTCTCGAAGATGGTACGCTCGCCCTGCTGGATCCACTGACCCATAGAGTGCAGGTCGGTAGTGAAGTCGCAAGCTGCAGGGAAGATACCCTTGCCATCCTTACCCTCGCTCTCACCGTAGAGTTGCTTCCACCACTCAGCAAAGTAGTGGAGCTTCGGCTGGAAGTTGCAGACGATCTCGATCTTCTTGCCAGCCTGAGTATACAGTCCCTGACGGGTTGCGGCATACTGTGCGGCGGGGTTCTCTGCGAAAGGAACGTCCTTGCCGCAAGCCTTCTCCATGTCCTGTGCGCCCTTGACGAGAGCCTTGACATCGAAGCCAGCCACAGCGATCGGCAGCAGACCTACCGGAGTGAGCACAGAGAAGCGACCACCGACATTGTCAGGAATGACAAATGTCTTATAGCCTTCCTTGTCAGCAGCGGCACGGGCAGCACCCTTGTGTGCGTCGGTGACAGCCACGATGACGTCCTTAGCCTCAGCCTTGCCACGCTGAGCCTCGCATTGTTTCTTGAGCAGACGGAAAGTCAGAGCAGTCTCGGTGGTGGTACCAGACTTGGAAATGTTGATGACGCCGAACTTCTTACCCTTCAGGTAGTCGGTGAGCTCAGCGAGGTAGTCCTCACCAATGTTGTTACCGGCGAACATGATGGTGGGGTTCTTCTTGTCACCGACGAGCCATGCAAAGGAGTTGCCAAGGGCTTCGATAACGGCACGTGCACCCAGATAGCTGCCGCCGATACCAGCAACGACGACAACCTCGCACTTCTCGCGCAGTGTGTTGGCGCAAACCTGAATCTCGTTGAGGAAGTCCTCTGTGATCTCAGAGGGCAGATGCAACCAACCGAGAAAGTCGTTTCCCTCGCATGTTCCATTCTCCAAGGCCTCCTGAGCGGCCTTCACCTTCGGCTCGTAAGCCTCCACTGTACCAGCCTTGAGGAACTGTACAGCCTTCGTTGTGTCTAATGCAATGTTTTTCATGATAATCTTTCAAGACTCAAAGTTAGAATCACGACAAAAGAACAAACGACAGATAAACAGACGATTCTTTTGAAGACAGAAAGACATAAAGGACATGTTTTCCTTTTTTAGACAGAAAGACATAAAGAACAGATTATTCTTCATTCTCTTTTTAGACAGAAAAACACAAAGAACAGATTTCTTTCATTCTTCTTTTGACAGAAAGACATAAAGAACATATTGTTCATAAATGTATATTCTGCTCTCTTTATTTGTCTTTGTCTATACCTCTGTCACTGTCACTGTTTCTGCATTCGTCTTCAATGCGAATAGTCTCCTAACCGTGATGAACTCCTGCCTAATCCTTTCTCATCATCTTACCTTATTAAATGAATAATACTAATTTATACTTGTTTTACTACCTTGTCTTCTTGTATTCCCTGTATTTACGCTTTATCTCCAGATTATCGCCTCCGAAGTTAATGAGCAATCCGGTATCGATATGGAGAGCCGTCAGATAATTTACCAGTTGAACCTCATCCTGCCTCGTCAGACATTGTGTAGCCTTCAACTCTATGATGACGTCGTTGTCCACAAGCATATCCGCCCTGTACTCCCCAACCATAACGCCCTTATAATAGACATCAATGGGTGCTTCGGGTATCACGTTCAGATTGTGCTCTCGAAGTTCAAGATACAAGGCATTCTTATATACCTTTTCCAAGAAGCCTTTTGGCAACACGCCCCGAACATTATATGCGCATTGGATAATCTTAGTTATCTTTTCCTCCAACGCCCTCTTCCTTAACTCTTCTTCATCCATCTTACACATTATAATATTATATGTATTGCCTTTCTTGCACTTAGACTCAAGAATGCTTCTTTATAGAACATGTTCTTTATGTCTTTATGTCTTAAAAACGAGAACATGTCTATCAAGAACATGTCTTTTATGTCTTTATGTCTTAAAAACTAGAACATGTCTTTATGTCAAAGCACTCACGAGAGTCTTTCTGTCAGAGCAGGGATGACATCTCGCGGACGCTGGTCTTTGTAGAGTATGTCATAGACAGCGTCGAGGATCGGCATGCTCACGTGGAGCTGTCTGTTGATCTCCTCCATGCACTTCGTACCGTAGTATCCTTCCGCCACCATCTTCATCTCAGCCTGGGCACTCTTGATAGAGTAGCCCTTACCGATCATCATACCAAATGTGCGGTTACGTGAGAAGTTGGAGTATCCTGTCACGAGCAGGTCACCGAGGTAGACACTGTCACAGATTTTGCGGTGTACAGGGTTGACGGCTGTCAGGAAGCGGTCCATCTCACGGATGGCATTGGTGAGGAAGACAGCCTGGAAGTTATCGCCATAACCCATGCCGTTGCAGATGCCTGCGCAGATAGCGTAGACATTCTTCAGCACAGCCGCATACTCGATGCCCGTGACGTCGGTGGAGGTTTCAGTCTTCACATAGTCACAGGCGAGCACACGCGAGAACTCCCTTGCCATCTTCTCGTCACTGCCAGCCACAGTGAGATAGGTAAGCCGTTCGAGAGCCACCTCCTCAGCGTGTGACGGTCCGCCGATGCAGAGCAACTGCCGGTAAGGCACGCCATAACGCTGATGGAAGTAGTCAGAGCAGACCACATCCTCGCTGGGCACGATGCCCTTGATGGCGGTGACGATGAACTTATGGCTGATGTCAGCCGTGAGTTTCTTCAGATGGTCTTTCAAGTAGGGTGAGGGCGTGACGAAGACGAGCGTGTCATATTCAGTGGCAATCTCGTTGATATCCGATGTGAAGTCGATGTCGTCGATGTCGAAGTGTACACCCGTGAGGTAGGCCGGGTTATGTCCGAGCCGTCGGAAGTCAGCGATGCGGTCGTCGCGCCGCATATACCATCCGATGTGCCCCGTGTGCTCTACCACCACCTTTGCGATGGCGGTAGCCCACGAGCCGCCCCCGATAATGGCCACACGACCAAAATCGGGAATGGAGCCTTTCTTCCGCAGGCCCAGTGCTCTACTGATTCTTCTGAACAGACGCATAGCCAATGGGAGTATTACAGATTCTTTGCGCCGTCAATCCAGTGCTGTATATCGTCTACTGACGGCTTCTCGTGACCGAGTTTATATTTCTTGTTGATCTCACCGATCTTCTGCTGCAAGCCCTGAGCCTTCTCATCCTTGACGTCAGAGATGAGGTTGAAGCCAGCCTTACGCAGTACATACACCCAGTCCTCAGGTACGCCAAGGGCAGCCCACTCCTTGATGCTGCTCTGTGGCATCTTAGCCTCAGGCTTCATCTGCGGGAAGAGCATGATCTCCTGGATGTTCTCCTTGCCGATCATCAACATGCAGAGTCGGTCAATGCCAATGCCGATACCACTGGTGGGCGGCATACCATATTGCAGGGCACGCAGGAAGTCCTGGTCGATGATCATCGCCTCATCGTCGCCCTTGTCTGCAAGCTTCATCTGCTCCTTGAAGCGGTTCTCCTGGTCGATGGGGTCGTTGAGCTCTGAATAAGCGTTGGCGAGCTCCTTACCATTGACCATCAGCTCGAAGCGCTCAGTGAGTCCTGGCTTCGAGCGGTGCATCTTCGTCAGCGGACTCATCTCCACCGGATAGTCAATAATAAATGTTGGCTGGATGAACGTACCCTCGCAGAACTCACCGAAGATCTCGTCAATGAGCTTACCCTTGCCGAAGCTCTCATCGATGCCTTCCATCTTGAGCTTGTTCACAGCGATGTCGCGGATCTCCTCCTCGCTCTTTCCTTCGAGGTCGAAGCCTGTTTTCTCCTTGATGGTGTCGAGGATAGGCAGACGGCGGAAAGGTGCCTTGAACGAAATGACGTGGTCGCCGTTCTTCACCTCCGTGCTGCCATTGACAGCCACGCAGATGGTCTCGAGCAGACGCTCGGTAAACGACATCATCCAGTTATAGTCCTTGTATTGCACATAGAGCTCCATGCAGGTAAACTCCGGGTTGTGGTATTTGTCCATACCCTCGTTGCGGAAGTTCTTACCGATCTCGTAGACACCCTCGAAGCCGCCCACGATGAGTCGCTTGAGGTAGAGTTCAGTAGCGATACGCATGTACATGTCGATATTCAGCGCATTAAAGTGCGTGATGAACGGACGTGCGCTGGCGCCACCGGGGATGCTCTGCAGAATAGGAGTCTCCACCTCGGTGTATCCGGCCTCGTCGAAGAAGTTGCGCATGGTCTTGAGCACCTTGGCACGCTTGAGAAACGTATCCTTCACACCGTCGTTGACGATGAGGTCGACATAGCGCTGGCGGGCGCGCAGCTCGGGATCGTCGAACTTGTCGTAGGCCACGCCGTCCTTGTATTTCACGATCGGCAGTGGCTTAAGGCTCTTGCTCAGCAGTTTCAGCGACTGGGCGTGCACAGAGATCTCGCCCGTCTGCGTCTTGAAGACAAAGCCTTTGATGCCGATGAAGTCACCGATGTCGAGGAGTTTCTTAAAGACCTTGTTGTACATGTCCTTATTCTCGTCGGGGCAGATGTCGTCACGGGTGACATACACTTGGATTCTTCCCTTGCTATCCTGCAACTCCACAAAGCTGGCCTTACCCATGATACGGCGACTCATCATACGTCCGGCGATGACGACCTCCTGCTTCTCTCCCTCCTTGAAGTTGTTCTTGATATCAACTGAAAAGGCATTGGTGGGGAACTCGGCTGCTGGATACGGGTCGATACCCATGTTGCGCAGCTCCTGCAGGCTCTGGCGTCGTCCAATCTCCTGCTCGCTTAACTCTAAAATGTTCATACTTATAGTTATATTCGAATATATTCTTCCTATATGCAAAGGTACAAAAAAGAAACGAGAACAAGAGCTATTTAATAATTAATAACCACCTCAGCAAGTGTGCAACAAGTGCAACCCTGCAATCCGACTGCGCGATAGGCGTGGACGACAGTCACCCGTGAGGATGAAAGAAGATTACAGTTTGATGAACACCCGCTTCCTCCACAGCGCCCAGCCCATCAGTGCGTGCAGGGCGACAAACAGCGCAGCATAGGCCACACTGGCCCAATAGCCGTTGAGGATAACGGCATGGAGCAAAGAATAGACTCCAGCCTTGATGCCCGTAGCACCGAAGACGATGCTCACGGCCTCGCTGGCCACATAAAGGAAGAGGGGATTCATGCCAAACCACAGCGTCAATCTCACCAGCCATGGTTGCCCGGCAGAGCCGCTGCCTGTCGTCTGACTTTGAGCGCGGTGGATGTCAAGCCAGCCCACAAGCAGACCTTGCAAAGAGGCTGCAATGCCGCAGGTGAGCAGGACATAGGAGGGACTCCACACACGTTTGTTGAGCGGCAGGCAGAACTGCAGGAGCCAGCCTGCAAAAGCCATGACAGCTCCACAGACCAACAGCCGTGAGAGGGTGACGAGATGGGGATGTCCCAGTTCGGGGTGCTCTTTCCGAAGAGCCCAGGAAGCGACAAGAAAACCTATCATCGTGTTGGTCATAGCAGAAAAGCTTGAGAGCAGTCCCTCGGGATCTACGGGTGACTTATGATAGAGATGGGCGTCACCCAACAGCGCATGGTCCACACGCGAGAGGATGTTGGTGACGCTGTCGTAGTCATAACCGCCACCGGCAAGCAGCAGGATGGAATAGCCCGTCAACAGCAGTGCCACGAGAATCCACAGTCCGCGGAAGGAATGAGTAAGATGATGGATGGTGAGCACAACGGCTACCGTGGCTCCGTAGCAGATGGCGATGCGCTGCATCACACCCATGATGCGCAGATGGTCGAAGTCGAGCGGACGGCCGTCCATAGCCATGTCAAACCAGTTGATGAGCAGTCCGATAAGGAAGAGCAGCAAGGTGCGCTTGACGGTCTTGCGGGCTTGCCGATGTGTCCACCGGAATCCGCCCTTGCGAAGGCTGAGATAAGTGGAGATGCCCATGATGAAAAGGAAGAAGGGGAAGACGAGATCACAGGACGTCATGCCGTTCCATTTGGAGTGTTGCAAGGTGGAGAAGATCTCCTCACCGGCTCCGTTGTTCACAAAGATCATAAACATGACGGTCAGACCGCGCAGAACGTCGAGGCTCACCAGTCGTTTCACTGCATTTGTATTCTGCACCATCTTATTCTTTGGATATTGTTGACTGACTACAAAAGTAATAAATATATTCTGGATCTCAAACGTTTATTCCATAAAATTGATTGACAAAACACCTTCTGTCTCTTCTTTCAATCTAGAGAGAAAAACAGGGGCCGTCCAAGCTCAGAGTGACTTGAAAACATGAAAAAAGTGCGCTGTTGCCATCAAAACAGTGATTTTACTTCGTCAAAACGGCTGTTTCATGCGGTCATCTCGGTTGTTTTACATGATGAAAACGCCTTTCTGATGAAAAATTCTCTAGAGAATTTTTCATCAGAAAGGCGTTTTGTGTAGAGCAAAAAATAGGGGTAAAACATAAAGCATTGACTTTCAACACATTAACAAAATCGCGCGAGAATCGAAAAATCAGGAGCAAGAGGTCACTTGTTTCCAAAGATCGCCTTCTCGTGCCCGTTTTTTTGTCAGAAAGCCCGACATTTCTCTTTTTCGAGAAACGCCATCACTCTCTTTGCCATATCGACGCAGTCGCCTACAGGTTCCGGCGAATAAGTGTTGTGACGAAGCGTCCACGGCTCTTCCATCGCATACCAGTCGACGAACGGAGCCTTGGGCAGCGCCATGGCAAAAAGCTCTGTGGCCGTCTTGTTGGCGTTCGCGCCCTCGCCCAGCACCGAAGCATCAGGACGGCTGTCGTGCGCCATCTGTCGGGAGAGCGCATCGAGATAGGCCTGCCAGCGCACAAAGTAGAAGTCACGCAACAACCCTTGCCACTCCTTATGGGCATAGTCGCGGAGTCCGCCGCGGTCGGCGCAGTCGCGGTTGCCCCAGGTCGTTATCTGCACACGGGCGTTCCACTCATAGAGATCCTTCTCTTGTGCCGTACGTCCCAACGATCGTGCTGCCCCCGTCCAATGGCCAAGACGGAACTCGCGCCGCGTGCCTAAGAGACTGTCCTGCAAAAGCAACATGTGGAGGAAGCGGGCTGAGTCGGCCGAAAACGCACGGCGGTCAAAGCCACGATAGTCTGCGATGGTACGCAGATATTGCAGTCGGGCCTGATCGTCGAGAGCCTGACGAACAACATCCACGAGGTCGTATTCAAAGTTGTTGTTGCCGCGGTATTTGTCGGCGACACTTGTCATCAGCTCAGCGGCGCGTCGGGTTTCGTTGGGATCGTAGTAGTTGTGCATCTTCGACCAACTCTTCACTTGGAAGTTATCGGCCGAGGGGCGTCCGTCAAAGATACTCTCGTGAGGTCCCTGCTGGTTGTTGCCGAGCGGACAGTTATAGATGCTGTTGCCCAAGACACGCCAGACTTGCTGCAGCACAGGGTCAGCCACACCGTAGCGAGCACGCACATAACTGTTGAGCCACCACTGTTTGTAGGCTGCTATATCTTCATCCTTGGGCAGCGAGTCGGTCATCCATGGCAGTTCGCTCATCAGTTCAAACATCACAGGATTGTTTTCCGAGCCCTCCATGGTGTAGCCCCAGCCACGCAGATGCTTTCTCGCACTCTGCAGAGGAGAGCCTGGCGCGGCCGCCAGCCGGAAGTTATGGATAAGCTGGTCCATGCGTCCGTGAAGTCCCACGTTGGCTCCGAAGTTCTCCAACATACAGAACAGCCACGGATGATCGCCGTATCCCTTGTCACGCCGCCACACCGAAGGCGCTCCGAACATCGGGCGGCACTCCGAGAAGAGATCCAGCACCATCAGGTCTTGAGCCGGCAGGCTGTCGGCCATCGCCGGGCGCGGGTTCTCGGTCCAGCCTTGCACCATCCATACAGCCTTTGGGTTGACGCGTTTCATGGCGGCGAGCAGCTTGCGTCCGCAGGCCGCATAGTCGACAGCTCTGTTGTCGGCACTCTCGTGGAAAGGATCCATCGAGTAGTAGTCAGCCTTGCCGTAGAGCTGGGTCAACTCTTTGTAATAAAGGTCAGCGATGCGGTCAAAGGACGAGTCGGTAGCGATGAGATTGGCCGGACGCGTATAGCCGTTCCACTGGCCACCATCGGTCACGCCGACGCCCATCTTTGTCTTGGCGTCGTGAGGCAACATGCCGCAGTAGCCCGGCAGCACAGGATGCATACCCAACGAGCGCTCACGCTGGAGGATTCGTTTCTGCAATGCTTCCTGCTGTCGATACCAGTTCTCGGGCAGCGGCCCGCCCCACCCTTCGAGATTGTTCATCGCCCACCAGGCCAGGAAAGCCGGTCCGGCGATGAAGCGCCCGATCTCTTCTTTGGAATAGCCCAACTTCAGCAGCATGTTACGCCATACCACTTCCTCGCCTGTCACAGCCAACGGCATGTTAATGCCGTGCAAGGCCATCCAGTCGATCTCTTCCTGCCAGCGGTTCCAGTCCCAAAAGACCATGGAATAGGAAAACGTGCAGTAGTTGAAGTCGTATCGGTCGGTGAGCCATGTGGTGCGGCGCTCCTTACCCTTGACAGCGGGCAGTCGCTCCGGCAAACGCGGGTGCATGTTGTTCCAACTGACCATGATGCCGGCATGGTGCTTGAGATACCAGTTGACACCCGTGGCAATGTTCACCCACGTATTGCCCTTGACACAGATCTTGCCGTCGCGCTGGGAGAGCTCAAAGAAATCAGAATCTGACGGCTGCAGCTCTGTGATGAACTTGCGTGCGGCACCTGCGTCCATGCGGTTGAGCAGGTCATCGACAGGATTGGCCACGGCCATCATTGGAGCAAGAAGGGAAAGTACGGCGAGCAGTACTTTCCTCATTTTATTCATAATGTTATTGTGTTTAGACTGCATAATAGATGATTTGTTTGGCAAAGGTAATAGAATTTTTCGTATCTTTGCAAGGAAGAATAAAATAAAAAACGAAAACCATGAATATAGAAAAAGAAAAAGCCGTTATCGAGAAACAAGGTGGTCTCTCGAAGACATTGAATATGGAGTTTTTCTCAACAGAGGAGCCCGACACCTGCATGGCACGCATGAAAGTCGACGATCTCAACCGTCAGCCGTTTGGTTTTCTCTCCGGTGGCGCTACGCTGGCCCTTTGCGAGAACCTTGCGGGTGTAGCTTCCATGGCGCTCTGTCCGGGAAAGATCTGCGTGGGCATCAACGTCAGTGGCAACCATCTGCGCACGGTGCTCGTCGGAGATACCGTCACTGCCTATGCCAAACTGCAATACAAGGGCCGCACACTGCATGAATGGCAGATCGAGGTAAAGAACTCCAAGGGCGACTTGATCTCTACGGTACATGTCACAAACTATATCTTGTCGCCACGAAAGGAATGAGCACAACCAACTATGTCTGCTACCGCTTGCCGGAGCAAAAGGAATATGTACGACTGGAACAGCACGAGGGTGAGCCCATGGCCTTGAAGTCTGTCAAAGACCTCAACGGTCGCAAAGGTTTCGTCTTTGCGCCGTTCCAACCGTCGGAAAAGACGCCTGTGTGGCTCTTACAACCCGACAGCATCGAACGGGAAGCTGTGGGGGAAAGGGATTTTAGGCACAGTGTGGAATATAACGACGGCGAACTATCAAGCATGATCGCAAAGTACGAAAAGCAAGATCGGGACATTTACCACCAGCTCTTTATCAACTGTAAGCTGTATTTCAAGCTTGGCACGGTCCGTAAACTGGTTATGGCCCGGCATGTGTATGAGCTGCGGTACCTCGTCAGAGATGCCGAAGAACTGTTTCTGCACGCCTGCCGTCTCTATCCCCACCAGTATATCGCCTTGGTGAACATGAAACATGCGGGTACGTGGCTTATGGCAACACCCGAAGTGCTCATCGAGGGCGACAGTCACAACTACCGCACTATGGCCTTGGCGGGTACGGAGAAGATGCCGGTCGACTACAGACCTGGACAGGAGCTGAAATGGTCGGAGAAGAACCGCAAGGAGCAACGCTATGTGGCAAACTACATCCTCGACACGCTGAGTCCAATGACCAAGACACTGAATCACGGACATCCTCATACCACCATAGCGGCGCAACTGCTCCATCTGCGCACCGATTTTGACTTTACACTCAAGGACGACGTGCAATTAGGCGACGTGCTCGATGCCCTTCACCCCACTCCTGCCGTGTGCGGCATGCCCAAAGAAGCAGCGAAAGAAATCATTCTCAAGTATGAAGAGAAATTCCGGAAATACTACAGTGGCTTCTGCGGACCCTATGATCCGGAAGGAGAGACACGGCTATATGTCACGCTGCGCTGCATGGAAATAGAGGGTAGCCACTATATCCTCCACGCCGGTGGAGGCATCGTACCGGAAAGCAAGGAGAAAGAGGAATGGAGGGAGACTGAGATGAAACTCAACACCATGAGAGATGTATTGCGATAAAGGAAATGTCAACACACTCACCGCGCTGCTCATCGCTCACGGCGTGCGCCATGCGGTGGTATGTCCGGGATCGCGCAACGCGCCTGTTGTGCACAACCTCGACGTGTGCCCTGAGATCCAGTGCTACCCCATCACCGACGAGCGCAGTGCCGCGTTCTATGCACTCGGGCTCTGTCAGGCTACTGAGGAGCCGGTTGTCGTCTGCGTCACCAGCGGCACGGCACTGCTCAACACGCTGCCCGCTGTTGCCGAGGCGATGTATCAGCATCTGCCTCTCGTGGTCGTCTCGGCCGACCGACCCAAGCAGTGGATCGGACAGCTCACCGGTCAGACGATGCCTCAGCCGGGGGCATTGACCTGCTTTGTCAAGCGCACGGCGGATCTGCCCGAACCGCACAACGAGGAGGAACACTGGTATTGCAACCGACTCGTCAACGAGGCGCTCATCGCTGCGACACAAGAGACTCAAGGACCGGTGCACATCAACGTGCCCATCACGGAGCCGCTCTACACCTTCAACACACGCACATTGCCCTCGGAACGAATGATTGCGCTCAGCTCACTGCTGTCGGCTCACGATAGCGGTAAGGAAGCGTGCGCTTCCGTCAATGCCATTTCGGCCGTGGCTCATGACCTTCTGCAACAGCTCGCCGAGGCGGAGCGACCGCTCATCGTCATCGGACAGATGAAGCCGTCGGACTTAGCCAAAGGCAGGATTGCGTCGCTCACGGACAAACGCTATGTGGTTTGGAACGAGGCGCTCAGCGGAGAGGATAGTGGCACGTCACTGGAAGAGATGTCAGCTATGGCAGGGGACGACGAGGATTTCCTGCCCGACTTTGTCCTCTACATCGGCGACACGCTGGTAAGCAAGCGTGCCAAGCAACTCCTGCGACAGGCTAAGGACGCTATCTGCTGGGAGGTGAATGCCGACGGCACAGTCCACGACCCGATGATGAACCTGCGCGGCATCGTGCAGGCAAGACCCGACGACGTGCTTGCCGCTATCACCACTGAGGGACCGCACGAGTGGTCCGACCGCTGGGAAGCGCTGCGTTGGAAAGCCGAGGACCACCGCCGCTCGTTCGTTCCACGCTACTCCAATCTGTTAGCCGTAAAACTCCTTGAAGAGCGACTCAGCCATACTGCGGAAGGCTACGCCCTGCACTACGCCAACAGCACGTCGGTGCGCTTGGGATGTCTCTATGCCCGGGAGCATATCTACTGCAACCGTGGCATCAACGGCATCGAAGGCTCGCTGTCCACGGCGGCCGGTTTCTCGCTCGCCACAGACGCTCCGGTGTATTGCGTCATCGGCGACCTGAGTTTCTTCTACGACCAAAATGCACTGTGGAACACCAACCTGCGGCAGAACCTCCGCATCCTGTTGCTCAACAACAGCGGTGGAGAGATCTTCGCCAAATTCGACGGACTGCGGCAGAGTCCGGCACGCAGTATGGTCATGGGCGTGCACGCCACCACAGCAGAAGGCATCTGCCGCGAGAACGACATCATGTATTATCACGCTCACAACGAGGAAGAGCTCTATAATCTCCTCGGCGCGCTCGTCAGCCCGATGACAGAACGCCCGATGCTCCTCGAAGTCTTCACCAATGCCGAAGACGACCTGAGGGCTTATCAAGAATACTTTAATACCTTATTATAATATGAAAAAGAGAAATTGGAAAACCATTCCGGGGTTCGACTTCAAGGAGATCCTCTTTGAAGAATACAATCACATCGCTAAGATCACGATCAACCGTCCACGCTATCGCAACGCCTTCACACCGCTCACGGTATGGGAAATGAGCCAGGCCTTCACCTACTGCCGCGACCATCTCTACATCCGTGTGGTGATCCTCACGGGTGCCGGCGACAAGGCCTTCTGTTCGGGTGGCGACATGCACGTCAAGGGACGCGGCGGATATGTCGGTCGTGATGGTGTGCCACGCCTTAACGTCCTCGACGTGCAGATGCAGATTCGCCGACTAACCAAGCCGGTCATCGCCATGGTCAACGGCTACGCTATCGGTGGCGGACATGTGCTCCACGTGGTCTGCGACCTGACGATAGCGTCGGAAAACGCTGTCTTCGGACAGACGGGACCGAAGGTGGGCAGCTTCGATGCCGGACTGGGTGCCAGCTACTTGGCGCGCATCGTGGGACAGAAGAAGGCGCGTGAGATATGGTATCTCTGCCGTCAGTACTCTGCAAAGGAGGCTGAGCAGATGGGGCTCGTCAACAAGGTGGTGCCCTTTGACCAACTTGAGGATGAGACGGTGGTCTGGTGCAAGACGATCATGGAGCGCTCTCCGCTCGCCATCCGCATGATGAAGGCTGGCTTCAACGCTGAGCTCGACGGTCAGGCAGGTATTCAGGAGCTTGCCGGCGATGCTACGATGCTCTACTACACACTCGACGAGGCGCAGGAAGGCAGCCGTGCGTTCCTGGAAAAGCGCAAGCCCGACTTCGACAAGTACCCCCAGTTCCCTTAAGACAGAGTAAACAAATAATTCCAGACAGAGTAACAGAGTAGACAGATTTGTAGACTCTGTTACTCTGTCTGTTTTATTCAATCTCTTCAGAGGTAGCGCATGAGGATGTCCCACACGGCGATGAGGTGGCAGACGCTGCCGGCGAGGACGAAGAAATGGAAGACGGTGTGCATGTAGCGACGGCGACGAAGGGTGTAGAACAGCGCGCCGGTGACATAACACACACCCTCGGCGATGATCCAGATGACCGTCGCCGCACTCACAGAATCGATCAAGGGCTTGAAAGCGATGAGCACACTCATGCCCATGCCTATATATACCAGCGTCTCCAGATTGCTGTGGGCCTTGAGCCTATGAAAGCTCGTGATCGTTCCCACAATGGCGCAGAGCCATACAAAGCAGAACAGCGCCCAACCCCAATAACCCTCCTGGCGCAAGGCGATGAGCGTGATGGGCGAATAGGAACCGGCGATATGCCAGTAGATAGCCGCATGGTCCCACTTACGCAACCGCTCCTTCCATGGTGACCAAGCCGAGAGGGCATGATAGACGGTGGAAGCGATATACGAACCGAGCATGCCCACGAGGTAGAGGATGACACCTGCTGTGGCCCAACCGTTGCCACGCGAGAAGCAGAGATAAAGGAAGATAACCCCAAAAGCCACGCCCAAGAAGATGCCGCCCGCATGACTCCACGAGTTCCACAACTCTTCTTTGTGATTATAGAATATTTTTATTTTCATGATATGCTGTTGCTTACTGATGGAATATTTCTATGTAAAGATAGCGTAATCTTAGGGAAAGGCAAAATAAAACTTGCTTTTTTATCCTTTTTTTCTTACTTTTGCCTTCACGCAACAAAAGTAGTTTTAAACATGAAATACGAGATCACCGACAGGGCGCTGCACTTCAAACAGCCGGCGGGAACCAGCCGCGGCGTGTACATTACCCACCATTCTTACTATATCACACTTGAACGCGACGGCATTCGTGGCACGGGAGAGTGCTCGGCACTTCCCGACCTGAGTTGTGACGCCATGAGCGACGAGCGCTATCAGACGCTCCTCCGCGACACGTGCGACCTGATCAACCGATTGGGCGGCATACCCTATGAGATGCTGCGACCTTATCCTTCAATTCTCTTCGGACTGGAGACGGCCTTTGCACAACTCGACGCTAAGGGCTCTACGGCTCTCTTCGACACACCGTTCAGCCGGGGCGAAGAGGGGATCACCATCAACGGACTCGTGTGGATGGGAACCTTCGACGAGATGTACACACGGCTGGAGACTAAGCTCAAGGCTGGCTATCACTGCGTGAAGTTGAAGATAGGTGCCATCGACTTCGGGCGTGAGTTGGACTTAGTGAAACATATCCGTGAGTGTTTCAGCAAGGAACAAGTGGAGCTGAGAGTGGATGCCAACGGTGGCTTCACGCCCGACAATGCCATGCAGCGCTTGGAAGCACTGGCCCCATATGACATACACTCCATCGAACAACCGATCAAGCCGCATCAGTGGAAAGAGATGGCGGAGCTCTGTCAGCATTCACCCCTGCCCATCGCACTCGACGAAGAGCTCATCGGCATCAACATGCCGTCGATGAAAGCCATGCTGCTCGACAAAATCCGTCCTGCCTATCTCGTGCTGAAGCCCAGCCTGCATGGTGGCATGCACGGTTGCCGCGAATGGATCAGAATGGCCAAAGTCCGTGGCATCGGTTCTTGGATCACTTCGGCACTGGAAAGCAATGTCGGACTCAACGCGGTGGCGCAGTTCTGTGCCGAGGTGTACGGGCCGCACATCACCCTGCCGCAGGGCTTGGGAACAGGACTGCTCTACACCGACAACATCCCCATGCCCTTGGAGATTAAAGACGACAAGCTATGGTACTCGAAGAATTCCTAAGTGAGTGGCGCAACAGCAGTGACCGTGTTCTCGTCCACACCAGTGGCAGTACGGGTGCGCCCAAACCGATGTGGCCCGAAAAGGAAAAGATGCGCAACTCTGCCCGTATCACCTGCGATTTCCTGGGACTGCAACCTGGTGACACGGCACTGCTCTGCATGAATCTGAAGTATATCGGTGCGAAGATGGTCGTGGTCCGATCCATCGAGCGTCGGCTGCGCTTGCTCAGCGTAGAGCCGAGTGGACATCCCATGGCGGCCTTATTGCAAGGGCAATGCGTCACAGAGACAGACTTCCATGACCCTGCTGCCCTGCCCCACCCTTGTCCACAAGGACAGAGAATCCCGGCTCCGACTTTCGCCGCTATGGTTCCCCTGCAAGTCTACAACACCCTGCAAGTGCCCGAAGAAGCGGCATTGTTGCGTCAGACCCGTCATCTCATCATCGGCGGCGGAGCAATTGATGACCAACTGGCGGTGGCTTTGCGTGACTTCCCTCATGCGGTGTGGAGCACTTACGGCATGACGGAGACGCTCTCGCATATCGCCTTGCGACGACTCAACGGCTCCGAGGCCAGCGAGTGGTACCAGCCTTTCCCAAGTGTCAAAGTAAGTCTGGACAAAGATGATTGTCTGATGATCGATGCGCCATTGGTGCATGAGGGAACACTAAAGACCAACGACCGCGCAGAGATCGTCCCCCGCAAGGGCTTCCGCATCCTCGGCCGTAAGGACAACGTGATTGTCTCGGGAGGCATCAAGATACAGATTGAGGAGGTGGAGCATGCTTTAAAGCCTCATCTCCCCGCCCCTTTCATCATCTCCCGACGCAAGAACGTGAAGTTCGGCGAGGCCGAGATCCTGCTCACCGAGGCCTCCGACACCGATGCCGTTGCCGCCATCTGCCGCCGTGTCCTACCCAAATACTGGGTTCCACGCGAAGTGCAGCACATCGACCAGATACCCATGACAGAAACCGGCAAGCCAAAGAGAGACATCGTAATAGAATAAAAAGAAGGGCAAAAAAAATCCCAAGCATGTGACTCACGTCTCATTGCTTGGGATCTTCTATTATGATTGGCAGGTTAATTATTATCTTGACTGTCGATCGCCTTGATCTTCTGCCGCACGAGCTCAGCGTCGTCTTTGAGTCGCTGCACCTTTCGGTTCATCTCGTCAACGAGGCTGTTGCCCTTCTTGCTTGAGATATTTAGGAAGCCAAGGTTATTCTCGTAAGTGGCAATCTCCTGCTTGAGCTGCTCATAGCGGCGAGCCAGACGACCACGCTCGTTGTCCACAGCATCCTCGCCACGCTTCGCTACGTTGCGCAGGTTCTGTTTGAAGTTATCAAGACGGCGGCGGGCTACGGACACGTGCAGATCACTATAGATCTTGTCCAACACATCGTGGTACTCCTTGAAGATCTTATCCTTCTCCTTGAACGGCACATGACCGACAGCATTATAGGCGTCGACAAGCTCCTGTACCTTATCCTGTGCATTCTCCACGCTCTGCTCGGCAAGCTCCTTGAGCTGAGCGATGATGTCTCGCTTCTTCTGCAGGTTGGCTTTCTCTTCCGTACGCGTGCCGGCGTGAGCAGCGTTACGTGCATCGAAGAAGTGGTTGCAAGCCGTGAGGAACTCGTTCCACAGCTGGTCACCAAGCTTCTTTGGCACAGCACCGACGGTCTTCCACTCCTTTTGCAGAGCAACGAACTTATCACCCGTAGTCTTCCAATCGGTGGAGTCGGTCAGCTCCTGAGCCTTCTTGATGAGTTCACGCTTCTTCTCTGCGTTGACGGCGAACTGCTGCTTGAGTTGTTTGAAGAACTCGCTCTTACGGCTGAAGAAGTCATCACAGGCAGCACGGAAGCGCTCAAAGATCTTCACGTTCATCTTCTGCGGTGCAAAGCCGATGGTCTTCCACTCCTGCTGCAAGGCGATGATAGCCTTGGAATGCTTCTCCCAGTCGCCAATACCCTTGTTTTCCTCTTTGGCTAAGGCTTCCACCTTCTCGCAGAGCTCCGTCTTCTTGGCGAGGTTCTCCTCCTCCTTGGCACGAAGCTCTTCAAAGTGCTGCTGGTGCTTTCTGTTGATGACCGTACTGGCAGCCTTGAAGCGCGCCCAGATCTGTTCACGCAGATCTTTGGCAACAGGACCGATCTCGCGATACTGTGCGTGCAGCTCCTGCAGCTGATGGAAAGCGCTGACCACGTCGGGCACCTTGTCCAAAGCCTCCGCTTCCTCACAGAGCTTCGTCTTGGCCTCAAGGTTCTTCTTGAAGTCATACTCACGGGCTTCGCGGTTAAGGTTGAGCAAGTCATAGAACTGCTCTACATAGAGTTGGTAGTTGCGCCACACTTCATTGGCTTTCTCTGGTGGCACAGACTTGATCTCCTTGAACTCCTTTTGCAGTTCTTTGAACTCATTATAATTCTTGTTGGCTTCCTCAGGAGAGGTAGCCATTGCCTTTATCTTCTCAATGATTTCGAGCTTACGTCGCAGATTGGCCTGCTTCTCAGCCTCCTGCTCTTGGAAAGCCTTGGCGCGTTTCTCCTTGATGATCTGCATCTCAGCCTTGAAAGTCTCCTCGTCGTCATCGGGCAGAATCTGATATTTCTCAGGATCGCCACCGGCTTCGAGATAGTCTTTCTGCCGTTTCTCGCGCTCGGCAATGTGGAATCTGTAGAAGGAAGACTTCAAGTGCTCCACTTCATCCTTATCGGGCTTGTCCTCGTTGCGGGCAATCTCCTTGACTCTTTCGAGCACTTCCTGCTTAGAGGCATAGACCTTATGAACAGGCTGTTCCATAGAACTGTCGCCATTCTGATTTGCTTCCGAGGCTTCAGCCGTCTGTGGCTCATCCTCTTGTTTCTGGCTTTCGGCCGACTGTTCCTGGTTTGTAGACGCGTCTTGCAGCTCGGTCTCAGACGATTCAGCAGGAGCCTCAGTGGCAGCCTTTGCGTTTTCTACATTCTCGTTCTGTGCCTGCACAGCATTCTGTTCGCCTTCCGTGGCTCCCTGGACCAGGTTCCTATCCTGCTCCAAGGCGTTTTCTTGAGAGTCCATCATTACACCGTTTTAAGTTTATGATTCGGTTTATCACTTGTCCCTCCCTCGTCGCTATTCATAGACGACAAGGGAGCAGACAACACATGCTATTTGATATTATTATGCAAACTTAAACAAAAAAACTGTAATTCCAACAAAAACTACTGTTTTTTTACGAAAAAACTTAAGTTTGCCGCCGTTTAGTGTATTAAAGGAGCCTTTTCCGTTTCAAATACCACAGGCTGATAGCGGTCACGACAACAGATATGGCGATGGTGATGACAAAGCCATAGTGCGATGTCTCAAGCCCGTTGACAACGTTCATACCATAGAAACTGGCGATGAGCGTAGGGAACATCAGCACGATGTTGATCGACGAAAGGTTACGCATCGTCGTGTTCATATTGTTGTTGATGACGCTCTGATAGGTGTCCATCGTCGACTCCAGAATGTTGGAGTAGATGTTGGTGGTCTCGCGTGCCTGCGTCATCTCGATGCTGACATCCTCGATAAGGTCAGCATCCAACTCATCGACTTGCAATTTGAACTTCAGTTTCTGCAGCAGGTTCTCGTTACCACGGATGGAAGTAATGAAGAAGGTCAACGAGTCTTGCAGCCTTGACAGTCCGACCAGGCTCTCGTTGTTGATCTCACTGTCGAGGTTGTGCTTAGCCTTCTCGATAAGGGTATTGATCTGTTTCAACCGCTTCAAGTACCACACGGCACTGGAGAGGAAAAGTCGGAAGATCATGTCGACATAGTCGGTGAATCCCTCACCACGTTTCTGCTGATAGCTGACGAAGTCGATCATCATATTCGTCTCGTAGAAGCAGACGGTGATGGTCACATCGCGCTTATGGATGATGCCAAGCGGCACTGTAGTATAAGGAGTACGGCTCTTCACCTCCTTGACATAAGGAATACGCAAGATGATGAGCATCCAACCATCGTCGTACTCATAGCGGGCGCGCTCATCGGTATCACTGATGTCGCTGAGGAAATAATCGGGGATATTGAATTTGTCCACCAGTTCGCGCTGGTCATCGTCGGTGGGGCACGTTACTTGAATCCAGCAGTTGGGCTGCCACTCCTGGAGGGCGCTCAGCTTTTTCTCAATGTTCCAATATGTTCTCATTGTAGCCAATCTCCATGATAAGATGTGTGGGGACTGACTCTCTGAGTCGAATCCTCACGTTAATACTTGAAGTTTTCCGCGTGATAATCGTCCATAAATTAATGAATATTGATTAACTGACTGCAAAATTAGAAAAAATATGCGAGTAGGCCAACGATTTAATATTCTTTTTGATGACAAAGATGACAAAAGCAAGACAAGGAGACATGTTTCTTTTATTTAGACATAAAGACAAAAATGACATATTCTTTTTTGTTTAGACAAAAAGACATATTTCTCTTTGTTTAGACATAAAGACAAAAAAGACATAAAGACAAAAAGAAAATATGTTCTTTATGTCTTTATGTCTTAAACAAGGAAACATGTCTTTATGTTTCAAAAGGAACCTGTCTTTATCGTCTACTTCTCGGGGACTTGCTCGAGCACTGCTGTCAGGAGCTTCCAGAAAGGCTCAGCGGTAGCGATCTCGAAGCGCTCGTTGACGGTGTGCGGACTGCGGAGCGTAGGACCGAGAGAGACAACCTCCATGTTGGGGTACTTCTCCAGGATGACCGAGCACTCCAGTCCGGCATGATCCACGACGACGGTAGCGTCCTTACCGTTCTGCTCTTTGTAGACTTTGCACAGCAACTTCAGCAGAGAACTGTCGGGATTAGGATCCCAACCACCGTAAGAACCGGAGAACTTTACCTTCATACCTGCCATAGAGAACACGCTCTCCAATTGTGTAGCCACGTACATCTTCATATCCTCGCGGCTGGAGCGAGCCAGAATCTTGACAGCGGCCTTACCCTCACCGATGGAGATGATGGCGAGGTTGGACGAAGTCTCCACCACGTCGGGTTTGACAGGAATGAAGCGCACCACGCCGTTGTGGCAACCATAGATGGCGTCCACGAGATTGTCCTGAATCTCTTCCGGCACCAATGTAGCAGGTTTGTCAACATCCTCGCAGAAGAACAGCACGTTGCTCTCGATGGTCTTGAACTCATCCTCGATAGCCAGACGCTGCTTCTCTACCATCTGTTTCAGTGCCTCTACATTTGCCTTTGGCAATGCGAGTACCACTTCGGCATGAGACGGAATGGCATTGCGCATGTTGCCGCCTTCCCAGCAGACCAGGCGGGCACCCAGCTCGGCGATGGCCTCACGCACGAGACGCACCATCTCCTTATTGGCGTTGGCACGGCCTGCGTTGATCTCCAGACCAGAGTGTCCGCCACGGAATCCCTTTAAGGTCACCTTGACGGCAGCCTCCTGGTCATTCTCCACTTCCTGATATTGCAGCGTAGCAGTGATGTCGATACCACCTGCACTGCCGATACAGAAGTTACCCCAGGTCTCAGAGTCGAGGTTGAGATAGTAGTCAGCGTTGAGCTCACCCTTGGGCAACTCATTGGCTCCGAACATACCTGTCTCCTCGTCACGTGTAATCAAAGCCTCCAAAGGTCCGTGCTTAAGGTCGTTGCTCTCGAACACACCCATGATGGCAGCCACGCCCATACCGTCGTCAGAACCGAGCGTAGTGCCCTTGGCGTGCACCCATCCGTCCTTGACGTAGGTCTCAATAGGATCAGTCTCGAAATTATGATTGCTGTCGGGAGTCTTCTGTGGCACCATATCCATGTGAGCCTGCAACAGCGTGGTCTTACGGTTCTCATAGCCCGGGGTGGCCGGTTTGTGCATGACGATATTGCCGCCAGCGTCCTTGAAAGCCTCCACTCCGATCTTGGCTGCGAAGTCAAGAAGGAACTGCTGTACTTTCTCTAAGTGACCTGACGGACGTGGCACCTGTGTCAGCGCGTCGAAATTGCGCCAGATGGCTGCTGGCTGCAGATTGCTGATTTCACTCATAATATTACGTTTAATGGTTACAATAAATATTTTATCTATTCACTGATGATTGTCCCTTTCTTATTGCTCACTCTCTTCTTCGTGAAACTTAAGGCCATCCATCCATAGATGCCGATGACCACGACGAGCAGGGTCTGTATGCTGTGGACGATAAGCACAAAGTTCAGGGCTGCCGTAGACGCAACGCCATAGAGGATGAGCATGGTCTTCACCGCAAAGTGCCACGAGCCGGCACCATTGGGAGTGGGTACGATGACGGCGATGCTGCCAACGATGAACGTGACCATGGCGCAGGCGAAACCTAAATGACGGGTCGCGTCGAAACAGAAAAAGGTGAGATAGTAGTGAAGGAAGTAGCAAGCCCAAATGGCAACGGAGTAGAAGATAAACAAGGGTACGTTCTTGACATAGCGTACCGACACGACTCCCTGCCACAGTCCATGGAAGAGATCCTTCACCTTTTTATATATAGACATCTTTCTGAGCAGCACCCAAAGCAGGATGATCACGGCCACGCCGCATACCATCGTCACCAACCAGCCCATAGACGAGAAGCTTGCCAAAAACTCATCGACACGTGTTCCCGTACGCCGGAAGAAAGACTGGAAGACACGGAACTGGGAGAGCAGCGTGGCTACGATCATCACCAGCACCAGCACGGAGTCGATGGCTCGCTCGGTGACCACTGTACCCAAAGCCTTGGGAAACGACACGCCGTCCCACCGCCGCAGGATGCCACAGCGTGCGAACTCGCCCACACGGGGGATCAGCAGGCTCACGGCATAGGACACAAAGATACTGTTGACCGACACTGAGGCGCGCGGCTTCTCTCCGACAGGCTCCAACGTCTGCTGCCAGCGCCAGCCACGAAAGGCTTGCGCCAGTATGCCGAAGGGAAAAGAAAGGAGCATCCATGTCCAGTCCATCCCGTGGAGCAACACCTGCTTCATGCCTTGGAAGTCAAAGCCACGATACATCCAATAGAGGATGGCGCCGCCCAGCAACAGGCTCAATGCCACCTTCACTATGTTGTTGATGGTGTTTCCGTTCTTCATATAGCATACAAAAGTAATGTAATTCAGTGGAATAACGAAACTTTTTTAGAAAAATAATCATTTTATAATGCACGCTTCTACCCATGTAGAATCCATTGACACACGTCAACCCACTTGACGCGAATCAATTAAAGACACATATTTTACGAATAAAACCACAATTGTTTGCGCACACAGAGAAAAGTTCCTACCTTTGCAAACGTAAAACAGAGACCCATAGAGGTCACAAGGATAACAAGCCCGCAAGAAGATCCCCACAACACGGGATCAAGGGCAAAGGATAACAAAAGTAGAATTTAAAGTAAAGAAAGGTAAAAAGATTATGAGTATGATGACATTTATCGCATTGGTAGCTGTTGCTTTCGTAGGTGCTTCTGCACTGGCTCTGACAATGGACCGTATGGTCGAGGGCAAGTAAACAGCCTTATAGATTTGAAAAAAAATAGAGAGAATACATAGAGAAGACCGGGAATGGAGTAATCTGTTTCCGGTCTTTTTTGTGCTCTGACGGCAATTCTTTTATCCTGTTTCTTGCCTATCCCCAATGTTTTTCGTACATTTGTAACCAAAGAAAAAACATATAAGCAACATGAAGCAAGTAAAGCCAAAGAAAAACCTCGGCCAGCACTTCCTGACTGATCTTGACGTGGCACGACGCATCGCCGACACAGTAGACGCCTGCCCGGCACTGCCCATATTAGAGATCGGACCGGGTATGGGAGTCCTCACACAGTATTTAGTGAAGAAGGACCGGGAGGTCAAAGCCGTGGAGATCGACTCTGAGAGCGTGGCTTACCTCAACGAGCGCTATCCCGAACTACGCGACCAGATCATCGGCGAGGACTTCCTGCGCATGAACCTGAACAAGATCTTCGATGGCCGGCAGTTTGTGCTCACGGGCAACTATCCCTACGACATCTCGTCACAGATCTTCTTCAAGATGCTCGACTTCAAGGATCTTATCCCATGCTGTACGGGTATGATCCAGCGTGAGGTGGCTCAGCGTATCGCCTCCGCACCGGGCAACAAGGCTTACGGCATCCTCAGCGTGATGATACAAGCCTGGTACGATGTGGAGTATCTCTTCACCGTCGACGAAGGTGTCTTCAACCCGCCACCAAAGGTCAAGAGTGCCGTGATACGCATGACGCGCAACAACGTAAATGATCTCGGCTGCGACGAAGTACTCTTCAAGCGTGTGGTGAAGGCAGTCTTCGGTCAGCGCCGCAAGATGTTGCGTGTCTCGTTGCGCCAGCTCTTCACGCCACAGACCATGCCCTCGCCCGACTTCTTCGCGCAAGACATCATGACGAAGCGTCCAGAACAGCTCTCCGTCCAGCAGTTTGTGGAGCTCACTTCTATGGTCGCGAACAAAGTAAACTGCTGCGCACTATAAAAGCTCACCTGTTATTACGCTATAAAAGAAAAAAGTTGGGGAAATAGTTGCGTCGTCCAGAAAATCTTTTTAAATTTGTGACTTAGAATATTAAGCACTAAAAATATGTTAGACGTAAAGCAAACTCTCAATGGCGCCGAGGAGAAAATGAAGAAGGCGTCGAAGTATCTTCAAGAGGAGCTCGCACGTATCCGTGCCGGCCGTGCCAACGCAGCCATTCTTGATGGCGTGCGCGTAAGTTCTTATGGTCAGATGATGCCGCTCAACCAAGTAGCTTCCATCATCGTGCCTGACGCACGCACCATCACCATACGCCCCTGGGACCGCAAGGCTATCAAGGACATCGAGAAAGGCATCATGGACAGCGATGTCGGCATCACACCGGAAAACAACGGCGAGATGGTCATCCTGCGCATACCCCAGCCTACTGAGGACCGCCGCAGGGAGCTCGTCAAGCAGTGCAACAAGATTGGCGAGGGCGTAAAGGTACAGGTACGTACCGCACGCGCTGAGGCCAAGGAGAAGCTGAAGAAAGCCATCAAGGACGGACTCTCTGAGGATCAGGAGAAGGACGCTGAGGCCGACTTGCAGAAGATGCACGACAAATACATCAAGGAGATCGACGCCACCCTGGCTGCCAAGCAGAAAGAGGTGATGACCGTTTAATCCATTGGGCATGAGAGGACTTGTCGTAAGAAACACCGGATTTTGGTACACCGTGAAGACCGATGACGGTCAACTCGTTGACAGCAAAGTCAGGGGAAACTTTCGCCTGAAGGGAATCCGTAGCACGAACCCGGTCGCTGTCGGCGACTGGGTTCATATAGACATCAATCGCGAAGGTACCGCATTTATCACTGCGATAGAGGACCGGAAGAACTATATCATCCGTAAATCACAGAATCTGTCGAAACAGAGCCATATCATTGCGGCTAATCTCGACCAGGCAATGCTTGTCATCACTGTGGCACACCCCCAAACCTCCACGACATTCATCGACCGCTTCTTAGCCTCGGCCGAAGCCTACAGCGTGCCGGTGGTACTGGTGTTCAACAAGACCGATCTGCTCACCGACGAAGAGCGCCACTATCAGAACATGATGGTGACGCTCTACGACAACATTGGCTACCCCTGCCATCAGGTGTCGGCCCTCACCGGCGACGGCATCGACAACTTGCGCGTCCTGCTCAATGGCAAAGTGACACTGCTCAGCGGCAACTCCGGTGTCGGCAAGTCCACACTCCTCAACCTGCTGATCCCCGGCACTGAAGCCCGTGTGGCCGACATCAGCGAAGCACACGACACGGGCATGCACACCACTACGTTTTCCGAGATGGTGTCGTTGCCCGACAACAATGGCTATATTGTCGACACGCCGGGCATCAAAGGTTTCGGTACGTTCAACATGGAGCCGGAAGAGATCACCAGTTATTTCCCTGAGATCTTCAAGTTCTCGCAGAACTGCCGCTTCGCCAACTGCACACACACACACGAACCGGGCTGCGCCGTACTGGAGGCTGTCCGCAACCACTACATCGCCGAGTCGCGCTATGAGAGCTATCTCGGCATGCTCAAGGATAAGGACGAGAGCAAATACCGAGAAGCCTTTTAGCAGTCTGTGTCCACTGCGTCGCCAGTGGACGCCTGCCCGCTGCTGTTTAGGTCTCTTTCTCCCTCTCCTTTACTCATTGGGCTGACCTCTTTTTGCCAACGATATTTCTTAAAAAATCTGTCAAAAGTCTAACGTTGCCCCTCTTTGCTTTGTTGATAAAAGGAAAAGCACTACCTTTGCTTCAGTTAAAGTAAAGGATCGTTTTCATGCAAATCACTCTTCCTTGGCTCCGTGCCAACTTTCTGACGTTCAACCGCCGATACTTCGACGGCGGGCTGCCCGAGCCACGCTACCACATCGGACGGTCGCGCACACGGCTGGGTGCTCTATCCTTTAAGCGTAAGCGCACGTGGCGAAAGGTCGTCAATTACGACTACTCGTTGAGTATGAGCAACTACTACGATCAAAGCGAGCACCAGTTCCAAAGTGTACTGCTCCATGAGATGATCCACTACTCAATCGCTTACACGGGAATCCGCGACACCTCACCTCACGGCGTTGTCTTCCGTGGCATCATGGACCGACTCAACCGCGACGGATGGGACATACACGTGACCACCTCTACCCGTGACCTCGGTAAGGCAGCAATTACCAGTGCAGCCTCCACCGCACACAACAAACAACAGCACCTCGTGCTCGCCATCGAGATGTGCGACGGCCACCATTTCCTCTCCGCCGTGAACCCACACTTCGCCCGTGAACTCAACAATCGGCTAAACTCTATCTCTGAGGTAAGCCATCACAGTTGGTTCATCACCGAAGATTCATGGTTCGACAACATGCCGCGCGTGCGAAGCCTGCGGGGGCGTCGTGTCGACACCCCCACCTTTCAAGAAAAGACCCACACCATGACTCCCTTCACCTTTTAATCACCTTTATATATAGCAACCTATGTCTACTCCACAACAGACACTTCACAACGACAATATCCCGACAACTGCCACCTCTCAGCCCACAACAGAGACGGCACCGGAGTTTATCCTTTACGACGATTTCTCCGACACCTCGCGGCAAGTCGACTTCTTCATTCCCAACAGGTTCATCGTGGCTTACTGCCGTCAGGGTTCCCTGTCCATCACCGTCAACCACAAACAGAAGACAACGCTGACCAGTGGAGACCTGCTCATAGCCTTCCCCCGCACCACTCTGGAGAACTTCTCCTACACCAACAACCTGCAACTGATGGTGCTCAGCCTCTCGCCCTCGGTCATCAACGACAGTCTCTTGGGCGACAGAGATCTGTGGTCTAACATAGAATTTGTAAGTACTCATCCTAAGATTCACCTCACTGAGGAAGAAGTAGAGGTGGGCCGACAATATTATCATCTCTACAAGATCTACTCCCAACGTCAGCCTACTAAGTTTCGTCCCAACATCTTGTACACCTTGCACAGGAGCATGATCTATGAACTCGCTGACATGATGAACAGCCGCACGGGATCGATGCCTCAAGACAAACAATACAGCCAAACCGACAACACCTTCAAGCGTTTCCTGCAACTGTTAGCTCAAAGCGAGGGCAAGATCCGAAATGTCAGCTACTTCGCCCGCGAGTTGTGCATCACCACGAAATACCTCTCACATATCGTCAAGGAGAAGACCGGACACTCGGCCAAGCAAATCATCGACGAGACGGTGGCCAATGAGATCCGCCGTCAGCTCTGCTACACATCAAAGACGGTAAAAGAGATCGCCAATGACCTGAGCTTCCCCAGTCTGAGTTTCTTCGGCACCTACACACGTAAGAACCTCAACGCCTCGCCCGCCAATATCAGAAAGGAATATAGGGAAGGAAAGAAATAAGCAGGAATACTCTTCCCGGCTTTCTCTCTTATAAGGAAGATCTTTAGGCTATTGGCTATTTTCTTTCCAGTTAACCAAATAGAGTTTCTCCGTGGCGCGTGTGAAGGCAGTGTAGAGCCAATGGTAATAGTCGGTATTGACCATGTCATCGGTCATATAGCCTTGGTCAACATAGACGTGCCTCCATTGTCCGCCCTGAGCCTTGTGGCAGGTGACAGCATAAGCGAACTTCACTTGCAGGGCATTGAAGTAAGCGTCGTTCTTCACCGCCCGCAACCGCTCAGGTTTAGTTTTGAGATCGGCATAGTCTTCCATCACTTGATTGAAGAGCTGTTCGCTCTGCTCGCGCGTCAGCGCAGGAGCCTCGGCGATCAGCGAGTCCATGTTCACCGCCACCTGCATCTCATAGTCGTCGTAGTCGGGGAAGCGCAGCCACACGTCGGCAAAGCGAAAGCCATAGAGTTCGCGAATGTTGCGCACGCGCTCCACCACTGCCCTATCGCCGTTGGCCAGGAAACTCACGGGCAACGGCTGAGCCGGTTCGCCTTTGCTCACACTCTCACGGATAGCGGCTTGCTCTCGCTCGGTCCAATAATAGTTGTTGCGCACAATCATCAGCAGATCGCCCGAACAGAGTTCGTCCTCGCGGTCGAGGATGGTGTTGCGGATGCCCTGGTTGTAGATACCAGCCCGCTTGTTCGACCGTGTGACGACGATGGTGTCGTCCATACCCACCTGACTATAGCTCGAAGCTAGTGTCTCGACGAGCTCGTCGCCTCTAAGGTTGACAATGTCGGCAAAGCCCTCGAAGGTTACCGGCGGCAACTGGGTGGTCTCGTCACGCGCGATCATGTCGCGCAGCCGAGTGGCATTAAAAAGAATGCCCGAACGCTGGCCTTGGCGCAGCACCTCATCAAGGTCACATTCATAGACCACGAGTCCATATCCCCGGAGCACGTCGGCCGAGAGCGCCGGCGCCTCGTCCTCGCCCACCGGCGGCAGCTGGGCCTTGTCACCGATGAGCAGCAGACGGCAGTTGTCGCCACTGTAGACATACTTAATCAAGTCGTCGAGCAACGAGCCGGAACCGAAGGTGTCCTCGCCCTGCACACCGGAGCCGATCATCGAAGCCTCGTCGACGACGAAGAGCATGCGGTGATAGCGGTTGTCGTTGAGATTGAACTGACCGTCAAGCCCTTGGTAGGCACGCTCACGATAGATGCGCCGGTGAATGGTATAGGCCGGCAGTCCGCTGCTGCGCGAGAATACTTTGGCGGCACGTCCGGTGGGTGCCATGAGCGTGAGTTTCTGTCCCAATCGATGAAGCGTAGCCACCATGGCAGCCGCCAACGAGGTCTTGCCCGTACCCGCCGAACCGCGCAGAATCATCACCGACTCCGGCCGACGGTCAGCCAAAAACCGCCCAAACGTCTGCAACGCCGCTTGCTGGCAGGCAGTGGGCTGAAAGCCAAACTGCCCAACGATCATATCTATAAATTGCGCTATCTTCACTTTTCTCTTTGATGAAACAATAATTCTTCGTATCTTTGCAACTACGAAACCCTTATAGGGCAAAGGTAGTAATAATTATCGAGAAAGATGAACATTCAACATAAAAACACTTACGGACTCCTTATCTGTGTCATCGTCCTGGCTGTGCTCTGCGTGCTGAGCGTCAGCTCGCCCATGCGTTTCGGGCATCAACAGCAACAACGCGAGAAAGCTGTCAAGGAACGTCTGGTGAAGATCCGTACCGCTGAGGAGAAATACCGCATACGCCACGGAGTCTACACGGCTGACTTCAGCACGCTTATCAAGAGCGGACTGCTCGCCGACTCACTGCAGTATATCCCCTACTCCAACGGCAAGCGATTCACCATCAACGTCACCACGACCATCGCCAAGAGTGGACGGCAGATTCCTCTCATGGAGTGCAGTGCCGCCTATGACGACTATCTCAAAGGACTCGACAAAAACAGTGTCGACAATCTCACTCAGGCTGCCAATGAGTCAGGACGGTTCCCCGGACTGAAGTTTGGCGATACCACACAACCCAACGACAACGCCGGTAACTGAGAATAAGCTATGCAAGACAATAACAATACCACACGACAGGGGCTCTCGCCCCGCATGACCATACGCGTGAGCAAGGGATCACTCATCTTTGCCATCGCCGACACTGACCATCCCAACAACATCCTCTATGAGCCTTATACGGCAAAGAGCGGTGTGTCGATGGCCGCCAATCTGCGCGAAGCATTCAAGACCGCCGACATCCTGCAGCGGCCTACCCATCGGGCTCAGGTGCTCGTGGATACGCCCGTGGTGCTCGTGCCCATCGAGGAATACGACGAGACCAAAAACGACATTTTCTATCATCAGGCCATCACAGGCTACGAGGGCTATGCCGTAGAAAGCAACATACTCCCAGACCTCAACGCCGTGGCGCTCTTCGCTTTGAACAAAGACCTGCGGCTCGTCATCGAGGACCACTACAGCGACGCACGCTTCATCGCACTTATGCGACCCGTGTGGATGTATCTCCACCGCCGCAGCTTTGTCTCCAACCGCCGCAAGCTCTATGCCCACTTCCATGACGGCAAGATGGAGGCGTTCAGCTTCGAGCGCAACCGCTTCGTCTTCTCCAACCAATACCCCATCAAGGAGTGGCAAGACGCTGTCTTCTTCCTTCTCTTCATCTGGAAACAGCTCGCCATGGACCAACGCTCCGACGAGCTCTACCTCTCCGGCAACATTCGCGAAAAGGAAGAACTCACCGCCATGCTGCAAAAATACCTGACCAAAGTCACCTTCATCAATCCTAAGGCTGACTTCAACCGGGCCGCCATCACCGAAATCAAGGGTATACCCCTCGACATGGTCACGCTCTATCTCGGATAAGTCTCTGGCCCGGGCAATGAGTGCCTGCAAGCCCTTCACACATCATTCATCCTGTTCACAAAGAAAAAATGAGAATCATCACTGGCATCTATAAGGGCCGTCATTTCGACGTGCCACGTACCTTCAAGGCAAGACCCACCACAGACTTTGCCAAGGAAAACATCTTCAACGTGCTCGGCGGCTACCTCGACTTCGACGGCATCACCGCCCTCGACCTCTTCGCCGGCACAGGCAGCATCTCGCTGGAGATGCTCTCTCGGGGATGCGCGCAGGTCATCAGCGTGGAGGCTGACCGCGACCACGCCCGCTTCATCGCTCAGTGCATGAAGAAGATCGGCGCAGACAACGACCTGCTCATTCGTGGCGACGCCTTCCGCTTCCTCAAGTCCTGCCACCAGCAGTTCTCTCTTATCTTTGCCGATCCTCCCTATGTGCTTGAACAGCTCCCAACCCTGCCCGAACTCATCTTCGAGAACGACCTTCTCGCTCCCGACGGCATCTTTGTCTTGGAACATGGCAAGGACCACTCCTTCGAGTCTCATCCTCATTTTATCGACCGCCGCCACTACGGCAGCGTCAACTTCAGTCTGTTTCGATAAAGCGAGGGGGAGTTCTGTTCGTCACGATATATCGTGACGCTCCCTTCTCCTGCCTTCCTCCCCCTCTGAGTCAGGCACCAACAAAAAGGTCGCTGAATAGCTTTGCTATTCAGCGACCTTTTTGTTGGGATACCCGGACTCGAACCAGGAAAAACAGGACCAGAATCTGTTGTGTTACCATTACACCATATCCCAATTTTCAATTACCATAGAAGCAACACCCTTGCTTCTGTATTGCGGGTGCAAAGGTACAGACTTTTTTTGAATTTCCAAAACTTTTGGAGACTTTTTTTATTAAAAACGCATTTTCATCTCTTTTGCAACCATTTCCTACCACAAAGGCCTCTCCTCACAGCCTCTATTCTTCCTAAAAAATATCAAATAAACATCGAAAGACTACTCTCTTTCGATAATATACCGTATCTTTGCACTTCAAATCATATATATATATTAATAAGGTATACCAAGTTTAAACTGATACATGACAGAAGCAACAAATCTCGTAAGATCCATCACCAAGGGCATACAAGAGAAGAAAGGACAGCACATCGTCATTGCTGACCTCAGTCACATTGACGGCGCCATCGCCAACTACTTTGTCATCTGCCAAGGCAACTCGCCCACTCAGGTGGAGGCTATCGCCGAAAGCGTGGGCGACATCTGCCGGAAAGAAACAGGCGAGAAACCTGTGAACGTCAACGGACTGGGCAACAACCAATGGGTGGCAATCGACTATGTCGACGTGCTCGTGCATATCTTCATGCCGGAGACCCGGGAGTTCTACGATCTGGAGAACCTCTGGGAGGACGCCAAACTCACCGAACTGCCCGACGTGGACTAAACGACAGACAAGACAATCCTAACATACATAACAATTCTACTCCTCAGAAATGGACAGAAACAGCAATCAATTTCCAAGGCGAAACAATCAGCCGAAGATGCCCCGGTTCAACATGAACTGGATCTACATCATCGTGCTCATTGGCCTTGCCGTGCTCTTCTTCACCGGTGGAGGCGACTCCCTGGCCCAGGCTGCCGGCACGAGCAAGGATGCCAAATACAGCGACTTCAAGACTTACGTGGAGAAGGGCTACGCCCAGCGCATCGTCGTCAACAAGAACGACAACACGTTAAAAATGTACGTCAAGCCTAAGTATATCCAAGACGTATTCCAGCAGAGTGCGCAGCAGACGGGCAACGACCCCTATGTCAACGTAGAGTTCGGCTCCGTCGATGAGCTCGACAAGTACTTAGCTGCAGAGCAGGCCAAAGGCAAGTTTGTCAGCTACAGCTATGACAACGCCAAGACAAGTGACATCATGTCGCTGATCATCAACCTCTCGCCGCTGATCATCTTCTTCGTGCTGATGTGGTTCATCGGCCGACGCATGGGTGGCGGAACGGGCGGCGCCGGTGGCGTGTTCAGCGTGGGCAAGAGCAAAGCCAAGCTCTACGAGAAAGCCGGAGAGCTTGGCATCACCTTCAAGGACGTCGCCGGACAGGAAGGCGCCAAGCAGGAAGTGCAGGAAATCGTGGAGTTTCTCAAGAACCCGAAGAAATATACCGACCTGGGAGGAAAGATTCCTAAGGGAGCCCTGCTCATCGGACCTCCGGGAACAGGTAAGACCTTGCTCGCCAAGGCCGTGGCCGGAGAAGCCGGCGTACCTTTCTTCTCGATGTCAGGTTCCGACTTCGTTGAGATGTTCGTCGGTGTCGGTGCCAGCCGCGTGCGCGACGTCTTCGCCCAAGCCAAGCAGAAAGCACCGTGCATCATCTTCATCGATGAGATCGATGCTGTGGGACGTGCACGTTCAAAGAATCCCGCCATGGGTGGCAACGACGAGCGCGAGAACACGCTCAACGCCCTGCTCACTGAGATGGACGGCTTCGGCACCAACTCTGGTGTCATCGTGCTGGCAGCCACCAACCGTGTCGACATGCTCGACAAGGCGCTGCTGCGTGCCGGACGTTTCGACCGTCAGATCCACGTCGACCTGCCCGACATGGCGGAGCGCAAGGCTATCTTCCAAGTACATTTGAAGCCGCTGAAGACCGACGACAGTCTCGACATCGACTTCCTGGCGCGCCAGACTCCGGGATTCTCCGGCGCTGACATTGCCAACGTCTGCAACGAGGCTGCTCTGATCGCAGCCCGCCACGACAAGAAAACCGTCACCAAGCAGGACTTCCTCGACGCCGTGGACCGCATCATCGGCGGTCTGGAGAAGAAGACCAAGGTGATGACCAGCGAGGAGAAGCGCTCCATCGCCATCCACGAGGCAGGTCACGCCACCATCAGCTGGTTCTGCAAGCACGCCAATCCTTTGGTCAAGGTGACCATCGTACCGCGTGGTCAGGCGCTCGGCGCTGCCTGGTATCTGCCTGAGGAGCGCGTCATCACCACCAAAGAGGAGATGCTCGACGAGATGTGCGCACTGCTCGGCGGACGTGCTGCCGAAGACCTCTTCACCGGACATATCTCCACCGGCGCCATGAACGACCTGGAGCGCGCCACAAAGAGCGCCTACGGCATGGTAGCCTATGCAGGTATGAGCGACAAGCTCCCGAACATCTGCTACTACAACAATCAGGAGTATCAGTTCCAGCGGCCCTACAGTGAGACCACCGCAAAGATCATGGACGACGAGGTGCTGAAGATGATCAACGAGCAGTATGTGCGCGCCAAGAACATCCTCACGCAGCACAAGGAAGGCCACAAGCAGCTGGCCGACCTGCTCTTCTCCAAAGAGGTCATCTATGCCGAGGACGTGGAGAAGATCTTTGGCAAGCGTCCATGGGTGAGCCGCTCGCAGGAACTCATGGAGGAGAACGACAAGCTTGAGGCAGAAAAGGCCAAGGCTGCTGAGCCCAAACTCGAGGATATGCCCGATGAGGTGAAGAAGGCTCAGGCCGAGCACGAGGCTGCCGAAAAGCAGAAACAAGCAGAAAACGCTGAGCAGCACGCCGACACCGACAAGAAAGGCGACGCAGAACAGGCTGACTAATTCATATATAATAAGGTATGGGCGCGCCTCCACGGGTGCGCCCATACGCTATTACACAACTTAAACGATAATACGATGAACGACAAAAAACACAATCTCATCACACGCACCATCACGGGTGTACTCTTTGTAGCCGTCATGGTGGCGGGCTTTCTCTCTCCTGCAGCCATGGTGGCGCTCTTCGCCCTGATCACAGCCCTGGCTCTTTGGGAATACACAGGGCTGGTCAATGACCATGTGCCCGACGTACAAGTCAACCGCCTCATCTCCACGGTGGCCGGCGTCTATTTCTTCCTTGCCGTGGCCGGATGGCGCACGGGACTGGTCAGCAACTTCGTGGTGATGGTGCCCTATATCCTCAGCATCGTCTACCTGCTGGTCGCTGAGCTCTATCTCGGCAATAAGAACGCAGTGGCCGACATGGCCTACACCATGCTGGGACAGATGTACATTGCCATGCCGCTGTCACTGATCAACGTCCTGGCCTTTGAAGTCAACGCCGACGCGACGGGTGTGCACTACGACATGCTCCTGCCGCTGTGTGTCTTCATCTTTCTTTGGCTCAACGACTCGGGTGCCTACTGCTCGGGCTCGCTCTTTGGCAAGCACAAGCTCTTCCCACGCATCTCTCCGGGCAAGACCTGGGAGGGCAGCATCGGCGGCGGCATCATCGTGATCATCGCGGCCTTTGTCGTGGGAATCATCGCCGACAACAGCCAGACTCATCAGCTCAACGAGTGGCAATGGGCAGGACTGGGACTCGTCGTCGTGGTCTTTGGCACATGGGGCGATCTCGTGGAGAGCCTCTTCAAACGCACCTTGGGCATCAAGGACAGCGGCAAGATCCTGCCGGGACACGGCGGCATGCTCGACCGCTTCGATTCAAGTCTGATGGCGATCCCCGCAGCCGTGATGTATCTCTATACACTTGTCTCTTTCTAACGCAGAACCATGATTGACCGTCAGACGGTAGAAAGAATCAAAGAGGCCGCCAACATCGTTGACGTGGTCTCGGAATTTGTCACACTCAAGCGCTCGGGAGCCAACTATAAAGGACTCTGCCCGTTCCACAACGAGAAGACACCGTCGTTCTATGTCTCCCCCGCCCGCGGCACCTGCCACTGCTTCGGCTGTGGCAAGGGTGGCAACGCTGTGTCGTTTATCATGGAGCACGAGCAGATGACCTATCCCGAGGCACTGCGCTGGCTGGCCAACAAATACCACATCGAAATCCACGAGCGCGAGCTCTCCAGCAAGGAGAAGGAGGAGCAGAGCCAGCGCGAGTCGATGTTCATCGTCAACGAATGGGCCTCGAAATACTTCGAGGACTTGCTCCACAACCATGCCGACGGCGTGGCTATCGGTATGCAGTATTTCCGCAGCCGTGGCTTCCGCGACGACATTATCCGAAGATTCCAGTTAGGCTTCGACGTGACGGATCGCCATGCGTTGGCCCGTGCGGCTTTGCAGAAAGGCTATCAAGAAGAGTACCTGCTGAAGACGGGCATCTGCTACCGCAACGACCGTGGTGAGCTCATCGACCGCTATGCCGACCGCGTGGTCTTCCCATGGATAGGCGTGAGCGGAAAGGTTGTAGGTTTCACGGCCCGCGTGCTCGACAGCCGTACAAAAGGCGTCAACCAGAAATATGTCAACTCGCCCGACAGCGACATCTTTCATAAGGACCACGAGCTCTACGGCATCTGGCAGGCCAAGCGCGCCATCGCCAAGGAGGACCGCGTGTTCATGGTTGAAGGACAGGCTGATGTCATCGCCATGCACCAATGCGGCATAGAGAACGTGGTAGCCAACTCGGGCACGGCACTCAGCCTGCACCAAATCCACACGCTCCACCGCTTCACGTCGAACATCACGCTCATCTATGATGGCGACGCTGCCGGCATACACGCTGCCTTGCGCGGTACCGACATGCTGCTCTCCGAAGGCATGAACCTCAAGGTGTTGCTGCTCCCCGACGGTCAGGACCCCGACGAGTTCTCGCGCTCCCACTCCGCCGCCGACTTCCGGAAATACATCGAGGAGCACTCGGCTGACTTCATCCAGTTCAAGACCGACCTGATGCTGCGTGGCGAGAAGGACCCGAAGAAGCGTGCCGACGCCATCAACTCCATCGTAGAGTCGGTGTCGATGGTGCCCAATCAGATTCTCCGCGACACCTATATCCATGACTGCTCACAGCGCATCGGCATCGGCGAGGCCACCCTCATCAATCAGATGAACAACTTCATCCGTAACCGCAAGAATGGAGCACCGGGGACTGCTGTTCCCGGCGAAATCCCCGCTCCGGCCCAAGCGCCCTCAGCACAGCCGTCGATGCCTGTCACACCGCAGGTGCAGGCTACGCAGGTGGAGAGCATGATCATTCAGCTCATCATCAAACGTGGCGAGCATATCATCCTCAACAACGTGGAGGACGACGAGGGGCAGCTCCACTCGCTCACCGTGGCACAGTATATCCATTATAGCTTGTCTACCGACAGCCTCTCCTTTCAGAGCGAGGTCTACAACCGCATTCTCCAAGAGGCAGCACAGAAAAGCACGGAGCCGGGATTCAAGGCCGAGCCTTACTTCCTCCACCACGATGACATCGCCATCGCGCAACTTGCCGCCGACATGACAGCCGACAAGTACCATCTCATCGAGAAGGAGGAAGCACCAAAGAATAAAGAGGAACTGGAGCAGCGCATGGAGAACGAGACCGACGACCTGCGCAACCAGGCCATGCACCTGATGCTCGACTTCCGCAAAGACTATGTCGAGGCACAACTGAAACAGGTGCAGGCTGAAATCACACAAAACGCCAAGGACGTCGGCAAACTCAAAGAGCTGATGGCCCGCTATCAACAACTGCAGACCATGCGCAACGCCCTTGCCAAACAGCTCGGCAGCAACATCATCCTTTAACCAATCTCTTTCATTCGCAATGAGAAGAATAGAGAAAGCACCTGTCACGGTCATGGACTTTTCCAGGGCCTATCAAACGGATAAATGACAAAACAGATACAATAGAGGCGAAAAAGCATAATATTTAGCTTTTTCGCCTCTTGCTTTTAGAAAAATGATTATCTTTGCACTTGGTTTACTATATTACAGAGAAAGCATAAAAACGTAACGCTTATGTCAACATTAACTATCGCAATTGTCATTGTGTTCTGCGTGGGTTACCTGTTTATCGCCCTGGAGAGCGTGACGAAAGTCAACAAAGCAGCCGTAGCCTTGCTGATGTTTGTGGTCTGCTGGACGTTGTTCATGGTCGACCCGGGCAGCTATCTGCCGGGGTTCAGCGGTCAAGAACTCATCAACAAGGCCGGCAGTGCCATCACCGAGCACTTGGGCGACACCTCCACGACGCTGTTCTTCCTCATGGGTGCCATGACCATCGTGGAGATTGTAGACCAGAACGGTGGGTTTAACTGGGTACGTGGTGTGATGAAGAGCAAAAGCAAGCGCACACTGCTGTGGCGCATTGCTTTCCTGACGTTCTTCCTCTCTGCCATCCTCGACAATCTCACCACGAGCATCGTGATGATCATGATCCTGCGCAAACTGGTCAAGGAGCACAAGGACCGCATCATCTACGCTTCGCTCGTCATCATCGCCGCCAACTCCGGCGGCGCATTCTCGCCCATCGGCGACGTGACGACGATCATGCTGTGGAACAAAGGCGTCATCACTGCCTTGGGCGTGCTGTCCGAGATCACGATACCCTCTATCGTGTCGATGGTCATCCCGGCCTTCATCCTGCAGTACTCACTCCACGGCGACCTGGAGGATATTGACAGCCCCGACGCTCCTGTGGAGACCGAAGCGCAGGAACTGGGTCGCCGCCAGCGTGCCGCCGTGTTCTGCATTGGTGTCGGTGGTCTGATGTTCGTTCCCGTCTTCAAGGGCATCACCGGTCTGCCTCCCTTCGTGGGTATCATGCTCGTGCTGAGTGTGCTGTGGATTGCCACCGAGCTGTTCTATCGCAACCTGGCCACTTCCTACGAAACTCACGGAACCAAGAAGCGTGTGGTCAACCTGCTCCACCGCATCGACATGTCCACCATACTCTTCTTCCTCGGCATCCTCATGGCCGTGGCCAGCTTGGAGCAGACAGGCGTGCTGACCTCCATCGGCAAGGGCCTCAACGTAGCTTTCGACGGCAACCACTACGCAGTGACAGGCATCATCGGCGTGTTGTCGAGTATTGTTGACAACGTACCTTTGGTGGCTGGTTGCATGGGCATGTACCCCGTGGCACCGACAGGCGATATGGCCGTCGACGGCATCTTCTGGCAGTTGCTCGCCTACTGTGCCGGTGTGGGTGGTTCCATGCTTATCATTGGTTCTGCTGCCGGCGTCGTGGTCATGGGACTGGAAAAGATCACCTTCGGCTGGTATATGAAGCATGTGAGCTGGATTGCAGCCCTTGGCTACTTAGGCGGTATCTTCTGCTACTGGATCATGCGCACATTCATCATGGTCACGCCAGCATAACCATAGTATTCACCCCTTCTTCATCTCAAGCACTGACAGCGCAGGCTGTCAGTGCTTTTTTGTTTCCCGTAGTCTGCCTCCATGCTTCTATGCAGCAAAAGGATGTTTACAAAAACTTGTTCGGAAAAGCTTTTGTTCTAGAAAAGAAAATGTGCTGAAAAAAAGAAACTGGCGACCGAAAACCATCAGAAAATGATGGTTTCTGAGTCATTTCAGCACAATAGCTTCGTCAAAAAGGCTGTTTTTGGCTCACAGAAAGGCAGTTTCATCATGTAAAACCACCGAGATGATGAAAAATTCTCTAGAGAATTTTTCATCAAAACGGCGTTTTGATAATGAGCCAAAAGCAGTCTTTTTATTAAGCATCTGTTTATCAACAACTTAAGGAAACCGGCCATTTTCGCAAAAATCACGGGCAAAGGGGGGGTCGCTGGCAAAGAAGCGATTCTCATGGCCGGAAAAATGTCAGTTTACAAGACAAAAAAAGAGGCCCACCGCCGCTGTCTCCTGGAAGTGAGACAGCAGGCAGCGGGCCAAAGTGTATGCAATGATGCAAACGAGAAAACTTGTTTTCGTATGTCTTGCCTTAGAGAGGATACTCCTCGAAGGCATAGAGCACAGTCGAGAGATAGCGTTCACCCGTATCGGGCAGCAGAGCCACAATCGTCTTTCCCTTGTTCTCCGGGCGCTTGGCGATCTCTGTGGCAGCGTATGCGGCTGCACCGGAAGAGATACCCACGAGCAGTCCCTCTTGCTGGGCCAGCTGACGGCCGGCGAGGATGGCAGCATCGTTATCCACGTCAAACACCTCGTCGATGACCTTCGGATCGTAGGTCTTTGGCACGAAGCCGGCGCCGATGCCCTGGATCTTATGCGGTCCGGGTTTGCCGCCATTGAGCACCGGTGAAGTCGTAGGCTCCACAGCGATGATCTTCACGTTGGGGTTCTTCTCCTTCAGTCTGCGGCCGATACCGGAGATCGTTCCGCCGGTACCTACACCAGCCACGAAGATGTCGACCTTGCCGTCTGTGTCGTCCCAGATCTCCACACCCGTCGTCTCATAGTGCTTCTGCGGGTTGGCAGGATTCTCAAACTGTTCGAGGATAACCGATCCAGGGATGGAGTCGCGCAGTTCCTCTGCTGCCTTGATGGCACCCGGCATGCCGTCCTTGCCACTGGTGAGCTTCACCTGTGCACCGTAAGCCTTCACAAGGTTGCGGCGCTCAATGCTCATCGTCTCGGGCATGGTAAGAATGAGCTTATAGCCCTTCACGGCAGAGACCAGAGCCAGACCTACACCCGTGTTACCACTGGTCGGCTCGATGATCGTTGCTCCCGGCTTCAGCTTGCCGTCGCGCTCTGCGGCCTCGATCATAGCCAAGGCAATGCGGTCCTTCACACTACCGCCGGGGTTAAAGAACTCTACCTTGGCCAGCACCGGAGTTTCCAGGCCACGCTGAGCTGAGTATTTATTGAGTTCGACCAAAGGAGTATGACCAATCAGGTCGGTGATCTGCTTATATATTCTTGCCATAATATGTTTCCTTTCTTATGATTTCTAATTCTTCAATTCTCTAATTCTTGATAAAACATTATCTCAGCTTGAGCTTACTTCTCGTTCTTGACGGCTTCAAAGGCCTGGTCGAGATCAGCGATGAGGTCCTCATAGTGCTCTGTGCCGATGCTCAGACGGATGGTTCCGTCGAAGATGCCCTGCTCAGAAGCCTCCTGCTCGCTCAACTCTGAGTGTGTAGTGCTCTTTGGATGCACGACGAGCGACTTCACGTCAGCCACGTTGGCCAGGTCAGAGAAGATCTTCAGATGGTCGATGAAGTCCCAAGCCTTCTGCTGGCTGCCATCGATCTCGAAGGTGAAGATGCTGCCGGCACCGTTGGGGAAGTAGCGCTCGTAGAGATCGTGATTGGGATGATCGGGCAGCGACGGGTAGTTGATCTTCTTCACCTGTGGCTGTGTCTTGAGGTAGTCAACAACCTTCAGCGTGTTGAAAATGTGACGCTCGACACGCAGTGACAGTGTCTCCAGACCTTGCAGCAGCACCCAGGCATTGAAAGGAGAGATGCAGGCACCCTCATCACGAAGCAACAGGGCACGCACACGGGTCACGAAGGGAGCGGGCAGCTTGCCGAAGACAAGGCCATGATAGGAGGCGTCGGGCTTGGTGAAGCCGGGGAACCTGTCGTTCTGGAAATAGTCGAACTTACCGCCGTCGACAATCACACCACCTAAGGATGACCCGTGACCACCGATGAACTTAGTGGCAGAGTGCACCACGATGTCGGCTCCGTGCTCGATAGGACGAATCAGATAAGGAGTGCCGAAGGTGTTGTCGATCACCAATGGGATGCCATGCTTGTGGGCGATGGCGGCTGAGCGCTCAATGTCGCTGATGTTGGAATTCGGATTTCCGAGGGTCTCAATATATACGAGTTTGGTGTTTGGCTTAATGGCAGCCTCCAAAGCGTCGTAGTCGTCGGGATTGACAAATGTCGTGTCGATACCATACTTGCTCAGTGTGTGCTTCAGCAGGTTATAGGTTCCGCCGTAGATGGTATCGGTTGCCACCACATGATCACCAGTGTATGCCAGATTGGTGATGGCGTAAGTCACAGCAGCAGCACCCGAGGCAACGGCCAGTCCGCCTACGCCGCCTTCCAATGCGGCCACGCGATCCTCAAACACGCCCTGTGTGGTATTAGTCAGACGACCGTAGATATTTCCGGCATCTTTCAGGTGGAAACGGTCACTGGCGTGCTGTGCATTGTGAAACACATAAGAAGTGGTCTGGTAGATAGGCACGGCACGCGCATCGGTTGCGGGGTCGGCCTGCTCCTGACCTACATGAAGTTGCAGTGTCTCGAAATGAAGCTTTTTCTCGTTGCTCATAGTCATTTACTATTTATGCCTCCCTCAACCCTTATATAAGAAGTTGTGTTCAGCGGTTCTACATCTATTGTTTTTTCATGGTGCAAAGTTACGACGATTTTCCCATCATAGGAATCGCATATTCACGTCATATCGCATACCACAAACGTGGTACAACCACTTTTTCGCACCATAACCGCAGCTTGGTCATCGCATGGGTGCACTCTGTTCTTTCTTTCAAAATAGTTAACAGGATTAAAACGAACATCGCTATCATCTATACAAAAGTTAAATATATGCTAAGGATAAGAATTTTATCGCTTAAAAATTTGGTCGTTTCAAATAAATCGTAGTATCTTTGCAGTATACTAATCAAGTAGTACACTAATACAGATAACAATTAAACGAAAAAACAATATGATTGATGTAAGAGACCTATGCTTCCATTATCAGGGCAGCAAGCACCAAGTGTTTGACCGCTTCTCTTTGCAGTTGCAACCTGGCAGTGTCTACGGACTGCTGGGCAAGAACGGCACGGGAAAGTCTACCCTACTCTATCTCATCGCCGGACTGCTGCGTCCCAACAGCGGCACAGTCACGGTCAACGACAAGGAGAGCCGGCTGCGACTCCCCGAGATGCTCCAAGAAGTATTCATCGTACCCGAGGAGTATGCCATGCCCGACATGAGTTTTGAAGCTTTCGCAGACATGATGCGCGCCTTCTACCCTCATTTCAGCGACGAGCTCTTGGGTAAATGCCTGGCAGACTTTGAGATGCCGACACATCCCAACCTCAAGGAGCTGTCAATGGGACAAAAGAAAAAGGTGTATATGAGCTTCGCCATTGCCACGGGCACGCGCCTGCTGATGATGGACGAACCGACCAACGGACTCGACATCCCGTCGAAAGCGCTCTTCCGCAAAGTGGTGGCCAACTACATGGAGGACGACCGCACGCTCATCATCTCCACCCATCAGGTTCACGACATCGAGAGCCTGCTCGACCACGTGGTCATCATCAACCAAAGCCGTGTGCTGCTCAACAGTTCCATTGCGGATCTCTCTCACCGCTACGCCTTCCGCTACGTCTCACCACAGGAGATGGACGACACCGTGCTCTACGCCGAGCCCTCGCTGCAAGGCAACGCAGTCATCATGCCGCGTGGCGACGGTGAGGAGACACAGGTCGACCTGGAGTTGCTCTTCAACGCTGCCATCAGCGGAAAAATCAACAACCGGTAGTTTCGTCACACCTTATTTATATATAAGGTTCCAGGCGTTTACACCTTATTATATATAACACGATACACATCTCATCATAGATATAGAATCACATTATGAACAAGAATAGATTTCTGCAAGTGCTCCGCTGGGAGTTGCTGCTCAGCAAGCGCCAAATGGCCACCATGGCTTTGACCTTCTTCGGACTGGTCGTCATCCCACAGATACTCACGCTTGTCTTCAAATCATCGTCGAGCAGTGCCTACACCATGGGCATCATCAGTTCTGTGGCTTTGTCCGCATATCTGCTATGCAGTGGTGCGCTCATCTTCTCCAGCCTCCGCAGCCGTCAACAGCGCATCAACAGCTTCATGCTCCCGGCCTCGAACAAGGAGAAGTTCATCGCCCGCTATCTCGTGCTCGTCGTTGCCATGCCCTTGGCTGCCATCGCAGGTTTCCTTGTCGGCGACGTGCTGCAGTTCCTCATGAGTATGATAATCAACTGCGACGCTGCACGATGGGCTTCCGTCGCTCTCATGGAAGAACTCAACCACAGCGGCATCTTCAATTTCTACCTTCATCTCAATGGCGAGCCTGCTCCTGTCGAAGGCTTCTTCGTGGTTCTCTCAGGTGTCATCACGCAACACGCCAGTTTCCTTCTCTTCGGCAGCATTTACCACAAGCATCCGCTCGTGATGGCCATCCTCACGTGGATGGGCATTGGCATCCTGTTGCTCATGCTCGGTGCTTTAGCAGCGAGCCTACTCACCGAGTTCCTCAACAGTGGCTACACGATCATCCTCTACGACGCATGGTGGAAAGCCCTCTACTACGTCTTGAACATCGCCCTCATCGTCTTCTGCTACTGGTTCGCCTTCCGTCGCTACACCCGGCTGCAGGTCATCAACAACCAGTGGATTAACAAATAAAAGGCGTCCGTTTCGTTTTGTAAGACGCTGCTCAGCAGCATCTCCCAATCATTAAAAAAGTATCACCATGAAAAAGTTAGCATTTATGTTTATCGCCCTTGTGGCCATTCTTTCTGTTTCCGCTTGCCGCATCGAGAAAGTCAACAACAGTGACGAGCCCGCGAAGTCCTTTACCCTCAACTTTAAGGATTTCCAGAGTATCAAGAACTTTTCCAACTGCGACATCCACTTCACGCAGTCCAACACCTACAAAGTGGTGTTGAAAGCCACTCCACAATGGTATAATGCCCATACTATCACTGCCAATAACGGAGAGCTCGTCATCACTGAAAAGGAGGAGAAAAAACAAAAGGGTATCACCGTCCTCAAATTCAACAATATTAGCTCTGGTGCCGAACTCTGGATCAGCGCGCCTAACATCAGCAGCGTAGCAATGGGTGGAAGTGGCGACTTCTACGCCGAGAGCGACATCTCCGGGCAGCACTTCCATCTCTCTGTCGCCGGTAGCGGTGACAGCAGACTGAAAAACATCCGTCTCACTGATGACTTCTCCTACAGCGTGAGTGGCAGCGGCGACGTAGAGACTGGTATCATTCTGGCAAAAAACGCCTCTTTCAGCATCAGCGGCAGCGGCGACATCAAGAGCAAGCTTGCCAACGTGGAGAACACCAAACTCACTATAGCCGGCAGTGGCGACGGCTCGCTCAGCTTCGACCAATGCGGATCGGCTGTCATCGGCATAGCGGGCAGCGGCGACATCAACCTCTCCGGCACCTTGCAATCGCTTGACAAACGAGTCTCGGGCAGCGGAGATATCAATACGTCAAAACTGCAATTAGGCAAATAACCACACCTCACAACACAAAACACTCACGTATATGGCATTCAACAACGACAAAGCCATCTACCTGCAGATAGCCGACCGCCTGAGCGACGAGATCCTCGCGGGTGTCTACAAGGCTTTTGACCGGATCCCCAGCGTGCGCGAGTATGCCGCCACGCTCGGCATCAACGCCAACACAGCGGTTAAGGCCTACGACCAACTCGCCCAAGAAGGAATCATCTTCAACAAGCGGGGCCTCGGCTATTTCGTAGCGGAAAATGCACAACGGCATATCAAGCAGACACGGCGGCAGGCGTTCCTGAAGACTGTCCTCCCCGAGTTTGCCCGACAGATGAGGCTCCTTGACATCTCTTGGGAAGAGCTCAAGGATACCGTAACCTCTGTTCAGTAAGACGCTGCTTTGCAGCGTCCCACCCAAAAACAACAGCAAGATAATGAAAAACAATATCAAAGGCAGGCAGGCGCTTGCCATCACCCTCCTCTCGCTCTCCCCTATCGCCGCTCTGGCCCAGACTCCGGCTAACAGCGCCGACAGCCTTAAGCTCCAAGCCATCCAAGACAGCCTCGACCTGCAAGGCGTAGAGGTGGTGGCGCAGAAACCCGTCGTGAAGATGACCACCGATAAGATGACCTACAACGTGCAGCAGGACGCTGACGCTAAGACGATGACGCTCCTTGACATGCTGCGCAAGGTGCCCATGATCAACGTTGACGGCCAGGACAACGTAACGGTGAAAGGCTCCGGCAACTTCAAGGTCTATGTCGACGGGAAACCCAACCAGATGTTCCAAAACAACTTCTCACAGGTGGCGAAGTCGATACCGGCCTCGATGGTACAGAGCATCGACGTCATCACCTCACCGGGCGCCAAATACGACGCCGAGGGCACCACCGGTGTTCTCGACATCAAGATGGTGAGACAAAGCAGGGCGCAAGGCAACGACTGCGACAACTGCTATAACGGGAACATCGAGCTCACCGCCAGCAACCATGGCGAGCGCGCCAACGTCTACGTTGGTGGACAGCGGGGCAAGTTCACTTACAGTACCATGGGATTTTTCGCTTGGCAGACCATGGACAACATGAAGGTGACCAACACGCGTATCCAGCAGACCACACAGGGCGAATCACGTGAGACCAACGAGATGGAGATGGACGAGCATCGTCCTTTCTCTCTGGGCGAAATCACTCTCGGCTATGCCCTCGACTCTCTGAGCACCATCAACGCCAGTGCCGGCATCAGCGGAGGCAATACTCACCACGATTACAACCCTCGCAACACATTCATCGGAGGTCCCTACGGCAACGGCTTCAGCTATATCTACCGCACTTCGGAGCACAACAAATACTTAGGTGTCAACGCCAGCACCGACTACCAACGATGGCTCAACGCCAATCACACCTCGTCGCTGACGCTTAGCTATCTCTTCGACTACAATCCGGCACGCAACCGTACGCGCACCGCATATAATAATGATGCCGCCGATGTGGTAGGGCTGACACTAAGCGACCTCTACTCCGACTCGCAGACTTGGGGCACCAGCCACACAGGCCAGGCCGACCTGACACTGGACCTCGGAAAGGGACAGACGTTGGAGACGGGCGCCAAGTTCATCAGCCGACGCAACAAGAGCGACAGCCGCATCTACGACATCGTCGACGGCAACGACGTACTCAACGACGTCGGCAGCATGCTCTACCGCAATCTGCAGAGCATCGTGGCAGGCTATGCACAGTATAAGCTCACCAAGGAGAAGTACAACGCCCGTCTCGGCCTGCGCTATGAGCATACCTTTGAGAGTGTGAAGTATGCGGAACACAGCGACCGCAACTTCCACAAGGACTATGGCAATCTCATTCCTTCGGGAAGCATCGGCTACAACATCACGCCGACATCCAACCTCGGACTGACCTACACCATGCGCATCTCGCGACCAGGCATCAGCCAGCTCAATCCCTACACCGACCGCACCGACCCGACAGCGCTCACCTACGGCAATCCATCGCTCGCCGTGATGAAGTCGCACAACGTGACGCTGGCCTACAACTTCTTCACACCCAAACTGATGCTCAACGCCAGCCTCAGCCACGACTACGTGGGCAACGAGATAGAAAATTACCAGTTCGTTGACGCTGATAATAAATACAACAGCACCTACGCCAACAACGGCAAGAGCCGCAACACTTATGTAGACACCTTCGTCCGTTGGGTGGTCACCAAGACCTCCACGCTGATGCTCAACGGAAACGTGTCCTACGGCGACTGGAAGGCGAAAGAGCTGGGCTATCATAACTGGGGATGGTCGGGCAGCAGCTATGTCGGACTGGAGCAGCAACTACCCTGGAAGGTCAAGGGGTCGCTGGGACTCTTCGCACAGACCCGCCACTACAATCTCATGGGCTACAACAGTGGCATGCAGTTCTTCAATGCTTCGCTCACCCGCTCTTTCTTCAAGGATCGCTTAGAGCTCTCGGCCCGATATGCCAACCCGCTCCGCAGCCACCTGATCATCAACCAGCACAGTGCCGGTGCCGACTTCAGCAACCACACCCACGTCTCCATCCCCCTGCAGGTCATAGCCCTGTCAGTGAAGTGGAACTTCGGCAACACAAAGAAGCAGTTCGGACAGTACAGTTCGAAGATCAACAACGACTTCAACGACTCACAAAAGAAAGACTCACCGACAAGCAAAATGGGCATGTAGTCCATCCGACTCTATTCAAAACAGCAAAAGCATCCATGGTCTGAAAACGCTCAGACTATGGATGCTCTGTTTGTTCCTTCGATTTGCTTCCGTTATTTTAAAGGCTATGAAACAAAAGCTCGTCAAGAGATGATGAGCTTGTAACCGATGCCGCGTACATTGACGATGCGCAACTGCGGGTCATGCTCTAAGCGATGGCGCAGCTTGGTAATAAACACTTGCAAGCTGCGCCCGTTGAAAAGCGTATCGTCGCCCCACAATGCTAAGAGGATGTCGTGCGACTCCACCACATCATTGACATGCTCGGCTAACATCCGCAGCAGTTCGGCCTCGCGGTGCGACAGCTCTTCCACATGTTCCTGCCACGCCAATTGTTGTGTGACGGGATTGAGACGATAGGTTCCAATGGCTGTCCAGTGGTCATCATCTTCCGGCTCCGATGATGAGGACTGGCAATAAAGCTGCTGCCGCTCAGCCAAACGACTGACACGCGCCATGAACTCCTGCAGGCTAAACGGTTTCTTCAGATAGTCGTCGCCACCCATCTTGAAACCATTGACCACATCGTTGACCGATGAGCGAGCCGTGAGAAAGAGTACGGGTGTCAGCTTGTCTTGCTCACGGATACGCCTCACCATCTCGAAGCCGTCCATACGTGGCATCATCACGTCGGTGACGAGCACGTCGGGCCTGTCAGCGAAAAACGCATGAAGTCCTTCTTCACCGTCGGCGGCAAGCGTCACACTCATACCCACTGGCTCCATCGTGTCTTTCATGATCATGGCCAGCGACTGCTCGTCCTCGACCAACAATACCTTTATCTTTTCCATCTTTCTGTTACTGATTGTTTTGACTGAATAGCAATGTGAACTCCGTGCCACGGCCCACCGCACTCCTGACACTGACCTCACCGCCCATGCGCTTCATGATGTTGCGCACATAATAGAGGCCGAGACCATAGCCCTTGACATCGTGGAGGTTGCCCTGCGGCACGCGGTAGAACTTGTCGAAGATATAGTTCTGCTTCTCCTTGGCGATACCTATGCCATTGTCAGCCACTGTGATTTTCCCTGCTTGCAGACCAATGGAGATAGTGACTGTAGGCCCCGAATACTTCAAGGCGTTGTCCAAGAGGTTGCTCACGACGTGCTGCAACTGCGCCGCGTCAGCGTACACGGTAGGATGCTTGTCGGCACCCACTACATGGAAGGTCACGGGCTTATCGCCCTTCAACCGATATTCCCCTATCAGCTTTCCGATGATGGGCACTGCGTCGACTTGCTCCATGTCGAGCTGCAATGTCGCGCGCCGCTCCATGGTCATCTGGAGAATCAGCTCCACGAGCTGCCCGAGCTTCTTGAGTTGCTGCAACGCTATCTTCAAGTATTCGGTCTGCTTCTCTTTCGACAGTGACTGGCCGAAGTGTAGCAGGGCGTCGTTGGCGGCATAGGCCACGGAGATGGGCGTCTTCAGTTCGTGCGTCATGTTGTTGACAAAGTCGCTCTTCATCTCGTCGACGGCTTGCAACTTGCGGATGGTACGTCCCAACATCCAGAACACCATCAACAACAAAAGGATGACGACCGCAGACATGCCGATGACGCCCGCCATGTTGCTAAGTACGATCCCCCCAAAAGGTACACAAAACACGCGGTAGCCAAGGGTATGATCGTCTACGTCCCACTGCAACCGGCCAATCTCCACAGCGTGGTTGTGACTGTAGTCTATCCCATCTATATGCGTAATCATCCGATTGTCTTTCCACAGCTCCACGCACATCTTTCCGTCCAAGCCATAAGTAGCCATCTTCGTGTCCAGCAGATTGTAGAAAGTAGCCGCTTCCGGTACAGCGGCAGTGTCCATCACCTGATGCAGTCCTCTACGCATCTCCTTGATGATGGAGGCAAAGGGATGGGACTTGGCAGTATCGAGAGGGAGCGTCTTATTCTTACCGTCCTTGGCACTGTCGGACTTCACCAACTTGTATTTCTCTATAGTGGTCTTCTTGACAAAGTCTCCTTTCCGCTCTGTGTGTATCGCCCTCCACAATTGTTCCTGTTGCTTATCCTGTTCACCAAATGTATACTCCGCCGTCATCTGCTTATGATAGATACGCCGGCCACGGATTAGCAGCTCCCCATAGTCGCATTCGGCGATGGCATCGTCAAGCTGTTGGCGCAACCGCGTGTGCTGCGTGCTGTACTGCCGGAAAAGCCAAAAGCACTGCAGGCCGGTGACGGCCAACAGTGCAATGGCAATAGCGATGAGAATGCGTTTCCACTTCATTGCTTAAATCTTGATGTGTCGACTTCTTTGCTCTTGTCCTTATAGCCACCAAACCGATAGACCAGCGACACGCCCACCTGACGATAGCACGAGAAGTCCATCTTCATGTTCTGGTTGCCGTAGCGGATGACAGGGTCGATGCCGAAAGTCTGGAAGATGTCGTTGCAGAACACGTGGAGTGTGACCCGCTTCTTCCAGAAGATGTATTTCAGTCCCACATCGACATTGCCCGAGGCAGGCAGGTCGTAGATGGCCTGATGGGCCTTGGAGCGTATCATGCCGTCGAGGTTGATATAGAGATGCTCAGGCACAAGCGTGAAGTTGTTGCGCAGGTTGACCATCACCCAAGCGATGTCGCGGTTGAAGGGAATGTCATAAAATACTGAGCACTTCTCCTTCATCCACACGCCGAGGACACTCAGACGGCTGTCAAGCCAGTTGCCGAAGTGCTGGGGTACGGAAGCCTGCAAGCCCCACTGCTGCGAGTAGTCAAAGTTGAGGTACTTGTATTGCACAGTCAGCCGGTCGTGGCGCTGATAAGGTGTCTGCGTGAAGTAATCGTCGGTGTAGTTGAACCACGCCACGAACTGATATTTATTGTGCAGCACATAGACCAGCTGCGTCTGATAGTCACTCGACGGCTTCAGACTTGGGTTGCCCACCACTTCATTGTAGCCACCGTTACTGTACGTCGTGAAGCTCTGCAGCGTCCAGTAGTCCGGGAACTTTTTGTCGCTGCTGAAGTTGAGTTGGAGCATGTGACTGCTATTGGGCATGTAGGTCAGAGAGAGCGTGGGATAGACATTCCACTGGTGCCAGACCGGCGAGTGATAGTATTCGGCGGCCAGCGAAGCCTCGAAGTCGAGTCTTTCTCCTATCTTGCCGTTGGTGCCGGCATAGATGTTGACGATGTCCTCGTTCTGACGGCTGTACGAATCGGCGGGATGGGCGGCGGTGTTGTCGCCCGTCGACGTGAACGTCTGCCAGCTGTGGTCATTGGTAAGACTATAACGCACGCCGTAGTTGAGTCCCCATCCGCTCGCAAGACTGTGCTCCTGTCCGAGATGGAACTTCCAGCGGTTGATGCGCTGGTGCTCGTCGGTGTCGAAGTGGAGCTCACCCGTAGGCAGCGTGCTGGTGAGCTGCTGTGTCGAGGGCGTATTATAATAGGTGTATTCCACGTTGACCTTCGTACCCGTAGGCAACTGGTAGTCGAGCATCACGTCGTGCATGGTCTTTCTTGTCCGATAAGCATTGGTAGCCATCACGTTACCAGTCACGTCCTCGCATGCGTGTTCCGTGTCGTAGTCACCGGTGTAGCTCAGACTCAGCCGATGATTGTCGGTAAAGGCATAGTCAAGCCCCATACGCCACAGATACTCGTGATCGCGACTGCGCTGCGCCTCATGCGTCTCAATGTCGTGTGTCGTCCCGTCATCGAGATGGTGAAGCGAGGTCTCGTCAGTTATGCTGTAGGTCTTGCCATGATTGAGTTGATAGTTCACATCGAAGTCGAGTTTTCCTTTATGATAGATCAGTCCGGCCTTTTCGCTCCACATCGCCTCATGCTGTTGGTTCCAGGCTCCCGTGAGTTCTCCCTGCCATCCGTCGGGCTGTGAACTGTCGGAGGCGATGTCGAGGTTGATGCTCGCCCCACGCACCTCATAGCGGGCCGGCGTGGTGTACATTACCTCGGCGTGCTTCAGTCTGTTAGAGGGAAGACTCTTCAGCAGTGCGTTGAGTTGAGCGGCATCCATCTGATAGTGCTTGCCGTTGATCAGTACATTAAAGGCATTGCCCGCCAACGTGAGCGAGCCATTGTCGTCAGTCACGCCGGGGATGAGCTTCAGCGCGTCATAGACATTGTCCACGCTCTCCTTCTTGAGCAGCAGTGGCATATCGTAGGTCAGCTTGCTGCCCACTACTTTCACGATGGGGCGCTCGCCTTTGACCATCACCTCTGGCAGTGCATGCACAATGCTGTCCATGCGCAGCGAGTCGGCATGGCTGACCGTTGCATCCTGACTCTGTGCATACGTGGTACTGGCTGCAAGGCACAATGCCATCATGGAAGCTATTCTTTTCATCTTTCTTACAACTTAATTGTTATTATAATGCAAAGATAGTAAAAGATTTCCTGTTTCCTACTATTTTTCGCTTATATAGGCTCAACGAATGGCTTAAATAGTCTTAATGAACAAGCACTCATAACGTTCTTTTCCCTACCTTTGCACCATCATCAATAAACGATTCAACTATGAGTTTACAAGAAATACTTGACCACCGCCGTGCCATACGGCACTACGATCCGCAGAAGCCGCTTAATCCGGAACGGGTGAAAGAATGCATTAAGATGGCAACGCTGGCTCCGACGAGTTCCAACATGCAGTTGTGGGAAGTCTACCATGTGACCGACAAAGTTGTATTAGAGAAGCTCGCCCATGCCTGCCTCGACCAGCTCACGGCACGCTCGGCCCAAGAAATCGTGGTCTTCGTAACGCGTCAGGACCTCTATAAGCAGCACGCCGAAGCCGCCCGACAATTTGAAGAGGGCAACCAACGACGTCATGCACCGAAGGAGAAGCAGGAGAAACGCATCAAGAAATGGGACACTTACTACGGCAAGGTGATGCCTTTTCTCTATTCACGTTGCTTCGGCCTTTGGGGCTTGGTGCGCAAACTCCTTGCCCAACTCGTTGGCCTGAGCCGCCCTATCGTACGCCAAGTGTCGGAAGGTGATGTGCGTGTGGTGGTGCACAAGAGCTGCGCACTGGCCGTACAGACCTTCATGCTGGCCATGAGCGAGGCAGGATATGACACTTGTCCGCTGGAAGGCTTCGACAGCCTACTGGTCAAGAAGGCACTCGGCTTGCCCCGTAAGGTAGAGATCAACATGGTCATCACCTGTGGTGTACGTCTACCCGACGGTGTATGGGGCGACCGCTACCGCCAGCCGTTCAGTGAGACCTACCACAGGGTGTAGCAAAATTCGCAGAGGTGGACATTCTCCTTCTCGGGCGTAAGCTATGAAAACAACAACCATATTGGGCAAGATTAGCAGTAACGAATAACGCCCCCTTTGTCTTCTAAAAGAAGAAATAAGCACCGATGAAAATTGGCGTGAAGCCTACTATAATTATTTACCTTTGTATCCGATATGGATAAGAGATTGAAGAGGATTATCATCCTTGTGGCATCAGTTTTTTTCATAGAGTACGTTGACTCCACCGCTTTGGTTACGGCATTGCCGCAGATGGCGGCAGACTTTCATGTTGCCAGCAGCGACCTGGGTATTGGTGTTACTTCCTACATGATGGCAATGGCGGTATTTATCCCTCTCAGCGGCTGGATGGCAGAGCGTTTCGGCACTCGTGTTATCTTCTCACTGGCGGTCATAGGGTTTGTGTGTTTCTCCATGCTGTGCGCCTTCTGCAGGGATGTGGTCTCCTTTGCCTTGATGCGCTTCCTACAAGGCATGACAGGAGCGATGATGGTGCCTGTGGGACGGCTTGCCGTCTTGGGAAACTGCAAGAAAAAGGAACTTGTAAGTGTCATTGCATGGATAACGACTCCGGGGCTCGTGGCTCCGGTCGTAGGTCCGCTTGTCGGCGGTGCGCTCACAACTTGGCTTTCATGGCATTGGATATTCTTTATCAATGTCCCCGTTGGTATGGCAGTCTTCTTCTTTTCGCTTCGCTATATGCCAAGGTGTTCGCCCGGTATGGTAAGGCGGAAGCTCGATGTGTGGGGATTCCTGCTTAGTGCCATTGCCTTTGCAGCCATCATGTATGGACTTGAGCGAGTGGGCGGTAGTGGCAGGGCATGGCTTGAGGGACTGGGGCTGCTGTTGGGCGGAGGATTGCTACTGGTAGTCAATGTGCTTCATTCGCAAAAGATTAGTCAGCCACTCATCAACTATTCTGTGATGCGTGTGCGCAGTTTCGGTATTCCCATGTCGTGGGGATTGCTGTCCGTTATGGTCATTGGGGCTGCCCCTTACCTGCTTCCGTTAATGTTTCAGGATGCTTTACACCTGAATGCCTTCCATTCTGGACTGATGCTGCTGACACTAATGCTGGGCAATCTTCTGACAAAGCCTGCCACGGTGTGGATGATGCGTCGGTGGAGTTTCCGCAACATCCTGTTTGCCAACGCACTGTTGCTCTCAGTCTCTACAGCCTGCTGTGCCTTGGTCGGCAGTGTTCTGCCCCTTACGCTCACATTGCTCTGTCTCTTCCTGATGGGATGCTTCCGTTCGGTTCAGTTCAGTACGCTCCACACACTTGCCTATCAGGAAATGCCGCAGGAGTGGATGAGTTCCGCCAACACGCTCTACAGCACTATGCTTCAGTTGGCATCGGGACTGGGTATCGCCTTCGGGACACTCTCACTGCGTTGCTCGTTGCTGCTCCTTCCTTCCACTCCTGTCCTCACGCATTTTCATGTCGCCTTCCTTCTAACCGGGGGAATCGGACTTGTTGCATTGGTGGGTTATGGCAGACTGGGGAATATAAGGGCGAAATGATGAGCAACGCACACGCTGACACCCAGCCATTGCGGCCGACAAGTGCCAAGGACGGCACAGCCACCATGTCAAGCGCGTGCGGCATTGATCAGTATAAAGGCTGAGATACAATGTCTTTACGTCAGTTTCATCCGCAAGAATTCGCCGAGGTGGACATGTTGTATACCTTCAACATTACTGCCACTGGTCCATTCATCCAAACTGACAACATATTTGGGATAGTTGTCGCTGATCGATTTTAGATTGCCGAACTCACGATTGCGTGTAGCCTCGTCCATCATAAGATAAGAAGCTTGTACATAGATTCGACGATCGCCATGAAGCCCGACAAAGTCTATTTCCTTACCATCTGGCATTTGTCCCGTAAACACTTTGAAACGTTGTTGACAGAGATATAGGTAAATGGCATTTTCTATGAGTTTGTTAATGTCTTGCCGGACAGAAGTACTTAGACGGCAGTTGCGCAGTCCCAGGTCCTCAAAATAGTATTTATCTCCAATTTCAAACATACGTAAGCCATTGATGTCCACTCGTCTTACCTTCTGTATCAAAAAAGCATTCTGCATAGCACGCAGATAGTTAATGATTTGTACGGGTGAAGTTTTAACATGCTGAGATTTGAGGTATTTGCTGATGTTATTTGCTGAGAACAGGTCCCCTACATTGTCGGCTGTGTATAGAGCTAAAGTCTCCAAGAACTCAACATTACGGATGCCCTCACGTTTAACCACATCTTTAAGAAGTATGGTATTATAGACATTCTGCAGGTACTCAAAAACGACATCACGCTCAAGAGGCAGATTGGTAAGATAAGGCATACCCCCATACAACAAATAGTCTCTCAACGATTTATTAGAAGGTTCCAGATGATGGAACGTCAAGAACTCTTCGTAGCTGAGACTGTGAATATGAAACTCCACATAACGACCGGAGAGATGTGTAGACAGCTCACTGGAAAACATCTTGGCATTACCGCCAGTGATGTAGATGTCGCAAGCCTCTGAAGCCTGCAGACTTCTAAGCGTAACCTCAAAGTTCTCTATGTCCTGTATTTCATCAATGAAAAGGTAGTTGTCTGCCCCTGCCTTGAGTTGCCCACCCACGTATTTGCTCAGATCTTCATGTGTATGAATGAAAGCGAAGTCCTCCAATTCCTTGTTGATAAATATAATATGGGCATCAGCATTGGTCTGCACTATTTTATTGGCCAATTGCTTTAGGATGCAGCTCTTTCCTACTCGGCGTTGGCCTGTCAGCACTTTGATAACGTTCTTTCCGACAAAAGGACGAATCATATTGATATAATACGGACGTTCTATCAGTTTCTCCATCGGTTTAAATCATAATTAAAACTTTACGCAAATATAGCGAATTTGTAAATTACGATTTATAAAAAGACTACAATACTCGAAAGTTTTAGTTATGATTAACAAAATCATGGCGCACAGCGCTTGTCCATGTGGCATTATATTATTATAGATTCCTCACGCTACTTGTTCATACGACATATTCACTGCATTCTTCATTCAGGCATCCTACAAAGATTGTATTTTCAACTTCTCTACCAGGATTTTTGTATTTCCTACCCCACCCAAGTGCATGGCTCATCTGTTACCATTTATTTCCCCTTCGGTGCCTCCCACCAAAACACGATTGCGGCAAGTAGTTGGGCGGCAACGCTGACAATGATCATAGCCACGAGCGACTGATCGTAGAGCACACCGAGAAGCCAACTGCCCAAGAACCAAGCTGCACCGAAACAGCACTCAAAGATGCCGTAACCCGTGGCGCGGCTACGCTTTGGCACCATCGTTGCCACGGCAGCCTTGAGGATGGACTCCTGCGCGCCCATGCCTATACCCCACAGCACTACGCCGGTGACGACACTCGCCACGTCACTGCCCAAGAAAGCGAATACGGCAAAGGGAGCGGCCACTAATGTGGAGACGACCAATGACAAACGGGCATGGCGGTCGAAGAGCCAGCCAAAGACAAAGGCGGAAGCCGCATCGGTGAGCATAGCCAGCACATAGAGCAATGGCAAGGCAGCTGCCGTGAAGAGATGCTGACGCGAGAAGTGCATGACGATGAGCGAATAGTCGGCAAAGCCAAAGGCAAAGAGGCTGATGCCAAGGATATACACCACAAAGCGCTTGCTGACACGAAAGGGAACATACTCCTTCGGCTCCGGCTCAAAGTCCTCGGGATGCGGGAAGCACTTATACGTCAGCCATAATAATAATAAGGTGATGGCACCAGGGATGGCGAGAAAAGCAAAGCACGATCGATAGTCGCTGAACGTGTCGTCGCGGTGTTGAAAGAGCATGATAAGATAGAGCAACAGCGGTCCGAGCACGGCACCAATCTGGTCGAGCAACTCCTGAATGGCGAAACTCTTCCCCACTCCTTCCTGTGAGGCAGCGAAAGACATTACCGTGTCTTTGGCCGGTTTCTTGATAGCCTTGCCCAACCGCTGAATGATGAGCAACGCACACGCCAGCACCCAGCCATTGCGGCCGACAAGCGCCAAGGCCGGCACAGCCACCACGTCGAGCGCATAGCCGAAGAGCACCATCGGCCAATAGCGCCTCGTCCGGTCTGTCAGCCGTCCAAAGACATAGCGCAGACCATAGCCTACCAGTTCACCGAGTCCCGACACGAAGCCAATGACTGCTGCCGACGCTCCGGCCAACGAGAGGAACGCTCCACGTATGCTGTTTGCACTCTCGTGGGTCATATCCGAGAACAAGCTCACCATGCCGAAGAGCACAACGAACGTCATCGCTGCTGACATCCGCCTTTTCTTTTCACTCATCTTTCAAACTATTTATCACTCACATTGAATTCTTTCATTATAGCTAAATTCATATGCAAAGTTACTAATTATTGCCTTTTAGCGATACAACTTACCGATATTTTCCTTATATTTGCCAGAAGAAAAGACCGAAACAGCTATGCAGAAATACGCAGACTATATCAAGCAGATAGAGATCGACGCCCTCTGGAGCGGACGCAAGCATATCATTTGGGACCTCGACCGGCAGGTTAACATTCTCAGCGGAGTTAACGGCGTGGGCAAGTCGACCATTCTCAACAAGGTGGTCAAGGGTCTCTCGTCCGGTGGCGACTTCCCCAGCCATCTGCTCAAGGGCGTACATCTGAAAGTGGAGCCGGAGGACGCACGCCTCATCCGCTTCGACATCATCCGCAGCTTCGACCGCCCGATCATCAACTCCGACGCGGTGACGAAGATGGGACTCACCTTGGCCACCGAGATGGACTGGCAAATCTTCCTACTGCAAAGGAAGTATCTCGACTATCAGGTCAATATCGGCAACCGCATCATCGCCACCTTGCAGAGTGGTGAGCCCGACGCCGCCGAGAAAGCACAGGCACTCTCGCAATCGAAGAAGGACTTCCAGGACATCATGGACAGCCTCTTTGCCGAGACCGGTAAGAAGATCATCCGCACGGAAAACGAGATCAAGTTCACGCAGATCGGTGAGACGCTCCTCCCCTACCAGCTCTCCAGCGGCGAGAAGCAGATCCTCGTCATCCTGCTCACCGTGTTGGTGGAGGACCGCAAGAACTACGTGCTTTTCATGGACGAGCCCGAGGTGAGCCTGCACGTGGAATGGCAGAAGCAGCTTATCGACCTCATTCTCCGCCTCAATCCCAACGTGCAGATCATCCTCTCCACCCACTCTCCCGCCGTGATCATGAACGGATGGATGGACAAGGTCACCGAGGTCAGCGACATCACTGTGGAGGACTAAAGTCATGAAAAGATTAAGGGATAACCTCACTTCCAGCTATTTCGAGGCGGCCAACCGGCTGCAATCGAAACGCGCACGCAAGAAAGTCGTCGCTTACGTCGAAAGCTACGACGACGTCTTCTTCTGGCGGCAGATTCTCAGTCAGTTTGAGAGTGACTGTCTTTACTTCGAGATCATGCTGCCATCGAGGATGCAACATCTTGAGCGGGGCAAGAAAGCCGTGCTCATGCGCCTGCTTTCCGGCAAGACGGGACAGAGCATGATTGCCTGTGTCGACGCTGACTACGACTATCTCATCCAGGGCAAGACCGAGACCTCACGCGCTGTCATCTCCAATCCTTACGTTTTCCACACCTACGCCTACGCCATTGAGAACATGCAGTGCTACGCTCCCTCTCTCCACGAGGTTTGCGTTGCCGTAACGCTCAATGATCACAGCATCTTCGACATGGAGGAGTATCTGCGGCAATATTCCCGTGCCGTCTATCCGCTCTTTGTCTGGAACATCTGGTACTACCGCACACCCGACTACAACGAGTTCACGCTCACCGACTTTCTGCGCATCATCGAGCCCGGCGGCTTCTCCCTTTCCCACCCTTGGGAACCCATCAGCAGAGTCAAGCAAAAAGCTGAGAAGAAAGTAGCACAACTGTGGCGCATCCATCCCGATGAGAAGAAAAGCTATCAGCAAGTAGAGGTTAGTCTGACAGAATTGGGGGTCACGCCCGACAATACCTACATGTATATCCAGGGGCACCACCTCTTCGACAAGGTCGTCGTGCCGATGCTCGGCAAGGTCTGCGACAAACTCGTCAGGCAACGGCAGAGCGAGATCGCACGCGAAAGCGTACACGGCACACAGCGGCGCAATGAGCTCTCGTGCTATACCAACAGCCTGGTCGACATCACCTCCATGCTCAAGAAAAACGCCGGCTTCCTGCGCTCACCGCAATATCATCAGATCGAAAAGGACCTGAAGACGTTTATTGAGCACTGTAACAAGCAATCTAACGAACCGTTCTCAAACAACAACGTCAACAACACATCGCTGAACTAATTCACGAAGTATTCATCCAACATTTTAAACCATACCATGAAAAGAATTCTGATCATCGCGATGGCCATCTGCTGTCTCGCTGTTAAGGCAAACGCCCAACTCCTTTACAAGATCTCCGGCGACAGTCTGAAGCCCTCATACATCATCGCCTCGCATCCCTACATCAATCCTTTAGGTGTCGTGGCCAATGTCAGTGCTGTCAAGGACGCCCTCACCAATACCGAACAGCTCGTTGAGGACATGAACCGCACACCCTATGCCTCGGCCATCAGCGACGCCGAGCGACTGCCGGAGGGCAAGACGCTCTCCTCTCTGCTCACGCCCGCACAGGTGAAACTGCTCGACAGCTTCCTCAAGAAATACACTGAAGTTTCCTGGAACAGCCCCTACAACCAGCGGCGCTACAATGGCAAGATGCCGTTGGCTGTCCTCTCCGACTTCTACAAACTGCTCTTCGTCGCCAACCACATGGGCGAATACGACCCGACACACTCCTTCAATGAGTATTTCGAAGCGCAGGCCCGCCGCAACGGGGAACCCGTCTACGGACTCACTGAGGCCGACGAATATGTCAACACTCTGAAAGCCATCTCGCCGGAGAAACAGGCTGCTGAGCTCGCAGCCTTTCTTGAGAACACCAATGCTGCACTGTTCAAGGTGGACAAAAGCGTGGCAGCCTTCGACAACAAGGATATGGAAGCCTCTGCCGCCAATGCTTTGACCATCGGCACAAAACCTGACATCAAAGCCTGGACAGCAAAGATGGTGACCTTCATGACCGGCAAGCCTACCTTCTTCGTGCTCCCCGCGTCAGCGTTAGGAGGCAATGATGGCATCCTCGCCACGCTGAAGGCTCAGGGATATACGGTGGAAAGCGTCTATTGACAACCGGCTTTTCGCCTTACTTCATTGCTGTTTCATGGAATAAAAAAATGATGTTTTCCTTTGATATTCCCAACGTTTGCTGTACCTTTGCAATATGAACATGCCAAATACCCAAAACGTAAAACTTAGCGAAAACATCATTTTGGCCGATGCCGACTACATCGACCTCGTCACCTTCCGCCTGAGCGTACAGTTCGAGCGGATGGTAGGCCGCCGCATCCCTAAGGCTGATCTCAGCCGCTGGGCCGTAGACATTGCCCTCGACGGCGGACTGCGCGAGGACAGCAAGACGCACGAGACGCAGCTGGTCTTGCTCCACGACAAGAGCAAAAAACAGCTCGACAACTTCTCGCCTTCGGTCTACGACACCGATCTCAACGCGCAGGCCTTCCGCGACGACAAGCTCGGAGAGTTTCTCGTCAACGCCTATCCCACAGGCAGCATGGTCGCCAAGGACGACTACCTGCAAGATGCCATTCGCACGATCCTTGAACACGACGAGGTACGGCGGCTGATGATCATCCCCAACGGCGAGGAGGGTGAAAGCTACGACCTCGTGAGCCATGCCTTGCACGACGCCCCCGACGACAAGCGCATCACCGTTTTCGCCATGCAGCCCATGCCTGGCGGCAACTTCCGCCAGGAGATTCTCGGCTACTCGCTGATGAACGCGCTCGGCATCAAAGCCGACGAGTTGAAGACTGAGGACTAAGCCGACAGCAAGACCGGAGCCTTTGGGCTCACACTAAAGCCAAAACAACAAGAAAAGAATATAACTATGAGTAGAGTATTAATGATTGGAGCCGGAGGTGTGGCTACGGTCTGCGCCTTCAAGATGGTACAGAACCAAGACGTCTTCTCTGAGCTGATGATCGCCAGCCACCACAAGGATAAGTGCGACAAACTCGTCAAGGCTATCCACGACAAAGGATACAAGATGGACATCAAGACTGCTGAGGTCGACGCCGATGATGTGGAGCAGCTCAAGCAACTCATCGGCAGCTATAAGCCGGAGTTGGTCATCAACCTCGCCCTGCCCTACCAGGATCTGACCATCATGGACGCCTGTCTGGCCTGCGGCGTCAACTATCTCGACACCGCCAACTACGAGCCAAAGGATGAGGCTCACTTTGAGTACAGCTGGCAGTGGGCTTACCGCGACCGCTTCAAGAAGGCCGGACTCACCGCCATCCTCGGCTGCGGCTTCGACCCGGGCGTGAGCCAGGTGTTTACCGCCTACGCTGCCAAGCATGTCTTCGACGAGATCATTGACCTCGACATCGTGGACTGCAACGCCGGCAACCACCACAAGGCCTTCGCCACCAACTTCAACCCGGAGATCAACATCCGTGAGATCACGCAGAAAGGTCTCTACTACGAGAACGGCAAATGGATTGAGACTGACCCGCTCGCCGTGCACAAGGCACTCACCTACCCCAACATCGGGCCACGCGAGAGCTACCTCATGCACCACGAGGAACTGGAGAGTCTGGTGATCAACTTCCCGACGATCCGCCGCGCACGCTTCTGGATGACCTTCGGACAGCAGTATCTGACTTATCTCAACTGCATTCAGAACCTCGGCATGTCACGCATCGACGAGGTGACCTACGAGGCTCCGCTCGCCGACGGCTCAGGCAAGACGGTGAAGGTGAACATCGTACCTCTGCAGTTCCTCAAGGCCGTGTTGCCCAATCCGCAGGATCTCGGCGAGAACTACGACGGCGAGACCTCCATCGGCTGTCGCATCCGTGGCATCAAAGACGGCAAGGAGCACACCTATTATATATATAACAACTGCAAGCATCAGGACGCTTACAAGGAGACAGGCATGCAGGGCGTGAGCTACACCACCGGCGTACCGGCCATGACCGGCGCCATGATGTTCCTAAAAGGCATCTGGCGCAAACCAGGCGTGTACAACGTTGAGGAGTTCGACCCCGATCCGTTCTTGAAGGTGATCGGTAAGCAGGGATTGCCCTGGCACGAGGTTCACGACGGCGACCTGGAGCTGTAAACATTCCATAATACCACAAACAGACAACAACAACAACAGAAATGGCAAAAACAGAAGAAGAACTGGCTGCAGAGAAGGCAGCACAAGATAAGAAAGAGCGTGAAGGCAAACTGAAATCACTTCAGGAGGCCATGGCAAAGATCGAGAAGGACTTTGGCAAGGGTTCCATCATGCGCATGGGCGACGAGAAGGTGGAGAACGTGGAGGTCATCCCAACAGGATCCATCGGCTTGGACTGTGCCTTAGGCGTTGGCGGCTATCCCCGTGGCCGTATCATCGAGATCTATGGTCCTGAGTCTTCCGGTAAGACGACATTGGCCATCCACGCCATTGCCGAGGCACAGAAGCAGGGCGGCATCGCTGCCTTCATCGACGCTGAGCACGCCTTCGACCGTTTCTATGCCGAGAAACTCGGCGTGGACGTTGACAACCTTTGGATTTCTCAGCCCGATAACGGTGAGCAGGCTCTGCAGATCGCCGACCAGCTCATCAGCTCCTCGGCTGTGGACATCCTCGTCGTGGACTCTGTCGCCGCGCTGACGCCGAAGAAAGAGATCGAGGGCACCATGGGCGACTCTGCCGTCGGCCTGCAGGCCCGACTGATGAGTCAGGCTTTGCGCAAGCTCACCGGCACGATCTCCAAAACCAACACTTGCTGCATCTTCATCAACCAGTTGCGTGAGAAGATCGGTGTGATGTTTGGCAATCCGGAGACCACCACGGGTGGTAATGCGCTGAAGTTCTACGCTTCGGTACGTCTCGACATCCGTCGTACCAGTCAGCTCAAGGACGGCGACGAGGTATATGGCAACCACGTACGTGTGAAGGTGGTGAAGAACAAAGTAGCGCCTCCTTTCCGCAAGGCTGAGTTCGACATCCTCTTCGGCCAGGGTATCAACAAGGCCGGTGAGCTCGTGGACCTCGGTGTGGAATACAACATCATCCAGAAGAGCGGCAGTTGGTTCAGCTACAACGGCAGCCGACTGGCTCAGGGCCGCGACGCTACCATCAAACTGATCAACGACAACCCGGAGCTTTCAGAGGAGATCACCGGACTGGTGATGAAAGCCATCAAGGATCACAAAGAATAATCACCACTTATACAAAGGGAAGAACCAACAGAGTCGGCTCTTCCCTTTGTTGCTTTTTCTAACAGAAAATAGGCTCTGAGAATCGATTCTTTTGGACGAAGACCTCCTTGGCTCTGATTTTTGCGAAAAATAGCGTATTTTTGTATCTGTCAGATAATCAGTAAGTTATGAATATATGCGTTTCCTATGATAATTAGGAAGGGCTTTTCTCGCAATATTCTCTAGAGAATTTTTGGTCAGAAAGGCTTTTTGACCCTATCAAACAACCGAGATGATCGGGTCATCTAACCGAGATGACCGGGTCATCTAACCGAGATGAGCATGTCAAAGTACCTTTTTCTACCCTTGACTCAACAAAAATTGATGGGAGGCGACGGCATTTTGTGGTTTTGAGGAGAGAAAAACGATTTTCTCTTCTCTAGATTGCAAGTTGAAGTGGAAGGTATTTTGTAAAAAGAAATAGCAAGCAGTCCACTCCCTGCTTGCTATTTCGCTATGATCTATCTAATCGTTTTTACGCTTTGCTTACACGTAAGTCTCAATGAGTTTCATTCTTCCCTCGGTCTTGATCTGCTTGGTGGCAGCCGGGAAGATCAGACTGTCGCCGGCCTGCACGTCGATGACGTTGCCCTCGTTGTCGGTGAGCTTGCCACTGCCTTTGGTGACGATGGTGATGACAAAGCTGTCCAAGGCCGAGATGTCAATCGTCACAGGACTGCTCAGATCGTAGAGCAGCGTGTGGAAATAAGGGCACTGCACCAGTGTGACGCCTTTGTTCTTTTCGGGAACATATTCCGTACGGTAGTTGGGCAGCACGGTGTAGCTGATACTCTCGGCAGCCTCCTTGGTGTGGAGCTGACGGTAGTTGCCATTCTTGTCTTTACGCTTGAAATCGTAGATGCGGTAGGTGACATCGCTCGTCTGCTGGATCTCGCAGAGGAAGCAGCCCTTGCCGATGCTATGGATGCGGCCGGCAGGAAGGAAGAAACAGTCGCCTTCCTTCACGCCGTAGTGGTCGATGGCGTCCACGATCGTGTCGTTGGCTACCATCTCCTTATACTCCTCCGGGGTGATCTTCTTCTTCAGTCCCACGAGCATGCTGGCGTCAGGATCAGAGTCCATGACATACCACATCTCGGTCTTTCCGCGCTCCTTGCCCTGCTTGTGGGCAATCCCGTCGGTCGGATGCACTTGAATGGACAGAGGCTGAGCGGCATCGATGAACTTGATGAGCAATGGAAACTCGTTGCCGAAACGCTGATAGTTGGCAGCACCCACCAGTTTCTCTTTCATATCTGCCACAACAGCACTCAGCGGCTGACCGGCATATTCTCCTTCGCTGACGACGGTTTCATTACCGGGAACACCGGAGATCTCCCAGCTCTCTCCCACGTTTTCGAGATTATCGTGGAGATGCTTGAACGGGATGATCTTGTTGCCACCCCAAAGTGTCTGCTTCAGCAATGGCTTAAAACGTAATGGCTTCATATCTTATCAGTTTATTAATGTCTATTTGTATATACGTTTTTACACTGCAAAGTTACGTAAATACAAGCGACATCATACTGCCTCAATTATCAAAACATGACACTATCTTGCTAATTTTTCGTCCAGAACGATGGAGTGAGACAAACGATCACTGAGAAGATCTCCAGACGGCCGAAGAGCATCATGATGGTACAGATCCACTTGGCGAAGTCGGGAAGCATCGACCACGACATCGTAGGTCCTATCTCCAAGCCCAATGTCGGTCCCACATTGCCGATACAGCTCATGGCGATGGTGATGGCATTGGTGTTGTCAATGCCCGCTGCTATCATCACAAAAGCCGAGATGAAGATGAGCAACAGATAGGCAGTAAAGAACGCCAACAGCGAGACGCGCTGAGGATAGGTGATGTTCACCCCGCCGATTTTCAACGGTAGCACGGCATGAGGATGGAGGCGCTGGCGCAACTCATTGCGCAGCACCTTGAAGAGCATGGAGATGCGCACGCATTTCATGCCACCTGCCGTACTGCCAGAGCAACCGCCGACCATCATACACAGGGCCAGAACGACCCACGTGACGTGGGGCCATTTGCCCGCATCGTCGTTGAACAGTCCCGTCGTCGTCATAAACGACACCACGGAGAACAGCGAGGACCGGAAGGCATGCTCCAAACCATAGTGGTTGCGCGCGATAAGCTCCATCATGATGAAGCCGGTGAAAAGTGCAGTGAGCGCCAGATAAAGCCGGAACTCGGTGTCGCGCCACAGCGACTTGACCTTTTGCTTGGCCACAGCACAATAGAACAACGTGAAGTTGACACCCGAGATGAAGCAGAAGAAAGTGGCCGTATACTCCATTCCCAGCGAATGGAAATGCTCGATACTGTCGTTGTAGATCGAGTAGCCACCCGTGGCCGCCGTCGACATAGCGTAGTTGATGCCCTCGAACCAATTCATGCCAAAGAGCATGAAACCGGCCATGCAGCCGAAGGTGATGAACAGATAGACGAGCCAGATCCATTTGGCACTCGTCGAAAGTCGTGGACTGAGCTTGCTCTTGATCGGTCCGGTGGCCTCAGCGGCAAACACCTTCGTGCTTCCACCGACCACCTGCGGCAGCACGGCAATGGTGAAGAACACGATTCCCAAACCGCCTATCCAGTGGGTCAACGACCGCCAGAACAGGATGCCGTGGGGCAAAATCTCCACATCATCGATGATCGTGGCTCCCGTCGTGGTGAAGCCCGACATCGTCTCGAAGTAGGCGTCAGTGAAACTGTGGAGGTAACCACCCACCAAAAAAGGTATCGTACCAAAGAGTGAGAACAGCGTCCACGTGAGCGTGACGACCAGATAAGAGTCACGGCGCGACATGATGTTCTCGGCATTGCGCCCCTTATATCCGAGGAGGATACCACACAGCACGGTGACGACAATAGAGACGAGGAAGGCAAAGGTGTCTTCCTCACCAAAGTACAGAGCGATGCCCAGACACGTGAGCATCATCAACGCTTCCAGGAAAAGCAGCGAGCCCAGTATCTTGTAAATGATTTTAAAGTTAATCACACCTGCAGTCTCCTATTTTTTATAGCTTTTCTAAAGACATCCAAAAGATGAAGTCCATCAATTGAAGAACTTCTCGATCTTCTTCATGTTGACGTTGTGGCAGAACACCACCACGTCGTCGCCGGCCTGTATCTGTGTATTGCCCGACACCAGCATACCCTCTCCGTCTCTGACGAGGCCACCGATGGTCATACCCTGTGGCAGGCCGAGATCCTTGACAGGTTTCCGCGTCACCTTGGAATCGGGTTTGGGGATAAACTCCGCCACGTCAGCATTGGCCGACAGCAGGAAGGTGACGTTCATCACGTCGGCATCGAGCATGAGCTGATAGATGCGGCTGGCAGCGATAGCCTTCTTGTTGATGATCGTACCAATGTCGAGGCTCTCAGCCATACTGGCGTAGTCCATGCTTTCGACCATGGCCACGGTCTTGCGCACACCCATGCGCTTGGCGGCAAGGCAGGCCAGAATATTGGTCTCAGCATTGCCGGTGAGCGACACGAAAGCCTGGGTATTGTAGATGCCCTCATCGGTCAGCACACCCATATCACGAGGATCGGCATTGATGACCAGTGCCTGATCGTTGAGCAACTGGTTGAGTTCGTCACAGCGGTCAGGGTTCACTTCAAAAACCTTCGTATTCATATATTCCGGCATACTCAGCACGGCACGCACGGCAGTGGCGCCGCCTCCCATGATCATCACGTTTTTCACGTCGACATAGTGTTCCTTGCCGACGATCTTGCGGATGTAGGGGATATATTGCTTCGTGGTCATGAAATAAGCCAGGTCGTAGCATTTCAGCTCGTCGTTACCGCCGGGGATGATCGTCTCGCCCTTGCGCTTGATGGCTACCACATGGTAAGGGTCATCGGGACCGCAAAGGTCTTTCAGAGGGCGGTTGAGGATTTCGCACGACTCCCGCAACTTGATGCCAAGCATCACCAGCGCTCCGTTGTGCACATCCCAACGCTGACGAACCCACGACATGCGCAATCCGTTGATGATGTCGCGCGCCGCGAGCATCTCAGGATAGATGAGCTCGTCAACACCCAACTCCTTATAAAACTGCTGGATGTCGGGCTCCATATACTCGCTGTCGTCGATCTTTGCCACCGTCTTGCGGGCGTGGAGGGCGTGAGCAAGTATACAGCTGTTGATATTCTCATTATCATCGGGTGTCACGGCAATAAACAAGTCCGCGTCACCGGCATTGGCCTCCTTGAGGGTCTTCACGCTGGAAGGAGAACCGCGGAGTGTCAGCAAGTCATAGTCACTGCCTATGCGGGCCAGCCGGTCCTCGTCGTCATCGATCACGGTGATCTCTTCCTGATTGCGGGAGAGAAGCCGTGCCAAATAGGTACCAATGGCGTATGCGCCGGAAATGATGATCTTCATAAGTCTATTTCAAACTTTCTTCTATCGTCTTTTTAATACTTGGGACGTCCAGTCCCCACTTTTCCCGCAACTGTGCCACGGTGCCATGCTCGACAAAGCAATCGGGCAGTCCCAGCCTGACGACATCGGGATGATAGCCGTGATCGCCCATCCACTCAAGCACTGCCGATCCCATGCCGCCGTCGCGCACGCCGTCTTCCACGGTGATAACACGTCTGAACCTCGAGCCGATCTCGTCGAGCAGATGGTCGTCGAGTGGTTTGAGGAAGCGAAGATCGTAATGCGCCACACGGCTTTTGCGGCTTGACTCTTCGTCTTCTATTTGCCGGATGGCGCTCTCCACGTCGCAGCCCATCGGCCCGATGGTGATCACAGCCACGTCACTGCCCTCACGGATAACACGGCCGGTGCCCACGGCAACCTCGTCAAGCGGGCATTGCCAGTCGACCAGATGACCACGACCACGCGGATAGCGGATCACGAAGGTGCCCATTCCGGGCTGCTGAGCAGTATACATCAGCCTGCGCAACTCGTGCTCATCCATCGGCGAGACAATGGTGAGGTTAGGGATCGGACGCAGGGCCGCCATGTCGAAAGCGCCATGATGCGTCGGACCGTCCTCGCCGACAAGGCCGGCACGGTCGAGACAAAGCACCACCGGCAGGTTAAGGATAGCCAGATCGTGGATGATATTATCGTAGGCGCGCTGGGCAAAAGCGCTGTAGATATTGCAAAAAGGCAACAGCCCGTCCTTGGCCATGCCACCGGAGAACGTCACGGCATGACCCTCGGCGATACCGACATCAAAGACGCGGTCGGGCATCTCCTTCATCATGATGTTCATCGAGCAACCCGTAGGCATGGCCGGAGTCACGCCGACAATCTTGGGGTTGCGCCTTGCCAGTTCCAACAGCGTATTGCCAAAGACCTCCTGGAACTTTGGAGGCTCGTTGCTCATATCGGGTACGATGCGCTCGCCCGTTTCCGCATCGAAGCGTCCGGGAGCATGCCAGATGGTGGCAGACTTCTCGGCGGGCTCGTAGCCCTTGCCTTTGACCGTATGGAGATGCAGCAGTTTGGGGCCTCGCATATCCTTGAGCTGACGCATGATCCTTACCACTTCCTTCACGTCGTGCCCGTCAAAGGGCCCGAAGTAGCGGATGTTCATGCCCTCAAAGATATTCTGTTGATGGCTGATGGCACTCTTCAAAGCATTGTTGAGTCGGATGATTCCTTTCCGACGGTCGTCATTGAGATAGCCCTTGGCGTGGAGCCATTGCGAAGCTTTGAAGCGCAACCGGTTGTAGGTTTCGTTGGTGTCGAGATTGAGCAGGTATTTCTCCATGCCACCGACAGCATGGTCGATGCTCATATCGTTGTCGTTGAGAACAATGAGCAGGTCGTTGGGCGTGGAGCTGACGTTGTTGAGTCCCTCAAAGGCCAGCCCGCCACTCATGGCACCGTCGCCGATGACGGCTACCACATGGCGCTCAGGATGCCCCGTCTTGCGGGCAGCCACCGCCATGCCCAGCGCAGCGGAGATGCTGTTCGACGCATGGCCACAGGTGAAGGTATCGTATGGACTTTCTTCCGGAGAGGGGAAAGGACGCACACCACCCATCATGCGGTTGGTGCAGAAGGTATCCTTTCTGCCTGTCAGAATCTTATGGCCGTAAGCCTGATGGCCCACATCCCATACGATACGGTCATCGGGCGTGTCAAAGACATAGTGCAATGCCACCGTGATCTCCACCACACCAAGACTGGACGCGAAATGTCCGGGGTTCACCGACACTTCATCGATAATATCCTGTCTGAGTTCTCGGCACACCTCTGGCAACTGATCGACGCAGAGTCTCCTCAAGTCGGAAGGATATTTGATCTGACTAAGAAGTCCGTATTTATTCTTATCCATTCACATTCGTTTGCTATAGCCTTGCAAAGGTACAATATTTAATTGATAATATAGTGAAAAGACCATAATTTTTGCTACCTTTGCAATGAACAATGTCATTGCATGAACATCAACCATAATCTCATAAATATGAAGAAAAGAACGATCCTGGCCGTGCTCCTCGTGGCTGTCTCCAGCTCCATGCTGGCTCAGACACACGACGGCGGCATCTCTGCTTCGATGCTGCAACAGATCGAGCAGTCTCAAAGCAAGAACCCCGCATACAAGGCTTTGGCCAATGCCATCGCGTCAAACAAGATCGACGACCTGGCAAAGAACTACAAAAACTTAGGTGAGGTCGATACCTATTTCAGTGTGGAGACACTCAAGCAGAATATCGAAGACCAGAAGAGCTCAGGCCGATGCTGGATGTTCTCGGGTCTCAACGTGCTGCGCGCCAACTTTGCCAAGGCTCACGGCGACTCGGTGCGCGTGGAGTTCTCCCATTCTTATCTGTTCTTCTATGATCAGTTGGAAAAGGCCAACCTCATGTTGCAAGGGATCATCGACTGTGCACGTAAGCCAATGGACGACACGCGTGTGCAATTTTTCTTCCGCAACCCCATCGGCGACGGTGGAACTTTCTGCGGTGTAGCTGACTTGAGCGAGAAATACGGACTGGTGCCAATGAACGTCATGCCGGAGACCTTCTCCAGCGACAACACCTCCCAGATGCAGAAGATGGTGTCGTCGAAGCTGCGCGAGTTTGGACTGGAGCTGCGTCGTATGGTCACTGACGGTAAGAAGCCGGCTGACATTAAGAAACGCAAGACCGAGATGCTCGGCACGATCTATCACATTCTTACGCTGACACTGGGTGATCCGGTCAGGGAGTTCTCCTATACCTTCCGCGACAAAAACGGCAAGGCCGTGGATCCCGCAAAGACCTACACACCGAAGTCGTTCTATCAGGCTGCGGTGGGCGGACCGCTCAACGGTACGTTTATCATGGTGATGAACGACCCGCGCCGGCCTTATCACAAGACTTACGAAGTGGAGTATGACCGACACACCTACGACGGACACAACTGGAAATACCTCAACCTGCCGATGGACGAGATTGAGAGCCTCGCCATCGCCTCACTCAAAGACGGACACAAGATGTACTCCAGCTACGACGTGGGCAAGCAGCTCGACCGCAAGCGCGGATATCTCGACACCGATAACTTTGACTATGGTTCGCTGCTGGGTACTACCTTCGGCATGAACAAGGCTCAGCGCATCGAGACTTTCGACAGTGGTTCCACGCACGCCATGACACTCACCGCCGTCGACCTCAATGCTGAAGGCAAGCCGCTGAAGTGGAAAGTAGAGAACAGCTGGGGAACAGATTATGGGCAGAACGGCTATCTGATCATGACCGACAACTGGTTCCGAAACTATATGTTCCGTCTCGTGGTCAACAAGCGCTATGTGCCAGAAACGCTCCTAAAGCAATTCGAGCAGAAGCCGACGATGGTGACGCCGGAAGACCCGCTGTTCCTGGAGGACGAATAGAAAGAAAGACTCTCCCTAACCCTACAGACTTCCCTAACCCTACAGCCCTCCCTACCCCCCCAAGGGAGGGAGGAAGTCAGTGTTGGATAGGTCAACACTCATCATTCAACATTGGAATAACTCAACATTCATCACTCAACATTCAACATTAAGACATGTATCTGCTCATCTGTCTGTTCACCTTTGTGGAGCTGAACTGCGAGAATCTTTTCGACACGCAGCACGACAGCCTCAAGCACGACGAGGAGTTCCTGCCTACCTCCGCGATGCACTGGACGCCATCACGCTACTGGCACAAGCTCAACCGCATTGGGCAGGATATCCTCTCTTGTGGTGAACGGGACTCCACGACGGTGATCCCCGACATGGTGGTTCTCACCGAGGTGGAAAACGACAGTGTGATGCGTGATCTGACTAGGCGGTCACTGCTCCGCAACGCAGGCTATGAATATGTGATGACCGACAGCCCCGACGAGCGTGGCATTGACGTAGCCCTACTCTACTCTCCTTTCTCGTTTGCCCTGATCAGCTATCACGCCATCCGCATCGCACCACCGAAAGGATTTCTTCCCACACGTGACATTCTCTATACTTGCGGGCAAGTGATGACAGGCGACACACTGCATGTCTTCGCCGTGCATGCGCCCAGCCGTCGCGGTGGCGAGCAGGCTTCCCGGCCCTACCGGCTGAAAGTCATTAATCGTTTGTTGCAGTCTGTTGATTCTGTCAGAGCCTTGTCGCCCCAAGCCCGCATCATCATTGCAGGTGATTTTAACGACTATTCTTCTGATCCTACGCTCCAACTGCTCGTCCGTCATGGTCTCGTGGAGGTGTCGGAAAAAGCACGGGGCAGTCACGGGGCTAAAGGCACCTATCGCTATCATGGGCTGTGGGGCAGCCTCGACCATATCCTCTGTGACGCAACATCAGCCAAACTACTCGTCGACTGCCACATCCACGACGCGCCCTTCCTGCTGGAGCCCGACGAGAAATATGGCGGGGTGAAACCACGCCGCAACTACCTCGGCCCACGCTATCTCAATGGTTTCAGCGATCATCTGCCGCTCGTTGCCACGTTTAAATAATTCATCATTGAAAATGCATCTTCGTCACAACACATTCATGCGCTTAGTCTACGGGTTGGTGCTTATCATCGGCATACCAGGACTGTTGTTCCTGGCACTATGGCCTTTTGTGGGCTGGCGATGGGCATTGCTGTTACCCATTGTCTGGAATATGCTGGCTGCCTACGGTTTCTTCTTTGGCTGGCATCACATCGTGGTGAAGACTGCCACCTGCACGTCTCCCCTGCTGCCTAAGTCGTTCGACGGCTACCGCATCGTACAACTCAGCGACATCCATATCGGTACATTTCTGCGCAACCGGTGCTTCATCGACAAGATGGTACGGATCGTCAACGAGCAGCATCCCGACCTTGTGGTGTTTACCGGTGATCTCGTCAATGTCAGTGCCGAGGAAGTCATTCCCTTCCAGCATATATTAAAAGAGGTGTGTGCCCGCGACGGTGTGTATTCCGTCATGGGTAACCACGACTATTGTGAATATGGCGAGGATAAAAGCAAGTATAACATCCGTCGCAACCAAAACGTACTGAAATACTTGGAAGAGAAAGCTGGCTGGCATTTGCTGCTCAACGACCACGTAGTCATCCATCGTGGCGACGATGCCATCGGACTCATCGGAGTAGAGAATATCAGTCGTCCGCCCTTCCCCGACTATGGCGATCTGCATAAGGCGCTTGGAGACTTACCTAAAGGCATGTTCAAGATTCTGCTTAGTCATGACCCGAGTCATTGGCGGCGCGGTGTACTCCATCAGACCGACATAGCGCTGACACTATCCGGCCATACCCATGCGGGACAGATACGTCTGGGGCGCCTCTCACCTGCCAAATGGGCTTACAACGAATGGGGAGGAAAATATGTCGAGAATAGGTCAATGCTCTATGTATCGCTCGGCATTGGTGGGACGGTGCCCTTCCGCTTTGGGGCTTGGCCGGAAGTAAACGTCATCAAGCTGTGTTGTCAAAAGCAATAGGGCAAAGTCTTCTAAAGCAAAGAAGGAGAATCTTCTAAAACAAAAGAGTAAAGTCCTTGAACGCGAAAGGAGTAGAGTCCTCGAAAACAAAGGGGCAAAAACAATAAAGTCTATTATGCACGACTGGCATAATAGACTTTATTGTTTTTGCCCGAATAGGCTAAAGATCAGACGAGCGTAGCTACTACTTCCTCACGTGTTCCCGGCAACATGTCGATGACAGGAATCTCAGGCATAGTGTAGCATCCCGGCTGCAAACGCATAGAGGCACGCGCTACGTTGACAAGCACCTGACCGGTAAGTGCCGGGTTGTTGATGCTCATGTCGAAAGAGAAGCGCTGGTTCTGTGTCTTGCCGCTCACGCCCTTACGCGTCATGTGCACGCCGTGACCCATGTCACGCACATCGTCGACACTCTTCACAGCGAAGACATGCAACTCGTCATGAGCAAAGTAGTCGTCGGCTTTGAGCTCGTCATAGACTTGCTCCACCGTGTAACCGTCTTCCAACTCCACATAGACCATACGGCGATGAATGCCCTCTCCCAATGGAATGGTCATGGACAAAGCGTTCTTCACGCCCTTCTTGGAGCGCGCCACCACGCTGTGTCCCATCGACATACCCGGACCGAAGTTGGTGTAGCTGAGCCCCTTAGGAGCAAGGCTCTCTAACAGTACGCGTACGATGGAGTCCGAACCCGGATCCCATCCTGCAGAGATGACGCTCACGCGGCCTGCCTTCTTGCAGTTCTCCATCTGGCGTGTACGATAGTCGAGGATAGACGTGTGGATGTCGAAGCTGTCAACAGTGTTGATACCCAGAGCCACGATCTTCTCCGCAAGGTCAGGGCAGGTACGTGTCGGTGTGGCAAGGATAGCCACATCAACATCTTTCAATTTGGCGATGTCGTCGACCACCTCGTAGGCAGCCAACTCGGCTGGCTTATCCTTGTCGCCCTGACGGCGTACGATGCCGGCAATCTCAAAATCAGGCGCAGCCTCAAGCGCCTGTACGCTGTAGTGGCCAATATTGCCATAGCCCACAACAGCAGCTCTGATCTTCTTCATTTCTCTTATTGGTTGTATTATTGGTTGTATATCTTACGAATGCTTACCGTCGTGCCTTGCAAAGGTAATAATATTTTCTAAGAAACAGTGTTTCCCTTGCAATTTATTGGTATTTATTAATCATTCTGTTGCTTACCGCTTTCCCATTCATTCCATTCTTCCATGGCTTTCTTCCAGTCGGTCTGCTCACCGCTTTCCACGGCAGCCTGCTCTCGAGCAGCCTCATCCCAAGCTTTGTCACGGGCACGCTTGGCCTTCATCGCCTCGATGGTTGCATCATCAAGAATCTGAATGGCACCACGCTTCACGGCATCCTGCAACTCTTCCTCGCCGAAGGCTTTCCCCGGCTCATTGAAGTCTGAGATGTTGAACTCATAATCCACCCTCAGCTCATGGCGTATGAGCTTTTGCTTACCGCGATTGACCGAGTTCTTCAGTCTCAACAGCTTACCGATCTTGTCTATCTCTTTTTGTGAAAACTTGTTTCTTCCCATAATTGCCTGCAAATTTACGTTTTTCCTTTCATCTGCCCAAACTTCTAAAGGGAAATTTACGCTGCTTAGCTTTTACCCTCGTTCTCTTTTTTTGTTGCTGGGTTCTGTTCACTGCTGCTTTGCAGCAGCTTCCCCTCTTTCCGATGCAATAATCCCCCGCCTCTCACGTTATCTTATCATCACACATTAATATATATAAGAAAACGATCGAAAAATGATAGAATATATCCATGGTCAGCTGACCGAGCTGACACCAGCTCTTGCCGTTGTGGAGGCAGCCGGCGTAGGCTATGCACTGAATATTTCCCTCAACACTTACACAGCCATTCAGGGCAAGAAAGAGGTGAAGCTCCTCGTCCACGAATCGCTCCAAACCGGTGGCCGCGACGACAACTTCACACTCTACGGCTTTGCCACACGTCAGGAGCGCGAGCTCTATCGCATGCTCGTCAGCGTCAGCGGTGTAGGTGCCAACACAGCCCGTATGATGCTGTCTTCCATCACTCCGGCTGAACTTTGCGACACCATTGCCAATGGCAATGAGAAGCTCATCAAAGGCGTGAAAGGCATCGGACTGAAGACAGCCCAACGTATCATCGTCGACTTGAAAGACAAGATCGCAGCATCGGGTATCGCTGATGAACTCCATGTGGCATCGGGCCGCACCGAGTCTCCGGCCGTGAACAATGCCGTAAAGGACGAAGCCGTTGCCGCTCTGACAATGCTGGGATTCTCGCCTGCACCGGCAGCGAAGGTCGTCGTCGCCATCCTAACCGAGCAGCCCGACCTCGCCGTGGAGATGGTTGTCAAGGAAGCTTTAAAAAGAATTAAGTAGTTTGCGACATCGTCAATACCATATTGTAGTCTTGCTTGTGCTGGCTGTCATCACGGTCAGCTATGCCTTGGCTATGCCCCGGTCGCCACAAGTGGTAAAGACGCCGCAAAACCAAAACAGACAAAGCCGGAGAGGGCAAAACGTCGGAAACAAGCAAGACAACATCCATGCGCAGGCACAGCCACTGTTAGCCGATGAGGATTCCATCCCCGACTCTCTGCTCCACCCGCGCTGGAAGATCCAACGCACCATGCCTGTCACCTACGATGACCTGAACCAAGGTGCCCTCGACTTAAAGCGCCCCGACGGACTGAAATATGATGTAACCTACAACGACAGCCTCAATGTCTACATCATTGGCACGAAGATGGGATCGACCTATCTCGCCGCTCCCATCATGATGACGCCCGAGGAATATATGAAGTGGAGCGAGAAGAACTGGCGCAACGCTTATTACCGCGGCAAGAATGACGAAATCTACAAAGCCAAAGGCAAGGAGAAGTTCGACTTCACCGACATGCACTTCGACTTGGGACCGGCAGAGAAAATCTTCGGTCCAGGTGGTGTGCGCATCAAGACACAAGGATCTGCCGAGCTGAAGTTCGGCGCTACATTCAAGAATATCGACAACCCGTCGCTGCCAATCCGCAACCGTAAGACCACCACAATGGACTTCGACGAGAAGATCAACCTCAACGTCAACGGTAAGGTCGGCGACAAGGTAAACCTCAACCTCAACTACAACACTGACGCCACGTTTGACTTCGATGCGCAGAACATGAAGTTGAAATACGACGGCAAGGAAGATGAGATCATCAAACTCGTCGAGGCCGGAAATGTATCCTTCCCCTCCAACTCTTCGCTCATCCAAGGCTCAAGCAGCCTCTTCGGTATCCGCACAGACATGCAGTTTGGCAAATTGAAACTGCAAACGGTTGCATCGCAGAAGAAGAGTACATCCAAGAGCGTCTCCAGTTCAGGCGGAAAGCAGCTCACTCCCTTTGAGATAGACGCCTCGGACTACGAAGAGAACCGCCACTTCTTCCTCGCCCGCTACTTCCATGACCACTACGACGCGGCCATGAAAACGTTGCCCAACCTCACCACGGGCGTCACTATCAACCGTGTGGAGATTTGGGTGACAAACAAAAGTGGCAACACGGCCAACACCCGTAACATCATAGCACTGACCGATCTCGGTGAGAACAGCAAGGTGAGCAGCAACAAATGGACAACAACGGGACAGCCCGTACCGTCGAATGAAGCCAACACGGAGTACAGCACGCTGACGAGTCAATATGCCAATGCACGTGACATCGACCAGACATCTTCGGTACTTGACGGTGCCGGTCTTGTGGGCGGCAACGACTATGAAAAGCTGCAAAGTGCACGCTTGCTCTCCTCATCGGAATACACCATCAACAATGCGATGGGCTATGTCTCATTGAAGACAGCCTTGCAGACCGACCAAGTGTTCGCCATCGCCTATGAGTATACCTACGGCGGACGCACTTATCAGGTTGGTGAGTTCGCCAGCGACATCACCGATGCCTCCAAAGCGCTCTTCGTCAAATCGCTTAAGAACACCAGCAACAATCCCTCACAGGGCAACTGGCCGTTGATGATGAAGAACGTCTACTACCTGGCTTCCTCAGTAGAGAAAGACAAGTTCCGCCTTGACGTGAAATACCAAAGCGACACCACTGGTGTCTATCTTTCTTACATCCCCGAGCCGCAGGTAAAGAGCCGGACGCTCATCAAGGTACTTGGTGCTGACCGTCTTGACAATAACAACAAGGCACACTCCAACGGCTACTTCGACTTCGTTGAGGGCTACACCGTCAGCGACGGCCGTGTCTTCTTCCCGGCCGCTGAGCCTTTCGGCAGCTATCTCTATAACTATCTCATAAGCAAAGGTGTCTCTGCTGCCACTGCGTCTAAATATGCTTTTACCGAACTCTACGACTCCACGAAGACCATTGCCAAGCAGATTGCCGAGAAAGACAAATACATATTGCAGGGGCAGTTCCGTGGTACACAAGCCAACACCATCTCTCTCGGCGCGTATAACGTGCCACAAGGTTCTGTCGTTGTCACTGCCGGTGGCGTGAAGCTGACCGAAGGTTCTGACTATAGCGTAGACTACAGTGCCGGCGAGGTAACCATCCTCAACCAAAGCATCATCGATGCAGGTACCGCTGTCAACGTATCGTTGGAGAGCCAAAGCGACTATGCCCAAGAGCGGAAAACGATGTTCGGCATAAACTGGGAGTATGACTTCTCCAAGAACTTCCAACTCTCGGGAACGCTTCAGCACCTCTCCGAGCAGGCACTCACCACAAAGGTATCGATGGGCGCCGAACCTGTCAACAACACCCTGTGGGGACTTAATATCAACTGGAAGCATGAAAGCCAGTGGCTCACCAACATGCTCGACAAACTGCCTTTGCTCCATCTGACACAGCCTTCACAGATCTCTTTCACCGGTGAGTTTGCCCAGCTCATCGCCGGACAGAGCCATGGCACGCAGGACAACGCATCCTATCTCGACGACTTTGAGAACACAACGGACAAGATTGATGTCTCCACATCTTACAACTGGCAACTGTCAAGCGTGCCTTCGATGTTCCCAGAGCACACTGACAACACTACGCTGCGCTCAGGCTTTAACCGTTCACAGCTTGCCTGGTACACCATCGATCCGCTCTTCACCCGACTGAGTTCTTCGCTCACTCCGGGACACATCAAGAGTGACCTCAACCAACTCAGCGATCCCTACGTGCGTGAGGTATACGTCAAGGAACTCTATCCCAACCGCGACCAAAGTACTTACAACGGAGCCACATCTACAATATCCGTCCTCAACCTTGCCTACTACCCCAACGAGCGTGGTCCTTACAACTTCAACCCAGACCTCGCCGCCGACGGTTCGCTCAACAATCCTACGCGCCACTGGGGCGGCATGATGCGTAAGCTTGACACCAACGACTTCCAAACAGCCAACATCGAGTATGTGGAGTTTTGGATGATGGATCCCTTTATCCACACACGCCAGGCCGGCAATGCCAGCGACTACGGCGGTAACTTCTATATCGATCTCGGCGAGGTATCGGAAGACGTGCTCCACGACGGCAAGAAGTTTGCCGAGAGCAGTATGCCTGTCGACGGCTCCAACAGTTTCGTCACCACGCAGTGGGGAAAGGTGCCAACGACGACGAATGTCACCTATGCCTTCGCCACCAGCAAGGGCAGCCGTGCTTTGCAGGACGTAGGTCTCAACGGACTCAACGACAGCGAAGAGCAGACCTTTGACTCGTATCAGGACTTCCTCAAGGCTGTGCAGGGAAAGGTCAACCAAGCAGTATGGGACTCCATCTGGGCAGACCCGGCTCACGACGACTACCACTATTTCCGTGGCTCGGACTACGACGACATGAAGGCCAGCATCCTCCGCCGATATAAGTATATCAACAACCCGCAGGGCAACTCTCCCGACAGCGACGGACGCACCGAGCGCTACGACACCTCTATTAAGAGTACGCCTGACGTGGAGGACATCAATCAGGACTACACACTCAACGAATACGAGAAATACTTCCAGTACCACGTCTCCATCCGTCCCGAGGATTTGGAGATTGGCAAGAACTACATCGTCGACAAGCGTGAGACCAAGCCCACGCTGCGCAATGGTAAGAACGACACCGAGATCGACTGGTATCTCTTCCGCATCCCGCTCAAGGAGTTTGAGCAGCGTGTAGGCAACATCAACGACTTCACGAGCATCCGCTTCATGCGCATGTTCCTCACGGGTTTTAAGCATCCTGTCATTCTTCGTTTCGGTAGTCTCGACCTCGTGCGTGGCACCTGGCGCGTCTATGAACAGAACCTCGACAACAGCGGAGCACAGACAGGTACAATGACGACTGCATCCGTCAACATCGAGGAGAACAGTGATAAGAAACCGGTCAACTATGTGCTGCCGCCGGGCATCAAACGCGGACAGGATCCCAACAACACCCAACTCGTACAAGACAATGAGCAGGCCCTTGATATCAATGTCAACCAGCTCTCCCCGGGCGAGTCGAAGTGTGTCTATAAGAATACGACGCTCGACCTGCGCCAATATAAGCGATTGCAGATGTTTGTGCATGCCAACGCTAATGAACAGAACATCACCAACCTGCAGGACAACCAGCTCGCCGTATTCATCCGACTGGGCTCTGACTATAAGAGCAACTACTATGAATACGAGATTCCTCTGAAACTCACCGCCCCGGGCTCGTACAGTCGCTTCTCAGCAGAAGGAGCACGTGCGGTATGGCCTGAGGACAACATGCTCGACATCCCGCTCTCGCTTTTCACGAAGATCAAAAAAGAGCGCAACCTACAGAAGGCTCAGGGACTGGCTTCGTTTGTCCGTCCTTACACCGGTTATGACAGTGACCATCCGCAAAACAAGGTCACTGTGATGGGCAACCCGACACTCGGCGAGGTGAAGACGATGATCATCGGTGTGCGCAACCTCAGCGCCGAACAGAAGAGCGGTGAGGTATGGGTCAATGAGCTAAGACTGAGAGAATACAACAACACAGGCGGATGGGCTGCCAACGGCAACCTCAACGTGCAGCTCTCTGACCTCGGCACCATGAACATGCAAGGCAGATATGTCTCACAAGGCTTCGGCGGACTGGAGAGTGGTGTCAGCGAGCGCACCACCGACGATCAAAGCGATGTGGCTTTTACCACCAGCCTCGAACTTGGAAAGTTCTTCCCCGACAAGGCGAAGGTGTCGGCACCGCTCTACTACAGTGTCACCAAGCAGGTCACACGACCCAAATACAACCCGCTCGACACCGACATGCTCCTCAAGGATGCCCTTGAGAGTACGGCCAACAAGCAGGAACACGACTCCATCGAGAACATTGCTGTGACGAAAGCCATCACCACCAACTTCTCGATTTCCAATGCCCGCATCGGCATTCAGAACCAACGGCATCCGACACCCATTGATCCGGCCAACTTCTCTTTCTCCTACAGCCACTCCCACTCTCACAAGCAGGGCGAGACAACAGTCTACGAGAATGAGGACAACTGGCGCGGCGCATTGGACTATGCTTGGACTCCCGTGTACAAGACTTGGGAACCCTTCCGCAAGATGAAAAGCAAGAGCAAGTGGCTCGACCTGCCCAAGCGACTGGGACTGAACTACCTGCCACAAAGCGTAAGCTTCAACTCTGAGATGACGCGCTCATACTATGAGTTCCAAGAGCGTGACATGGAGACAACGGAAAACAATCAGCTGCCGCTGACGTTCTCCGAGCAGTTCCTTTGGAACCGTGAGTTCCAACTCCGCTGGGACTTCACCAAGAACATCCACATGAGTTTCCAAAGCGCCACACATGCCGAGATCGAGGAACCGTATACAGCGATCAACAAAGACCTCTACTCCACACAGTACCAAGCGTGGAAGGACAGCGTATGGCAGAGCATCAGACACTTCGGCACGCCGCTCGACTATCAGCAAAACTTCAACCTCTCGTATCAGCTGCCGCTCAATCTCATCCCTATCTTCGACTGGGTGACTTCCAATGCCACGTACAACTCCAACTACAGTTGGGTACGCGGCACGATGCTTGAAGACAGCACATCGTTGGGCAATACGATTCAGAACAATCGTCAGCTCAACGTCACAGGCAACTTCGATCTCGTGAAGCTCTACAACCACATTCCCTTCCTCAGGAAAGCCAATGAGCGCTTCAATCGTGAGACAAATCAGTATCAGACTAACCAGCAGAAGAAGCAGAAAGAGCAGGCCAAGGCGAACAGACAGAAACAGCAGAAGGCTGAAGAGGAAGCACGCAAGAAAGCTGTCGCCGAGGGAAAAGATCCCGACCTGGCAGTGAAAGAGTTGCGCGCCAAGAACAAAGCCGAAGAAGAAAAGAAGAAGCAACTGCCCCGCAACCGTAACACCTATGAGAAGGAGATCGCGTTGTGCCCTGACACTACCCTCATCGTCAGCCACGGCAAACATACCAAGCGGCTCATCGTCGCAGCAAAAGATGAGAAAGGGCATAAGGTGAAGCTTCACTACCGCAAGCTCGACGACAACCGTATACGTATTATAAATAAGGTGGACTCTGTCACCAAGCTAAAGATCTCTGTGATGGCTAAGCCTGCACTCGACGAAAAAGGATGGTACAAGACCGCACAAGTGTTGGCCCGCGTAGCCATGATGGTGCGCAGTGTCAGCGTTTCTTATCGCAATCAATACTCAATGGCACTGCCCGGCTTCATGCCGAACATCGGTGACGCCTTTGGACAGACCAAAAACACCAATGCGGGCGTACTCTCGCCAGGACTGGACTTTGCCTTTGGCTTGATGGGCGACAGCTACATTGACAAGGCAAAGAGCCGCGGTTGGCTACTGATGGCTGACAGCGTGGCTACACCGGCTACCACCAACAAGACCGAGGACTTGCAGTTGAGAATGACACTTGAACCCATCAAGAACTTGAAGATCGACCTCAATGCCAGCCGCACCAACACCACGGCGAAGAGCATACAATATATGTATGTGGGCAATCCCACTACACAGACAGGTACCTTCACGATGACTACGCTCTCCCTGGGCTCAGCCTTCGAGGGCATGGGCAACGCCAACAATGGCTTCCGCAGCAAGACCTTTGAGAAGTTCTGCGCCTCGCTCGACGGTTTCCGCCAGCGCGTGGAGAACCGCTATGCAGGTACTGTCTATCCTGAGGGCACGGCGCTTGCGGGCAAGACTTTCGACGCAGCCAACGGTGGAGTGAACGGTTACAGTGCTGATGTGATGATTCCGGCTTTCCTCAAAGCCTACACGAGCATGAGCAGTGGACTCGACCTCTTCCCGTCACTGACCCACATGCTGCCCAACTGGACACTGCGCTACAGTGGACTGGGCAAGTTGCCATGGCTACGAGACATCTTCAAGAGCGTGAATCTGAACCATAGCTATAAGAGCATTTTTGCCATCGGCTCTTATCAGAGCTACTCCACGTTCATGGCACTCATGGGACCGGGCATAGGCTTCATCACCGACGCTACGACGGGCAATCCTGTCCCCAGCTCAATGTACAACATCTCTACGGTGAGCATCAACGAAGCCTTTGCCCCGTTGCTCGGTGTCGACGTGACGCTGCAAAACAACCTCACGGCCAAATTAGAGTACAGTCAGACCCGCGTTCTCGCCCTTTCAATGACAAGTGCACAGATCAACGAGGCGGTAAGCAAAGACTGGACCTTCGGCTTGGGCTATCGTATCAACAACTTCAATCTCTTTGGCGGCGGTGGCTCTAACCGCAGCGTGAAGAACAAAGGAAAAGGCAACAACAGCCGCAATAACAACAATCAGGAAAGCGGCAACAATACTCGTAGTCGTGCCAACCACGATTTGAACATACGCCTCGACCTCTCCTATCGCAAGCAAGCGAGCATTCTACGCGACATCGCCACAGTAAGTTCCACGGCCAGCAGCGGTAACACGGCCTTCAAGTTCTCGCTCATGGCAGACTACACGCTGTCGAAGCTTCTCACCATGAGCTTCTATCTCGATCGTCAGACCAACACGCCGTTGCTCTCGTCTAACAGTTACCCGACGACAACGCAGGACTTCGGCCTGAGTGTCAAGTTCAGCCTGACAAGATAGACGATCCTCCCTAACCCTCCCTAAAAGAGAGGGGCTTTATCCTCCCTCTTAGGGAGGCCGGGAGGGTCTTGATCTTATTTCTTATCGTACGCGTGCAGCGGATAGTCGATGGTGTAGTGCAGACCGCGGCACTCCTTGCGCTCGATGGCCATACGGGTGATGAGATAACCCACATTGATCATGTTGCGGAGCTCGCAGAGGTCACGCGAGATCTTCACACGCTTGAAGAGCGACTCGGTCTCTTCATAGAGCAAGTCAAGGCGGTCCCACGCACGTTTCAGTCGCAAGTCGGAGCGCACGATGCCCACATAGTTCGACATGATCTCACCCACCTCTTTATTAGCCTGCGTGATGAGCACGTGCTCCTCGTTGGTAAGCGTACCCTCATCGTTCCACTCCGGCACCTTATCGTTGAAGTCATAGTCATCAACATGCTCTATGCTGTGCTTGGCAGCGGCATCGGCATAGACGACAGCCTCGATGAGCGAGTTGCTGGCCAGTCGGTTGCCACCATGCAGACCTGTGCATGAGCACTCACCGATGGCGTAGAGGCGCTCGATACTTGAGCAACCGTTGAGGTCCACCCTGATGCCACCGCACATATAGTGGGCAGCAGGACGTACGGGAATCATCTCCTTGGTGATGTCGATGCCGATGGACAGACATTTCTTATAGATATTGGGGAAGTGGTGCTTGGTCTCCTCCGGGTCTTTGTGCGTCACGTCGAGACAGACATGGTCAATGCCGTTTTTCTTCATCTCCTTGTCGATGGCGCGTGCCACGATGTCGCGTGGAGCCAAAGAACCACGCTCGTCATACTTCTTCATAAACGCCTCACCGTTGGGCAACTTCAGGATACCACCGTAGCCACGCATTGCTTCAGTGATAAGATAGGCAGGATGCGTCTCGCCAGGATGATAGAGTGAAGTAGGATGGAACTGCACAAACTCCATGTCCTTCACCGTACCCTTGGCACGATAGACCATTGCCTCACCGTCGCCGGTAGCGATCACGGGGTTAGTGGTTGTCTGGTAGACAGCGCCACAACCGCCGGTACACATCACCGTGACCTTGCTCAGATAGGTGTCGACTTTATTTTCCGGGTTGAGCACATAGGCACCGTAGCAATAAATATAAGGAGAGCGGCGGGTGACACGTGCACCGAGATGGTGCTGGGTGATGATCTCCACGGCGAAGTGATTCTCCTTAATCTCAATGTCGGGGTTTGCTCTCACGGCAGTCATCAGCGCACGCTGTATCTCCGCGCCTGTGTCGTCGGCGTGGTGGAGGATACGGAATTCCGAGTGACCGCCCTCGCGGTGGAGGTCATAATCGCCGTCGGTCTTCTTGTCGAAGTTAGTACCCCACTCCACCAAAGCCTTGATCTGCTCGGGCGCCTTGGTGACAACCTGCTTGACAGCATCGATGTCGTTGATATAGTCACCGGCGACGATGGTGTCATGGATATGCTTGTCGAAATTGTCAAGCTCTAAATTAGTAACAGAGGCCACACCGCCTTGTGCAAACCGGGTGTTGGCCTCGTCGAGTGTGGTCTTGCAGATGATACACACTTTTCCTTTCTTTGCTTTCGCCACTTTCAGGGCATAACTCATGCCGGCAATACCGGCACCGATAATCAGAAAGTCATATTTGTAAGTCATGACGCGTAATGATTTGACTGTGATAGTCTTGCAACTATTAATTGGTGCAAAATTACTAAATATTATCTAAATGGATGCAATCGCATTATAATAATCTTTGTAATTTTGCATTTTGAAAGAATTTATAGGCGAAAGCATACTTTTTCCTCAAGATTATGGACCGTACTTTTCAACACCGTTTCACCTTGGGCGCCAAGAGTGGCATCATCATTCTGTCGCTGCTTGCCTTTTATCTGTTTTGGAGAAAGGGCATCCTTGCAGCACTGATTGTCGTCGTGGCGCTGGTAGCTGTCATTGAGCGGGTGCTCCACTCGTGCTATATCGTGCGCGACCATGACATGATCATCCACCGGGGACGTTTTCTCCACGACATACGGGTGCCGCTGAGCAGCATCCGCGCCATCCGCCCGATGACGACAACATGGGGACTGGTGCACTATCTGCTCATCGAGTACGGCGACGGCAAACTGACCAGTGCGGAGCCCCACGACGAGGATTCGTTTCTCAGATGCCTGCGCAAACGCATCCACGACGGGCACCAAGATGTCAAAGAAGACAAGGAGGATATTGACTAAACAACATGAGAGTATTGAAGACAAACAGCAAGACTACAACGAAATATTTGGGCCTGCTCCTCGCATGGCTCTTCACGCTGACGCTCGCCCTGCCTGCCAAGGCACAGGTAGCCAACTCCGAGATAGAGAAAGAAAACGACAGCACGGCCGTGGACTCCCTTTGGAGCGACTCGGCCGTGGTGAAAAACGATACGCTGCCCTGGCCGAAAAATGTACAGATGGCCATCGACGAACTGCTCCGAAGCGACATGTTTCAGACTTCGCAAGTGGGACTGATGATCTATGACCTCGACGCCGACTCAGCCATCTATCGCCACAACGAGCGGCAGCTCATGCGTCCGGCTTCCACGCTGAAGGTCATTACGGCCATCACCGCCTTGGATCGTCTCGGCGGCAGTTACCAGTTCAAGACCGAACTGTGCTACACGGGCAAGGTCGACTCTTGTGTTTTGCGGGGCAATGTCTATTGTGTGGGCGGCTTCGATCCGCGGTTCAACAGCGATGACCTGCGAGCACTCGTCGAGGCACTGCGCAAGATGGGCGTGGACACTATCTGCGGCAATGTCTATGCCGACAAGACGATGAAGGACCGTGACAGCCTCGGCGAGGGATGGTGCTGGGACGACGACAACCCGACACTCTCGCCTCTGCTCATCGGGCGCAAGAATGTATTCATGGATCGCTTCAGCGCTGAACTGCGCAAGGCGGGTATTGTCGTGACGGGCGTCTTCGGTGAGGCTTGCAAACCCCAAGACGCCTACTGCATCGTCAGCCGCTTCCACACCATCGACCAAGTACTCATGCGCATGCTCAAACAGAGCGACAACCTCTACGCCGAATCGATGTTCTATCAGATAGCCGCCTCCACGGGCAACCGCCCGGCGACGGCCCGCGACGCCCGCTCGGTCATCCGCCAGCTCGTCAGTAAGGTGGGACTCAACCCCTCCAACTATCAGTTTGCCGACGGCTCTGGGCTCTCGCTCTACAACTATGTCAGCCCTGAGCTAGAGGTGCGCTTCCTGCGCTATGCCTACGGCAACGCCATTATCTATAACCATCTCTATCAGGCACTGCCCATCGCCGGGCGCGACGGCACGCTGCGCAGCCGTATGCAGGGCTCCTTCACCCACGACAACGTTCACGCAAAGACGGGTACCGTGACGGGCATCAGCTCGCTCTGCGGCTATCTCACCGCTGCCAACGGGCATCACATCTGTTTCTCTATCATCAACCAAGGACTGCTCCACGGCATCAACGGCCGACGTTTCCAAGACAAGGTCTGCAACATCCTGTGCGGAAACTGACACGACGGCCAGGCCGCACCATAATTTTCCTATAACTAAAAACACTACACGATGAACAGTTTCACTCCGTTTATTTCCGAACATCTTCATATCCGTGCCGAGCAGGTCGACGCTACTCTCGACCTTCTCGACGCAGGCTGTACTATTCCCTTCATCAGCCGCTACCGCAAAGAGGCTACCGGCAACCTCAACGAGGTGCAGGTGGCTGCCATCAGCGATCTCAACGACAAACTCAAAGAGATGCAGAAGCGCAAGGACACCATCCTCAAAACTATCGAGGAGCAGGGCAAGCTTACCGATGAGCTGCGCGACCGTATCACGGCAAGTTGGAACGCCACGGAACTCGAAGACCTTTATCTGCCTTTCAAACCGAAACGGCGCACACGGGCGCAAGTGGCCCGCGAACGTGGACTGGAGCCGCTGGCCAACACGCTGATGATGCAGTTTGAGCGTCATCCCGAGGAAGTTGCCAAGCGTTTTGTCAAAGGTGAGGTGGAGGATACGGCCGAGGCCATCAAAGGAGCGCAGGACATCATCGCCGAGCGCGTCAGCGAGGATGAGGGCTCGCGCCAGGCCATCCGTGGCATCTTCCGCCGCGAGGCTGCCATCGCCTCACGCGTGGTACCGAAGATGCGCGACGAGGACGAGGCACAGAAATATTCCGATTACTTCTTCTTCAGTGAGGAGTTGCGCCGCTGCTCTTCCCATCGCCTGCTGGCCATGCGCCGTGGCGAGGCCGAGGGTGTGCTGCGTGTGACCATCAGCGCCGACGACGAGGAGTGCACCGACAAGCTCAAGCGCCACTATATCCACGGAACGGGTCCCTGCCAGACCATCGTCGGCGAGGCGATCGACGACGCTTTCAAACGTCTCCTCGGCCCGCAGATGGAGACGGAGTTTGCCGCACTGAGCAAGGAGAAAGCCGACGGCGAGGCCATCAAGGTGTTTCGCGAGAACCTGCGTCAGCTGCTGCTTGCCGCGCCGCTCGGGCAGAAGCGTGTCATGGGCGTGGACCCGGGCATCCGCACAGGCTGCAAGGTGGTGATGCTCGATGCGCAGGGCAACCTGCTCTACCACGACGTGGTCTTCGCCACCGGACACATCGCTGACAGCAAGGGCGGCAGTGAGGCAGCGCTCCGTCGCTTCACCGACATCGCCCACCGCTTCCAGACTGAGGCCATCGCCGTGGGCAACGGCACGGCATCGCGCGAGACGGCCGATATCCTGCGGCAGATTCCCGGCATCCCCGTCTACGTGGTCAGCGAGGACGGTGCCAGCATCTACTCGGCCTCAGCGACAGCACGTGAGGAGTTTCCCAACGAGGATGTCACGGTGCGCGGTGCCGTGAGCATCGGCCGTAGACTCATGGACCCGCTGGCTGAACTGGTGAAGATTGACCCGAAGAGCATCGGTGTGGGCCAGTACCAACACGACGTGGACCAGACCAAACTCAAGCACAGCCTTGACCAGACCGTCGAGCTCTGTGTCAACGCAGTGGGCGTGAACCTCAACACAGCGAGCAAAAACCTGCTCACCTACGTCAGCGGACTCGGTCCGGCGTTAGCTCAGAACATTGTGGACTACCGCAAGGAGCACGGTGCCTTCACCTCACGTGCCCAACTGAAGAAAGTGCCACGTCTCGGTCCGGCTGCCTATCAGCAGTGCGCGGGCTTCCTGCGCATTCCGGGAGCAAAAAATCCGCTCGATGCCAGTGCCGTGCATCCCGAGAGCTATTCTATCGTGGAGCAGATGGCCAAGGACTGCGGTTGTCATGTCATCGACTTGATAAAGGATCCTGAAGAGCGCAAGAAGATCGACCTCAACCGCTATAAGACGGCCACCGTGGGACTGCCTACGCTGCGCGACATCATGAAGGAGTTGGAGAAGCCCGGACTCGACCCGCGCGACAAGATAGAGACCTTTGAGTTCGACCCGCGCGTGAAGACGCCCGACGACTTGGTTCCCGGTATGGAGTTGCCCGGCATTGTGACCAACATCACCAACTTCGGTGCCTTTGTCGACATCGGCGTACACCAAGACGGACTGGTTCATATCTCTCAGCTCGCCAACCGTTATGTCAAGGATCCCAACGATGTGATCAAGCTCCATCAGCACGTCAGAGTGAAGGTGCTTGAAGTTGATAAGCGCCGCCATCGCATTGCGCTGACGATGAAAGGGGTGGGACAGTAAAAACGGCCTCACCCCCTAACCTACAGCCTCACCCCCTAACCCCTCTCCAAAGGGAGAGGGGAGTGGAATGCTTCAAGGGGTGACTGTTGCAGAAGGCTGCTGATAAAGTATTGAACAACCATCAAATTGAGGGCAAAGAAATTTTGGTTGGCTCATGTCCCTGAAAGTGACATGAGCCTGTCAAAAGCTCTCATCTTTAATTTCTAAAACGATCTATCTTTCTTATAACCGCTTTTTCAGACTATACTTTTGTTGGTTATACAAAAGTATGATGCTCTTGAGACAGGCTCTACGACGACGGTGGCATCTCCTATGACTACGACAAAAGGGCACTATCAGCTCACACGCCTCGTGTGGAACGACAAACAAAGAAAGATGACCGTAAAAGGACCGAAAAAGATAGAGTGGCAGATTCTGGCACCATAAGTTCACCGCATTTCTGTGAGAACCGTTATTGAACCTGTGGCAGAATCAGCCTTTGTGGCAAAAACAAACGATCTGTTTAGAAAAGTGACAAAAAACGAGCCAAATACAGACGATTTTCTGAACGAGAGGGCATGTTGCTCTCAATTTTTCGAATTTTACGAGCGTTTTTATAAACTATTGACAATCAGTGTATTATAATCAAAATAGCGTGATTTACAAATAAAATCACTCGAAGCTGAGTACAAAAGTGCCCATTTCTCACAAAATTCTCTAGAGAATTTTCGGTCATCTCGGTAGTTTGACCTCCTCAAGAAGGCTTTCTGATAGGGTCAAACTACCGAGATGACCGAGTAAACACGCCATTTTCTCACCCTCAAAGTCCGTTTCTGACATTCAACTCCTTATTTCTTCGATTTCTCATTCTCTAGATTGCAAGTTCCCGCGGAGGTGTTTTTGTCGGAATAATTCTTCGCTTATCGATTCCTTACATTCTAACCTATCATTAACAAAATACATTTTTCTCACACAGAGTCGCAGAGCCACAAAGAAGGCTACGCCTTTTGGAGTACTCAGAGGAAAGCTCTCTAATCCCTGCTGACCCCTTGCAGCATTTCACTCCCCGTCTCCTTGGGAGAGGGGGCGAGGGGGGGTGAGGCCGCCGGCGAGGCCTTTGGTGAGGCGCCTTACCACCAGTTTCCCACCCTCAGCTTGGAACTTGATGTCGAGTCCGGCGAAGGGCATGCCATAGACCTTGTCCTCGTCACGCTGTGTCTGCGGACGGGGATCCTCCTCAAGCACAGCACGCAAGGCCGTAATATCTTCCTCCGTGAGCCCAGCTGCCCGCAGTTGGTCGAGGACATCCCCTGGTATCTCCACCTCTGCCTTCTGCCACTGTCGCCGGTCAACGAAGCCACTGCGTGCCTCGGGATGGCTGTCGGCATAGGTCACATAAGGTTTGATGTCGTAGATGGGCGTGCCGTCCATCAGATCCGCACCGAGCACATGGAGCACCGGACCGCGCGGCGTGTCCCAGTCGACATGGTCGAGGCGTACTGACGACATCCCGAGACCATTCGGTCGGAAAGGACTGCGACTGGCAAAGACACCCACCCGCTCATTGCCGCCAAGGCGCGGAGGCCGCACGGTGAGGCTGGTAGGCGCATGACGGTTGGCCGAGAAGCCCCACACGAGCCACAGATAGTCAAAGTCCTCGATGCCGCGCAGGGCGTCGGGGTTGCGGTAGGCCTTCTCCAAAACGATCTCTCCTCGCAGTTCCGGCACGATACCGCTCTGCTTGGGAATGCCAAACTTACTGCCGAAAGGCGAATGAAACGTTGCGATCTTCTCTATTTCCATACTGCAATGCGGATTGATGATGTGAATGCAAAGGTACGAAAAAAAACGGAAATAGAGAGTTGAAAGAAAAAACATAAAAACAGAATGTATTCTCAAATATTTATCGTAAATTTGCGTGATAAATAGGAACTATGCCCGATATATTTAACAACGACATCATCAAAGACTTTGGCAGGGATGCTTTAGAACTACTGCTCGTTGATCAGTCTGTCACTGTTGCTAAGAACGACGGTAAGACGCATCATATCTTTTGGGCTACCAACGACTATGAGGCCTGCGGAGAGGGCTATGGCTTCTTCGACGAGATCAATATCAATGCCATTACGGGTGAGAACAGCAATGTCGTTATCCCACGCGTGTTGAAGCGGAAGGAACTGCAGAAGAAGCGTATCAAGGCGAAGGCTGAGATTTTTACACCCTCATGGATGTGCAACTTCATGGTCAACAACCTTGACGAGCTATTCTTCGGCAATCGTGAAGTCTTCAACAAGGAAATTAACGACCGCCACAACTGGGTTGTCAACCCTGGCAAGATTCAGATGCCGGAGGGCAAGACGTGGCAGGAGTATGTCAAGATAAGATGGATGGAGTATTGCTGTGGCGAAGCACCGTTCATCGTCAGCCGTTACGACACCACTACGGGTGAGGCCATTCCCATCGAGAGCCGCATAGGATTTCTCGACCGCAAGCTCCGCATCGTCAGCGAGAACACTACTAGCGAGGAAGAATGGCTGGAGGGTGCGCGAATGGCTTATCAGAATACGCTCGGCAACGAATGGGCCGGTGACAGTCTGTTGCTGGCTCGTGAGAACCTGCTCTATACGTTTGCCGACTATTTCGTCGACCGCTTTGGCCATCAGCCGACGATGGAATGGATGAAGACGATCGCTGACATCATCTCGTGGAACATCATACAGATGGACGGTCTGAAACTTGTCGTCCCCTGTACGTGCCACGACGAGGTGACCACCAATCTCTTGGGTGAAAAGGAAGTGCACCCTTGTCCGGGCTGCAAGGCTAACGATGCCAGAAAGCACAACGGCATACCCGCCTTGGTGAAGTCATGGAGCACAGGACTGGCTGTGCCCCTACGCATGTGTCTTAAAAGCAATAAGAAATGATGGAGACAAACGTTATTGACCAGTTTATCATCGGACGTGTGGAGCCACAGATATATGCGTTTTCCACCGAGACAGTGCCCAACTACTTAAAGGTCGGTGACACCTATCGCCCCATAGCGCAGCGATTGCAGGAGTGGCGCCGCTATTTCCCCGACCTGAAAAAACATTACGAGGCCGTGGCCAAGGTGGGCGAGGAGACTTACTTCCGTGACTTCGCCATTCACTATTTCTTAGAGCATGACCGACAGTTGCACCGGCTGACTCCATCTGACTTGGAGGAGCTGCCTTATTTCTCTCGGGAATTCTTCCGCCATGCCACAGAAAAAGACGTTGCGGATGCCATAGAGGACATCCGTCATGACTATGAAGACAATAGAGGCAAATACCATTTCTATACCTTTGACAGCCGCCCGACAGCTCTCATCTATACTTACCGGAGAGAGGCTGGTCCCTATGCCCTTCGCCCCAACCAAAAAGCTACGGTGAAAAATTATATCCGTGCCGTGCGCCATGGCCGTACCAATCTGCTGATGTATGCCGTGATGCGCTTTGGCAAGACTTTCACTGCCCTCAGTTGCGCCCAGGCCGACAGCCACTGCCGGGCCATTCTTGTGGTGTCGGGTAAAGCCGATGTCAAGCAGGAATGGAAGAAGACGGTGGAAAGCCTTAAGAACTTCGAGAGCTTCGACTTTATCGACACCGAATCATTAGCCCGCGACAAGAACATTGTTGAAAGCACCCTGCAGGCTGGCCACCGTGCCGTGGTGTTCCTCACCTTGCAAGACTTGAGTGGAAAGCAAGTGAAGAGAAGGCATCAGGACATCTTCCAAAGACGATGGGACTTGCTCATCATTGATGAGACACATTACGGTGCCCGTGCTGAGGAATACGGCAAAGTGCTCAAACTGAACAAGGATGAAGAAAAGACGGAAGCTAAGTACAACGAAACGGCTGAGGACTATGATAATAACAAAGAGATGAAACGCCTTCGAACCGCTGTACGCCTTCATCTCTCGGGTACACCTTACCGCATCCTGATGAGCAGTGAGTTCCAGCAAGACGATATCATCGCTTTCTATCAGTTCACCGACATCGTGAGGGACAAAGAGCAGTGGGATGCGCAGCATCTACACGAGGACGATGTCAACGAATGGGACAATCCCTACTTCGGATTTCCTCAGATGGTGAGATTTGCCTTCAACGTCAACGAGAGCTCTATGCATAGGTTGGAGCAGTTGAAGAAAGACGGCATAGAATATGCGCTTAACGAACTGCTCCGACCGCTGTCTACACAAAAGACAGAGGACGGCAAGCATCTGAAGTTCCGCCATGAAAAAGAAGTGCTTGAACTGCTGATGGCTATCGACGGCAGTAAGGAAGACGCGAACATCTTTAGTTTCCTCGACTACGACCGTATCAAGCAGGGCAAGCTTTGTCGGCATATTGTCTGTGCGTTGCCTTATCGGGCCTCGTGCGACGCCATGGAAGTGCTTATCACTGTCAACAAGGATAGATTTAAGAATCTTGGTCAGTATAAGCTGTTGAATATTGCCGGTGTGGAGCATGAAGACAGCTATCCTCGAAACATCGATGTCACCAATCAGATATCAGCGTGTGAGGCGAAAGAACTGAAGACCCTTACACTGACGGTGAACCGTATGCTCACCGGTGCTACGGTGCCTGAGTGGGACACGATGATCTATCTGAAGGACACGGCTTCGCCCCAGGAATACGACCAGGCCATCTTCCGGTTGCAAAACCAGTATGTACGTGAGATGACGGACGGCAAGGGCAACACCATCAGATATTGCATGAAGCCCCAGACGCTCTTGGTCGACTTTGAGCCCGGAAGGATGTTCCGTATGCAGGAGGCTAAGTCACAGATATATAATGTGAACACCGACAAGCGTGGCAACAGCAAGCTCGCCACTCGCATTGCAGAGGAGCTGCGTATTTCGCCCATCATCGTGGTCAACAAGGACAGAATGCAGCAGGTCGAGCCCAACGACATCTTGGAGCAGGTGAGGGCATATACGGCCAACAAGAGCATCAAGGACGAAGCAAGAGAGGTGCCTGTTGACGACGGGCTGCTGGAGCAGGCCGACGTGCTGAATGCCTTGAAATCGATAGAGCCTATCGATTCCGACAAAGGCATTCGTACCCCTGCATACAAAGGCGAAGGTGATGATTTGGACGTAAACGATCCTGATAGTTTACCCAAGGAAAAACAAGAGCAGAAGACGGAAACAGACGGGATGACGACAGGAGAGAGGAAGGAATGGTTGCAGCTACAGAAAAAGCTGAAGACCTATTACTCACTCATTCTGTTCTTCGCTTTCCTGACCGAAGACAAGGCAGACTCTTTGGAAGACATTCTCCGTGTCATCAATGCCAATGCCGACAACCAGCGTATTGCCAAGAACTTAGGTCTCAAGGTCGAAGTGCTTCGCACCATACAGGGCAAGACCAGCCCCTTCGTCCTTCATGACCTGGACTATAAGATTTCAAATATGAGTCAACTGTCACGTGACCATAGCTTGCCGCCTGTGGAAAGGGCGGAGCACGCCATGAAAAAGTTGGGGCGCATATCCAGCTCTGAAATTGTCACTCCCTCGTGGATGGCAGAGCGCATGGTGAACTACCTGCCTAAAGAGAAGATAAAGCAGGGAACTCCTATCCTCGACATCGCCGCCAAGCAGGGCGAGTTTGCCAGCGCGCTCTATCGCGTCTATGGTGAAAAAATAAAGAACAGTGTTTACTCGTTGCCCACCTCATCCCTTGCCTATGAGTTCACCCGCAAGGTTTATGCCCTGCTCGGTATGCCGGTGGGCAACGTGATAGAGAACTATAATAGTTACGACTTGATACACAACGAAAAGAAAGACAAACTCATGCAAATACTTCAGGATATTCACCCGACAATCGTCATCAGCAATCCGCCTTATCAGAACAATGCGGTGGGCGAGCAGAAAACGTTTAATGAGCCTATCTATAATCAGTTTATGGATTTGAGCTATGACTTGTCGGGCGTAGTAGAAATGGTTCACCCCGCACGATTTCTATCCAACGCCGGCAGTACGCCCAAGGCATGGAACCGCAAGATGTTGGCTGACCCACATCTAAAAATTGTCGACTACCGTCAGGCAAGCAGTAAGGTATTTACTGATACTGATATCAAAGGCGGTGTGGCCGTGAGCCTGCGCAATACCGATGTGGAGCAAGCCCCTATAGGCTTGTTCACGCCCTATGAAGCGTTGAATGCCATGATGAAGAAAATCACAGCCCGAAAGGATTTCGTATCAATGAGCAGTATTGTGGTGACACGTACCGCCTATCGCTTTACACCTCTGATGCACAAAGAGCATCCAGAGGCAATGGCGCAGCTCAGCGAGGGGCATCCCTACGATGTCTCTACGAATATCTTCGAGCGGTTGCCACAGATCTTCTTCGACGAGAAGCCCGACGATGGGAAAGACTATATCCGCATCTTGGGACGTATTGGCAACAACCGTGTCTACAAACATGTACGACGTGACTATATCAGGCCGGTGGATAACCTTGACAACTATAAAGTTTTTATCCCAAGCGCAAATAGCAATGGTGTATTTGGAGAAATACTTACTTCGCCTTTTGTCGGTGAATTAGGAACTGGTAATACTGAGACGTTTATCAGCATTGGGAAGTTAGGCTCTCGTTATGAGGCAGAGGCATTGGTGAAGTATATAAAAACACGATTCGTGAGAAGTTTGTTGGGCGTTTTAAAGACTACGCAACATCTAACTCCAAAAGAATGGCAATACGTTCCCCTGCAGAACTTCACGCCAATGTCTGACATTGACTGGTCACTGTCTGTGGATGATATTGACAACCTCCTTTTTACTAAGTATGCACTGACAGCAGGTGAGCGGGACTTCATCCATAGGAAAGTACAGAAGATGGAGTAAGCGTGAAGACTTATAAATAAAAGCCCCATGCAATGTTTTGCCAGTTCGGCAACCCATTGCATGGGGTTGATTGTATTCTGCTATTAGATTTAGCAGTTGCCTCCTTACATGCCTTATTGCTTACTTGCCGCAAAGTATCTCTTTCGCCCTTGCCACCTGTTCCTTGCTGGGTGTGGGCACGTCTTTGAGCGTATAAGGAATGCCAAGTTCCTCCCACTTATAGACACCGAGGGTATGATAGGGCAGCACCTCGACGCGATCCACATTGCTGAGCGTGTCGATGAAGGCACGCAGGCAGCGCAGCTGATCATCGTCGTCGGTGATTCCCGGCACGAGCACGTGGCGGATCCATACCGGCACGCTAAGGTCGGAGAGACAACGGGCACAGTCGAGAATGTTCTCATTGCCATGACCGGTGAGCTGCCGGTGCGCCTCGCTGTCGATATGCTTCAAGTCCAGCAGCACGGTGTCGGTGCTCTGCATCAGCCGCAGGAACTTTCCGTAGAAAGGATCGCGACGTGTGAACGGCTGGCCCGCCGTGTCGAGACACGTGTTGATGCCGCGCCGGTGAGCCTCCTCGAAGAGCGCGATAAGCCCGTCGATCTGCAGCAGCGCCTCACCGCCACTGACGGTGATGCCACCCTTGTCGCCCCAGTAGGCACGGTAGCGCTCCGCCTGGTCGAGCAACTCTGTGACAGAAGTAGGCTTCTCTTCTTTCCCTGCCATGCGCCACGTATCGGGGTTATGGCAATAGCGGCAGCGCATGTGGCAGCCTTTGAGAAAGATGATGAAGCGGATACCGGGACCGTCGACAGAGCCGAACGACTCGGTGGAGTGAACGTATAAAGAAGCCCCACCTCCCAAAGGAGAGGTGAGGCCAAGTGTCTTAGAGTCTTTCATGAGCCTGGCGGGCGATAACGTCGAGCTGCTGCTCACGGGTCAGGTCGATGAACTTCACGGCATAGCCGCTCACACGGATGGTGAAGTTGGCATACTCGGGCTTCTCAGGATGCTCCATGGCGTCCTTGAGTTTGTCCACACCGAAGACGTTGACATTGAGGTGGTGTGCACCCTTGTCGAAGTAGCCGTCCATAACGCTGACGAGTGTCTCAGCGCGCTGGTCATCGTCGTGGCCGAGAGCGCTGGGGCTGATGGTCTGCGTGTTGGAGATGCCGTCGAGTGCATACTTGTAAGGCAACTTCGTCAGAGAGTTGAGCGAAGCCAGCAGTCCGCTCTTCTCAGCACCGTAAGATGGATTGGCACCCGGAGAGAGCGGAGCACCGGCCTTACGGCCGTCGGGCATGTTGCTCGTGTACTTTCCGTAGACTACATTGGAGGTGATGGTCAGGATAGACGTTGTCGGCTCGGAGTTGCGATAGGTGTGATGCTTCTTCACCATGCCGATGAAAGTCTTGAGCAACCACACCGCGATGCTGTCAGCACGGTCGTCGTCGTTGCCATAGCGGGGGAAGTCACCCTCGGTCTTGAACTCCAAGGGGAAGCCCGTCTCGTCACGCACGATGTTGACCTTGGCATATTTGATCGCCGAGATAGAGTCAACAACATGAGAGAAGCCGGCAATACCCGTAGCGAAGGTGCGGCGCACATCGGTGTCGATGAGAGCCATCTCCTCAGCCTCGTAGAAGTATTTGTCGTGCATGTAGTGGATGAGGTTCAGCGTCTTGACATAGACAGCGGCCAGCCACTCCATCATATCCATGAAGCGCGGCATGAACTCGTCATAGGTCACCACATCACCCTCGACAGGACGGTAGGCGGGTCCCACCTGCTCACGTGTCTTGCTGTCCACACCACCGCTGATGGCGTAGGTGAGGCACTTGGCGAGGTTGGCACGGGCACCGAAGAACTGCATCTCCTTACCGGTCTGTGTAGCACTCACGCAGCAACAGATGCTGTAGTCGTCGCCCCAGATAGGACGCATGACGTCATCGTTCTCGTACTGGATAGAGCTGGTCTTCACCGAGATGAAGGCAGCATAGCGCTTGAAGGCTTTCGGCAGACGGCTGCTGTAGAGCACGGTGAGATTCGGCTCAGGCGACGGACCCATGTTCTCTAAAGTGTGGAGGAAGCGGAAGTCGTTCTTAGTCACCATGTGGCGGCCGTCCTGTCCGATACCAGCCACCTCAAGCGTAGCCCACACAGGGTCGCCGGAGAAGAGCTCGTTGTAAGAAGGGATACGGGCGAACTTCACCATGCGGAACTTCATCACCAGGTGGTCGATGAGCTCCTGGGCATCCTCTTCGGTCAGCGTGCCCTCGTTGAGGTCGCGCGTGATGTAGATGTCGAGGAAGGTAGACACGCGACCCACTGACATGGCAGCACCGTTCTGTGTCTTCACGGCTCCCAGGTAACCGAAGTAGAGCCACTGCACAGCCTCACGGGCATTGGTGGCAGGCTGGGAGATGTCGAAACCATACTGTGCGGCCATCTCTTTAAGGCCCTTGAGCGCCTTGATCTGCATGGCGATCTCCTCGCGCAAGCGGATGTCCTCGTCGATCATCTCGCACTCGCCCATGTTGGCGAGATCGTTCTGTTTCTCCTCAATGAGGCGGTCGATACCGTAGAGGGCAACACGACGGTAGTCACCCACGATGCGGCCACGGCCATAGGTGTCGGGCAGACCGGTGAGGATATGGTTGTGGCGCACGTGCTTCATTTCCGGCGTGTAAGCGTCGAAGACACCGTCATTGTGCGTCTTCACATATTTGTGGAAGATATTGTGGAGCTCCTCGGAAGGCTGGTAGCCGTAAGTGGTGCAAGCCTGCTCAGCCATCTTGATGCCACCGTAGGGCATGAAAGCGCGCTTCAGCGGCTTGTCGGTCTGAAGGCCTACGACACGTTCGAGGTCTTTGGTCTTCTCGTTGATGTAGCCGGGACCGTAGGCTGTGAGTCCGGAGACCACCTCTGTCTCCATGTCAAGGACGCCACCTTTGGCTCGTTCCTCCTTTTGCAGCTTTTGCAGCTCGCCCCAAAGGGTGTTGGTAGCGTCAGTAGGACCGACGAGGAAACTCTCGTCACCGTCGTACTGGATGTAGTTATTCTGAATGAAATCTCTGAGATTGATCTCTTCCGTCCACAAAGTGCCACGGAAGTTGCGCCATGCGTTGCTCATAAAGCGTGGTTGTATATTATAGGTATGAATAAATAAGAAGCGGCGTTTACGCACACACTCCCCGTGATTAGGCCTGCAAAGGTAGTCATTTTCCATGGAATACACAAATTAACGGCATCATAAGAAATGATGAGTAGTGCTATTCTTGCTCAATCAATATAAAAGTCTTACCTTTGTAGATTCATAATAGAATGCATCAAAATCATTAAGCACTATGGTTTCTTTTGAAAGCGATTATAACAATGGAGTGCAGCCCGAAATCCTGCACCGTCTCATCGACACCAACGACGAGCAGACCAGCGGCTACGGCAACGACCCCTACTGTGAGCTGGCCAAGGAGAAGATCCGACACGCCTGTCAGATGGGTAACGCTGAGATTTACTTTCTCATCGGCGGCACACAGACCAACACCACGATGATCGACGCACTGCTCGCTCCGGGCGAGGGCGTCATCGCCGCCGACACGGCCCACATCAATGTCCACGAAGCAGGAGCCGTGGAGGCTTTCGGACATAAGGTGCTCACCCTGCCATCGTCCGACACGAAGCTCACGGCGCAGCAGGTGGCTGACTATATGGAGCGTTTCCTCGCCGATCCCAGCCATGAGCATGAGGTGCAACCGGGGATGGTCTACATCACGCTGCCCACCGAGATGGGACTCGTCTACTCCCAGAAGGAGCTTGGTGCGCTCTATGATGTGGTCCGCCGCTACCACCTTTCTCTGTATGTTGACGGCGCCCGCTTAGGCTACGGGCTGGCAGCTGAGGACACCGACATGACACTGCCTTCCCTGGCTCAACACTGCGATGCCTTCTACATCGGTGGCACAAAGGTAGGTGCGATGTTTGGCGAAGCCGTGGTCTTCTCACAGCAACGACCACCACGCGGCTTCTTCACCACGATCAAGCGCCACGGTGCCCTGCTCGCCAAGGGACGTATGCTCGGATTGCAGTTCGACACGCTCTTCACCGACGACCTCTATGGACGCATCTCACGCCACGCCATCGACATGGCCATGCGCATGAAGGCGCTCTTCCGAAAATACGGTATCAAGCTCGCCATCGATTCGCCTACCAACCAACAGTTTGTCATCCTCACGCCCGGACAGCAGCAGCGGCTGGCCCAAAGCATCGTCTTTGAGGTGTGGGAACAGAAGGACGACAAGCAACTCATCTGTCGCTTTGTGACCAGCTGGGCAACTACCGACGAAGATCTCACTGCCTTGGAGAAAGCACTCGCCAATGGATAGCCTTGCCCTGCTCATCGGTCCGCTCGGCTTTTGGAATCTTTACACCCTGCGGTTGCGGCATGTTCATGCGGAAGGAGAGGAATACGCCGGCGGTGACTTCATCGACAAGGCAGTAGGCATCGACGACAAGGAATTCCGACGTCTCGTAGAACTGTGTCTTTGGACGCAATCCGACAACCTCTTTGCCAAGGCCGGACGCAACTTCAGCAACAAGAGAGCATTCTTCGAGAAAGCCGACAAGATCACTCAACGATATGTCATCTCGCAAGTGGATCAGCATATCACCGGGGCAATAGCCATTGCCTCGCGCCTCGGTGTGCACATATTCTTTGCCCCCAAGCCCGGTGAATGGCTGAAGCAGCAGGATGAGCTGCACTTCGATGCGGAGCCATTGAAGTTGCATGCGGCCTTCACCAAGACTGATGACGGCATCGACTATCAGCTCACACTCGGTCAAGACATCATCCCCTCAGCTCACCGCACGCAGGTTCTCTGCAATAATCCTTCGCTCTTCGTCATCGACCACAGCCTCCGACAACTCGACGAGGGACTCGGCGGCAAACTGCTCACGCCCTTTCTAAAGAAGGAGATCTATCATATCCCGGCTTCCATCCAGGCAAAGTATTTCCGGCAATTCATCCTAAAGATCGTCAAGAAGATCGACATTTCCTCCGATGGTTTCGATGTCGATAACCTGCATCCTCAGGGAAAGGCGGTGCTAACGTTGCAAGCCACTATCAACGGTCTCTATACGCTCGAGACGCAGTTTGTCTACGACACGGCGACGTTCCCCATTTCCGACCGCCGTGAGAAGAGTGTCACTCTCCACGACAACGGCAAGGGCGTGACCTTTGTCTGCATCTGGCGCAACCGAGAATGGGAAACATCGGTCATCCGTCTGCTTGATGACCAGCTTCACAGACCACAGACAGCATCTTTACAAGAGATGATGCTGTGGCTGACAAAGAATGAGGAAGCGCTGAGCCGGCATGAAGTTGAAATCATGCAACGCACCACCCACCACTATGTCATCGGTGATGTGAAGAAGATCCACGATGACCGCTGGACAGGCGACTGGTTTCAGATGCACGTCACCCTTGTCTTTCCCGATGGTACACGCATGGCACTTACCGACTTCCGCGATGCCATCATCAACGGCGACCGTGAGGTAAGGCTGCCCTCGGGCAACTGGTTTGTCATTCCCGACGAATGGTATGCCCAGTATAGCGCCGTCATGCTCTTCGGACTGATGAAGAATCGGGGCACGCTTACCTTGCACCGCTCCCAGCAATCGGTACTGCCCACTGAAGATCTCTTGCCGCCTACACTGAAAGCTCCCGCAGCCAGCGACAAAGAAGAAAAGGCATTGCCGCCACACGGACTGAAGGCCACGCTGCGCCCTTATCAGCTCGAAGGCTACCAATGGATGCTCAGCCATCAGCATGGAGGCACAGGCTGTCTGCTCGGTGACGACATGGGGTTGGGTAAGACGGTACAGACAATTGCCGTCATCCTCCACTATTTCGAAAGTACGGCTTCCGCTTCAACTGCCACAACAAAAGATGATCATGCCAAGGAAAACTTGGCAAACAGCAGTCTCTCTACGCAAGCAGTGGATCTTGATCATCAGACAGGCTATAATATAATAAGGAGTATGCCAACCAGCACTCCCGTTCAGATGAGTCTGTTCTCTGAAGAGGAGATGAGTGGCCACGCAGCTAAAGCTATGCCCTCGGCAAGCTCTTCCCAACCCGATCTGCGTCAGCAGTCCGGCCACCGCCCTGTGCTTGTTGCCGCTCCATCTTCGGTCGTCTTCAACTGGCACGACGAGCTTCGGCGCTTCGCTCCCTCCCTGCGTGTGGTGGAGTACACGGGCAATGCCCGCGAACGTGCTGTCAAACAGTCTCAACTTGCCAACGCCGACGTGGTGCTCACCTCCTACCCCATGCTCCGCAACGACATTGGCATGCTCAGCCGTCTGTCCTTCGCCATTGCTGTCTATGACGAGGCTCATGCCTTCCGCAACAACACATCGCTGCTCTATCAAGCCGTACTGAAGATTCATGCCGACTTCCCCATTGCGCTCACCGGTACGCCGATGGTCAACGCGCTCGACGAACTGTGGACGCTGATGAGCGTGCTCAACCCTGCTCTGTTAGGAGACTACGAGACCTTCCAAAACAATTTCATCCATCCCATCAACGTCAACTTGCAGGACGAGCACACGGCGATCCTGCGCAAACTTGTCGCTCCCTATTTCCTACGCCGACTGCGCGGTGACGTGCTCGACAGCTTGCCTGAGCGACAAGACGAGCAGGTATGGTGCGATATGACCGAGGTGCAAGCCGCATGCTACGAAGAGGAACAGAGCAAGATGCGCAACCTGCTTATGGATGCGGAACAAGCCAACAACCGTATCGTGGTGCTTGCTGCCATCACTCGCCTGCGCCGACTGGCTTGTAGTCCTAAGTTGGAGCATAAGGAAGGCGACTCGGGGAAGGTGCAGGAAGTCTTCGACCGACTGGAGGAGTTGCGTGGTACTGACCACAAGGTGCTACTCTTCAGCGAGTTCACCTCTTTCCTCGACGTGATCGCTGAGGAGATGGAGCAGCGCGGATGGACTTATGACTTGCTCACAGGACAGAGCCGTGACCGTGAGTCTATCGTGAAGCATTTCCAGCAGACGCCCTCCTGCCAGTTTTTCCTCGTCTCGCTCAAGGCGGGTGGCGAGGGTCTCAACCTCACCGAGGCCGACTATGTCTTCCTCCTTGACCCATGGTGGAACCATGCTGCTGAGGAGCAGGCCATCGCCCGTGCCCATCGCTCGGGCCAACGACGCTCAGTCATGGTCTACCGCTTCATCACCCGCGACTCATTGGAAGAACAAATACAAAAGGTGCAGGACAAGAAAGACGACCTTGTCAATGCAATCATACATAATGTATAGTGTATAAATGATGGACACAAAAGCAGACAAGAGAAGAGAGTTTGTGGAGGCTGTCTACGACATTGTCAGACAGATACCCTCCGGGCGCGTGCTCACCTACGGTCAAGTAGCCACCTTAGCCGGTTGCCCTCATCATGCCCGCCAAGTAGGCTTTTGGCTCAGTCGCGTACCACAGGAGTTGCATCTTCCCTGCCACCGTGTTGTCAACAGCGCAGGCCGCCTCTCCCCCGTCTTCCCAGAACAACGTGAGCGACTCCTCCACGAAGACGTCCTCTTCAAGTCCAACGGTTGCGTAGACATGAACCGCTGCCAATGGAAACTTTGAGGCTGTCTGCTAAGCTATATGTTTACTTTGTTACTCTGTCTTTAAAGCCCTTACTCTGTCTTTTCTATGTACAGCAGCCGGCGATGATAGAAATGGTAGTAGAGTGCTCCCGCAAGGGTGAGTCCGAAGGGGAAGGAGAACCACACGCCCACCAAGCCGCCATGCAGGCTGATGCCAAAGAGATAGGCTAAAGGCAGCGACACCACGAAATAAGAGAGAAAAGCCACGAGCATCACCGGCTTGACATAAGCCAGTCCACGCATCGCATTGCTGAAAGTACACTGCAAGCCATCGCTGAACTGATAGATGATCAGCGGTACGATGGCACTGGCAACCTCTGCAGCTACCTTGGGCGAACTGGTGAAAAGAAAGCCTATGCGCTCGCGGAAGATGATCACAGGCACCGATACGAGGATGGCGATCATGAAGTTGAGATGACATCCAGCCCATGCCGTACGCCGGATAGCTGTGTAGTCGTGCTGTCCATGGAAATGGCTCACACGGATAGATACCGCCGAGGCAAGTGCATAATAGAACTGAAAGAAGAGCTGACTGATGGTGAGCATGATCTGATGTCCGGCCAGCGCATTGGTACCGATCCATCCCACGATGATGCTGCACAACGACCAGGCACCGCTCTCCATACCCATCTGTAAGCTGATAGGCGTACCCAAGACGATGAGTGAGCGCATCTCACCACGCCTCACCCGACACTTCCGGAAGGCTGCGCGCTCAGCACGATGACGACCCGAGAACGTAAAGCATAGCGCGATGGCAATGAACATAAGTACGCGGGCAACCAGCGTGGAAAGACCCGCACCGGTGATACCCATCTCTGGCAAACCCCAATGACCATAGATGAGCAGCCAGTTGCCCAAGATGTTCAGTGCGTTACCACCGAGGAGTATCCACATCGGTGTCTTCGTGTCGGTGGTAGTGTCGAAGAGTTGTTTCAACCCGTTGACCCAGCAGACAAAGGGAATGGACACCAGGTTGATGAGATAGTAAGGGCGCACATAGGGCAAGAGCTCGTCAGGCTGTCCGAGTTTGTCAAGAAAGAAATAAAGAATTGTGTAGACCGCCATGAGCACGAGAGCAGCCAGCGTATTCACTGCAAGTCCGTTTTTGACCGTTGACCCGATGCTGTCAACGTTCCCCTGTCCATAGGCCTTGCCAATGAGCGGTGTCATGCACAGGACAAAGCCCATGGCCATGAGCAGTCCCAGGATGAAGATGTTGCTCACCAGTGACGCCGCAGCAAGTTCCACAGTAGTGTGGTGACCGATCATCAGCGTGTCGGCAAAGTTCTGAAGCACCACACCGATCTGTCCGATGATCAGTGGTGTGCCCAACATGATGAGCGCACGGTAATGGCTTAAGTATTTCCTCATTGGTGTCTGTTTTTAGTGCAAAGTTACGAAGAATATTTTGCTTTCTTCTTCTTTTTTATTAACTTTGCAAGAAACATACGCCAATCACTTTTATGGACGACGACAAGACTATAGACAAAGATAAAGAGCTGAAAGATAGCAGCAGCAACAATCCCAACGAGGGCGAACAGCCATCAGACGACGACGAGCTCACCGAAGACCAGCACTCCGACTACAAGCCCGCCGACCGTTTCGATGCCTCTGCCGTGCATCATCTCAGCGGCATGTACAAGAACTGGTTCCTGGACTATGCTTCCTATGTCATCCTTGAGCGCGCTGTGCCGCAGATCGAGGATGGACTGAAACCTGTGCAACGCCGTATCTTGCACTCGATGAAACGCATGGACGACGGACGCTACAACAAAGTGGCCAATATCGTGGGACATACCATGCAGTTCCACCCTCACGGCGATGCCTCCATCGGCGACGCTCTCGTACAGCTTGGACAGAAGAATCTGCTCATTGACACGCAAGGCAACTGGGGCAACATCCTTACCGGTGACCGCGCTGCCGCTCCCCGATATATCGAGGCGCGCCTCTCGAAGTTTGCCATTGAGACGGTCTTCAATCCGAAGACCACGGAGTGGCAGATGAGCTACGACGGCCGCAACAAAGAGCCGGTGACACTGCCCGTAAAGTTCCCGCTGCTGTTGGCACAGGGTGCTGACGGTATCGCCGTGGGACTCTCCAGCAAGGTACTGCCCCATAACTTCAACGAGATCTGCGATGCTGCCATCCACTACCTCAAAGGTGAGGAGTTTCATCTCTATCCCGACTTCCCCACCGGCGGTGCCATCGACGTAAGCAAATACAACGACGGACAGCGTGGCGGCGTGGTACGCGTCAGAGCCAAGATCGACAAACTCGACAACAAGACGCTCGTCATCCGTGAGGTACCCTACACCAAGACGGCTGCCACCCTGCAGGACTCCATCACCAAAGCCATTGAGAAAGGTAAGATCAAGGCTCGCCGTGTCATCGACATGACAGCCCGCGACGTGGAGATTCAGGTGCAGCTCACCCCGGGCACATCGTCCGACAAGACCATCGACGCCCTCTATGCCTTCACGGACTGCGAGATCAACATCTCGCCCAACTGCTGTGTCATTGAGGACAACAAGCCATGCTTCCTCACTGTGAGCGACGTGCTGCGCCACAGCACCGACCGCACGATGGGACTGCTGCGCAAGGAACTGCTCATCCGTAAGGGCGAGTTGCAGGAACAGCTGTTCTTCTCTTCACTGGAACGTATCTTCATCGAGGAGCGTATGTATAAGGAGCGCCGTTTCGAGCAGGCCGCCAACCAGGATGCAGTAGTGAAGTTCCTCGACGAGAAGTTCACACCCTACAAGCCTCAGCTGCTGCGCGACATCACACGCGACGACTATCTGCGCTTACTGGAGATCAAGATGCAGCGTATCCTGAAATATAATAAGGACAAGGCCGACCAGCTCATGGCGAAGATCAAGGCTGAGATCAAGGGCATCGACCATGATCTGGCCCACATGACCGACGTCACCATCGCCTGGTTCCAACATCTCAAGGAGACCTACGGCAAGGACCATCCGCGCCGCACCGAGATACGCAGCTTCGAGAATATCGACTCCACCAAGGTGGTAGAGGCCAACGAAAAGCTCTATATTAACCGCCAGGACGGCTTTGTCGGCACGGGACTGAAGAAAGACGAGTTCGTCTGCAACTGCTCCGACCTCGACGACATCATCATCTTCTATCGCGACGGCAAGTACAAAGTGATCCGTGTAGCGGACAAGATCTTCGTAGGCAAGAACATCCTATGGGTACAGGTGTTCAAGCGCAACGACAAGCGCACGGTCTACAACGTTGTCTACCGCGACGGACGCATGGGCAAATACTACATCAAGCGCTTCAACATCACCGGTATCATCCGCGACCGCGACTACGACCTCACGCAGGGCAAGCCTGGCTCGCGTGTGCTTTATTTCACCGCCAACCCCAACGGTGAGGCTGAGATCATCAAGGTGACACTCGACCCCGATCCTACCAAGAAGAAACAAAACATCTTCATGGACAAAGACTTCGCCGAGGTGCCTATCAAGGGACGCACTGCGCACGGCAACCTGCTTTCCAAGCAGAGCATCCACCGTATCTCGCTCAAGAGCCACGGACACTCTACTCTCGGCGGCCGCAAGGTATGGTTCGACCCCGATGTCAACCGCATCAACTACGAGGAGCACGGGCGGCTGCTCGGTGAGTTCTATGACGACGACAGCATCCTTGTGGTGCTCGACAACAATGAGTTCTACATCACCGACTTCGACCAGAACAACCACTACGAGGACAACATCCGCATCATCGAGAAGTGGAAGCCCAACAAGGTATGGACGGCAGTGCTCTTCGATGCCGACAACAACGGCTACGCTTATATCAAACGTTTCCAGATGGAGGCCAGCCGCAAGCACCAGAACTTCCTTGGTGACAACCCCGACAACCAGTTGCTATTGCTCACCGACACCGTCTATCCACAAGTACGCGTGACCTTCGGCGGTGCTGACGAAGCGCGTGCACCAATGGACATCGACGTGGACAGCTTCATTGCCGTGAAAGGCTTCAAGGCCAAGGGCAAGCGCATCGCCACATGGCAGGTCGACAAGGTGGAAGAGCTCGAACCGCTCAGACAACCTGACCCTGAGCCGGAGGACAACAATCCCGAGGACAACGGACCGGAGGAAAACCTCGACCCTGACGCCGGCAAATCGCAGCAACAAGTCATCGATGAGATCACGGGACAACTCAACCTATTCCCGGAATAGAAAACAAAACCCACCTTTAGCAGCCCCCAAGGAGGGAGTTAGTGGAGGGCCTCTATTATTTATTACATATATGACAATCATCAGTAGACTAGCCACAACCATTGCCCTCGCCGCCGTCGCTACAAGCCTTGCGGCACAGGAGAGCCAGCACGCCCAACATACCATGGATCGTGAGCGGGTCGGACAACTGAGTGTAGGCTACACCGACATCCTCGATACCTATCTTTCACAGGAGAAGTTCACTGGCACTGAGTTCGGTTATCTCACCCAAAGCCTTTGGCGGCGCGACAGCAGTCGGATGGTCAGAGAGGCCGTACATCACGTATTGGTGTCTGTGGCGGGTACACGCGGCAACGACAACTCGCTGCTCACCCTGCTCTACAATCTCCGGCTCGGATGGATGTACCGCTGGCACTGGGCAGCTCCACGACTGACGCTGCTCGCCGGAGGAGCTATCGACGGCACATTGGGCGGAGCCTATGACACACGCAACAACAACAACCCGGCGCAAGCACGCATAGCGCTGAGTATCGACCCGACAGCCCGACTGACGTGGCAACTCCACACCGGACGGCGCCCGGTCGCCTTGCACTACGACGTTACAATGCCGCTCATCGGCATGGCCTTCTCACCCAACTACGGGCAGTCGTACTACGAGATCTTCTCACGCGGCGACTATGACCATAACATCGTATGCACTTCGCCTTTCAGTGCTCCGCAGTTCTATCAGCATCTGAGCGTGGACTTCCGTCTGCGGCGCACCACCTTCCGCATGGGCTACCTCGGCGAATACCGGCAGATGAAAGCCAACAACCTCAAATACCACCAATACACTCACAGTATCACCCTCGGCTGGTGCTATTGATCTATCCCAACTATGAAAATCATCGTCCGTCATCTTCTTCCTTTCCTATCCGCCCTGCTGCTCTGCACAGCCTGCGTCGACGAGGATCAGTTTGCAGATAACCCCAAAGGCAACTTTGAGGCTTTGTGGAAAATCATGGACGAGCACTATTGCTTCTTCCAGGAGAAAGGCGTGGACTGGGACTCCATCCACACAGTCTATGCACGGCAGATCAACAGTCAGATGACCGACGAACAACTACTTGAGGTGCTCGGCAACATGCTCGCCACGCTCAAGGACGGACACGTCAACCTCTTTGCCTCCTTTGACTACACCCGTTACTGGGGTTTCTACGAGGACTATCCCAGCAACTACAGCGACACGCTTGTCAACCGATACCTCGGCACCGACTACCGCATCGCCAGCGGCATGAAGTATCGCATCCTCAACGATCAAATCGGATATCTGCGCTGCTCCACCTTTGAAAACAACATCGGCAGCGGCAATCTCGATGACATTCTTCTCTACCTCGCTCCCTGCCGTGGACTGATCATCGACCTGCGTGACAATGGCGGCGGCATGATCACCAGTGCTGAGGAACTCGCAGCCCGCTTCACCAATAAAAGCATCCTCGTAGGCCATATCCGCCACAAGACGGGAAAAGGGCACAACGACTTCTCGTCGATGCAGGAACAATGGCTGAAGCCCGGCAAGGGTCTGCGTTGGCAGAAACCCGTTGTGGTGCTCACCAACCGGCAGATATACTCCGCTGCCAACGAGTTTGTGAAATACATGCGCTGCTGTCCCAACGTCAAGGTGGTGGGCGACCGCACCGGCGGCGGTGCCGGCCTGCCCTTCTCCAGCGAGCTGCCCAACGGGTGGAGCATCCGTTTCTCCTCCTGTCCCATGTTTGACCGTGACCGGCAGAGCACCGAGAATGGCATTGCACCCGACGTCAGTGTGTCGCTCACCATGGAGGACTTCTACCGCAACCGTGACACCATCATCGAGGCAGCAAGGAAAATTCTTGGTGGAAAGAGGAAATAACGGGGAGAAAAGAACCATGATTTTTTCCGCTCATACCACCTCTGCTATACGCATGGCACGATAAGGCAAAAGTGCGAAAAAGGTGAAAGGATGAGATCAATAACAATAACACTACAAAGCCCCAATCACACAAAGATGCTCCATCAGTGTGATTGGGGCTTTTCTTGTTTCTTCTTTCCGACTCATCTGCTTTTGTCTCCTAATCTGACAAAAAACAGCCTCTAAAATGGCGATCTTTTCGACCAAGACATCCTTTGGCCGGATTTTTGCGAATTTCAGGCTGTTTTTGTAAAATGCTGATTATCAATAAAATAGAGAAACGCCGCAATTTTCTGCAAATGAAAGTGCCGAGATGACGAGAAATTCTCTAGAGAATTTCTCGTCAAAGTGCCTTTCTGATGCTATCAAACTACCTTTCTGATGCTGTCAAAACGCCTTTCTGACACCATCAAACTACCGAGATGACAGCATCAACTCGCCTTTTTTACTCCTTCCTTCTCCAAAACGCTTTCAATCATCAGCCAAAAGTCAGTTTTTCATCCCTCCGCGTTCTCTAGAATGATCGACGTCGGTGACAAGGCTTTGTCAATGGTTTTGACTATAAAACTTTTTCTTTGCAAACTACCCCTAAGCGCATTCTACCCTTCTTTCGGCAGGCTTCTGAGAATGAAATAGTACTCAGCGGGTGTCACACCCGGCGGACAAGCTGCCTTGCGCTCTTCCGCCGTGGCGTTCTCGGGCAACTGCTCGATGGCATGGCGGATGGCCTTCACCTTCTCACCGTCGATGATCTTGTCGGCGCTGATCTGACCTGAACTCACATAAGGAGCCAGATGACTGAGGATGGTGCTGAGGGTCAGGTGACGCTCATCGGCAATCTGCTGCGGTGTCTTGCCTTGGCGGAAGAGTGTATAGGTCTGTACATAGGTAGACACACGGGGCGCCTTGGCGGACTTGGGGGCGGCGCTCTCCGCTGAAGAAGTCGGAACGGGCGAGGCTATGCTACTCTTTCTCTTCCGTGGCCTGCTGCCCGGCATCACCACATCCATGGCGTCGAGCATAGCCTCCTGCTTGGCTTGCATATAGGCCGAGACCGTGAAGGGAGTCTCTTCCATGGCCCGCAGCAACCGGTCTTTGGACAGATAAGCCAACCAAAGATCTTTATAGCGCTCATCGAAGAGCTGCATGCCCCGCTTGTTGTTGGTGCTGGCCATCTTGGTCTTCTCGATGGCGTCGGGCAGCATTTCCTCCAATCCTGTGACGAAGTAAGCCGCACTGCGCTTCACCCTTTCGAGGAAAGCAGGAGCGTGCAAGCCCTCGGCAGATGTCTGCTGGATGACCGTGCGCCAGCGCAGAGCCACGTCGATGACCTTCTGCTTCAACTGGTCGATGACCGTACCATGATAGTTGGTGAGCTTGGGGAACTGCCGGAAATACTCCAGCAAAAGGCGGTGGAGCTGCTGCTCTGCGGCAAAGAGCGTCATGAAGTTAAAGAGATCGTAGAGTTGTGTGCGATAGTATTCCTCCTTGAGGGCGGGCAGCGCTTCAATGCTCTTCTCGGCCTCACTCTGCTGCCGGGCGATATAGTCGTTGACACGTGCGTCGCCGATGATGTTGCGGGGCTTTATCTGCGAGGCAAGCACGAGCCCCTCCAGACTCTTGCAGCGGCTCAGTGCCACATAGACTTGACCTGAGGCGAAGGAAGCACTCGCGTCGATGATGGCGTGCTCAAAGGTCAGGCCCTGACTCTTGTGGATGGTGATGGCCCGGGCCAGACGCAAAGGATATTGCCGGAAGACACCGAGCACCTGCGATTCGATGACCTTTGTCTCCTCATTGATGGCGTAGCGTGTGTTCTCCCATTCGGCAGGCTCCACGCTGATGGTGTAGTCGTCGCCGGGGCACTTCACCACGACCTTTCCATCCTCGAAACCAACGACATGACCGATACGTCCATTATAATATAGGTGTGAGGGAGAAGGATCATTCTTGATGAACATCACCTGGGCGCCCTGCTTCAGTTCAAGGTTGACGTCGGCAGGATAGCTGCTCTCGGGAAACTCTTTCTCTATCTCTGCCTTAAAGACATAGCGTTTGCCGGACAGTTTATGCAACTCATTGTCATTGTAGCTGTCGGCCATGCGGTTGTGAGTGGTCAGTCTTATATATCCTTCCTCAGCCTTCGGTATGAACATCGGCTTGCAGCGGGCGTTGAGACGGGCGAGGTCTTCAGCCGTCGGCACGCCGTCACGCACATGGTTGAGGATGTCGATAAACGCCTGGTCCTGCTGACGGTAGACATGGGTGAGCTGTATGGTGACGTAGCTTGTCTGCTGAAGCGCATGACTGCCAAAGAAATAAGGCGTGTCGTAGTAAGGGCGCAACAGTTCCCCGTCGCGTGGCGTAACCACCGGCGTGAGCTGGTGCAGATCACCGATCATCAGCAGCTGTACACCGCCGAAGGGCAGTGTCGGATCGCGGTAGCGCCGCAGCACATTGTCGATGGCGTCGAGCAAGTCGCTGCGCACCATGGAGATCTCATCAATGACGAGCATGTCGAGCGTACGGATAATGCGCCGCTTCTCCTTGCCGAAGTCGTAGCGGTCCTTAAACGTAGTGCCCGGGACATAGGGTGAGAGCGGCAATTGGAAAAAGCTGTGGATGGTCACGCCGCCTGCATTGATGGCCGCCACGCCGGTAGGTGCCACGACGATGATGCGCTTGGAGGAATGCTCCTTGAGCGCCTTAAGGAAGGTCGTCTTACCCGTTCCGGCCTTTCCTGTGAGAAAGATGCTGATGCCGGCGTGCTCGGCGAATTCCCATGCGTTGCGCAACTCTTTGTTTTCCATAATGTCTGCTGTAATCGGTTTGTTCTTACAAATTTAATGTAAATCAGCGAAACAGCCAAAGGATGTGCCGTTTTCTTTGCTTTTAATACTTGCAAATATGGAAAGAAAGACGTATATTTACAGAAAAGATTCATAGCAGTCAACGATGAGCAACGATTTCAAGCGCATTCCCTACGGCATCTCCGACTTTAAGCAGGTGCGGAAGGAAAAATAAAAAAGTAAAAAGAGTAAGCAACCCTTTCTATCAGTTCCTGCCGATAATACCTGTTTGCGTGTCCTTATTGTTGAGTTTGCGCTGCGCTTCTTTGTAATTCCTGCCACGTCCGAGCTTCCACGTGAAGTTGAGGGTAATCAGGTTGCCGAGGGTCTTGCTGCGGAGCTCATAGTCCTTGTGCATATAGCGGTTGAGCAGATGGGAGGACATCGCCTTGGGATTGGCCATGAAGCAATGGTCCCACGTCACGGATAAGGAGCAGGGACCCGCCTGATAGCTGCATTGCAATTCCGGCATGCCATAGTTCCATCCGAGGTTCTCGCCTTCGAGAAAGCGGAAGCCATTGTCGGCCTGCACCGTGAGTGTCCAGTGCCCCAGATAAGCTTGCAGACTGCCGCCTACCATCCAGAAGTTATGAAGATGGGTGTAGTCGTCGCCGAAGTTGAAGTAACGGAAGAAGCCACCATTAGCATTGGCCACAAGACGGTCAGGGATGATGGTGTAGGAGAGGTTGTCGGTGAAATAGATCATCTTGATGCCCCGTTGATTGCGCTGGGTGTAGACAAACCGGTTGTCATCAGTACGGAAATACGCAGCCATGTTGCAATGGGAATGGTCGCGGTAGTCAGCCATCAGCGTGTTGTTCCATCGTGACGGGGAATAGTTGAAACGCAGCGTATGCTCGTCACAGCGGTTGGGCTTCAGGTTGGGAGCGCCCATCGTCCACTCGCGTCCGTTGGTGCGGATGGTGGCGTCGCCAATCATTGCTATACGACTGAAAAATCCATACTGCTCAAAGACATAGCTCAGACTCAGTCCATGACCGAAGTCATAGACTAACGTGGCTTTGGGACGGAAGAGATTGAAATTGTAGTGTGCCTCACCCTGACTGTAGCGTTGGCTGCTCATGCCGAGGCCTGCAACATAGGTAAGTGACCCGAGGCGGCCCTTGAGTTGGGCGAAGCCATAGACATACTGATTGTGAAGACGGTTGACGACATCGACGTCACCGGTGTAGCTATTGCGCGTGTATTTGAGTTGGTAGTTGGCACCCAAGGAAAGCGTGAAGGGCTTGAGCTGGTTCTCATATATGGCTTCCCCGATGAGTGACGACGTGTTGCCCTTGACATGGTAAGCGTAAGGCCCGTCCTCATCCATATAGTTATAGGAACGTGTATGGATGTGCGTGCCCACTACATTGGCCGTGATGCACTGGCTTCGGCCCAGCTTCCTGACAAGATAGAGGTCGAGGACAGGAGAGAAAGAACGGTCGCGTGAGAAGTTCTTCACATCCGTGCCATTGACGTCGGTGCGCACATCGTCGCCCGGGCAATGGTTGAAGTCGACAGTTAACTTGGCCTGCAAGACATTGCCGAGCGTGTCAGCCCGATTATATTTCAGTGCTACTGTGTGGCCAACCGCTCTACTCCTGTGCTGCTTATCCACACGCGAGACAATGTCGTGCGTGCCGTCGGTGAGCAGGTAATCGGTAAGAGTGCGTGCTTTCTTGTTGCGGTTGTCCTTATAGAAGAAGTTGTAAGTCAGCACCCACTCCGACTTTCCCCGGTTGACCTTGGCATAGACCATGTCGTCGCTATAGCGGGCCAGTGCCTGCGTGAGGTCGGTGCCAAGCTCATATCCTGCGTCACTGCGCCGTGTGTGGATGTCAATGACGAAGGCTATGCCCTGACCATAGCGCACGCCGGGATTGTCGATATAGTCAATGGAGGTAACGCGCTTGGGATCGAGTGCCATCAGGTCGGACTTCGACGCAATGGCACCGTTGATGCGCAGTTGCACCTCACCACGGTTGAGACGGTCGGCAATGGTATGGTGCACGACATCCACCTGAAGTTGAGGGAGACTGAGAAGACGGAGAAGAGCATAGCCATTGGAGGCTCTCTCACGCTGAGCCACCGACAGGATAATATGGCGTCCGTCGGGACGGAAGGTCACACGTGCCGCCTCCACGGTAACGCCCTTGAGCACTACCGCCGTGTCTGCCGGAGAGGATGAGGAAGGCTTGGCGCTGCCGTGGTCCTGTGCATAGACCACTGTCACCGCGCCAAACATAAGCATAAGAAGAAAGAAAATCTGCTTCATATCTTTGCTGTTTGTTTTTGTTGCAAAGATAGGAAGCTAATGGCTAAGCGCCTAAGAATGAGACTGACATCTGTCTGACAATTGATATTTACCGCCTCTTTCCGTCGTAATGGTGAGGTTACTGCTCTTGTCGAGTACAGGCTTCAACCGTCGGATGAGCGTGTAGAGCGTGTCGCTGGCATCGGGCTTCTTCGGCCAAAGCGCCTCGCAGATGTCCTCCTTGCACAAGCTGTGCCGCTCATCGGCAAAGAACATCAGCATCAGTTGGCGCTGCATGGCGGTGAAGTGGACGGGTTCCTGACGCTCATCGTAGAATGTCTGTGTGGCTTCATCAAGACGCAGACCGCCAAAGCCTCCGGCAATCGCCACGACCCGACGGCGCATCCACATCAGTGAGCCTGCCAGCCAAAGTAGCGACAAGGCGAACAGCGACAGCGGCATACGCTGGTCAGAGAGGGCCAGCACTGAAGCCACGGAACAGTTGGCATAGCCCCGGAAGGCTATGCGGCGCTCTCCCCTGCCCCATGTCATCTCACTGCTGGCAACCGTCTTCGGGTCCGCGTCCTCGGCATAGCACACCAAGGAATGACGACGGAGCACCGCCAGCCGCAGATTGCTGCGATAGTCGCGGATGGTGTCGGGGGTGATCCACGCCTCCTGCTTATGGCGCAATGTCTGAGCCAAAGCTTGATTCATGTCGGCCACCATCTCTTCTTCGGCACAACGATAGCTGTGCATGCCTGCCCACACGGAGCAACACAGCAGGGTCACAAAGACCACAATGGTATAGAACGGTTTCATCGCAGAAATATCAAATTAGTGTTTCAATGATACAAAAGTAAAGAAAAAAAAGCAAAAACACAAGAAGATAGCTATATTATAATGAGAAAAACGTATCTTTGCAACAACAACACGATCAATCCAACAAACATGAAAAAGATATTATTCGTCATTGGCTCACTGCGCAAGCAAAGCTTCAACAGAGAACTGAGTGAGATGGTCAAGGGCATGCTCCAAAGCAAAGCCGAAGTAACAGAACTGGACTATTTCCAAGTACCATTTATCAACCAAGACGATGAATATCCGGCTCCGCAGGCCGTCACCGACGCACGCAAGGCTGTAGCAGAGGCTGACGGCGTCTGGATCTTCTCGCCGGAGTATAACTATTCCTATCCCGGCCACGTGAAGAACCTCATCGACTGGCTCTCGCGCCCCGTTGATCCTGCTGACCGCAACGCGCCGACAGTGCTCGCCGGAAAGAAGTTCACGCTCACAGGAGCTGGCGGTAAAGCTGCCACAGCCGGATGCCGTAAGCTACTCACTACGCTGCTCACCGTGCTGAAAGCCGACGTGATGACAGAGGAACAGACGGGCATCGCACTCAACACAGAGGCTTGGACCGAAGGCCGCATGATCCTCACTGAAGAACAGAAAACACAGCTCGCCAAGCAAGCAGAGCTGTTACTGGAGTTCATAGAAAAATAAAGGACCCCAATAAAGGCAATGGCAACAAAACCATCAGAACAACAGTTTGCCAAACTCGTCAAGGAGCAGAAGAGCACCATCTACACGGTTTGCTATATATTCTCCAAGGACGAGGCTTTCATGGGCGACCATCTCATCCCCACAGCTCTAAGGCTACAGCGGGCCAAGCGACTGAGCACCCTACAGATGATGGTCAGCATACCTTTTAGCATTCTCTTGCCTGGCTGGTTCCTCTTCGATTTCTTCCAGAGTATTAATTATGAAAATGAGCTGCTCACCTCCGCGGCATGGGGAGGTATCGTAGGCGGATGCATAGGACTGGTATGCGGTCTTATCTTTTCCTTCCTACTCTACCACAAGCAGCAAAAGACACGTCAGCAGGTCATTGACCAAATCAATGACCTGACGGCGGGAAACACTCCGGAGAGTTAGTATTTGCTTCTGCAATTGTAGCGCATATAGAAGTTCATGTCGGCAAGGCGCTGCCCATGCGTGCTGTGCTGACTGAACGCATAATGTTGCTCGGCATCGGGAAGCAGCTCATGGTCGATGAGATAGTTGACCATGTTGGACGTAGCGCCGTCGGCATTCCACAAGATGTTGACGGCGTCTTCTTTTGCCTTCTCCGCATCGTAGTAGGGATTGTCGGGGTCCTTGATACACTGCTCCAAGTTCTGTGCAAAGAACTGCGGGTCGACTTTGTCGACGGTATCGATGAACATGCAGGGACTCTCCATTGTGGTCAGCGGGCTGTCTTTGAAAAGGCTATCGGGATATTTTAACTTCTCCTGAAGATACTGCTGCATCTCTGCTGCATCCTTGAAGTAAACGAGCTGACGGCCATCTGTATCTTTCAGCAACATCTCAGCCGTCATCAGTTTCATACCGGGAAGGAGAATATCACGTTGTCTTGCCTTAGCCTTCTCGAAATCGTCATCGGTAAGCTGCACGGGCACCAGCACGCCGTTGAGCCGCCACGCTCCTTTATAGAAGATAAATCCAGCCACGCAGCCATTATGCTGCTTGAGCACCTCCGGCTTGAGATTGAGTTCTTCAAGTGAAACCTTGATGACTTTGCCATGGGTGTTTTCCATCGTCAACGGGTCGGCGTCGCTCGGTATATATTTATAGGTGTCCATTGGGAGCACCTCGATTTCCTTCAACACTGAAGCGACGTCGTCGTGTCCTGTCGTCACTGCCAACTGCTGCAGCCACTCACAGGGCTTCAGCGCCAATGGGCCTATGCGATCCTCAAACTTAATGCCGGTGATAATGAAATACTGCTTCATAGAGGGCGTCATGCTTTCGAAGAGCTTCACACGCTTCATCTCCTTGGCCTTCTCCCCCATCAGCTTGTTGATCCAACTGCCCGAGGTGATATAGCATCCGCCAAGTACCCAGTCGAGCACATTGCGCAGTTCGTTGAAACCCTCGGTGGCATAGTGGAGCATATCCTCCATCATCTTCTTAGCATCCACGTTGATCGGTGCCTGCTCAAAGGCATCACTGAGCAAGCGATAAGCCTCCGACCCCATCTCCTGCAACAGGCGGTCGGTTTCAAAGATACGGTCGGGGAACATCTCGTTGGCCACGTCCCACACAAGGTAGCGCACGGCATCGAGACTGGGCTCGTCGGGATAATATTCCTCATCAGCGTGGTACATGGGCACGGGATAGCCGTAGAGCTTCATGCACAGATCAGAGAACGAGTGCCACACGCCCATGTCGGCGACGATGTCCTCGAAATAATTGGTCAACTTGCGGGCCAACACTCTTGTGAAGTTCTTGTCGGGCAGATCCTTGCCGACAAAGCTCCGCAGACTGTCGAAGAGGCGGTTGGCAAAACGAGTATAATAGGTATCAGTGGCACAGTCACACATACCGGGATGTGCCAAACGGATCTCTTGGGTAGTAATGATTCCTTTCATGGTTTTGGATTGATTTCTGTTTGCTGCACAAAGATAATACAAAAACATGAGAAGGGAACCAAAATACTCCAAAAAGGTAAGCAAATATTTACGTAACAGGAACTTTTATTTTATTTTTGCATTGCATTAAAAGAAAGGAAACATATATGACCACATCTCAAATCAGCGCAGGGATATACCGTAATCTGAGGTATCTTCCCGACAGCGAGAACTATATGAGCAAAGTACTCAGCCTACTTGAAAGTCGTGAGTATTAACAAGGATGATTGATTGGTGCCTTGAACGCCAGTAATTTCAAGGATCTTGAAGACAGCAATTAATATCATTCGAAGAAAAGGATAAATCTATCCATTTCTGTACTCTTGCGGTGTGCAGCCAGTGCGCTCACGGAAGTAGCGACAGAAGAAGCTGCTGGTAGGAAAGCCAAGCGCATCAGCCACCTCTGCCACTTGGCGGTCGGTGTGCCGCAACATCACCTTGGCCTTGCTCACCAGTGCACGGTCTATCCATGCTTTGGCCGTCTCACCACTGATACTCTTGACAATAGCGCCAAGATAGCGTGCGGTGAGACAGAGTTGGTCGGCATAGTAGTCGAGGGTGTGCGCCTCCTGGACATGCTCATTGACCAATCTGACAAAACGATTGAACACCTCACGACGATGTGACACTTGTTCGGGCTTACGCTCTTCCTGGTGCTCCAGGCACAGCTCGAAGAGCGAGAGCAGCGGTCCTACACTCTGCCCTGCCAGACGGCGCGTGTCGTAAGGAAGCTGGGTGATGGCCCACAGCGCATCCATGTAGCGGCTGAAGATGTCATGCTCTTCTTTCGAGGCGTGGAGGACGCGGTGGCAGGCATACTGCTGGAAGAGCGAAGGTGGCCGACCGTTGAAAGCAACGTTGAGCTGATCATCGTCAAAGGCAACGCCTGTGACATCGAAGTCTTCAGTCATGCTGCCTATCTGAAGGATGCTGCCCCGTCCGATATACACCACATCACCTTCGTTGAGATCCGTTTCCATAAGATTGAGTAAGTGGCGGCACCCTCCTTTACGCACAATGCCCAAGCGTGCATCGTCTAAATAAAACGGTTCCTCGCTGCCAAAGGTCTTGATAAGAGATTTGACACTGCGTACCATGGCAATGTCGTTTTTCAAGAAGACGCCATCAAGGGTTTCCTGTCCGTGCTCATCCATTAGCGTACGCATCGTCTCGAAACTGAGACGGCGCATGGGCTTTGTGTCTGTTTTTCCTTTCATGCTCATCAATGTCGTTACATTCTGATTGGGTCTCACAGCCATCATTCTCCTTTTATGTACGCAAAGATAACCATTTCCCGTTATAAATGATTCATTTTTCTTCATAATTGTACAAACAGAACATTTGTTATTGATAATCGGTAACGGACAAAGGAAAGAAACGCCGTAACTTTGCAGCCGTAAACAAAACCTGAGAAAAGATGAAGATACGACAACTCTTAGCCATGGCCATGCTAATGAGCCCCCTCGCCCTGCGAGCCCAGCTCACATTGGACAGCTGCAGACAGAAGGCACACGACAACTATCCGATGATCAAGCAGTATGCCCTGCTCAACCGCAGCCGTGACTACACCATCGGCAACATCTGCAAGGCATGGCTGCCACAGGTAAACGCCATGGGTGGTGCTGCCGCCTATACCGATATGCTGGACATCCCTGCACAAGCAAGGATGCTTACGGGGGAAACAAAGAACTGGACTGCCGGCGCCATGATCAGCCTGCAGCAGCAAATCTATGATGGAGGACAGACAGCAGCCCAAAAGAACACCGCACGGGCCGAGACAGAGGTGAGCCGCCGCAACGTCGACGTATCGATGTATGCCGTCAATGACCGCATAGAGCAACTTTTCTTCGGCATTCTGCTTATCGACGAACAGCTGAAACAAAACCGATTGTTGCAAAACGACCTCGGCATCAATGAGCGGCAAGTGGCCGACATGATGAAAGGAGGGCTCGCCAACGCCACCGACATCGATGCTGTCAAGGTAGAAGAGGTGAAGTGCCGACAGAGCGAAGCCTCACTCACAGCCATGCGTCAGGCCTACCTGCGTATGCTTGGCTACTTCATTGGTGAACAACTCAACGAAACGACGACGCTTGTGGCTCCTAACGAAACGGCAACGACAAAGATTGATGCTATCACCCGTCCCGAATTGCAATGGTATGCTGCCCGGCAGTCGCTGCTCGGTGAGCAGCGCAAGCAACTTGACACACGGCTGATGCCCACTGTCAAAGCCTTCGGCGCAGCGATAGCCCACACCTCTCTCGCCGACATGATGCACAACACGTTTGCCGCAGCCGGCGTGACGGTCAGTTGGAACATCGGAGCACTTTACACCCGCAAGAACGACCTGTACAAGTTGCAAGTGGAGGAAGACCGCATCGATGCTGAGCAACAGACCTTTCTCTTCAACAACCACCTGCAAACCGAGGAGACACAGGGACAGATAACCGCATTGAAGAAACAGCTCGACCTCGACCGTGAAACGGTGAGACTGCGTGAGGACATCTACAGCAAGAGCATGAAGAAAGTGAAGTTAGGCACCGAGACGGTCAATGAGATGCTCCGTGATGCCATCGCCGTAAGTCAGACCCGTCAGCAGCAAAGCCTGCACAATATACAACTGCAACAGGCCATTAACCACCAAAACACACTGCAAGGTCGCTGATACATTGCCATCGGCCTACACATTATTAATATAGCAACACAACAACACCTTTTATATATATAACAACAATATCACACAAGACTATGAACAGACATCATACAAAGAAATATCTCTTGTTCTTCCTCGCCGCTCCGCTCCTTGCTGCCTGTGACGAAGGCGACAAAGAGTATGACGCCACCGGTAACTTTGAAGCTACCGAAGTGACGGTGTCAGCCCAGCAAAACGGCCAACTGCTCTACCTCAATGCAGAGGAAGGCAGCCTGCTCGATGCAGGTGAAGAAGTGGGGCTTGTCGATACCACACAGCTCTGGCTCAAAGCCCGGCAACTCGGGGCCACACGAAACATCTACGCCACACAGCGACCCGACATCGAGAAGCAGGTCGCCTCGCTGCGTCAGCAACTTGACAAAGCCGAACAAGAGCAACGCCGCTATGCAGGGCTCACTGCCGATGGAGCTGCCAACCGCAAGCTTCTCGATGACGCCACTGCACAGGTGAAAGTGCTGCGCCGGGAGATTGCCGCCACACTCTCATCACTCAACAGCAGCACGCAGAGCCTCAACGCACAGATGAGCCAGACAGACATACAACGCTACGAGGTGCTTGACAACCTCAGCAAATGCCATGTCAAGGCACCTCTCAGCGGCATCGTGCTGGAGAAGTATGCCGAGAGTGGCGAATACGCTACTGTTGCCAAACCGTTGTTCAAGATGGCTGATATGAAGCACATCTTCCTGCGCGCCTATCTCACATCGGCACAGCTCTGCAAGGTACGAGTGGGACAGACCGTCAAGGTTTTCGCCGACTATGGCAATGGGAAACGCAAGGAATACAAGGGCCGGGTGACATGGATCAGTGACCAGAGCGAGTTCACGCCAAAGACCATCCTCACCGATGACGAGCGGGCCGACCTGGTCTATGCCGTGAAGATTGCTATCAACAACGACGGCGGCATCAAGACCGGCATGTATGGAGAGGTGAAGTTATGAACGGAAGGATGAACCTTGGAACGACCGTCCCATCAGTGGGGAAGCTCCCGCAGGATGAGAACACAGCAGAGAGCATCGTGGTCGCGGATGTCAGCAAGCACTATGGCCGGATGAAGGCCTTAGACCACGTATCGCTTTCGGTGCGTCGCGGCGAGCGTTTCGGTCTCATCGGCCCCGACGGATCAGGCAAGACATCACTTTTCCGCATCATGGCCACCCTGTTGTTGCCCGACACGGGCCACGTGACGGTGGAAGGCTATGACACGGTAAAGGACATGCATGTCATCCGCAACATCGTGGGTTACATGCCCGGCAAGTTCTCGCTCTACGAGGATCTTACCGTGGAAGAGAACCTGAAGTTCTTCGCCACGCTCTTCGGCACGACCATCGAGGAGGGCTATGACACCATCAAGGACATCTACGGACTGATAGAGCGGTTTCGCCACCGCCGTGCCGGTGCACTCTCCGGGGGCATGAAACAAAAGCTTGCGCTCTCGTGTGCCCTCGTCCACCAGCCTAAGGTGTTGCTCCTCGATGAGCCGACGACAGGTGTGGACCCTGTCAGTCGCAAAGACTTGTGGGACATGCTCGGGCAATTGGAGGAGCAGGGCATCACCATCGTGGCCGCCACACCTTACCTCGACGAGATACGGCGGTGCCAACGTGTGGCCTATCTCAGCGAGGGACAGCTGCGAGACGTAGGCACTCCCGACGACATCCTCCGTGAGTTCAGTGATGTCTTCACGCCCACAGCACTGTCCGAAGCTGACAAGCCTGTCATCGGAGCAGAGCGTGAGAAGGTCATCACGGTACAGCATCTCGTCAAGGCCTTTGGTTCTTTTCGTGCCGTCGACGACATCTCATTTGATGTCTACCGTGGCGAGATATTTGGATTTCTCGGAGCCAATGGTGCTGGAAAGAGCACAGCCATGCACATCCTCACAGGACTCAACAAACCGACAAGTGGCGAGGGGCAGGTGGCAGGCTATGACATCAACACCGAGAGCGAGCTCATCAAGCGCCACATCGGATACATGAGCCAACGCTTCTCGCTTTACAATGACCTCACTGTCAAGGAGAACATACGACTCTTCGGCGGCATCTACGGCATGAGCGATCGCTCTATCAAAACGGAGACAGAGCGCCTGCTCGACAGCCTGCACTTTGCCGACCATGCCGACGACATCGTGGGCAGCCTGCCTCTGGGCTGGAAGCAAAAGCTGGCATTCTCGGTGAGCATCTTTCATCATCCCGAAGTGGTCTTTCTTGATGAGCCTACAGGTGGTGTGGACCCGTCCACACGCCAAGAGTTCTGGAATCTCATCTACAAGGCGGCACACCGTGGCATCACGGTCTTCGTCACCACGCACTACATGGAGGAGGCGGAATACTGCAACCGCATCTCCATCATGGTCGACGGGAAGATACGCACCATGGGCTCGCCCGCAGAACTGAAAGCGAAATACCATGAGCCAGACATGGACAGTGTGTTCACCTTGTTGGCCAGAAAAGGAAAGAGAACATGATACGAATGATAAATGATGAATGATAGAAAGATGAAATCTCCATTCTTATCTTTTATAGCCAAGGAGACCAAGCACATTGTCCGCGACAAGCGCACGCTGCTCATCCTGCTTGGCATGCCGATGGTGATGATGCTGCTCTTCGGCTTTGCCATCCGCACCGACGTGAAGAACGTGAGGACAGTGCTGGTGACGGCCTCGCATGACGCGGCCACACAGCGTGTCGCCCATGAGGTGGATGCCTCTCCTTATTTCTCCGTAGTGCAGACGGTGCCTACCGCTGAGGCTGCCGAGCATCTCATGCGACAGCAGAAAGCCGACATTGCCTTGGTATTCTCGTCCAACTATGGACGCCACCTCACCGACGGCACAGCACGCATACAGCTCATCGCCGATGCCACCGACCCGAACATGGCGCAACAGTATGTGGCCTATGCCCAGCAGGTCATCGCCCATACGGCAACCACACCTGTCAACATCAAGTATCTCTACAATCCAGAGATGGAGAGCTCCTACAACTTTGTACCGGGTATCATGGGCATGCTTCTGCTACTCATCTGTGCACTGATGACTTCCATCAGTATCGTCAGGGAGAAGGAGCGTGGCAGCATGGAGGTGCTCCTCGTCAGTCCCGTGCGACCCTTATTGGTCATCATAGCCAAGATGGTGCCTTATATGGTCATGGGCTTTGTCATCCTCACTGCCATCCTACTCATGGCTTATTATCTGCTGCAAGTACCGCTCTCGGGCAGCATCGCACTCATCTATCTGCTCTCCATGCTATACATCCTATTAGCCCTATCGCTGGGCATGCTCATCTCCACGGTATCCAATACGCAGATGACAGCCCTGCTCTTTTCGGCCATGGTACTGCTCATGCCCTGCCTGTTGTTCTCGGGCATGATATTCCCCATCGAGAGCATGCCGCGCGTGCTGCAATGGATTACCTATATCGTCCCGCCCCGTTATTATGTCGAGGCGATGCGCAAACTGATGATTATGGGCACGGGATTCAGCAGCATCCACACCGACTTCTTCGTCCTACTTGCCATGACCGTTACTTTCATGGCACTGGCACTAAAGAACTATAAGCAGAGATTAGAATGAATATTGAATGATAGATGATGAATGTTAAGTGATAAATGTTGAGTGATTATATGATAAATATAAGATTATTAAGGCATTTGCTCCACAAGGAGTTCTTGCAGATATGGCGTAACCCCTTTCTGCCCCGTCTCATTGTGGTATTCCCCATCATCATGATGTGCGTCATGCCGTGGGTGATGAACATGGAAGTGAAGGATGTACATGTCGACGTGGTGGACAATGACCGGTCACCGTCATCCCAACGACTGGTACACCGCATCGAGCAGTCGCCCTACTTCCACTTCAACGGACAGCCGGGCACCTACACCGAGGCCATGAGCGACATCACCGGTTCGAAAGCCGACCTCATACTCATCATTCCGCATCATGCCGAGCGGGATGCCGTACGAGGCCAACAGCCTCAGCTGCTCATCGCTGCCAATGCCGTGAATGGCACGAAAGGCTCGCTCGGCGCGTCCTATCTCTCACAGACAGCGACATTAGAGGTGACACAGATGGCACGGACAGGAGGCGGGAGTCACGCAGGAGTCTTCGCCCCACTCTACTCATATAATAAGAATCTCAACTACAAAGTCTATATGATACCGGCACTGATGACCATCCTCGTCATTCTCTTCTGCGGTTTCCTGCCGGCCCTGAACATCGTCAGTGGGAAGGAGACGGGTACCATCGACCAAATCAACGTCACGCCGGTGGGTAAGGGTGTATTCATTCTCTCCAAACTCATCCCCTACTGGATTATCGGCTTGGGCGTGATGACAGTGTGTTTCCTGCTCTCATGGATCGTCTACGGCATCACCTGTCAGGGTAACATCACATGGATGTATGTGCTCGCCCTCTTGCTCATCTTCACCATCAGCGGGCTGGGGCTCATCGTGTCCAACTACAGCGACACCCTGCAACAGTCCATGTTCGTGATATGGTTCATCATCGTCTGTCTCATCCTGCTCTCAGGACTCATCACCCCCGTTGCCTCCATGCCCCGTTGGGCACAGCAACTGACCATCATCAATCCCTGCCGGTGGTTCATCGACGGGGTGCGCACAGTGTTTGTCCGTGGAGGTGGCTTCATGGACTTCACGTCACAGACTTGCGCCCTTAGCATTTTTGCCGTCGTCATGGACTGCTGGGCAGCATGGAGCTATAAGAAGCGGGGATGATCTTATAACAACTAAGATGATAGAGAATGCCTTCACTCATGACAAAGAAAAAATGTAAAGCTACCTTCCCCTGTAAGACACAAGTTAACTACCCACACCGAGGTCATCTTATATTACATACCAGCCTTCCCAAAGGCATCATGGCATTGATAAGGCTCACCTGCCGAAAGTGATCCCAGTCCTCGGCCTTGATGTCTTGTTCCGTCAACTCACCGGCATCGAGCAATGACTGAAGCATAGTGCCACGGAGCAAAGGCAGACGTGGCGTCACCCAATGATATCCGTCGAAAAGGGCTATATTGGAATAGGTGGTGTCGGTGAGCAGTCCGTTCTTAACGATAATCACCTCATCGCCCGTTCCCCGTTGGGCCGCCAAAGCCTTCAGGTGGCGACGGTCTGTACTCTTATAAGCATAGTCGATGTCATCGCAGACGACAAGATGCAGACGCGTGATGTGGCGGATATGATACTCGTCAGCCTTGACAAGAGTAATGCCGCTTGCGTCGTATTCCACATGCACTTTCCACGTAATGTCGGCAGGCCACTTGCGAGCAGCCAACACCGTGGCAAGCGAGGGAACGGGGGCGTCGGGAAAGAAACGCCTCATGGTTCTGGCCATACGCTGCTGATGATAACCAATATTGTGGGGCACGCCCTCCTCTACTCTGATGGTTTCAACAAATGGGTACATAGGTCTTCTCTTTGATTTCCTGATATTCTTTTTGCCAGTCACTCTTGGCCGTAATTCCTCCTCCTGCCTTGAAAAACAGTCGACCATCTTCCTTGTCGATGAACCGGATGAGCACGCAGCTGTCCATCTGTCCACGGTCGCAGATGCCGGCCACTCCCGTGTAGAAGCCACGGTCGTAGCCTTCTGCCTCGCTGATGATGGCCATGGTCTTGGGCTTAGGCGCTCCCGTGATCGACCCGGCGGGCAACTGAGCCATGAGGATGTCGCCAAGATGACGGCGATAGTCACCGGGTAGCTGCCCGACAATCTCTGAACTCGTCTGCAAGATGGGACCATTGCAAGTCTCTAAACGCTCTACGTAGCGATAGCGACGCACGCTCACATGGTCGGCTATGCGACTGAGGTCATTGCGAATCAAATCCACGATCGTCGCGTGCTCGGCCGCCTCCTTGACATTGTTGAGAAGCGTCTGCTCGGCATTGGGCACGTTGCAGCTGATAGTACCTTTCATGGGATAACTGCTGATGATACCATCTTGGATACGCACAAACGTCTCGGGAGAGAAACATACGAAAGTGTCCTTGACCCACAACCGGTATCGTGCTTGGGAAAGCAGGAAGATGTCGTGTAGCGAGAGATTGGTGTCCAAAGGAATGCGGCACGTCAAATTAGCCAGATAACTATTGCCTGCCAGCATATTGCGATGGACAATCTCGAACTTCTCTCGATAGGCTTCGGGAGTGAGCGGATGGGATTGCCAAACAAGTGACACGGCCTTCGCCTTTTCATCGGACGCATTGCTGTGTCCGGGAAAAGCATAGAGCAGCTCGTCAGCAGACAGTTCATCAACAGGCTCCACCAGCCATCGCCGATGGAGATAGTCGGTCAGAAAGAAGAACGAGCAGTCGTCTGCCCCCCACGCGTTGAGCCTCGCAACCGCCGTGTCCATATCAATCCAGCAAAAGTTCATCCTTCTTATTTATAATAGCAGCCAGCAGATGTCGGCAGACATCCTCTATCAAGTCCAGCGCCAACTCAAAGTCAGAACCATCGCCATAGTATGGATCAGGAACAGAATGCGCGGTGGGATGGTCGATGAGATAGTCCGACATCCTAATGATTTTCCCACGATCAGCTTCAGACGTAGCCTTGGATGCGATGGCGCGATAGTTGTCCTCGTCCATGACCACAATACGGTCGAAAGTCTGGAAATCGGTCTTGGCATTGAACTGCCGTGCAATATGACAGATGTCCAACCCTCGCCGAGCACCATGCTGCCGCATACGACGGTCGGGCAGATCGCCCACATGCCAAGGGCCTATGCCGGCCGAATCAATGAAAAAACGGTCTGACAACCCTGCCTCGTCGACATCGCGCTGCATAATGGCATGGGCAGCCGGAGAACGGCATATATTACCCAAACAGATAAACAGCAATGCTATTTTCCTCTTTTCGTGATTCTCTTTTGCCATGATTCTTATTGCGATTCTCTATTCTGATGGTTTTACGGCTGCAAATTTAGATAAAATCCCGAATTATAAGCCAGTTGAGATAAAAAACTGAATA
>ERZ791917.47-NODE-47-length-176250-cov-31.290916_pt1 | contig 176250 bp, 166 predicted proteins | sample MGYA00510138_ERZ791917 | MGnify/ENA primary metagenome ERZ791917 (study PRJEB30046, sample SAMN00792102) | human gut metagenome | study: EMG produced TPA metagenomics assembly of the A metagenome-wide association study of gut microbiota in type 2...
CCCAGAGGGAAAAAGTCCTCCTATACCCGTACTGACCTGCACCTCACCCTTCCGCCGGGAGGGCAGACCCGTTCGTCCCTGGCGGGAGGCTCACAGCCTATCGCCTTGCCCTGTCGGTCAAAGGCAGCGGCTACGGACCAGGAAGCCGGACACTATCGCCCGCGTGCTCCACCCGTTAAGCGACCACTGTCGATGTTATCCCGCCGACTCCTCCTGGGCCTGCCCTCCCGGCTCCCGGAGAATCGATGTATACTCGTACAAAGTACCAGCAAGGCCGGAGGCCAAGTCCGCCCTGCAGGGGCGGGGGACCGTCCTTATCACCAGTTCAGTGCTGCGGCCAGCAGTCCCAGATCACCTTGACCATTGCCAGGCCGCCTCTATAGCTCCAGCGCCGTCCCTGTTTCTTCATCCGATAGGTATACGTCCGATGGTTGCTTTCACAAGTCCCCAGCCCTTTCCGACAGTCTTCCAGTCCCTCCCTCAGCAGCAAAGGAGTCAGCCATTCCCAGTTACGTTCCAAATAAGCCCGCAGTTTCCTGACGTTCTCTTCCTCTCAGTAGTGGTATAGGATGAAGGTCTTCCTTTTTGCAAGTTTATAAGGGATTATTCATTTCACCGAGAACTATTTTACACTAAGCGCAACAATCCCTGGCTATAGAGCCGCATAGCGAATCGGTCGCGGGTCTCGAGACTCACGACTCGGGACCCCTAAAAGGGGCTGTTGCCCCTGCATCAGCCTTCCCCGTTTCGAACGATAGTGTAACTTATGTTATAAAAGTTCGATAAAACATTGACAGAGAAACAGTCCATTGATAGAATAAGAGAAGAAAAATGATTGTGGTGGTTTGGCTCTGAGAAACTTGAACACTGGCTGTGCGGGCGGTATCAAGGGCCTTTTTTCATTGGAGGTGCTCACGAATGAAAGTAGCAATTATCATGGGAAGCAATTCGGACTGGCCGGTGCTGGAACCTGCGGAAAAGACCCTGAAGGAGTTCGGGGTAGAGGTGGAAGTGGTGGTAGCCAGTGCCCACCGGACTCCGGAACTGGTCAAGGAATTTGCCGCTGGCGCCCGTGATCGGGGTGTGGAAGCGATCATCGCTGCTGCCGGGGCGGCAGCCCATCTGGGCGGCGTGATTGCATCTTATACCACCCTGCCGGTGATCGGGATCCCCATCAATGCTACGCCCCTCAACGGGATGGATTCTCTCCTGAGCTTCGTCCAGATGCCTTCTGGGATCCCTGTGGCCACCATGGCTATCAATGGAGCCAAGAACGCTGCCATCTTTGCAGTGGAGATCCTGGCCGGAGCCCATCCGGAATTGGTGAAGAAACTGGCGGATGCCAGGGTGAAGATGCAGGAAGAAGTGAAAGCCAAAGGGGAAAAACTGGCCCAGGCCAGAGCCGCTGCTGCCAAAGCATAAAAAACGGGAGGAATTATGGGGGAAAAGTATTTCGCAGAAGACAAGCTCCATGAAGAATGCGGTGTCTTCGGCATTTATTCCAAGAAAGACGATGTAGCACTGAATACCTACTGGGGGCTGTTCGCTCTGCAGCACAGAGGCCAGGAAAGCGCCGGCATTGCAGTGACCGACGGCCGGAACATGCACATCAAGAAGGGCATGGGTCTGGTGAACGACGTGTTCAAGGACGGCCTGAAGGGCCTGGACGGATATATTGCTACGGGCCATGTGCGCTATTCCACCACAGGGGCCAGCATGCCCTACAATGTCCAGCCTCTGAAGGTGTTCTACGACGGGGGCAACTTGGCCATGAGCCACAACGGAAACCTGACCAACGCGGCCCAGCTCCGGAGGGACCTGGCCAATGACGGAGTGGTGTTCCAGACCACCATCGACAGTGAAGTGGTGCTGAGCTTGATTGCCCGGAGCCGGAAAAAGACACTGCCGGAACGGGTGGCGGAAGCCGCCGATACCATCCGGGGTGCCTTTGCCATCCTGATCATGAATGATGACCAGCTGATCGCCTTCCGGGATCCCTACGGTTTCCGGCCTCTCTGCCTGGGCCGGCTGGATCATGGCTGGGTGGTGACCAGTGAAACCTGCGCCTTGGACCTGGTGGGGGCCCACTATGTGCGTGACGTGAAGCCCGGGGAAATGATCGTCATCGACAACGAGGAAACAGAACCCAAGAGCATCATGTACAGCACTCATGTGCCGGCTCACTGTGCCCACTGTATTTTCGAATACGTGTATTTTGCCCGTCCGGACAGCATCATCGACGGGGAAAGTGTGTACCAGGCCCGGTTGAACATGGGACGGATCCTGGCTAGGGAAACCAAGGGAATCAAGGCGGATGTGGTGATATCCGTCCCGGATTCCGGTACGCCCGCTGCCATCGGCTATGGCTTGGAAGCAGGAATCCCCTTTGTGGAAGGCCTTACCAAGAACAAATACATCGGCCGGACTTTCATCCAGCCTACCCAGAAGCAGCGCCTCAATGCGGTGCGGCTGAAACTGAACGCCAACCGGAGCCTGGTGGAAGAGAAATCCGTGGTGATGGTGGATGACTCCATCGTCCGGGGTACCACCAGCGGCAAGATCGTCCAGCTCCTTCGGGATGCCGGGGCTACGGCCGTCCATGTCTGCATCAGTTCTCCTCCGGTGATGGATTCCTGCTATTATGGCATTGATACTTCTGAACGGAAGGAACTGATTGCCGCCAGCAAGACGGAAGAAGAGATCCGCCAGTACATCAAGGCGGACAGTCTCCATTACATTACCATGGAAGGCCTGCGGGCCAGCCTGTCCGTGCTGAACCCGGATGATATGTGCTATGCTTGCTTCAATTCCCATTATCCGGATGGAGCAGATAAAGAGATGAAAAAAGGATCCAAATTACAGTTTGAACTGGGTTGCTAAGGAGGAAACAGCGTGAGCGAGAAAAAGGTCATTACATACGCAGATGCAGGGGTGGACATCGACGCAGGAAATAAAGCTGTGGAACTGATGAAGGACAGCGTCCGGGCCACCTACCGTCCGGAAGTCATTGGGGATCTGGGGGGCTTCGGCGGTCTCTTTGCCCTGGGGAATAAATACCAGGATCCGGTGCTGGTATCCGGCACCGATGGTGTGGGCACCAAGCTGAAAATCGCCTTCCTGATGGACCGGCACGATACCATCGGCCAGGACGCCGTGGCCATGTGTGTCAATGATATCCTGGTCCAGGGGGCAGAACCTTTGTTCTTCCTGGATTATATCGCTACTGCCAAAGTGGATTCCCAAAAGATCGCCGACATCGTCAAAGGGGTGGCCAATGCCTGCAAAGAAAGCGGCTGTGCCCTGATCGGTGGGGAAACCGCTGAAATGGCCGGCTTCTATGCCAAGGATGAATACGATATCGCCGGTTTCAGCGTCGGTGTGGTGGAACGGAGCAAAATGATCACCGGAGATAAGGTGAAAGCGGGGGACGTGCTCCTGGGGCTGCCTTCCACTGGGGTCCATTCCAACGGGTTCTCCCTGGTCCGGAAGATCTGCTTTGAAGCCCAGGGCTTCACGGTGGACACGTATATCCCGGAATTCGGCAAGACCTTGGGAGAAGAACTGCTGACAACCACCCGGCTGTATCCCAAGACCATCCTGCCCACGATCAAAAAATTCGACCTCCACGGGATGGTCCACATCACCGGGGGTGGTTTCTACGACAACATTCCCCGGATCCTGCCGAAAGACTGTGATGCAGAAGTCCATGCAGATGCCTGGGAAGTGCCTGCCGTATTCCAGAAACTCCAGGAATGGGGCAATGTGCCGGTGAAAGAGATGTACCGGACCTTCAACATGGGTGTGGGCATGGTGCTGGTGGTGGATCCCGCCGAAGCCGATGCTGTCCGGGCCCATCTGAAAGAAAACGGGGAAACTTTCTACGAACTGGGCCATGTGGTGCCTGGAACGAAGAAGACCGTCATGAAAGGCGGGGTCTTCGGTGACTAAACGGAAAATCGGTGTACTGGTCAGCGGCCGGGGAAGCAATTTCCAGGCCGTGGCCGACAAGATCCAGAAGGAAAATCTCCCCATCGAGATCGCCGTGGTGATCAGCGACAGTCCGGAAGCCTATGCCCTCCAGCGGGCGGAGAAGATGGGGATCCCCCATTACGCCATTGCCCGCCAGGACTTTGTGGACAAAGCTTCCTTTGAAGCAGCCATCGACAAGACACTCCGGGAAGCGGAGGTGGAACTGGTGGTGCTGGCTGGGTTCATGCGGATCCTCAGCGGAGATTTCGTGAATTCCTGGTACCATAAGATCATCAACATCCATCCGGCCTTGCTGCCTGCCTTTACTGGGTTGGACGCCCAGGGACAGGCCTTGAACTACGGGGTGAAGATTGCCGGCTGCACCGTCCACTTTGTGGATGCGGGGATGGACACCGGCCCCATCATCATGCAGGCTGCTGTGCCGGTGCTGGATGAAGATACCCATGATACCCTGGCCGCCCGGATCCTGGTCCAGGAACATACCATCCTGCCGGAAGTGGTGAAGCTGTGGGCGGAAGACCGGCTGACCGTAAACGGCCGGAAAGTGAAAATCCGGAAATAAGGAGAATGATCCATGTTAAAAATTCGCAGAGCATTACTGAGTGTTTCCAATAAATCGGGCATTGTGAAGCTGGGCTATTTCCTCAGCAACAATGGAGTAGAGATTATTTCCACCGGCGGCACCATGAAAGTACTGAAGGAAGCCGGCGTGCCGGTGACTTATGTGAGTGACGTGACCGGGACTCCGGAAATGATGGACGGCCGGGTGAAGACCCTGAATCCCAAGATCCACGGGGGCATCCTGGCGGTGCGCAGCAATCCCAAACACATGGAAGACATGAAGAAAAACGGGATCCAGCCCATCGACTTGGTGGTGGTGAACTTGTACCCGTTCCAGGAAACCATTGCCAAACCGGATGTGACGGAAGCCGAAGCCATCGAGAACATCGACATCGGCGGTCCGGCCATGGTCCGGGCTTCCGCCAAGAACTTCCATGATGTGGTGATCATCACCAATCCGGACCGGTATGAAGACTTGATCCACATGCTGAAAGAAAAAGGCGACATCGATCTCCATACCCGGAAACTGCTGGCCCAGGAAGCCTTTGCCCATACGGCGGAATACGACACGGCCATCGCAGCCTATCTGAAGAAACAGCTGGAAAGCGCAGAATAAGGGAGGCCATAGCATGCAGGTACTGGTAATCGGGGGCGGCGGCCGGGAGCATACCCTGGTCTGGAAGCTGGCCCAAAGCAAGAGTGTGACGAAAATCTATGCAGCACCGGGGAACCCGGGGATGAAGGGCCTGGCGGAATGTGTGGACCTTGATATCGCGGACCTGGACGGCCTGGCGGACTGGGCGGAAAAGCATGCCATCGACCTGACGGTGGTGGGGCCGGAAGCTCCGCTGGTGGCCGGCATCGTGGACGTGTTCAAAGCCCGGGGACTGACCATCTTCGGACCCAGTGCCAAAGCGGCGGAAATCGAAGGCTCCAAAATCTTCTCCAAGGAGCTGATGGAGAAATACGGAGTACCCACGGCCTTCTTCAAAGTGTGCGACAATTTGGCTGACGCCCGTGCCTTTGTAGAGGAAAAGGGCGCTCCCATCGTGATCAAGGCAGACGGCCTGGCTGCCGGCAAAGGGGTCGTGGTGGCCATGACCAAGGATGAAGCCCTGGATGCCCTGGACGATATGATGGGGCATCACAAGTTCGGCAGCGCCGGCAACCGGGTGGTCATCGAGGAGTTCATGGAAGGGGAGGAAGCTTCCCTCCTGGCCTTCACCGATGGAAAGACCATCGTCCCCATGTTGGCCGCCCAGGACCATAAGCGGGTGAACGATGGGGACCAGGGCCCCAATACGGGGGGAATGGGCGCTTACTGCCCAGCGCCTGTGATGACCGCTGCCCTGAAAGAAAAGACCGTGAAAGAAGTGCTGCGCCCCATCGTGGATGCCCTGGCCAAGGAAGGACGGCCTTATTCCGGCTGCCTGTATGCCGGCCTCATGATCAAAGGGGACAGTGTGAAAGTGGTGGAATTCAACGCCCGGTTCGGGGATCCGGAAACCCAGGTGGTACTGCCCCTCTTGCAAAGCGACCTGGCAGAAATCATGACGGCCTGCGCCAAGGGCACACTGCGGCCTGAAATGGTTGAATGGAGCGATAAGGCGGCCGTCTGCGTGGTCATGGCCAGCGGCGGCTATCCGGGATCTTACAAGAAAGGTCTTCCCATCACCGGCTTGAAAGCAGCCGGCGCCATGGAAGACGTGGTGGTGTTCCATGCCGGTACCCGGGAAGAGGATGGGAGGATCCTCACCAACGGCGGCCGTGTGCTGGGAGTCACCGCTGTGGCGGACGATATTCCCTCTGCCCAGCAGAAAGCCTATGACGCGGTGGATAAAATCCATTTTGAAGGAGCCCATTTCCGGCAGGATATTGCTTGGAGAGCCCTGCGCCGGCTGAAAACGAAATAGTGTACAGACACCAGACCGCAGCCCGATACCAGCCGCTGCGGTCTGTTTCTGCAGTGGATCTGTTGTTTTTTGGAAAAAACCAGAAAAACCTGTTGCATTTGTGACAGACTGGTGCTAAAATGGAAAAAATATTTTAAAGGGGGATATACAATGGCTTTTATCTATGATGAACCTGCCCATACTTTCAGTGAGTATCTTTTAGTTCCTGGATATTCATCCAGTGAATGCATTCCGGCAAACGTGAGTCTGAAGACTCCGCTGGTGAAATTCAAAAAAGGTGAAGAACCGGCGATGAGCTTGAATATTCCCCTGGTTTCTGCCATCATGCAGTCTGTATCTGATGACAATATGGCCATTGCCCTGTCCCGGGAAGGGGGCATCTCCTTCATCTACGGGTCCCAGACCATTGAAAGCGAAGCTGCCATGGTAGCTCGTGTCAAGAGCTTCAAGGCCGGTTTCGTGGTCAGCGATTCCAACCTGCGCCCTGACAGCACCCTGGCTGATGTGCTGGCCCTGAAGGAAAAGACCGGCCACAGCACCATGGCCGTGACCAGCGACGGCACCAAGAACGGCCATTTGGAAGGGATCGTCACCAGTCGTGACTATCGGATCAGCCGGATGGACATGGAAGACCAGGTACGGAATTTCATGACTCCGGTTTCTGAAATGGTGGTCGGCAGCAGCGACATCACCCTGAAACAAGCCAACGATATCATTTGGGAACACAAACTGAACACCCTGCCCATCATCGACAAGGAAGGCAATTTGATGTACATGGTGTTCCGGAAGGATTATTCCACTCACAAACAGTATCCCCTGGAACTGCTGGATAACCAGAAGCGCCATGTAGTAGGCGCCGGCATCAATACCCGTGACTACGAACAGCGGGTACCGGCCCTGGTGGATGCCGGTGCAGATGTACTGTGCATCGACTCTTCCGAAGGCTACAGCGAATGGCAGAAACGGACCCTGAAATGGATCCGGGACAAATACGGTGATTCCGTCAAGGTAGGGGCCGGCAACGTGGTTGACGCCGAAGGCTTCCGTTTCCTGGCAGAATGTGGTGCCGACTTCGTGAAGATCGGGATCGGCGGCGGCTCCATCTGCATCACCCGGGAACAGAAGGGTATCGGCCGGGGCCAGGCTACGGCTGTAATCGAAGTGGCCAAGGCCCGGGACGAATACTACAAGGAAACCGGCATCTACGTGCCCATCTGCTCCGATGGCGGCATCGTGTATGATTACCATATGACCCTGGCGCTGGCCATGGGGGCTGATTTCCTGATGCTGGGCCGGTATTTTGCCCGGTTCGATGAATCCCCCACCAACAAGGTGAACATCAACGGCACCTACATGAAGGAATATTGGGGCGAAGGTTCTGCCCGTGCCCGGAACTGGCAGCGGTATGACCTGGGCGGCGACAAGAAACTCTCCTTCGAAGAAGGGGTGGATTCCTACGTACCCTACGCCGGCGGCCTGAAGGACAATGTGAACCTGACCATCTCTAAGATGCGGTCCACCATGTGCAACTGCGGGGCCCTCACCATCCCCGAACTGCAGAAAAAGGCCAAACTGACCTTGGTATCCGCTACCAGCCTGGTAGAAGGCGGGGCCCACGACGTACTGCTGAAGGAAAATTCCAGCAGCAACTATCCGAAATAATCCAGAAACAAAAAAGAAGGACTGTGGATCATCACGGTCCTTCTTTTTTGCGTCTTTAGGGAGAATCAAACCACTCAACATTCCTGTTGTATTTCCCAGTCCAGAAAATGCCACAGATGATATGGTATACTGTAGAAAAAGGGGAGGAGATACCATGGCAGTGAAAAAGAAGGCACTTGGCTGGGAACTGATAACGGATCTGGAAACCTATGGCAAGGTAACGGAAAAACGGCTGAGGGAACAGCTGGAACGGCTGGAAAGGCAGGAAATCAAATTCCTGGTTCTGCAGCCTTCCCGTATGATTGGAGAAACTGCTTTTTTGCAGGCATCTTATGAATTTGATCCTGCTGATGGTATGCTTTATGGAATCGAATTCGGATTCAGGCTGAAAGATGGAGAAAATATGATCATGCGGAATTATCCGGCTCCCCAGTCTCAGTTGGAAAAAATCTTTGAGGAGTATTTTACAGCCCATAGGGTTCCTAATTTTAGTGGATGGCTGTTCGTCAATGTCTTTGGTTCAGGCCCTCTTATGGGCAAAGGGCAGCTGCACTGGAATTTTCCTTCCCAGCCCTACCAAGATACCCATACTTTTGTAGAAGCTGTCAACGCCTTTAGCCCCGGGAATGCAGGAAATTGGCATCCGGATTTCACGGCTGTAGCGTACCCTGTATGCTATCTGGACTTGCTGTTTTGTGAAAAAGAGGAGCCATATCTGCGAGAGAATGAAAAGCTGATCAAGAAAGAAGAAATCCCGGGAAGCGCCTATTCCCGTTTTATCATAAAGGCCCGGATCCAGGCAGAGAACAAAATGGCTTTTACCGAAGGGGAACTGCTGAAGGCGGTCCATAATCAGCTTGCTGGGCGGTATACAGGGATTTGGAAGGAGGCATTTATCCTGAAAAGGACTGAGGCCAAAGCAGATGGACCGCTCCTCTCTTTTTACCGGGGCCCTTTGGGACGGCAGGCCATGGGCATTGCCTCTTCCGGGGAACAGTCCCTGTATCAGAAAATCCATCACGAACTGGAGGAAAAGGGAAGCCTGTCTCCTGATTTTACCTTGCGCCCTCCCAAGGAATCCCAGAAATCTTCTTTCATCGATGGGTTCCCGGATGGGGTCGGGTATCATCATGCTTATGTTCCCAGGCCGGTGCCACGGCCTCTGAAGAAAGCCTTCCGGCTGGCCAGCCAAGGAGATGGCGTGGCTGCGGAAAACTGCCTGAAAGCATTCTTTGCCGATTCGGATGAGATCCTGCTCCCTTATATGGATGCACTCGGTTCCTGGCTCTACAGGCACCAAGAATCTTTGGATGTGTACAAGCTGTTGGATTTTGCCTGGAATCTCATGGAACGTTCCGGAGAAATCGAATGTGTCAAAGCAGCTCTGTTTTTGACAGCACAGAGCCGGCATCCCTGGGAAGAAAAGGACAAAGAGATGCTCCGTGAACTGGGCCAGGCAGATGAATTCACTTTCCATGTGCTGCGGAATATGGAAAATTGGGAAAACCGGGATGCTGAAATCTTTCAGTTGGCGCAGAAAGTCCATGGCTGGGGACGGATCTTTGCGGTCCATCAGCTGCAGCCATGCAATGAAGAAGTCAAAGCCTGGCTCCTCCATGAAGGCATCGACAACATCATCCTGCCGGAATATTCCTCGCTGGAAGCCGCTCAGAAAATCGATCTGACAGAGGTGGTCAGGAACTGCCAGCCGGACAGCGCAGATCTTCTGGATGCCGGAAAGATCCTTTGTTCCATGATCAAAGGTGGTCCTGCTCCGGATATCGAAGCCTATCATGGGAAAAAGGAACTGCTCCGCAGCTTCCTGGAGAAAATCGGCAAAGCGGAACCCGACGGCACCTTGTATCAGATGGCTTTCTACGTCCAGCAGTATGCAGAACGGACCCACAGAAAGAAAATTGTGCAGCAGGCGGAGCAAATTCTCCAAACTCCTGTTTGCCTGGAGTATCTCCAAAAGCAGCAGGAACAGGGGAATTTGGTTTTCCTGGCTGCCATGGAAGGATTGGACGCTGCCCAGGGAGCCAAGATTGCTTTCCGCAGAGACTGGGAGGCAAATTTCCACCTGCTGCATCTGTTGGATAAGCCATCAGATATCCAGGAAATGGCAGATTTCTTTGTGGAAAAAGTCACCGGAGGGAAGGAGAACTGTCTGGACGGCCAGATTTTTCTCAATTTGGAAATGGAGGCCTATCAGACAATCCTCCAGGTGATTGACGAAAGCCAGGTGGATATCGACGAGGAGAAGCTGCTTCAGTTCGGCCTGACCCTGCCAGGAAAGAGCTGCAAAAAATTGACCCGGGCCCATATTCAAAGACTGAAGGAGCAGGGACGCTTAAGTGAACAGCTGGAACAGGCTGCAGCTTTATAAGGCACTGTAGTCCGCCGGCAGCTGCCCTCTTGCCCCCTTTTTCCAACTGTGCTATAATATTTTCATTCAATTCCATACCTTGCCATGAACAGGAGAGTACGCATTTCCGGAGGTCACAGAGAGTGGGGAGCAGGTGGGAGCCCCGCACGGAAAGAGATGAGGAAGTTCACCTGGGAGCAACCGGACTGAACGGAGTAGGCCCGGCGCTGGCTGCGTTATCGGCTGAATGAGTGAAAAATAGGGTGGTACCGCGAACCTTCGCCCCTTGTGGGGCGGAGGTTCTATTTTTTAGGAGGCGTGAACATGAGTGACAAACTGCAGGAACTGCGGGAGAAGATCCAGAAGGATCTCAGCGAAGTCAAAAGTGTGGAAGATCTGAAGAACATCCGGGTCCAGTACCTGGGGAAGAAGGGGGCCCTGACCTCCATCCTCCGGAGCCTGGGGGACGTGGCGGCAGAAGAACGGCCGAAGATCGGCAAGATGGTCAACGAAGTCCGGGCTAAGATGGAACAGCGGATCAATGACCAGATGAAGCTGCTGGAAGCCCATCAACTGGAAGAAAAACTGGCCAGCGAGACCTTGGATTTCACCCTGCCGGGGCGGAAACCGGCCCTGGGCCATCTCCATCCGGTGACCCAGACCCTGCGGGACATCAAGAAAGTCTTCATGCGGATGGGGTTCGAAGTGGAAGAAGGCCCAGAAATCGAAACGGACTACTTCAACTTTGAGGCCCTGAACCTGCCCAAGGACCATCCGGCCCGGGATATGCAGGACACCTTCTACATCACCGATGATCTGCTGCTCCGGACCCAGACTTCCGGGGTACAGGCCCGCACTATGCAGAGCCGGGAACCCAATACCCCCATCCGGATGATCTGCCCGGGCACCGTGTACCGGAATGACTACGATGCCACCCATTCTCCCATGTTCCATCAGGTGGAAGGACTGGTGGTGGATAAGGATATTTCCCTGGCGGACTTGAAAGGGACCCTGGAACTGTTCTGCAAGGAAATGTTCGGGGACAGCGTAAAAATCCGGCTGCGGCCCAGTTTCTTCCCCTTTACGGAACCTTCCTGTGAAGTGGACATCAGCTGTGTCATGTGCGGAGGCAAGGGCTGCCGGGTGTGTAAGAATTCCGGCTGGCTGGAAATCCTGGGAGCTGGGATGGTGCATCCCAACGTGCTGCGGATGAGCGGCTATGATCCGGATAAGATGAAGGGCTTTGCCTTCGGGATGGGCGTGGAACGGATCGCTATGCTGCGCTATGGCATCGACGATCTCCGTCTGTTCTTTGAAAATGATCTGCGGTTCATCCGTCAATTCTAAGGGGGCAAAGAGATATGTTAGCTTCGATCAACTGGTTAAAACAATATGTGGATATTCCCGTTACGCCGGAAGTGCTGGCGGATAAACTGACCCGGGTGGGTTTGGAAGTGGAACAGGTGATCCATCTGGGGGAAGGCCTGGAAGGAGTCATCACCGGGAAGGTGGCCCAGATTGAACGGCATCCCGATTCCGACCATCTGTGGGTGTGCCAGATGGACCTGGGACAGCAGGAATTGGTCCAGATCCTCACTGGAGCCCAGAACGTACACCAGGGAGATATGGTGCCGGTGGCCGTGGTGGGGTCCCATCTTCCCAACGGCATGACTCTGAAAGCCGCCAAGATGCGGGGACTGGATTCCAACGGCATGCTGTGCAGCGCTGGAGAACTGGGCATCGATGCCAAACTGCTGTTGCCGGAACAGAGGGACGGGATCTTCATCCTGCCGGCCAATACTCCCATCGGGGTGGATGTGAAGAAGCTCCTGGGCCTGGACGATGTGGTGCTGGATATCGATCTGACCGCCAACCGCAGTGACTGCTTCAACATGCTGGGCCTGGCCCGGGAAACGGCGGCGGTGCTGGGTGAGAACCTGCGCCTTCCCAAGTTGGCCACCCGGGATGCAGCTGCTGGCAGTGCGGCAGACTGTGCCAAGGTGGAAATCGGCTGCCCGGATCTGTGCAGCCGGTTCGCTATGCGTCTGGTGAAGGACATCCAGGTAACGGAATCCCCTGAGTGGATGCAGAAACTCCTCCGGGCCGTGAACATCCGTCCCATCAACAATGTGGTGGATGTGACCAACTATGTGATGATGGAACTGGGCCAACCCATGCACGCCTACGACTATGACACGGTAAAGGATCACACCTGGATCGTCCGTCGGGCGGAAGAAGGGGAGACACTGGTGACCTTGGACGGCCAGAAACGGGACCTGACCCCCAATATGATCGTCATTGCAGACCCGGAAAAGGCCATCGGCCTGGCCGGGGTCATGGGGGGATTGGCGACGGAAGTCACCGGCAAGACCGTGAACGTGATGCTGGAATCTGCCACCTTCTACGGACCCAGCATCCGGCATACCTCCAAAGATCTGGGCCTGCGCAGTGAGGCTTCCCAGCGGTTCGAACGGGGCGTGGATACCATCCGGGACCACGATGCCCTGGACCGGGCCGTCCATCTGCTGGAAGAGATGGGGGCCTGCAAAGCTGTAGCCGGTGTGGTGGAAGACTACCCGGTGCCCCAGGAACCGGTCCGGATCAAAGCCGTGCCGGAAGCTCTCCGCCGCCGGATCGGCACGGAAGAAATCACGGATGACCAGATGCGGACCATCCTGGAAGGACTCCGGTTCGAAGTGGAACCCCAAGCCGACGGCAGCTGGCTGGTGACGGTCCCTACCTGGCGGAATGACTGTACCTGCGATGCGGACCTTTCGGAAGAAGTGGCCCGGATGTACGGTTACGACAAGATCCCGTCCACCCTGCCTCAGCTGGATATGGCCCGGGGCGGGCAGGCTCCCATCGAAGATGTGAAGGATAAGATCCGGAATTACCTGGCCGATGCAGGAATGGACGAAGTGATGACCTACACTTTCATCAACGCCGGAGATTTCGATAAGCTGGGCCTTCCGGCAGAAGACAGCCGCCGGAAAGCCATCCAGATCATCAATCCCATCAGCGACGATTTCCGGACCATGCGGACGACTTTGGTGCCCAGCCTGCTGAATACCGCTTCCTATAACTTGGCCCGGCAGAACGACCGGGTGGCCCTGTTCGAAGTGGGCCGGGTGTTCCTGCCAAAAGCCCTGCCTCTCACGGAACAGCCGGCGGAAAAGACCCGTCTCTGCCTGGTATTGGCCGGGAAACGGAACGAACTGAACTGGACCGAAAGCAAGGATGCAGTGGACTTCTTCGATTTGAAGGGGGTTCTGGAAGGGGTGCTGGAAGTGCTCCAAGCCTCCGGCGTCACTTACGCCAAACCGGAAGAAAAGTTCCTCCATCCCGGCAAGAGCTGCACCGTGCTCCACAACGGGAAGGCTGTGGGCTTCATGGGGGCTCTCCATCCGGAAGTCCAGGAACGGTTCGGCCTCAGTGCGGAAACCTATGTGCTGGAGATGGACCTGAGCAGCTTCGTGGAAGACGCGGAACGGATCCCCCAGTTCACCCATATTCCCCAGTTCCCCAGCACCAGCCGGGATATCGCCGTGGTGGTGCCTAAGGCCGTGAGTGCCGTGGATCTGATGGCGGAGATCCGCACACAGGCCGGTCCTCTTCTGAAGGATGTACGTCTGTTTGACGTGTACAGCGGCAGACAGGTGAAGAGCGGCTGCAAGAGCGTGGCCTTCAGCCTCACCTTCCAGGATCTGGAACGGACTCTCAAAGACAAGGAAATCAACGACATCATCAACCAGGTGGTGAAGAAAGTACAGGATCGCTTCGAAGGAGCGCTGAGAGAGTAAAGGGATAGGGGGCTGTTGCACGTGTAAAAACTATACACGTGCAACAGCCCCTTCTTAATTTACTTTTCCGAAAACGGACAAACTGTGGTACAATGGGTTACAAATACAGTACCTGGAAAGGCGGAGGATCATGAAACAATTTGACGCAAGGAACCTGTCCATGATGTTCGACTTGTACGAAATGACCATGGCCAATGGATATTTTGAAGATAAAGAACGGGACCGGGACGATTACGTATCTTTTGATGTGTTTTATCGGAACAATCCGGATGCCGGCGGTTTCGCTATTTTCGCCGGGCTGGAGCAGGTCCTGGATTATCTGGAGAACCTGCATTTTTCCACAGAAGACATCTCTTATCTCCGGAGCCTCCATGTGTTCAGCGAACCCTTCCTCCAGTGGCTGGAAACCTACCAGTTCCGGGGCAGCGTCTATGCCATGCCGGAAGGGAGCATCATCTATCCCGATGAACCCCTGCTGACAGTCTATGCTCCTCTCATCGATGCCCAGCTGGTAGAAACCGCCATCCTCTGTGAGATCAACCACCAGTCCCTGATCGCCACCAAGGCCCAGCGGATCGTCAAGGCAGCCCAGGGGCGGGGTGTCTCTGATTTCGGAGCCCGCCGGGCCCACAACATGGATGCTGCCGTTTACGGGGCTCGGGCTGCCTACATCGGCGGGGCCAACAGTACGGCGACAGTCTTGGCCGGGCAGATGTTCAACATTCCGGTCAGCGGGACCATGGCCCACAGTTGGGTCATGTATTACGATGACGAATACACTGCTTTCAAACGGTTTGCAGAAATCTATCCGGACAACGCCATCCTCTTGGTAGATACCTATGATGTGCTGGATTCCGGGGTCCCCAATGCCATCCGGGTGGCTAAGGAAGTCCTGGAACCCATGGGCAAGCGGCTGAAGGGCATCCGGATCGATTCCGGGGACCTGGCCTATCTGTCCAAGAAGGCCCGGAAGATGTTGGATGCAGCTGGGCTCACCGATGCCATCATCGTCATGAGCAACTCCTTGGATGAATACACCATCAGCTCGATCCTGGAACAGGGAGGCTGTGTGGATTCCTTCGGGGTAGGAGAGCGGCTGATCACCGCCAAGAGCGATCCAGTGTTCGGAGCGGTGTACAAACTGGTTGCCGTCCACAAGGACAAGGCCATCATCCCCAAAATCAAGATTTCCGAGACCTTTGAAAAAATCACCAATCCAGGCCGGAAACGGGCTTGGAGGGTGTATGATAAGACCGGTCATGCCATTGCGGATCTCTTGACCCTCTTGGATGAAGATCCTCGGGAAGTGAAGGAATTCCCCTTTGTGGATACCCAGCGGCCCTGGAAGAAGATGACTTTCCGGGACTGCACCTTCCGAGAACTCCAGGAATTGGTCCTGGAAAAAGGGAAACGGACCCATCCCTCTCCATCTCTGGAAGAAATCCGCCATTATGTACGGCAGCAGCTGGATCATGAGATCTGGCCGGAAGAACAGCGCTTCAGCAACCCCCATACCCATTTTCTGGATATGAGCCCCAAATACTATGCCATGAAGATGCGGCTGCTGGAAGACGCCAAGAAAGGGAAATAGGAGGGCGCAGGATGGCATTCTTTGACCTATTGGCAAAACGGCGGAGTGTCCGCCATTATACGGAGGAACCGGTGAGCCGGGCGGATCTGGAGAAAATCACCGCAGCCGGACTGATGACTCCCAGCAGCAAGGATCTCCACAGTACGGAACTCCTGGTAGTGGAAGATCCGCAAACCATCCATGCGTTGGCCCGCTGTAAACCCCATTTCGCCGGGATGCTTGAAGAGGCTCGGGCGGCTGTGGTGGTCATGGGGCAGCTGGCTTCTCATGCCTGGGTGGAAGACGCTTCTCTGGCTCTTTTCGCCATGATGCTCCAGGCAGAAGAACTGGGGCTGGGCAGCTGTTGGGTCCAGGTGCGTCATATGGTTTCGGAAACCCTTGGCAAAGACGGTCAGCCGCTGACCTCCCATCAATATCTCCAGCAGCTCCTGGACCTTCCGGAAGGGGTGGAAGTAGAAGCCATCTTGGCCCTAGGCCATCCGGCCCGGGAACTGCGGCCCCGGACCCTGGAAGAAGCCCGGCCGGAACGGATCCACTGGGGAAAATACTGAGCATAAGGCCAGCCGGAAGCAGCGGAGCTTTTCCGGCTGGGTCCTTTTTTATCTCTTTCTAAAAAAAGAGAGTATAATGAAAAAAGATGCAGGAAAGGAAGAGGGTGGCAGGATGAAGAAAAAATACCTTAAGGATATAGTATATGATGCCATCATGGAAGACATCTATGCAGGAGTCTATAAGCCCGGGGACATCCTGAACGAGGGGACCCTGGTGGCGAAATACCGGTGCAGCAAATCTCCGGTGCGGGAAGCCCTGATCGCCCTGTGTGAGAACCATGTGCTCCGGAATATCCCCCGATATGGCTACGAAGTGACCCGGCTGACCATGGATGATATCCGGGAAATGCTGGAATTCCGCTATTGTTTGGAAGGCGGGGCCCTCTTGAACCGGGGAAATCGGATCACCGATCGTCAGATCGACGAACTGGAAAAGCTGAACCAGGAATGTCTGCGGGATGATGTGACGCCCCGGGAACACTGGATGGCCAATCTGGCATTCCATGTGGCCCTGATCCATGCCTGCGGCAACGACTACATCGATCAGCAGGTAAAGAACTGTATGGGACGGCTGACCCGTGCCTATGCCCAGTTCCGGTGGGGAGTGGACAAACAGGAACTCCACATGTCCTGCGACTGTCGGCATCACAAAGCCATCTTGGGAGCCCTGCGGGAAAAGAACAGTGCCAAAGCGGTAAAATTGCTGAAACAGGATCTGGGAGATTTTACCTTGTTGAAGTGAAATGGGGCTGCTGCATGTGTGGAGACCATACTTGTGCAGCAGCCTTTTTAATTGCTAGCAATACACTATGTATTCAGAAAATTCTTGCACACTAATCATATTAGTGATATATTATAAACAAGGACAATAATCCGAAATCTCTTGGAGAAAAGGGGTAAGCAAGATGGCACTGTCTGCTGCAATCATGGATAACTATTCGCAAATCCTACAGGAGGAACTGATCCCCGCAATGGGCTGTACAGAACCCATTGCCATCGCCTATGCCGCTGCCAAGGCAAAAAGCTACCTGCCGGAAGAGGTGGTCCGTTACGAGGTGGACTGCTCCGGGAACATGATCAAGAACGTGAAAGGCGTAACCGTCCCCAATTCCAACGGCCAGAAAGGGATTCCAGCGGCTGCGGCACTGGGCATCTGCGGCGGGGATCCGTCGAAGGTCCTGGAAGTCATTGCCGGTGTCACCGACGCCCAGCGGGAAGCCTGCCGGGAACTGGTGGCTCGGAATGTATGTGATGTGGAATTGGTGGAAGGGGTTCCGGGGCTGTACATCGATGTAAAGCTCTGGGGAGAGAAACACAGTTCAGAAGTGATCCTTTCCGGGAACCATACCAATGTGTACAAAATCGTCCAGGACGGCAACGTCCTCTATGACCAGAGCCTGGAAGCCAAGGAAGGGAAGCATAAAGGGGCTGATCGGAACCTCATGTCCCTGGAAGGGATCCTGGAATATGCTTCCACGGTGGATCTGGAAAAAGTGCGGGATGTACTGGAAACAGAAATCAAAGACAATGCGGCCATCAGCCAGGAAGGGCTGGATCATCCTTGGGGGACGCAAGTGGGCCGGACCATCCGGGAGACCATCGGGGACAGCGTCATGGCCCGGGCCGAGGCAGCCGCTGCCGCTGGGAGCGATGCCAGGATGAGCGGATGCCCCAAACCGGTGGTCATCAATGCCGGGAGCGGCAACCAGGGGATCACCGTCACCATGCCCATCTTGGTCTATGCCAAAGAATGGGGTCTCTCCCACGATGAGACACTCCGGGCATTGATCGTCGGGGACCTGATCTCTGTCTACATCAAGCATTATATCGGGCCTCTTTCCGCTTTCTGCGGTTCTGTCAATGCCGCCTGCGGGGCAGGGGCAGCCATCACCTGGATGGCCACCCTGGATTACCAGCATGTGGCAGATACCATCACCAACACCCTGTGCAATGTGGGCGGGATGGTCTGCGATGGTGCCAAACCCAGCTGTGCCGCCAAAATCGCCGCTGCCGTCCATGCAGCTCTCATGGGCCATTATATGAGCATGCACGGCCAGGTGTTCAAGGAAGGCGAAGGACTGGTGGGCAAAAATATCGAAGAGACCATCAAAAATATCGGGTATCTGGGAAAGGTAGGGATGAAACAGACGGATATCGAAATCTTGAAGACCATGATCGGTAAAGTCGATGTAGATGCTGCACTGCAGTAACCTGTCCAATGCGTAACAGGAGATGAAAAAAATGGAGAAAAAAGAAAAAAAGAAAGTGGGCACGATCAATGCCTTTGTCATTGTCTTCGCTGTCATCATAGGCTGCTGGCTGCTGTCCTTCCTGATCGCCCCTGGCGCCTTTGAACGGACAGTCATGAACGGACGGACCGTAGTGGTCCCCAATTCTTTCCACAGTGTCCCCAAGATCTATCTGGGACCCCAGGCTATCTTCCAGGCCATCCCCAACGGGCTGGTCTCCAGTGCCAGCATGATGTTCCTGGTCATGCTGGTAGCAGGGTGCATCGAGGTCTACAAACAGACAGGTACCCTGGATAAGGCCGTAGCCGGCGTCCTGGCCAAATCAGACACCATGGGCTCTGAAAAAATCCTCTGCGCCATCATGTTCGTCTTTGGCTGCCTGGGCGGCTTTTTGGGGTGGAACGAACAGATCGTTCCCTTTATCCCCATCATCATTTCCCTCTGCCTGGCTTTGGGCTATGACCTGATGACCGGTGTGGCCTGTTCCGCCATGGTGGATATGATCAGCTTTTCCTTCTCTCCCACCAGTGTGTACACCGTGGGCATTTCCGATGAAATCGCCCAGTTGCCTATGTTCTCCGGTTTCCTTTTCCGTCTGGTGCTGCTGATCATCGCCAATATCATCATGGCCATCTATGTACTGCGGTATGCAAGAGGCGTGAAATCCGGCAAGATCGCGTCCTTGACGGCGGATCTGGACGACAGCAAATTCCGCATCGATTACAGTGAAACCTTGAAAGACCCCCTGAACAAGCGGCAGAGCATCTCTCTGGTAGTGTTCCTGGTCACCTTCGTAGCTTCCATCGTGGGGGTTTCCACCATGGGCTGGTCCATGAATGACCTGTCCGCCTGCTTCCTGTTCACGGCCATCGCTGCCGGGCTGATCAACCGGATCCCCGCCAGCAAACTGGTCAATGTGATCATCGCCGGGGCAAAAGACGGCCTGGCACCGGCACTTGTCATCGGCCTGGCAAGAGGGATACAATGGATACTGACCGCTTCTGCCATCATCGACCCGATCATCAACAGCATCTCCAAACCTCTGATGGCTATGCCTAAATACCTGACTCCGATCGCCGTCATGATTGTCATCGCTCTGTTCAACGGACTGATCACTTCCGGTTCCGCCAAAGCCATGGCCCTCATGCCCATCCTGATCCCTCTGGCAGATTTGGTGGGGATGACCCGGCAGACCATGATCCTGGCCTTCCAATTCGGGGATGGGCTGACCAACTCCGCCTGGTTCACCAGCGGCACCCTGCTGATCTTCCTGACCATTGCCGGGATTCCGCTGAAGAAATGGTGGAAGTTCGTGACGCCATTGCTGCTGATCTTGACTGTGGTATGTGTGATCGCACTGCTGGTCGCTACAAAAATCAATTATGGTCCATTTTGATCTGGAGGCGTTGAACGATGGATGTAAAAGAACAAGTCAATGGAATCCAAGAAGAACTGGTTGCCCTGCGGAGACATTTCCACGAGCATCCAGAAAGATCTTGGAAGGAATTTGAAACCCAGAAATACATCATGGAGTATCTGGGGAAATTGGGGATCCCCTGCGTGAAAGCCTGCAAGTCCGGTGTGATTGCCACCATCAAGGGGCCGCATTCTTCGGATAAGATCATCGGCATCCGGGCAGATATCGATGCTCTGCCCATCACAGAATTGGGGACGGAAGCCTATAAATCCCAGAATGAAGGCACCATGCATGCCTGTGGCCATGATACCCACATCACCATCCTGCTGGGGACGGCCAAGATCTTGGCTGGGATGAAAGACCAGCTGAAAGTCACCGTCCGGCTGTTGTTCCAGCCGGCAGAAGAATTCATCGAGGACAGCGGGGCTTACTATATGAAGGAAGAACCCCTGGTGAAGGAATGTGACCGGCTCATCGCCCTGCATATTTGGAGCAAGATCCCAGCAGGCTGTGCTTCCCTGCGCTATGGTCCCGTGATGAGTGCGGCGGATACCTTCGATATCTATGTGGAAGGGAAAGGGGGCCATGGAGCCCTGCCTCATCAGACCATCGATCCCATTGTGGCTGGTTCAGAATTCGTCACCGCCCTCCAGACCGTGGTCAGCCGGGAAGTCAATCCCCTGGAACCGGCCGTGCTCAGCGTCACCAGCTTCCAGAGCGGTACCACTTCCAATGTGATCCCGGGCGAAGCCCATCTGTCCGGCACTGCCCGTACCTTCAACAAGGAACTGCGGGAAGCCTACCCCCATATCTTGGAACGGGTAGCTCAAGGCGTCGGGACCGCAACCCGGGCTGCCATCCGCACTGAATACCACTTCGGACCGCCTCCTATGATCAACGATGATGCCTGTGTGGATACGGGACGCCGGGCCTGTGCAAAGGTCTTCGACAAAGACAAGATCATCGACTGGGAACTGCAGATGGGTGGGGAAGACTTCGCCAAGTATTACAATCCCAAATGCCTGCTGCTCCTGGGCGGCGGCTTTGCAGATGAAGCCAAACGGTATCCGCAGCACAGCCCTTATTTCGACATCGACGAAAAAGCCCTGGGCCTGGGTGTCCAGTATTTCGTCCAGTATGTCTTAGAATGGGAAAAAGAAGTGGCTGAATGAATTTTTTCGCAGAACGTTGTCATACCAACTGTATGCATTTCCCCTTTGCCCTATACTGGAGCCAGAAAGAGCAAGGGAGACGGTCAACGGGACCGGCTCCTGGCTCCAGTAAAAAAGGGGAGTGGGAAATATGAAATTCAAAGTCAATGAAACTTGCATCGGTTGTGGTTTGTGTGAAGGGACTTGCCCGGCAGTGTTCCATATGACGGATGCCGGCCAGGCAGAAGCCATTCCGGATGCTGTGCCTGCAGAGGAAGAAGCCAATGCAGTGGCTGCCATGGAAGGCTGCCCAGTAGGTGCCATTGAAAAGGTGGAAGATTAAAAATTCCCTTGACAATCTGGCAGATGTATCGTATACTAAACAAGTCGACAGCGCTGGAAGGCGTTGAGGCAACGGCCCAGTAGTTCAGTTGGTTAGAATGCCGCCCTGTCACGGCGGAGATCGTCGGTTCGAGTCCGTCCTGGGTCGCCAATGCGGAAGTAGCTCAGTGGTAGAGCATCACCTTGCCAAGGTGGGGGTCGCGAGTTCGAATCTCGTTTTCCGCTCCATAGGAGTATAGTTCAATGGTAGAGCAACGGTCTCCAAAACCGTCGATCTGGGTTCGAATCCTAGTACTCCTGCCAGAGACTTTGAAGGACTTTCCGAAAGGAAAGTCCTCTTTTCGCAATGGAGCCTTGTTTCTCAGGATTTCGACCTGTTGTCATGTATCACTAAATATCGTGTAATGCACGAACGGATTCCCTATATTTTCCCTATTCGGAAAATATAGGGATATTTTTTATAAAAAATAGGGAATCATACCCCGCAGAACAAGGCAGGGTGCGGTTTTCCAGCAGGATATGCAGGGAAAGGCAATCCCAACACTGTCCTGGGCGGAAGATGTCAGCTTTCAATTCTGCTTTGATGGGATTGAACCCGGCGGAACGGTTTCTGTTTCCACCATCGGAGTGAAACGAGATAAGGAATCCATGGAAGTATGGAAAGCCGGGATGGACGAAGCCATAAAGCGGCTGAAGCCGTCGGCCGTTGTGGCATACGGTGGGGATATCGGTTATAAGTTCCCTTGCAAGACGGTATATTTTGAAAATGCCGTTACGGAGAAAATGAAGAATGGGCGGTAGAGGTGCCAGCAGTGGAATTAGTATATTTAAAAAAGCCTATGGAAGTGAGTACCATACTGTAAAAATCAATGGTGTTCCGCTAATTGTTGGAAATATTAAATTTATAAAGCAAAATAAAAAAAGGATCTGCAACAGCACCGATGGAAACAATGACTAAAGGGCGCGTTTATGCTTTTATTGATAGCGGAGATAGGTTAAATTCGATTATTTTTTTCAACACAAAATTGAAGAGGAAAAAATCCATAAATTTATTACATGACCATAAAGACATAAAAGGGGCGCATACTCATGAAGGATATTTCCATGATGAAAATGGGACACGGCGATTTACGATGAAAGAAAAGAGGATGGTAGCCCGTGTTGAAAAAATATGGTATAATCGATTTAGCAAGTTGTAGTGTACGGGGCGCACGCCTTGATGGAGGAAGATCACGGTTCAAATCCGGGCACTTGCTAAAGCAGAGCCAGAAATGGCCCTGCTTTTTTATTGCCAGAATAGGAGGCAATTCATGGATAGCAATACTTTCCAGCTGAAAATGCTGGGGAAATCTCTGGTAATGGTGACCGACCAAGATATTGTTTCCCGGCGAAAGCATGGGAAGTGGGCCCTGTGGAACAGCGAAACAGAAGAGGAAAAGGTATTCCAGGATGCCGAAAGCCTGCTGGTCTACACCGTCGGTGGGAAGAAGATAGGCGATATCCTGGACGAAAAAGAAGATTTCTCCATCCCCCTTGAAGGAGATCTGTTCTGCTTATGGCAGCCAAGCTGACGTCCGCCTTCTGAAAGGGTCAAAAGGCTAGTCTGATGCTTTTTTCTTTTGCCTCTTATCTGTCCCCCATTTTACCCACTAAATCTTCTATAATGGAAACAAGAAAAGGAAGGTGGGAAATATGAAAAAGATTTTCATTACGATCACAGGCTGCAATCATTATATGGGTTACGGAGTATTTCGGCGGAAAATGGAGCTGGTGCTGAAAAAGGAGCCGGACAATGAGTATGATCATGAAGCCATCCGGGCAGAACTGCCGGGTATCGGGAAAGTGGGCTACGTGGCCAACAGCACCCACACCGTGCTGGGAGATACCTGCAGTGCAGGACGGATCTATGACAAGATCGGCAAAAAAGCCCATGCCAAAGTGGTGCTGATCACTGACCGGGGAGTGGTGGCGCGGGTGAAGGGGTGAAAAGCGGCGAAACCGCTTTTCAGTCTCATGCCGGGCGTCTCACATCTCGCGCCAAAGGAGACCCATCTGCCAGGAGGCAGATGGGTCTGAACTTGTAAAACCGCAGGCCGGGATGGGCGGGCCTGCGGCACTCCCCTACCACGTTAGGGGCGGATGGTGACTATTCAATCGGGTGGACGGGATCTGCGGTTGTCCATGCAAGGGGTCCGGCCAGCGGCCGGCCCGCCAAGGACAACAACCGGAGGACACCGTTGTTCTCGGCCGTAGGGCAGCGACGGCGTAGGGGCTTGCCGCAGGCAAGCCCGTCCCGGCCGCCCGGCAGGCCTATATGTTTCAAGGCAAATGCGACATCATTTGGCCTCCTTTGTATAAAATGAAAGAGAGGGATCCTGCATGAAACTGAAAACCACTGATATCCTTATGACAATCTGTGTACTGGGATCCACTCACAAGATTGACACATTGAGTTATATCATCCGGGGTTTGTATGTTATCTATATGATATGCAGATTTTTGGATTGGAAAAAGAAAAAATGAAGAAAAGAAAAAATATCCCCTGGTTGGACAATGCCATTGCTTACGCGGCAACAGGAGAAATCCGGCCCTGTCCACGGTGTGGCAGCAGGGATATAGAAATAACTGTTTTGGATAAAGGCAGAAGATCCATTACCCTGGTTTGCAGGAAATGTGGCAGCTGGAGACATTTTGATGGAGGAAAATAGAATTGATGATTCAACCGTCAAAAGAAGAATATGAAATATGCGAGAAATTAAAAAAATGTACAGATGAAAAGGAAAGAAAAATCTTGGAAGAAAAATGGGCTGAGTGTGTACGGAGGAATCCTATACCTGAATTAGACACACAGCGGATCAATCCGTAGGGACAAAGGAAAAAAACCACTGGGGCGGGGGAAGAAAGTGGCCAGACATTTTTCAGTCTAACGCTCATTGTCTCACGTCTCATGCCAAAGGAGACCCATCTGCCAGGAGGCAGATGGGTCTGAACTTGTAAAACCGCAGACCGGGACGGGCGGGCCTGCGGCACTCCCCTACCACGTTAGGGTCGGATGGTGACTGTTCAATCGGGTGGACGGGATCTGCGGTTGTCCGTGCAAGAGGTCCGGCCAGCGGCCGGCCCGCCAAGGATAACAACCGGAGGACACCGTTGTTATCGGCTGTTCGACAGCGACGGCGTAGGGGCTTGCCGCAGGCAAGCCCTTCCCGGCCGCCCGGCAGGGCAAGGCAAGAAGTCAGGGCCGGTCTGATTTCTTGCCGTTTTTTATACCCCAAACAGCTTCCCGATCTCCTCCTCCGGCAGGGTTCGGTCTGTGGGGGCGTCCTGGGCATGAGACAGTATTTCTTCCACCCGGCTTTCCAGTTTCTGGCCGATCAGCTTTTCCACCGAGATACCTCTCAGCTGGAAAAACAGGAAGGGATTTTCGTCGATGCGCACACCCACGCCGTAGAGTACAGCGGCTGCATGTTTGCACAGAATGGCGTCGTCGGGGCAGCTGCAGCGGATATGGAGTTCCCAGCGCCGGGGGAATAAGCCCCCTTCCTGGGTGAACACCTCCGCCACCGTGGGAGGGAGATCTCCGTTAAGCAGCGCTTCCATGTTGGGAAGGGATCCCACACAGGCTTCCTCGATTTTCTTCCGGTTCTGGTCCGAAAGAGGATCCAGGGTGATCTGGACCTTGTAGGGTCTCATCCGGGATCCCTGGACCAGGGCATGGATTTCTCCCGGTGCCAGCTGGAGATCCAGTACGGTATCCGCCTTCAGGTACCGGCGTCCCCGGGCCAGCCGGTTGCTGATATCCGAATAGGATTCGATGGCCCTGCACCAGGCTTTGCCCCACCAGTGGCGGCAAAGCTGGGTCCCGGTGACATGGACCGGCTGATACTGCCGGCTTTTTTCACCGGCCTTCCGCAGGGTCTGCTCCGCCTGCTTCTGCAGGGCTTCGATGGTCGGCTGGGGATACTTTGCATAGGAAAAGCCCCAGGAATATTTTCGTTTGGCACTCATGGACTACCGCCTCTTTTCCGGCAGGTCCAGCTTCATCAGATCCAGCAGCTCCCGGTCGGAAAGCTCGGTGATCCAGGTGGTACTGCCTCCAATGACCTGTTCTGCCAGGTCTTTTTTACTGTTGATCATGGCGTCGATTCGTTCCTCGATGGTACCGGAGCAGATGAATTTGTGGACGATCACGTTCCGGACCTGCCCGATCCGGTAGGCCCGGTCGGTGGCCTGGTTTTCCACGGCCGGATTCCACCAGCGGTCGAAGTGGATCACATGGCTGGCGCTGGTCAGGTTCAGTCCGGTGCCGGCTGCCTTCAGGGACAGGACCATATAGGGCACATAGTCTTCCCCGTTAAAGGCGTCCACCATGGCCTGCCGCTTCTTTACCGGTACGCCCCCGTGGATCACAAAGCCGGGCCGGCCGAATACTTCTGTCAGGAAGGCAGACAGGGCATCGGTGATTTCTCGGTACTGGGTGAATACCAGTACCCGCTCCCGTTTTTCGTAGATGTTCCGGCACAGTTCCTCCAGACGGCGGAATTTCCCGCTTTCGGTTTCCTGGTAGTTCCCGGTGCCCAGGAACTGGTCCGGATGGTTGCAGATCTGCTTCAGTTTGTTGAGCATGGCCAGCACCAGACCTTTCCGTCTGATCCCGCTGATTTCCGTGTCTTCCTGGAGCAAGGTGCGGAAATGGCTGACTTCGCTGCGGTACAGGGCCACCTGGCGGGGAGACAGGGAAATGTACTCGTTCTTTTCGATCTTTTCCGGCAGATCGGAGATAATGGACTTGTCCGTTTTGAGACGGCGCAGGATAAAAGGAGAAAGAGCCGTCCGCAGGGGTTCGTAGTTCCCGCTGGTTTTCAGGCCTGCGGCGTAGGCGGCGAACTCTTTCCGGCTTCCCAGGAGTCCCGGGTCCAGAAAGTCGAAAAGAGACCACAGATTGGACAGGTCGTTTTCCACCGGCGTCCCGGTCATGGCCAGACGGTGGCGGGCCTTCAGCTCTTTGATCTGACGGGCTTGCCGGGTGCCCGGGTTCTTGATGGCCTGGGCTTCGTCCAGGATCACTCCGTCCCAGGGGATTTTCTGGAGGCCGGCCAGACGGGGGACCAGGGCATAGGTGGTCAGGGTCAGGAAGGTCTGAGAATCAGACAGCACTTCTTCCAGCTTTTTGGCCGTCCGTCCGTGGAGCACGGTATAGGAAAGGGAAGGAGTGAAACGGTCCAGTTCCCGGGACCAGTTGTCCAGCAGAGAAGCCGGGACTACCAGCAGGAACCGTCCTTTCGGAGGCTTCTGCTGCTGACGGGCCAGATAGGTCAGGACTTCCAGGGTCTTTCCCAGCCCCATGTCATCGGCCAGACACATGCCGAATCCATAATCGGACAGGGTGCACAGCCAGGAGAAGCCTGTTTTCTGGTAGGGACGGAGGGTGGCCTGGACAGCTTCCGGAACCTCCAGAGGAGCTGCCTTTTCCGGGTGGCGCAGCCGGTCCAGGAGCCTGGTCAGCCACTGGCCGTGGGTGAAAGTCACCCCGTCCTGAACGGACAGTTCCTCCCGGAGGGCCTCCGCCACGGTGACGGTGCCGGAAAATCCCTTCAGCTGCTGGAGTAGTTCCTTCAGATGCTGGTGGTCCACTTCGATCCATTTGCCCTTGATCAGGGCCAGGCCTTCGGTACCGGACAGCAGCTGGGCAATGTCTTCCGGGGTCAGGGTTACCCCGTCCACAGTCAGGGAAGGCTGGAGGGTCAGCAGGGTCTCCGCTCCCATCAGGGGTTTTTCCTGGTCTCCGATTTTCACAGACAGGGAGACCTGGCGTTTTCCCTGGCGCCACCAGTTGGGGATCCGGCAGCGGATGCCCAGGCTTTCTACCTGGGGGATGGTCTTCAGGAATTCATAGGCTTCCGAAGGTGTCAGTCCAAAGGGGTGGAAGATCTCTCCCGAGGAGATGAACCGGCCGTGGAAGGGAGAAATCTGGGCCACCTTGTCCAGGGAGGACAGCAGCTGCATGAGCTTGTCCCGGTCATCCTTGTATTCCTGGAGGGCATAGGAAAGAGGCATGTGACGGGCCTCTTTTTTTGCATCATAGGTTGCATAGGTGGCCAGGAAGGCGAAAGGATAGGTTTCGCTCCTTTTGTTTTCCACCAGGTGGAAGTAGATCCGGTCAGCCGGGCGGGGGGCACCGCTCCGGGTCTTCAGATAATCTTCCACGGTGCCGGAAAATTTTCCCAGATCCTGGGCAAAGGCCTGATTCAGCTGGTCCCAGGCGTGATGGAGCCAGCCTGAGTCGATCCAGGTGCTGCCGGGGGCAAAGGGAACCCCGTCCAGCAGGCTGTCCTCCTGTTCCGGGGAAAGAGGGATTCGGGTTTCTGCCAGGGATATCTGGAGGAACGAATCATGGCTCAGGGCTTCCACAAAAGCGGCGGCTAGACGATGAAGGAACTGGAAGGAAGGACTGGCATCCTGAGAAAGGGAAGAGAAGCCCAGCTGATACAGGGTCAGCCAGGGATGTTCCCGGAAGCGCTTCCGAAGCTGGGCTTGTTCAGCAGACAGGCCTGTTTCCGGAGAATCCAGCTGGAAACCACCAGGGGTAAAGAAAAAATCCAAGGTTTTTGCGCGGGCTTTCATGGGTAAGACTCCTTTATACTACAGATACTTTTATTGTAGGGAAAAGGGGGATAAGAGTCAATGTTTCCTCAGTCCGCTTCCCTTGCGGCCCGCAAGGGCCGGGATGACGTCTATATCCATTATGGGCCAACACCACTTTTTCCAGCTTGTTCCATCCCAGCTATAACAATTGTCGGTTCATTCCGTAAGAAGATAGCTGGTCTTTATGAGCGCCAGGATATCTTCATCCGCCAAAGAATCATCCAGCACAGCAGAAATCCACAGCCGGTGGTTCATGTGATAGGCAGGATAGATGCCGGGAATGCGGTGGAGCTGTTCCGCCTCCTGGGGCTGGATCTTCAGATTCATCACGTCGAGCAGGTCAGGGGTGCCATCCTTGTCGAGGACCGTACGCTTCACATTCATGATGAGGGCGAACCATTTCCGGTTGGAAGCATGGCGGAAAGTTCCGTAGGACTGGTAATGGGCAGAATGTTCCCAGGGAAAATCCGGCCTGATCTGGAATTGGTTCAGGATCCGTTGGGTGAGCCGGTTGGCCTGGGGAGAAGCAAAAAGGACATCCCGGCAGCAGCGGTCGGCAATGTCTCGCAGCAGGGCGGCATAGGCACTCCGGACAGTATGTACATAAGCTCCATCCGCTGCCTCCTGGCGAAGCTGATAGTACTCATCCAGCGTCATCGGATCGATGACTTTGCCTGTGATTTTCCCTTTTGCATTGACGGTCAGGACGGCTTTGAAGTCTCCTCCCATCAACGGCTTTTCAAGGGTATAGCCATCTTTGACTTTCTGGAAGCCGTAGGCGGTCATTTTATTTTCCATCCATCTTTTGCGGGCAAAGAGGGTTTCCTCGAGTTGTTCCATGGATCCGGTCAGCTCCTTTCAGGTACAATCAGGCATCTTTGGAGTCGGGTATCTCATCGTTGATATGGATTGTTCCCCATTCACAAAGGGATTGCAGTATGGGCATCAGGCTGAGTCCCCGTTTCGTCATGGAATATTCCACCTTAGGCGGCACTTGCGGATATTCATGCCGGTTGACCAGCCCATCGCTTTCCAATTCTTTTAATTGGGTGCTCAGCATTTTATGGGTTACATGCCCTAGTGCACGTTTCAATTCACCGTACCGCAGGGTCCCCTTTTTCCATAGCCAAAAAAGAATGTGCATCTTCCATTTTCCATTGATGATGCTGATGGCATAGGCGAATGGTCCTATATTGACTTCCGGTTCTTTCATTAAAGCTCTCCTTTCAGATAGTACCTTACAAAATAGTGCGTTCTATCTTTTTAACACATAATATGATACCATACAAATCAACGAAAGACAAAAAATGGAGGAATAGAAACATGAAAGAAAAAATCAATGTATTTGATTACAGCAAAACGGTTCTGGAGGCCCTGCACAAAGGAGTGCTGCTGACCACGAAGGCGGATGAAAAAGTAAACACCATGACCATATCCTGGGGAACCTTGGGCATAGAGTGGGCGAAACCCATCTTCACCGTTTTTGTCCGTGAAAATCGTTTCACCCATGAACAGTTGGAAAAGAATCCTGAATTTACCATTAACATTCCTGTCGGGGAATTTAACCGGAAAATCCTGGGGCTTGCCGGTACAAGAAGCGGCCGCAGCATGGACAAAATCAAAGAACTGGGATTAACCTTGGAAAATCCGGAAACCATTTTAGTCCCTGGCATCAAAGAACTTCCTCTGACCTTGGAGTGCCGGGTGATTTACAAACAAAAGCAAGAGCTGAAAGCAATCTCAGAAGAAAATCAAAAAAGATTTTACCCCCAGGATGTTGATGGAACGTTCCATGGAGAAAACCGTGACGTCCATACCGCCTACTATGGGGAAATCGTTGACGCTTATATCATAAAATAACAGGCAAAAACGGGATGGAGCTGTGAAAAAATGAGAAATCATTTTTTCACAGCTCCTTTGCTGATCTTAGTGTAAAATAGTTCTCGGTAAAATGAATAATTCCTTATAAACTTGCAAAAAGGAAGACCTTCATCTTATAGTATAAGTCACGACACCAATACTATAGATAGGAGAAAGTCTTCCATGGATTTCATTGTATCAGAATTCATCAAGTTAATAAAGGGGGGTCCAACGGGTTGGCCCTGGAAAAGGAAGTCTGGCGGTGGGGAATCGAGCTCCAGTCCCAGGCCTTCGCCCGGGCTCTGGAGATTTACGATGCTGAGATGGCCAGGCAGTATGCGGGAAAACAGGAAGTACTGCGGATCGACCAGCGTACTGTGCTTTGCATGTTCGGGACGGTCACATTTTCCCGCCGTCTGGTCCGGCGCGAAGGCGGAAAGCCATTCTATCCTTTGGATAATATCCTGGGTCTGTCACCTTATCAACGATATTCTCCGTTGCTCCTGTACTCAGTAACCAAAGTGGTAGCCGGAAGCGTCTATCGAGCTGCAGCTGAGGCAGTGAATACCCTGACCCCGCTGGATATCAGCCATCAGACAGTAGGCAGGATGGTCAGGATGGTGGGAGACAAGTACGCTCAGTACGAAGAAGCCCATTCCAATCCGGCTTTCAGCGGTGATAAGCCGCTGGAAAAGCCAAAGTACCTGTTCATCGAAGGAGACGGTGTCCTAATGAAAGGGTAGCCAAAGGGCAGTGTGGAGATGCACCGTTTCCAGGTGGCGACTGGGGTAAAGCAGATTGGCAAGAGGCGGATCCTGACAGGGTTTCACGTTTTTGCCGGCTTCGACCGGAAGCATGTCCTGGAGCTGTTGGAGGCCTATCTGGATAACCAGTACGACCTGTCGCGGTGCACCGTCTTGAGCAACAGTGATGGGGGCAGCGGGTATACAAAGGATGTGTTCTATAAACTGGCAGAAGGCAGCCAGCGCTACGAGCATTTCCGGGATCGGTACCATGTGAACGAAAAAATCCGTCAGCGGCTTGGATGGGTCAGAAAACGGGGCATGGTTGACCGTTTCCATCACAAGGTCTGGCGACACGACCTGGAGAGTATCCACTGCTGCCTGGACATGCTGGAGGGAGAAGCTTACACTGCCGAAGAGGAAGAGAACGTCAGGAAACTGTGGGCTTATTTGGAACGTAACTGGGAATGGCTGACTCCTCTGCCGCTGAGGGAGGGACTGGAAGACTGTCGGAAAGGGCTGGGGACTTGTGAAAGCAACCATCGGACGTATACCTATCGGATGAAGAAGCAGGAACGGCACTGGAGCTATAGAAGCGGTCGGGCGATGGTAAAGGTGATCAGTGGCCTAAAGAACGATAACCTGGAGCAGGCCTTGGCAGGAGATTTGTGCGTTATGCCGCTGAAAGCCCGGAAAGAGTACCGGAATGCGGTGAGAGAAGCTCTGAAAAAGCCGGCATTCGTCCCTCATGTAGGTGCCCATCAGTGTAGAATTGCCAATTACGGACCCAGCAGCAGTCCTATGGGACAGTTGGCCGCAGCACTGAACTGGTGATAAGGATTTGGCCTCCGGCCTTGCTGGTACTTTGTACGAGTATACATCGATTCTTCGGGAGCCGGGAGGGCAGGCCCAGGAGGAGTCGGCGGGACAACATCGGGTGTCGTCGCTCCTGGAGTGGAGCACGCGGGCGATAGGGTCCGGCTTCCTGGTCCGTAGCCGCAGCCTTTGACCGACAGGGCAAGGCGATAGGCTGTGAGCCTCCCGCCAGGGACGAACGGGTCTGCCCTCCCGGCGTGCGGCCCCTACGGTTCTGTACTCTTCACTCTGTACTTTCGGCCCATGAATGAATAACTATACTGTGATGAAGGTTTCACCGAGAACTTGTTGACACTTACTTTGCTGATTTGGCGGGGCGCCGGGCTTCCCCTGTATGGTAAAATAGAAAGAAAAAAGGAGGCCTGCCATGAGAAAATGTTGGAGCTTGGCCGCTTTGCTGGTCCTGGCTTTTTTGCTTGTTCTCCTGGCCGGCTGCGGAGTGGACCAAAGACAGAGGGACGGGAAGACCGGGGCCTCGCCGGTGAGAATCAGTGGGCCGCTTCGGGGCTCAGTCTCTAGGCACTAGTCTCTAGCCGGCGGACACCATTTGCCCAGGGGCAGATGGTGTTGAAGGGAAACGCAGCCCAGGGGCTGCTAACCCACCACCATTGCGCAAGCGCAACGGTCTCCAGCTACGGCATAAGCGACCTCGCTATCCGCTGAAGCGGATGCTCCCTGCTTACGCCCTTGAAAAGGGCGGATATGGAAAGACGGAGGCCGGGAAGGCTATATGTTCAAAGGCAGATGCCCGTCATCTGGCATCCCAAACGACCAACGATGAACGACTCACGATGAACCTTAAAGGAGAAACCCATGCCAATCCATTTTACCACTCTTTCAGCGGGGCTTTTGCTGATCAATCTCATTACGTTTGCCGTGTACGGCTATGACAAATTCTGTGCCAAAAGGGGGGCCTGGCGGGTGCCGGAAATCCGGCTGCTGGGTCTGGCGGCCCTGGGGGGCAGTGCAGGGGCCCTTTTGGCCATGTTTCTGTTCAGGCACAAGACGAAACATCTGAAATTCACCATCGGGGTGCCGGTGATCCTGGGGCTGCAGATTTTTGTGGGAGCGCGGGTGATGGGGTGAAACAATTCCCTCTTGCCAAACGTCAAAATGTCAAATATAATAGAGCATGGGAGAACCTGTCTTTCCCATAGGAGGTAATCATCATGCGCAATATAGCAGATGCCATAGAGCAATTCATCATCAGCGAGCTGTTCGCCAACGAACAGGACCGGGTGGACGTAAAGCGGAGCCAGCTGGCGGAAAAGCTGTCCTGTGCGCCCAGCCAGATCACTTATACCCTGACCACTCGCTTTACCCCAGAACGGGGCTATGAGGTGGAGTCCAAACGGGGAAACGGGGGCTTCATCCGGATCATCCGCCTGCCTCGGCAGACAGCCGTCCAATCCCAGCTGCCAGCGGGCAAAGGAGACCTGTCTTCCAATCAGCTGGTCCAAGCTCTGGCCGCCCACAAACTGATCACTGGCCGGGAAGCCCGGCTGCTGGATTATTTCCTCCATGTGCTGGGAGACCATGTCAGCGAGGAAAACAAAGAACAGATCGTGCGGAATGCGTATCGGCTGCTCCAGGAGGAAGAATAAGTGGCCAAAACACAGACCCATTACGTATGCCAGAACTGTGGGTATTCTACACCCAAATGGCTGGGCAAATGCCCGGAATGCGGGAAGTGGGATACTCTGGTGGAAGAAACTGCAATTCCGGCTCCCAGCCGGCAGCGGCCTTCCTATCTGGCGGTGACGGAATCTCCTACCCCTAAGACCTTGAAGCAGGTGGAGAAGGTGAAGGTCCGGCGGATGACTACCGGTATCCACGAATTCGACCGGGTGCTGGGGGGCGGCATCGTCCCCGGTTCCCTGATCCTTTTGGGCGGGGCTCCGGGCATCGGCAAATCCACCATCACCCTGGATGTTTCCATGAAGGCGGCAGCCAGTGGAGAACGGGTGCTCTACGTATCGGGGGAAGAAAGTGAAGCCCAGACGGCTATGCGGGCAGAGCGGCTGGGACAGGCAACGGACGCCCTGCAGATCATGACGGCTACAGAATTGGGGACCATCCTGGTCCAGGCCAAACAGGTGAAACCCCGCCTCCTGGTCATCGATTCCATCCAGACCATGTACAACCAGGAGCTGGAAAGCGCGGCGGGCAGCGTGGGCCAGGTGCGGGAATGCACCGCCAAGCTGCTGACTTTTGCCAAAGAGACGGGGATCGCGGTGATCATCATCGGCCATGTGACCAAAGAGGGGAACATCGCCGGGCCTCGGCTGCTGGAACATATGGTGGACGTGGTGCTCCAGTTCGAAGGAGACCGCTCCTACACCTATCGAGTGCTCCGGGCGCTGAAGAATCGATTCGGCTCCACCAGTGAATGCGGGATCTTTTCTATGGAAGAAGAAGGGCTCCGGGAAGTGGCCAATCCTTCCGGCCTGTTCTTGGAAGCCAAAGAAGAGGCGGTTTCCGGCTCGGTGATCACGGCGGCCATGGAAGGGAACCGGCCGATCCTCACAGAAATCCAGGCCCTGGTTTCCCATACTCCCTTTGGCTTGCCCCGGAGGACCGTGGTGGGAGTGGATTTCAACCGGGTGAATATGCTGCTGGCGGTGCTGGAAAAGCGCTGCGGCATGAATTTTGGAGATCAGGATGCCTATGTGTGCGCGGTAGGCGGTATGAAAATCAAGGAACCGGCGGCGGACCTGGCCATCCTGGGGGCCTTGGTTTCCAGTTATCGGAACCGTCCGGTGCCCATGGGGGTGCTGGCCATCGGGGAAGTGGGCCTTACGGGTGAACTGCGCCGGGTAGGACTGACGGACCGGAGGATCAAAGAAGCTGCCCAGCTGGGATTCAAACGGTTCATCGTCCCCAAAGGCAGCTTCCCATTCGGAAAAGAACCAGAAGGATTGACCATCATCCAGGCAAGGACCGTGGAAGAGGCTATTGCAGGGATGTATAGGGAGTAGGGGCTGCTGCCCAGGCAGCAGCCACAGGTCGCGGCCCGTGACCGGGGTGTGAATTTATTCACACCCCTTATTTATTTGACAGCCTTCTTTACTTTTTATATAATTTATGGGATACGAAAGAGAATTTAATTTTCTGGCTGATGGGATGCAGTTTTCCTTTTTGCTGGAGCGAATTTGGGAGAGTTGGTAATGAAATATTTAAGTGGTAATGAGATTCGGCAGAAATATCTTGATTTCTTTAAGGAACGAGGCCACCTGGTGCTGCCCAGTGCGTCCCTCATTCCCCACGATGACCCTACGCTTCTCTTGATCGGCGCAGGCATGGCTCCTTTCAAGCCGTATTTTACCGGCAAGGTGAAACCGCCTGCGACACGGATCACCACCTGCCAGAAATGCGTCCGGACCGGAGATATTGAAAATGTGGGCCGCACTGCCCGGCACCATACGTATTTCGAAATGTTGGGGAACTTCTCCTTCGGGGATTATTTTAAGAAAGAAGTGATTCCCTGGGCCTGGAAATTCTTGACGGAAGTCCTGGAACTCCCCAAAGACAAACTGTGGATCACGGTCTATCCCAAAGATCAGGAAGCCTATGACCTGTGGCATGATGTATGCGGAGTCCCGGCGGAACGGATCGTGAAGCTGGACGATAACTGGTGGGAAATTGCCAGCGGCGGCCCTTGCGGACCGGATTCCGAAATCCACATCGATCTGGGTGAAGAACGGGGCTGCGGTAGTCCTGACTGCGGACCTGGCTGTGACTGCGGCCGTTTCCTGGAACTGTGGAACCTGGTGTTCACCCAGTACAACAAAGAAGCGGACGGCAGCTATACCCCGCTCCAGCACAAGAACATCGATACCGGCCTAGGGCTGGAACGGGTGGCTTCTGTGCTCCAGAACAAACCCAGCAACTTCGAGACGGACCTGATCTTCCCCATCATCGAATATGCCTGCAAGATTTCTGGCAAGACTTACAATGCGGATCCCAAGGATGATATTTCCCTGAAGGTCATTGCCGACCATGCCCGTTCTGTCACCTTCATGATTGGGGACGGGATCCTGCCTTCCAATGAGGGACGGGGTTATATCCTCCGCCGGGTGCTGCGCCGGGCCATCCGCCACGGCCGTCTGCTGGGCATCCGGAAGGAATTCCTGGTAGGAGCCGCGGACCTTGTCATTGACATGTATGGGGACCATTACACGGACCTGCGGGAAAAGAAAAGCTACATTGAAAAAGTCATCGCCATGGAAGAAAATTCCTTCCTCCAGACCCTGGAACAGGGAACGGATCTGCTGAACCAGAAAATCGATGCCATGCGGAAAGCTGGCAGCACGGTCCTTGACGGGGAAGATGCCTTTCAGCTCTATGATACCTTCGGCTTCCCTTGGGAACTGACGGAAGAAATCCTGGAAGAACAGGGCTTCACCATGGATAAGGAAGGCTTTGAAAAGGCCATGGAAGCCCAGCGGGAAAGAGCCCGGGCTGCTCGGAACGACAAAGAGGGCAAACCGGTGCTCTACGAAACCCGTCACCTGAAATTGGGGAACTTGACCGTAGATGAAGCCAGCAAGAGTGGCAAAGTAGCTGCCATCTTCCCGGCTCACGATACCCAGGCCATCCAAAACGCCAAGAGCGGGGATGAACTGGCGGTGATCCTCACCAATACGGCCTTCCATGCTGAAGGAGGCGGCCAGCTGGGAGATACGGGACGGCTGGTGTCTGACAAGGGCATCTTTAATGTAACGGATACGAAAAAGCTGCCTGACGGCTTCACCATCCAGCTGGGGACCTTGGAACAGGGTACCCTGAGCGTAGGGGATGAAGTGGAATTCGAAGTGAACCTGAAACGGCGGGCAGACATTGCCCGGAACCATACGGCCACTCATTTGCTCCATGCAGCTCTGAAACAGGTGCTGGGCAGCCATGTGAACCAGGCCGGCAGCTATGTGGGACCGGACCGTCTCCGGTTCGACTTCTCCCATTTCTCTCCTCTGACGGAAGAAGAACTGGCCCAGGTAGAAGATATCGTCAATGAAAAGATCCTGGATGCGGTGGATGTGGAAATTTCCCAGCAGGAACTGGAAAAAGCCAAAGAAATGGGCGCTATGGCTCTCTTTGGAGAAAAATACGGCAAAATCGTCCGGGTGGTGAATGTGCCCGGTTACAGCATGGAATTGTGCGGTGGTGTCCATGTGTCCAATACCAGCCATATCGGGCTCTTCAAGATCCTTTCCGAATCCAGCGTAGGCGCAGGGGTGCGGCGGATCGAAGCAGTGACCGGCCGGGGTTCCCTGGCTTACACCCGGGAACTGGAAAGCCTGATCGGAGAAGCGGCGGCTGCGGTGAAGGGCCGTCCCAACAACCTGGTGAGCCGGATCAATGGACTCCAGGAAGACCTGCGGGCAGAAAAGCACCGGGCCGATGAAATGGAAAAGAAACTGGTGGCTGCTCAGGCTGCCAGCGTCACGGCGGATGCCAAAGAAGTAAAAGGTGTCCCTGTGCTGGTCCAGGAAGTGAAAGTCCAGGATGTAGATGCCCTGCGGAAAATGGGTGATACCCTTCGGGATAAGACCGGCGGGGTGGTGGTCCTGGCAGCTCCCATGAGCGCCGACAAGGTGAACATCCTGGTCATGGCTGCTAAAGAGGCAGTGCAGAAGGGCATCCATGCTGGCAAAATCGCCAAAGGTGTGGCCCAGGCCATGGGCGGCAACGGCGGCGGACGGCCGGATATGGCCCAAGCTGGCGGTAAGGATGCCAGCAAACTCCAGGCCGGGCTGGATAAAGCTTGGGAACTGGTGGAAGGCCAGCTGCAGTAAAACAGAAAATACGATTGCTTGACAAGAAGGTGTGGAAATGGATCCAAAGGAAAAACTGGGAAAAGCCCTGTACCATCTGCTGGAGAAGAAACACCTCCGCGACATCACGGTGGACGAGATTGTCCGGGATGCGGGGCTGAAAAACGAAGATTTTGAGCGCTGCTGCAAGAACAAGAAGGAACTGGCCCACTGGGTGTATCTGCATATCCTGGCCCGGCATGGGCGGGAAATCTTGAAGAGCCGGTGCTGGTCGGAAGCCTTGTACAAAAAGTTCAAATTGTACGAAGCCAACTTGAAATTCCTGCAGAATCTGTATGCCAGCTGCGATGTGGAAGACATCCGAAAGACCAACCGGCGGTTCGTCCGGGATGCCTATCACCTAATGCTAAAAAAAGCCGGTGCGGATCTGAAGAACCCCCATATCCAGTTCGCCACAGAAATGGTGATCTACGGGGGAGAAGAAATGACCATGCGCTGGATCCAGGAAGGGATGAAAGTCCCCATCGAGGTGATGCTGGTCCTGTTCCAGGAATCCATTCCACTGATCATCAGTCAGTATTTTTATTGAGTGGATTGGCCGAACGTGAAAACCGCACGTTCAGCCAATCAGTCTCAAGTCTCTAGCCGATGGATAAATTTGCAGGCAATTTTTTTTGAATGTGGGGAACCAGATTGTCTGAAATCCAGATATGCGTTTCTCTATACAGTACGGATGTGGTTCTGTATAATCAAAAGAACCCGGCATTAAGGGACGGGTCCTCTCCATCGGCCCGAGACTCGAGACCCGAGACCGGGGCTGTTGCACGCAACAGCCCCTTCTTGACAAAAAAGGAGGGAGAGACATGTCTCGTACTACACAGGAAACCACTATGTTCAAACCGGTTCCGGAAACCAAGAGTGTGGCGGAAACCATCCGGGAGGTGGCAGAAGCCCTGAAAGAAAAGGGATACAATCCCATCGATCAGCTGGCTGGGTATCTCCTGAGCGGGGATCCGGCCTATGTGACCAGTTACAAAGATGCCCGGCTGAAGATCCGGCGTTTCGAGAGATATGAGCTGATCGAAGCCCTGCTCCAGGCTTATCTGGAAGAATCGGGCCGCTGATGAGGATCATGGGCTTGGATCTGGGCACCCGGACCATCGGGGTGGCCGTCAGCGACGAAACCGGCTTCTTGGCCCGGGGGGTGGAGACTATCCGCCGGAAAGGCCTGGAAAATGACCTGCAGCGCCTGGGAGAACTGGTGGCAGCAGAAGGAGTGGGGCAGTTTGTACTGGGCTACCCCAAGAACATGAACGGGTCCATTGGCGACAGAGCCAGGGCCAGCGAAGAATTCAAAAAAATCCTGGAGGAACGCTTCCCGTCCATCCCGGTTGTCCTGTGGGATGAACGGCTCTCTACGGTAGCAGCGGAAAAAGTCCTGATCGAGGCGGATCTCCAGAGGAAAAAACGGAAGAAGATCATCGACATGATGGCCGCTGTGGTCATCCTGCAAAATTATCTGGACAGCCCGAGGAGGAACTGACAATGGAGAAGAAAGACGAAAAGCTGCTGGCGACGGAAGACCAGGAAGCGGTGGTGGTGATCACCGACGAAAAGGGGAATGAGACCTATTACCTGGAAGAAATGGTGATCCCCATGGACAAGAAGAATTTTGCCCTCTTGACCCAGATACCGGAAGACGATGATACGGATCCGGATGATGGGGAAGACAATGTGATCATCGCCCGGGTGGATTTCGATGAGAACGGGGAACCGGTGTATCTGGACCCCACCGATGAAAAATTCGAAGCAGTCCGCAAAGCCTATGAAGAAATCATGGACGAAATGGACGCCCAATAAGAGAGACTGAAGCATCATGCGGAAAAAATTCTTACCCATCGGGATCGCACTGTTGCTGGCGGCGCTGTTCGGTGCCTACTGGTACCTGGATTATTTCAATACCAACACCAGCCTGGCTACTGGGCAGAAGATAAAATTCACCGTAACCCAGGGCATGACCACCTCGGATATCGCCACTATGCTCCATGACAAGAAACTGATCCAGACCCCGGAATCCTTTCGGCTGGCAGCCCGGGTCAAAGGTCTGGAGAACCACCTCCAGGCCGGGACCTATGAAATCACAGCCGGCATGAGCGATGGGGAAATCATCAATATCCTATCCAAGGGCAAGGTCCATTCCAACCGTTTTGCTGTGCCGGAAGGCGCTACCATCAATGAAGTGGCCCTGAAACTGGAACGGGAACACCTGGCTACAGCCCAGGCCTTCAAGGATGCCTGCCGGAATTACACTCCTTATACCTATATGGAGACCAGCAATCCGGATGTGGTCTACAAAGCGGAAGGGTTCATCTGCCCGGCCACCTACAATGTACCGGAAAATGCTACAGCCAAGGACATTGTGGCCATGATGGTCCAGGAGTTCAACAAGAAACTGACGCCGGATCTGCGGAGCGATTTGAACAAAAGCTATCTGCCCCTGCGGGATATCGTGACATTGGCTTCCATGGTGGAACGGGAAGCCACCCATAAGGAGGAGATGCCTCTTATTGCCGGCGTCTTTGAAAAACGGCTCCAGATGGGGATGCCCATCCAGTCCGATACCACCATCCAGTATATCTTGGGGGCCCAGAAAAAAGAAGTCACTTATGACGATCTGAAGCTGGAATCTCCCTACAATACCTATCTGAACAAGGGGCTGCCCCCAGGACCAGTGGGGAACCCCAGTATGGATGCCCTGCGGGCGGTGATCCATCCGGTAATGACCGATTATCTGTATTTCGTGGCTGACAAGGAAGGCTATCACCATTTCACCAAAACCTACGAAGAACATGTGGCCATGATACAGAAACTGAACCCTGGAGAAATCATAGGAGAAGCACAGTGAACAAACCAGAACTGCTGGCTCCCGCCGGGAGCCTGGAAAAGGGCCGGATGGCCCTGCTGTACGGAGCCGATGCCGTTTATCTGGGAGGAAAGGCTTTCGGGCTCCGGGCTTTTGCCGCCAATTTTTCCCTGGAGGAGATCCGGGAACTGGCGGCTTTTGCCCATGCACGGGGAAAGAAGGCCTATGTGACCGTGAACATCTACCCCCACAACAGCGATCTTACCGCGCTGCCGGAATACCTCCGGAATCTGGAAGAAGCCAGGGTAGATGCCCTGCTGGTTTCTGATCTGGGAGTCTGGATGACGGCTCGGAAGACGGTACCCAAACTGGGACTCCATGTGAGCACCCAGGCCAATGTGACCAACTGGGCTGCGGCAAAGGCCTGGGAAGAGCTGGGAGCAGAACGGGTGGTGCTGGCCCGGGAACTGTCTATCCAGGAAATTCGGGAGATCCGGGAAAAAATCTCCGCAGACTTGGAAGTCTTCGTCCATGGGGCCATGTGCATCTCCTATTCCGGCCGCTGCCTCCTGAGCAATTATTTCACCGGTCGGGACAGCAATCGGGGCGCCTGTGCCCAGGTCTGCCGCTGGGAGTTCGGCCTGACGGAAAAGAACCGGCCTGGAGAGGTGTTCCCGATAGCGGAAGATGAGAGGGGCACCTATATCATGAATTCCAAAGACCTGTGCCTGATGGAGTACCTGCCCCAACTGATGGAGGCAGGGGTCAGCAGCCTGAAGATCGAGGGACGGATGAAAAGCGTCCATTATGTGGCTACGGTGGTCAGCGCCTACCGGAAGGCCATCGATCTGTGTTGGCAGGATCCGGCCCATTTCACCGTGCCGGAGAGTCTCCGGGAAGAACTGGAGAAAGTGTCCCACCGGCCCTATACCACGGGATTTGCTGTCCGCAGGACCGGCCCGGAAGATCAGGTCTACACCACCAGTTCCTATGAACAGAGCGCGGATTTCGTGGCCTTGATCAAGGGCTTTGACCCTGGCACCGGCCGGGCAGCCTTGGAACAGCGGAACCATGTGAAGGAAGGCCAGCAGCTGGAAGTGCTGACTCCCGGCGGGGAAATCTTCTCCTGGACCTTGGAAGAGATGCAGGATGGAGAAGGGAATCCCATCCAGGCCGCTCCCCATGCCCAGATGATCTTTACTGCCAAAGGAGATTCCCGGATGGAACCTTTCTCTTTGGTACGCCGGCTGAAAGGATGAACCGAAACTATTTGTAACAAACTGTATAGAAACCCTTGCTTTTTTCAGGGGTTTAAGAGTAAAATAGATTAGTCGAACTGATTTTGTTCGACCATGGACGAGGAGACGATAGGATGAAGGCTTTGGACAGGCTGCGGACTTTCCTGGAACAGGAAAAGGTGGATGGCATCTTTATCAAAGGCGATTCCTCCATCCGGTACTTCACCGGGTTTACAGGAGGAGAAAGCCTGCTGTATGTGGATCCCCGGCGGGCGGTGATCATCACGGATTCCCGGTATACTTTGCAGGTACGCCAGCAGTCTCCGGAATGTGAACTGATCGAGCACCAGCATGGATTCTGGCCGGAAGCGGCCAAGCTGCCGAATTCTGAGAACCTGGCCCTGGATGGAGACTATTTTTCCTATACGGAACAGTGTGCTCTGGCAAAAGCCCTGCCGGATGTCCGCTGGAAGAATGTGAATCTGGTAGGTCTCCGGGCGGTGAAGACCCCTGAAGAGATGACCCTGATCCGCAAGGCCGTAGCGATTTCTGATGAGGCTTTCCTGCAGCTGCTGCCCCATATCCGGGCCGGCCGGATAGAGAGCGATTTGGCGGCTGAGCTGGAATACAATATGCGGAAGCTGGGATCCACCAAACCTTCTTTTGAGACAATCTGTGCTTCTGGGAAACGGAGTGCCCTGCCTCACGGGGTGGCTTCGGAAAAGGTGGTGGAGCCGGGCGATTTCATCACTTTTGATTTCGGTGCTACCTACGAAGGCTATTGCTCCGACATCACTCGTACGGTGGTGGTGGGAAAGGCAGCACCCTGGCAGAAGGAAATCTATGGAATCGTCCTTGAGGCCAACCTGCTGGGGGAAAAGACCCTGAAAGCTGGGCTGACCGGCATCCAGGTGGACCGGGCCGTGCGTGATTTCATCACCGCCAAAGGATATGGGCCGAATTTCGGCCATGGACTGGGCCACGGCGTAGGATTGGATATCCATGAAAAACCGGTGCTGAACAAAGCCAATGACCGGCCGCTGCCGGCAGGGGCAGTGGTGACCATCGAACCGGGCATCTACCTGCCTGACCAAGGCGGGGTCCGGATCGAAGACACGGTGCTGGTCACCGGGGACGGCTGTGAGCGGCTTACTTCCGTCCCGAAAGAATTGGTAGAACTTTGATTCTTATAGATTAGAAACTACTATTTTGGAGGTTGTTTTCATGATTTCTACAAATGATTTCAAAACAGGCGTAACGGTTGAAATTGACGGCGATGCATGGCAGGTCGTTGAATTCCAGCATGTAAAACCCGGCAAAGGCGCCGCTTTCGTACGGGCCAAGATGCGCAATCTGTGCACCGGCGCTGTGGTGGAACGGACTTTCAACGCTGCTGAACGTCTGGAAAATGCCATTGTTGAAAGAAAGGGCATGCAGTATCTGTATGAATCCGACGGCACCTATGTGTTCATGGATAATGAAACCTATGATCAGCTGGAACTGAATAAGGATCAGCTGGGCAAGGCCGTGAATTTCCTGAAAGAAAACATGGATGTGAAGGTCATTACCTTCAAGGACCGGATCCTGGGCGTGGAACTGCCCAACACGGTGGAACTGACCGTGGTGGAAACCGAACCGGGGATCAAAGGGGATACCGCTACCGGCGGCAGCAAGAACGCCAAGATGGATACCGGTTATGTCGTAAAGGTCCCTCTGTTCATCAACGAAGGGGATGTGCTGCAGATCGATACCCGTACCGGCGATTACATTGCAAGAGCTTAAGAAGCAGAAAATGGGGCTGTCCGTGGACAGCCCCGTTTTGTATCCTTTTGTTTCTTGCTGGCCTGGAATGTTTAGAAAAGGATGGCTTTATGAAGACGATTTATTTGGTACGCCATGGGGAGACCTTGGCCAACCGGCAGGGCATCCTCCAGGGCTGGAGCAACAATCCCTTGGATGATACCGGCCGGAAGCAGGCGGCGGCCCTGGTGACCCGGGCATCCCGAGTGCCAGTGGATGCGCTCTATACCTCGGACTTGATCCGGACCCAGGAAACCGCTGCTCCTCTGGCTGCTGCTCGGGGCCTGGAACCAATGGTGGTGCCGGGCCTGCGGGAAATCTCTTTCGGCAAATGGGATGGCCACCATTTGAAAGAGATCCAGGAAAAGGATCCGGATACGCTCCGGGATATTTTCCTCAAGCCAGGACAGGTGGATCTGGCAGCGGAGGAAAATCTGGCCGCTTCCCAGGAACGGGGCTGGAAGGCCTTTACAGATCTAGTGGAAGAAATGGAACTGGACGGCACCATCCTGTGCGTCAGCCACGGTGGATTGATCCGACTCCTGGTCTGCCGGATCCTAGACTTTCCCATTGATAATATGTGGCGGATGAGCCTGGCCAATACGGCCTTCGTCCAGGTAGTCCAGACGGAAGATTACGGTTTCCGGGTGGATCGGCTGAATGATATGGGGATGCTGTAAGGGTGGGCTGTTGCCTGCCCCCAGGCAGTTTATGCCTCTTGACTCATCTGTTATAATAATAGATACATATCAATCATCTTACAAATGAGGGAGCGATTTTTATTTTAGAATTCAAGCACATCAGTATTGACGACAAGCCGATATTCGATGATTATTTTACCGAAGAGGATTACCATGCCTCGGAATGTTGTTTCGGTTCCATCTTTATTTGGCGGAACCAGTATGACAGTTATTGGGGCATCAGCCATGGCTGTCTGCTCATCAAAGTGACCGTGAACGGAAATACCTTCGTCCTGCCTCCGTTTGGAGGAGTCAACGAGGATCTGCCCAAAGTGATCTGTGCCCTGAAGCAGTATTTCAAAGGGGAACCTTTTGAAATGCATGGCATCTACGAGCATACCATCGAACGGTTCCAGAAGTATCTGCCTCAGGTGAATACCTTCACCCCTGACCGGGACAACTGGGACTATGTGTATCAGCGTGCCAGCCTGGCCAGCCTCAGCGGGCGCAAGCTCCACGGTAAAAAGAACCATTACAATCAATTCATCAAGGACCATCCGGATTTCGTCTACGAACCCATTACTCTGGCCAACAAAGATGAATGCATCGCCTATGGCAAACAGTGGGTGGAAGAACGGGAACTGACCGATCCTTCCATTGTGGCGGAATATGATGCCATCCGGGAAGGCCTGGACAATTTGGAAAAACTCCAGCTCCGGGGCGGGCTGATCCGGCTGGACGGCCAGGTGAAGGCCTTTACTTTTGGCGAGCGGACCGGCAAGAATACGGCGGTGATCCACGTGGAAAAGGCGGATCCGGACATCCGGGGCCTGTACACCGCCATCAACAAGGAATACATCGCCCATGAATGGCCGGATGTGACCTACATCAACCGGGAAGAGGATATGGGCAAGGAAGGCCTCCGGGAAGCCAAGGAATCCTATAAGCCTGTGTTCATGGTGAAAAAATACAATACGATCATCCGCTAAAAGGAGGATTGCCATGGATTTTCGTTTGCTCCAGCAGGATACCCTGTCCCAGGCGGCGGACCTATGGGATTACTGCTTTGAGAAGAAGGGGACGCCCTTTTACGAATGGTATTTCAAGGAATATGCCTTGAAGCAGAACCGGATCCTGGGCGGGTTCCAGGATGGGAGGCTCCAGACCATGCTCCATCTGAACCCCTATGTGCTGCGGGTCCGGGGAAAGGATTGGAAGGTCCCTTATATCGTAGGTGTGGCTACGGATCCAGTGGCCCGGGGACAGCATGTGATGGGCCAGCTGATGGAGACGGCTTTTACCACTCTCCGGGCCATGCAGGTGCCTTTTGCCATCCTCATGCCCATTTATGCCGGGATCTACCAGCCTTACGGCTTTGCCTGGACCCATCTGCGGAAACGGTATACCCTGCCCTTGGCCCAGTTGGACCTGGCAGGCCGGATCTTGGACGGCTTTACGGCGGAACGGGTGGATACCCGGCAGGCGGAAAGCCTGCTGGCTCCGATTTACGCCAAAACCATGGTCCGGTACCACGGCTATGTCGAGCGGGATCACCGGGTCTGGGAAAATACCTTAGTGACGGCAGCCCAGGAGAATTTTGAGACGGTTGTTGTAAAGTTTGACGGTGCACCGACGGCTTATGCGTTGTATAATAGGGAGAGTGGGACGGTGACGGTCCAGGAACTCCTGGCTGTGGATGCGCCCAGCAGGATCCGGCTGCTCCAGTATTTCAAAGGCTTGGCCGGCATCTATCAAAAGCTGAAATGGCTGGCTGCGGAGGATGATCTGACATACCTCCAGCTGCCGGACCAGGCCCTGGCCCCTCAGGAAGCCCCTTTTATGATGGGGCGGGTCCTCAATGCCGCGGCCTGTCTGAAAGCTATGCCCGTACCCCGGGAACTGGTGGGAAAGAAACTGGTCCTGGGCTTGAAAGATGAACAGATCGCCCTCAACACCATGCTGGTGAAACTGGACTTCACGGAAAAAGGCATCCAGCTGCTGAATACCCTGGATGATCCGGAAGTGCTGCTGGACGCGGGAACCTTCACCCAGCTGTTCTTCGGACTCTATGGGGCCCGGCAGCTCCAACAGGCTGGCATGATTTATGGGGACAGTGAAAATGCACTGGAAATCCTTGACAAATTGTTCCCCCGGGAGAATAATTTTATCAATGAGTATTTTTAAGGGAGGCTGTCATGAGCGACAAGATTACAAGAATTTATGTGGAGAAGAAGAAAGCATATGCTGTGGAAGCAGCAGGTCTGTGTTCTGATCTGCAGCAGACCCTGGGCCTGAAGAACCTGAAAAGCGTCCGGATCGTCAATCGGTACGACCTGGAAGGCCTCAGCGAGGAGGACTGCCAGGCTGCCAGGAACCTGGTGCTCAGCGAAGCGCCGGTGGATGTGGTCCGGGACGAAGAACTGGAGATCCCTGCTGGAGTCCGGAGCTTTGCCGTGGAACTGCTCCCCGGCCAGTATGACCAGAGAGAAGATTTTGCCGCCCAGTGCATCCAGCTGATCACCCAGGGACAGCGTCCCATTGTGGCAGCCGCCAAAGTATACCTGCTGGAAGGGAATCTGTCCAACGCCGACTTTGAAAAAATCAAGGATTACTGCATCAACCCGGTGGAAGCCCAGGAAGCCGCCATCGAAAAACCGGAAACTTTGGATATGACCTGGGACGTCCCCAAACCGGTAGCCGTCTTGAAGGGGTTCCGGGACCTGGACCGGAAAGGGCTGGAAGATTTCCTGAACAAACAGGAACTGGCCATGAGCCTGGAAGATCTGGCTTTCATCCAAGAATACTTTAAAAAAGAAGACCGGGATCCTTCCATCACCGAAATCAAGGTGCTGGATACCTACTGGTCCGACCACTGCCGGCACACCACCTTTGAAACCAAACTGGAAAACGTTTCCATTACGGATGGGGTCTACACCCAGCCGGTGGCAGAAGCCTATGACCTGTATAAAAAAGACCGTGATTTCGTCTATGGGAAAGATACCCAGCGGCCCATTACCCTGATGGACATGGCCTGCCTGGCCACCAAGAAGCTGAAGAAGGAAGGGAAGATCCCCGATTTGGATGCTTCGGAAGAAATCAACGCCTGCAGCATCGTGGCCCCCATTGACGTGGACGGCAAAAAAGAAGACTGGCTGGTGATGTTCAAGAACGAGACCCACAACCATCCCACCGAAATCGAACCTTTCGGGGGCGCTGCCACCTGCCTGGGCGGAGCCATCCGGGATCCCCTCAGCGGCCGGAGCTATGTATACCAGGCCATGCGGGTCACCGGATCCGGCGATCCCCGGACTCCTTATGAAAAGACCCTGAAGGGCAAGCTGCCTCAGCGGAAGATCACCCTGGGGGCCGCTGCCGGGTACAGCTCCTACGGCAACCAGATCGGTCTGGCAACCGGTTCTGTGGAAGAATACTATCATCCCAAATTCGTGGCCAAACGCATGGAAGTAGGGGCCGTCATCGGGGCTGCTCCCCGGGATGCTGTGGTCCGGGAACGGCCAGCTGCCGGCGATCTGATCATCCTTTTGGGCGGCCGTACCGGCCGTGACGGCATGGGCGGCGCCACTGGTGCCTCCAAGGAACACACCACCAAGTCCCTCAGCGAATGCGGTGCAGAAGTCCAGAAGGGGAACGCCCCCAACGAACGGAAGATCCAGCGGCTGTTCCGGGATCCGGAAGTGACCCGTCTCATCAAACGGTGCAACGACTTCGGGGCCGGCGGCGTCTCTGTGGCCATCGGGGAACTGGCGCCGGGTCTTGTGATCAACCTGGACAAGGTACCCAAGAAGTACGAAGGCCTGGACGGCACGGAACTGGCCATCAGTGAATCCCAGGAACGGATGGCGGTGTGCATTGCCGCCGGCGACCTGGACAAATTCATGGCTGCTGCCGCCAAAGAAAATCTGGAAGCCACGGTGGTGGCTGAAGTGGCGGAAGATCCCCGTCTGGTGATGTACTGGAGAGGGGAAAAGATCGTGGACCTGTCCCGGGCATTCCTGGACACCAACGGCATTCCTCAAAAGTCCAATGTTGTGGTGGATGGAGTGGAAGAAACCTCTCCTTTCAACAGCACCCCTGCAGAAGTGGAAGGGAAGAAGGACATCAAGGAAGCCTGGCTGGCCAACTTGGACCGGCTGAACGTATGCAGCGAAGAAGGACTGGGTGAACGGTTCGACGGATCCATCGGCCGGGGCAGCGTACTGATGCCCTACGGTGGCCGGAACCAGCTGACCCGTACCGAAGGTATGGCAGCCCGTCTGCCCGTCCTCCACGGCAAGACCAACGCTACCTCCATCATGGCCAGCGGCTATGATCCCAATGTGTGCTGCTGGAGCCCGTACCACGGGGCTATGTACGCGGTGGTGGAAGCCGTGTGCCGGGCTGCGTCCATGGGCGCCGATCCGAAGAAACTGCGTCTTTCCATGCAGGAATATTTCCCCAAACTCCATACGGAACATACCTGGGGCCGGCCCTTTGCCGCTCTCCTGGGTGCCTATAAAGCCTGCTGCGAACTGGAACTGCCGGCCATCGGCGGCAAAGATTCCATGAGCGGTACCTTCATGGATCTGGAAGTCCCGCCTTCCTTGATCTGCTTTGCAGTAGGGGTCATGGACGGCCGCGATACCATCTCCAACGAATTCAAACAGGCCGGCAACACCGTGGTCTTCATCCCCGTGCCCTGCGATGAGCACGAAGTGGTGGATTACCCGGCCCTCCGGACTCTCTTAGACAATGTCCACAAAGCCATCCTGGGCAAACGGATCCTCACCGCCGGTGTGGTGAAGGAAGGGGGCGTGGCAGCCGCCATCTCCACCATGTGCCTGGGCAACGGATTGGGCTTTGGCTTCGTGAAACCCTTCCTCCATGAGGAATGCCTGTTCACCCTGCAGCCCGGCGGTTTCCTGGTAGAAATGGCACCGGGAGCCGATGTGGAAAAAGTCTTTGCAGGCAACGACTTCCTGGTGCTGGGGTCCCTGACTGACGGTGGGAAAGTCACCGTCAACGACACGGCCATTACCCTGGACGAAATCAAGGCTGCCTATACCCGTACCCTGGAAGGAGTGTTCCCCTCTCTGGTGAAGGATTCCGGAAAGGATATCTGTCGGATGCCCTATTACCGGAACGACCTGCCTCTCACTGCACCGTATAATGTGGCTCAGCCTCGGGTCTTCATTCCCGTGTTCCCGGGCCTGAACTGTGAATACGACACCGCTGCTGCCTTTGAAGCAGCCGGTGCCAAAGCCGATATCTGCGTGATCCGGAATCTGACAGCGGAAGCCATCAAAGAAAGCGTGGAAGAAATGGCCAAACGGATCAAGGAAGCCCAGATCCTGGCCATCCCTGGCGGATTCTCTGCCAGTGACGAACCGGAAGGTTCCGGCAAGTTCATTGCTACCATGTTCCGGAACCCGGCCCTGAAAGAAGCCGTGATGGATCTCCTGTACAACCGGGACGGCCTGGCCCTGGGAATCTGCAATGGCTTCCAGGCCCTGATCAAACTGGGCCTGGTGCCTTACGGAGACATCCGTCCTCTGACGGAAACATCTCCCACCCTGACCTTCAACACCATCGGCCGGCACATTTCCCGGATGGTGGAGACGAAAGTGGTTTCCAACAAGTCCCCGTGGCTGGCCCTGACGGAACCGGGAGATATCCATACGGTGGCTGTTTCCCATGGGGAAGGCCGGTTCGTGGCCACGGAAGAGGAAATCAAGAAGCTCTTCGCCAACGGCCAGGTAGCCACCCAGTATGTGAACCAGGCTGGGGATCCCACCCTGGAAAGTCCTTACAACCCCAACGGTTCCCTGTATGCCATTGAGAGCATCACCAGCCCCGACGGCCGGATCCTGGGGAAGATGGGCCATACAGAACGGTTCACTGACGGCCTGATGAAGAACATCCCAGGCAACAAACTGCAGCCCCTGTTCCTGGGCGGTGTGCAGTATTTCAAGTAATTTTTCAGGGAAGGGGAGACTGCTATGGAGCAGCTCCCCTTTCTTTTATACAAAAGACGAAATCAGACACAAAGGAGAAGATTCTGCATGGAACTTTCTGTTGGAACGAAACTCCACGGTTTTACCGTACAAAAAATCACAGCCCTGCCGGATATCGAAGCTACAGCCTATGAGATGATCCACGATGCCAGCGGTGCCCATTTGTTCTATCTGGGCTGTGCCGATGACAACAAGGTGTTCACCATCGGTTTCCGGACTCCCAGCCAGGATGATACTGGGGTGGCCCACATCACGGAACATTCCGTGCTTTGCGGCAGCCGGAAATACCGCCTGAAGGAACCCTTCGTGGAACTGGTCAAAGGGTCCTTGAACACGTTCCTGAATGCCATGACCTATACGGACAAGACGGTGTATCCGGTGGCCAGCCGGAATGATAAGGATTTCCGGAACCTGGTGGATGTATACCTGGATGCGGTGTTCTATCCCCTGATTGGAGAAAATCCCTTCACCCTGCGCCAGGAAGGCTGGCATTACGAACTGGGGAAAGAAGGGGATAAACCCCTGATTTACAATGGGGTGGTATACAACGAAATGAAGGGGGTCTATTCGTCCCCCGACGCCATTGAAGAACATGAAGTGATGAAGGCCCTGTTCCCGGATTCCCCCTACCGGTTCGAATCCGGCGGCCTGCCGTCCGCCATTCCCCAGCTGACCCAGGAAGGCTTCGTGGCCTTCCACAAAAAGTACTACAGCCCGGAAAATGCTTATATCTATCTGTACGGGAATATGGATCTGGAAGATTATCTTTCTTACCTGGATGGGGACTACTTGAGCCATTTCCCCAAAACGGGGAAGCTGAAGGTGGAAATCCCCCTCCAGGTACCTTTCGACCAGACCCGGGAAGTGAAGGCATCTTATCCGGTGCCGGAAGGGGATGACACCGCTCACAAGACCTATCTTTCCATGAACATCGTAGTAGGGTCCGCCCTAGACCAGAAACGGATCATGGCCCTGAAGCTCCTGACCCATGTGCTCCTGGACGGGAATAATGCTCCCCTGCGGCTGGCCCTCCTCCGGGCGGGCATCGGCAGCGATGTGTCCGGCAGCCTGAATGGATCCCAGCTCCAACCGGTGTTCTCTGTGGAAGTGAGCGGATCCGATCCGGATAAGGAAGACCAGTTCGTGAAGGTATTGTACCGGACCCTCCAGAAACTGTCCCGGAACGGGATCCCTCGCCGGCTCCTGGAAGCAGAACTGAATTCGGAAGAATTCAAGATGCGGGAAGCGGATTTCAATATCTATCCCAAAGGCCTGATCTATGGCCTGAATGTGATGGAAACCTGGCTCTACGGGGGAGACCCTACTGCTTGCCTCCGGTTCACCGACTGCCTGGACTTCCTGCGCAGTGCCATCGACAAAGGGTATTATGAACAATTGATTGAAACGGTGCTCTTGGACAACACCCATAAATGCCTGGTGACACTGACCCCTGAACCGGGGAAGGAAGCCCGGGATGCTGCCCAGTTCGCCCAAGAGATGGCGGAAAAGAAGAGCAAGATGGATGCCAGTCAGCTCCAGGAATTGGAAACCATCGCCGACGAGCTCCATGCCCGCCAGGCTGCCCCTGACACTCCGGAAGCCCTGGCTTCCATTCCTCTGCTCCAGCGGTCCGACATTACCCGGAAAAATGATTTTGAACATCCCCAGGTGACCCAGGAAGGGAAACATACCCGTCTTGTGCTCCACCAGTTCACCAACAAGATCGCTTATTTCGACTGGTGCTTCGATCTGACCGGGGTGCCGGAAGATTTGCTATGCTATGCCTATCTGCTGACGGATGTACTGGGAAAAGTGGACACCGACGACTATTCCTATGAGGAACTGACCACTCTGGCGGACCTGTATCTGGGGGGACTGAACTTCGAAGTGAAGCCTTACACCTGTTACAATGACACCAATACCTACCGGAACGTGTTCAAGGTGTCGGCCAAGGTGCTGGAAAAGAACGAGGACAAGCTCTTTGAGATCCTCAGCAGCATCGCTCTCCGGAGCCATCTGGATGACAAGAAACGGCTGAAGGAAATCGTCAGCGAAGTGAAGACGGACTGGGACAACAACTTCTTTGCTCGGGGGATGACAGTAGCCACCCTGCGGCTCATGAGCTATTTCTCCAAATCTGCCCGGAGCATGGAACACGACCAGCTGACTTATTACCAGTTCCTCCAGGATCTGTGGGCCCATTTCGAGGAGCGGGTGGATCAGGTGATCGAAAAGCTCCAGCAGCTGCTGCCGGCTTTCTTCCACCAGGATGAACAGCTCCAATCCCTTTCCTGTGACAAAGAGATGGAGAAGGAAGCCCTGGAAAAGATGGCTGCCTTCACGGAACAACTGCCCCATTCTCCCTATGCAGGCCAGCCCATGCCCCAGCTGGAAGCACCTGGGAAGGATGAAGGGATCACCACTTCCGGAAAGGTCCAGTACGTGCTGGCTGGAGGGAACTTCCATGACCATGGCTACCATTATACGGGAGCCATGAAGGTGCTGGAGACCATCCTCCGGTATGGCTATCTGTGGACCAAGATCCGGGTCCAGGGCGGCGCCTACGGAGCTGGTACTCGGTTCGATCCCAGCGGTACCTTCTATCTGTCTTCCTACCGGGATCCTAAACTGGCGGAAAGCCTCCAAGCCTATCGGGATCTGCCGGCTTACCTGGAAAAATTCCAGGCTTCCGACCGGGAAATGACCAAGTATGTGATCGGGACCATCAGCTTGGTGGATACCCCGCTGACCCCGGCTATGCATCTGGAAAAGGCCATTACCGCCCGGCTGAAAGGGACGCCGGAAGCCGTCGCCCAGAAGAAGCGGGACCAGATCATCGACTGTACTGTCGACGATATCCGGGCTCTGGCACCCTTGGTCAAAGACACGCTTTCCGATGGATACCTTTGTGTAGTGGGCGGAGAAGGGAAGATCCAGGAGAATAAAGAGCTCTTCGAGAAAATCATCAAAGCATAAGAGCATAAGAAAGAAGGGATACAATGGAACTGGAAATGGAATTCATCCGGAAAATGCCCTCTCCCCAGGAATTGAAAGTGGAACATCCTGTGGAGCCGGCCATCTATGAAACCAAACGGCGGCGGGACGCCGAGATCCGGGATATCCTCACTGGGAAGGATAAGCGCTTCCTGCTGATCATCGGTCCCTGTTCTGCGGACAATGAGGATGCGGTGGTAGATTACTGCCACCGGCTGGCCAAAGTCCAGGAGCAGGTGAAGGATACCCTGTACATCATTCCCCGGGTCTACACCAACAAGCCCCGGACCATCGGAGTGGGCTACAAGGGCATGGCCCACCAGCCCGACCCGGAAGGGAAGGAAGATATGCTGGCGGGGATCATTGCCTGCCGGAACATGCACATCCGGGTCATCCGGGAAACCGGCTTCACCTGTGCGGAAGAGATACTGTATCCGGAAAACCACCGGTATCTTTCCGATTTGGTCTCCTATGCAGCCATCGGAGCCCGGTCTGTGGAAGACCAGCTCCACCGGATGATTGCCAGCGGGGTGGGGATCCCGGTGGGGATGAAGAATCCCACTTCCGGCGACATCTCCGTCATGCTCAATTCCATTGCCGCTGCCCAGCATGAGCAGCAGTTCCTGTTCCGAGGCTGGGAAGTGCGGACCAAGGGGAACCCTCTGGCCCATGCCATCCTCCGGGGGTATGTGGATAAATTTGGTAAGAGCCTGCCCAACTACCATTATGAAGATCTGGTCCGGCTCTACGAAGAATACGGGGAACGGGACCTGGTGAATCCGGCCGTGGTCATCGATGCCAACCATGCCAATTCCGGCAAGAAATACCTGGAACAGATCCGGATCTCCAATGATGTCCTGTACAGCCGTCATATGAATCCGGATCTGAAGAAGATGGTGAAAGGCATCATGATCGAAAGCTATATCGAAGACGGCAGCCAAAAAATCGGAGAAGGGGTCTATGGGAAATCCATCACCGATCCCTGCCTGGGCTGGCAGAAAACCGAAGAACTGATCCTGGAACTGGCAGGCCGGGTGGATTACTGAGAAAAAGGAGGCAAACTGCATGCTGAAGCAGATTTCTATTTTTGCGGCCAATCACAAAGGGGCCTTGGGAAAGATCACCAATGAGCTGGCTAAGGACAACATCAATATTTACACCATGCTGGCTACGGACAGCGCCGAATTCGGCATCATCCGGCTGATCGTGGACAATCCTGACAAGGCGCTGGACACCCTCCAGAAAGCCGGCTACCAGTGCCGGATTGACTATGTGCTGGCTGTGGATATGGGCTCCGACCAGCCCGGTACCCTGGATAAGATCCTGACCCACCTGAGCCAGGCCAACGTGTTTGTCCGTTATCTGTATATTTCCTTCGACCGGAAGACTTCCAGCCCCATCGTGGTGCTGAAAACCGATGAGCCCGAAACCGAAACCTTCCTCCAGGGGAAAGGGTATACCCTGCTGGACCGGTTCTGAGAAAACAGAGAAGGGGATGCTGCACGTGAAAAATATGGGTGCAGCATCCCCTTCAGTCTTACGCCGGCCGCTGACCGTTGACAAAGGCCACCGGATTTTCCGGAGGCCTTTTCCTACCTTTGTGCTATAATTATCCCGGTATGGGAGGTGGAATTATGGAACCTGATTATAAAAACTGGTTTCCTGAAAAATTTGTCATCCAAAGCGGCGTGAAGGCCCTGATCCCCCTGCTGCTGGCCATTGTGTTCGGGGCATGGGGCGTGGGAGGTCTTCCGGTACCCATCCGTCTGGTGCTGGTGTTCTGCTTTACCATGGCCGCATTCTGGTTCGGGTATCGGGCCTGGGAACTGTGGACGGCCTGGAAAGCCATGGATCTGACCAACCCCAGTTCCTTGGCCTGGAAGATCCTCAAAGGGGTGGCCTCTTATGTGGAACTGCCACCCAGGGGCAGATGTCTGGATATCGGCTGCGGCAGCGGCGCCCTGACTCTGGAAGTGGCCAAGTCACATCCTGACGCCGTGATCATCGGCACCGATCCCTGGGATCCCAAAGTCACCCCGGGCGTGGACCAGAAACTGTGCCAGGCCAATGCCAAAGCCGAAGGGGCAAAGCACGTGGTCTTCATGTACGGCATCGCCCAGAAAGTGGAATTCCCCGACAACACTTTCGACGCCGTGATCAGCAACTATGTCTATCACCACGTCCGGGGTATGGATCGGGTGGACGCCATTCTGGAAGCCCTGCGGACCTTGAAGCCGGGAGGTATTTTTGTGATCCACGACCTAATGACCAGAGGATTCTATGGAGACCGGGACATCCTGCTGAAACGGGTCCTGGAAAGCGGCTGCAAAGAAGCCAAACTCATCTCTACCGATAATGGAACCCTCATGACAAAAGAAGAAGCCGGCAGAGCCATGCTCACCGGGTCCTGTCTCCTGGTGGGAAGAAAGTAAGGAACAGGGAAGGGCGTACTCTGGCTGCCCGGAAGCCGATATGTTCAAAGGCGGATGCAGCGGCGCAGGTGCGTCCCTCCTTTTTTCTTTAAACAATACAAAAAACGTATCGTTAAACATGAATTATAACAATTAGCAATGGATACCAATCTGTGTTACACTGGTCCCTGTAAGAAACACAGCACCTTACCCTGGATTCCGGGGCGGGAAATACGCTGGAGAGACAACAGGAGGTCATATGAGCAAAGTACTTGTAATCGGGACCAGTCTCCGGACTGGAAGCAACTCTGACAGATTCGCGGAAGAAGTGGTCCGGGGTGCCAAAGCCGCCGGCCATGAGGTGGAATGGGTGACGCTGAAGGGAAAAGAAATCCATTTCTGCACCGGGTGCTTCGCCTGTCTGGAAAACCATCAATGCATATTCCATGACGGGGCTGCGGAAATTGCGGAAAAGGTCCGCCGTGCCGATACCCTGGTGTTCGCTACGCCTATTTACTACTATGAAATGAGCGGCCAGATGAAAACTCTGCTGGACCGGTGCAATCCCCTGTTCGGGTCCGATTACCAGTTCAGGAAGGTGTATCTGGTGTCTACTGCGGCAGAGGATGCTCCTCATGTGCCGGAGAAGGCACTGTCCGGGCTCCAGGGCTGGGTGGACTGCTTTGGCCGGGCAGAACTGGCAGGTTCTTTCTTCTGTGGCGGTGTCAATGATGGGAAAGAAGCAGAAACCCGGGAAAAGGATCTGGCCAGAGCCTATGACTTTGGAATGAAACTGCAATGATTTGGACAAGATAGGGAGGAAACAATCAATGGATGCAAAGATGCTGGAGGGAAAAGTGGCCATTATTTCGGGAGCCAGTTACGGTATGGGCTTTTCCATGGCTGAGGTGTTTGCCCGGGAAGGGGCCAAAGTGATCATGACTGCCCGTGGCCAGGAAAAATTGGGAGCGGCGGTAAAAGCGCTCCGGGACAAAGGATATGAAGTAACCGGAGTGGCGGCGGACAACAAGAATCTGGAAGATGTACAGCGGGTATTCCAGATGGCATTGGAGACCTACGGAGATCTGGATATCGTCATCAACAACGCGGCCATCGGGGAACAGAAGATGATCGATGAAACCGATGATGAATGGCTGGAATATGTGTACCAAACCAATGTGTTCGGACCCTTCCGGTTCATCCGGGAAGCCCTGAAAATCTTCCTGCCGAAAAATGAAGGGTGCATCATCAATATTTCTTCCGTAAACGGGACCCGGCCTTTTTGTGGAGCTTCCTATACTTCCTCCAAAGGCGCCATCAATACGCTGACCAAGAATGTGGCCATGCGGCTGATCGATACCAATATCCGGATCAATGCGGTGGCTCCCGGATCCACCATTACCCCGGCTCACTTGGCCAACAAAGCGGGCAAGCAGCCGGGAGGCGCCAAAATGCTGGAATACAGCAAGCATTTTGTGTATTTCCCAGGACCGGAATGTGAACCGGAAGATCAGGCCAATGCCTGTCTGTTCCTGGCATCGGATATGGGAAAACATGTCAAAGGACAGGTCATCCAGGTCTGCAACGGTGCATTTCTGTAAGGAATGGATTTGACTGGCTGGATGGGACTGTTCCATTGTACCAGCAAATACGGTCGTCAAGAGGCCGATAAGTTTAAAACCAGATGGGGGAGCATCTGATCTCCAACGCCCATTGACAATCGACAATTGACCGCTGACAAAGGCCGCCGGACCAACCGGCGGCCTTTCTGCCATTTACTTTCTCTCCCCAGTACGGTACAATAAGAACCGTCTGATAATTTTTGAGAAAACTGACAGAATGGAGCCAATCATGAGCAACGAAAACAAAAAAGTGAAAGTCCATTATGAAGGCACCCTGAACGACGGGACCAAATTCGATTCTTCCTATGACCGGGGAGAGCCTCTGGAATTCGTGGTCGGGGCCGGCATGATGATCAAGGGATTCGATGATGCGGTCCGGGACATGGCCGTAGGGGAAGTGAAGAACATCCATCTGATGCCGGAAGAAGCCTATGGGCAGCCCAATCCCCAGAACATCCTCACCGTGGAAATCGCCAAGATGCCCGGCTCGGAAAACCTGGAATTGGGCCAGCGGGTGGCCCTGGGCACCCCTAACGGCCAGCAGATCCCGGTGCGGGTCACCGAAAAGACCGGGTCCACCATCACTTTCGATGCCAACCACGAAATGGCCGGCAAAGAACTGAATTTCAAGATCGAACTGGTCGAGGTGGAAGGGTAAAGGGAGGATTCTCATGAACCCTTTGTATTTCCTGGAACATCAATTCTTCCCTGCTGTGGTCTATCCGGATCCGGAGGGGAAGCAGATCAGTCCTTTCCTTTTGGGAAATGCCTTTGGGACCCTGTGTGCCAGTGTCCTGACGGACCTGCCGGAAACCGGGGACGAGAACGAAAGGTTCTATCAGGAAGAAGATTTCGCTGCGGAAGGACTGGAAATCCGCAACGAACACACGGGACAGCCCCAGTGCTATGTGCTGCGGATGCATTTTCCCTTTGAAGAAGGCTGGAACTTCAACACCCTGTGTCCTCGGGCCTATCTGGTCCACGGGCTCCAGGGAGAAGATCCCCGGTATTATACTGTGGAATATGATGCCAACACCATGGGATACATGCTCTGCAGCTGGGACGGAGAAGGGAACCACACCAACTTCGGCCCGGTGGATCTGGGAGAAGACCCAGAACTGGCCCTGATCCTGAAACGGGAGAAGGGGCGGATGGTGTAGTGCTCGGAAGGAAAACGTCCGGGCGTTTTCCAACCATTCTATTTCGAGGCGATATTCATGGATAAAAATTGGCGGAGCCCGCTGCTCTGCACCTTGGTGATTGTAATTTGGGGGAGCCTGTACATTTCCGGTCGGCTGGTGCTCCAGCAGATTCCGGCCCTGTGGGTGCTGTTCATCCGGTATGCCCTTTCTTCGGTGATCCTGCTGGGGGTGGGATACCACAGTCTCCACGGCCAAATCGCCATTGCCCGAAAGGATTGGGGCGAGCTGCTGTTTGTGGGAGTGGTGGGATACTTCCTGTCCAATGCGGCTCTGTTTCTGGGTATCCAATATTCCAGTGCTTCTTTTGCTTCCCTGATCAATTCCCTGACTCCGGTGGTGATTTCCGGCCTGGCCATTGTTTTGCTGGGGGAAAAGGTGACCAAACTCCAGGGGTTATCCCTTTTGGTGGCGGTAGTGGGGGCAGCCGTCATCATCGGCAGGCCCACCCAGGGGGTGACCACCGCCGGTATGGTGATCTGCGTCTTTGCCCTGTTTTCCTGGGCCTATGCCACCATCCATCTGAAAAAACTTACCGCCCGGTACGATCCTTTGCTGGTCACCGGGTACGGCATGGCCATTGCGGCCCTGCTGTCTCTGCCCAGCGCCTGGGTGTTTGTACGGACCACCGGGGCTGCGGTATCTTTTACGGGGAATATCTGGGCTCCTTTGTTGTACACTTGTATTGTGTGCACGGCCCTGGCCCATCTGCTGTGGAATGAGCTGCTCCAGAAGCTGCCGGCCACCTACTGTGCCTCCTTTTATCCCCTCCAGCCCCTTACTTCCATGGTCCTAGGGGTAGCCATGCTGGGAGAAGTCATGACCCCGCACCTGCTCCTGGGAGCCGCCTGCATCGTAGCGGCCATGGTACTGAACAGCCTGGCGGCCCGCCAGGGGGCTTGAGAAGAAGTCAGACGTCAGTTTTGTACGGTTAAGCAGCAAGTCCGTCCTGCTGATTGCCAACAATCTGACGTCTAATTTCTGAAGGGCCCGTGAAGGCCGTTTTGACTTTTTTCTATTCATCGGAAGGAAAACGCCGGGATGGCCGTTTTCCAACCATTCCATTTGTGCTATAATGGGGGCAATTCTGTACGAGAGAGGCTGGCTGGTACTTATGGGTATTTCATTGACAAACGGGCGGCGGGAAAATATCATCCTGCGGACCAGCTGCATCGGGATCCTGGTCAATCTCCTGCTGGCTGGATTCAAGGCTGTGGTCGGCTTCAGCACCAACTCCATCGCCATCCTGATGGATGCACTGAACAACCTGTCCGATGTGCTGTCTTCAGTGATCACCGTGGCCGGAGCCAAATTGGCGGACCGGAACCCAGATTTCGAGCATCCTTTCGGCCATGGCCGATATGAATACCTCAGTGCCCTGGTGATTTCCATCATCATCTTTTACGCTGGCGTCACCGCCATGGTGGAAAGCGTGAAAAAGATCCTGGATCCGGAAGTTCCGGAATATACCACGGCTTCCCTCGTGCTCCTGGCGGTGGCTGTCATCGTCAAGATCATCCTGGGCCGGTACGTGAAGCGCAAGGGAGCAGAAGCTGATTCCGGGGCCCTGATCGGTTCCGGATCCGATGCCCTGTTCGATGCAGTCCTTTCCTTTTCCGTCCTGGTGGCGGCTTTGATCTACCTGGGCTGCGGAGTCTCCCTGGAATCCTATGTGGGCACGGTGATTGCCTGTTTCATCCTGAAAAGCGGTTTTGGCATGCTCCGGGATACCCTGAACGAAATCTTAGGAGAGCGGCCGGATCCCCTTCTGGTCCGGCAGATCAAGAACCTCCTGGTGGAAGAACCGGAGATCCGGGGAGCCTACGACCTGATGATCAATAATTATGGACCCGGCCGAAACTATGCTTCCGTCCACATCGAACTGCCCGATGTGATGACCGTAGAGCAGGTGGACCGGCTGACCCACCGGATCCACGAAAAGGTCTTCAAAGCCACCGGCGTCCATCTGTCCGGGGTCACCGTGTATTCTTACAACACCCGGGATCCGGAAGCGGCCCAGATGCGGGAACAGGTGAGCCAGCTGGTGATGAAGCATCCCTGGGCACTCCAGGTCCATGGATTCTATGTGGACAGGACGAAGAAAACCATGCGCTTTGATGTGGTGGTCACCTTTGGCCGGGATCGGGAGCCGCTCATCCAGGAGCTCCAGCAGGAAATCACCCGGCTGTATCCTGATTATCAGGTCTCCGTGGATATCGACCGGGATATTTCGGCTCTCCAAGGATAATCCATTTGCCTATGAGGAATGGTCATTTCCTGGCGGAATGAATAGGTCTTGGAAGGCCCGTCCTGCCAATTTGCACATTTCCTTTGCATAGTGTAGAATAGTATGTAAAGACTATCAAAATTCAGGCATCTTGGATGCTGCAGCAATAAGGTGAAATGAATGGAATACCATGAATCTGAATCGACGGAAATGTACCTGGAAACCATCCTGGTGCTGAAAAATCGGCTGGGGCTGGTGCGCTCCATTGACATAGCCAATGAAATGGGCTATTCTAAGCCCACCATCAGCGTGGCCATGAAAAAATTCCGGGGAGAGGGCCTGGTCACCGTGGATGAATCCGGGTTCGTCAACTTAACGGAAGCGGGGCGGGATATTGCCGAACGGATTTATGAACGGCATCAGGTGCTGACCCATATCCTTATGTCCCTGGGGGTATCTCGGGAACATGCGGAACATGACGCCTGCAAGATTGAGCACGATATCTGCGATGAGACATTCGATGCCCTGAAAAAGGAATATCTCAGGCTTCGTTCTAAAAAATAACCGATCACAGGGGTGTTGCGCGGATCACGTGCAGCACCCCTGTGCTTTCACAAAAGGAGGAAACAACATGCGTTTTACGGCTTACGAACAGCTGCCTCAAGAAGCACGGGCTCTGCGGGAAGAGGTGTTCTGCGGGGAACAGGGTTTCCAGGAGGAATTCGATGAAACCGACCGCACGGCCCATCATGGCCTCTTGTGGGATGATGGAGGCCAGCCTGTAGGGGTCTGCCGGTTCTTCCCAGGCACAGAACCAGGAACCTGGATCCTGGGGCGGGTGGCTGTCAAAAAAGCCCTGCGGAAAACCGGTGTGGGATCGGAACTGATCCGGGGGATGGAGGAGGCTGTCCGGAAACTGGGCGGACGGGAAATCCAGCTCCATGCCCAAGTACGGGCCCGGCATTTCTACGAAACCCTGGGGTATCAGGCCTATGGGCCGGAAGAACCAGAAGAGGACGTGCTCCATCAATGGATGAAGAAGACCTTGGAAATGGAAAAATAAAAAAATCCCGTCTTTTTGAAATTTGTTGTTGACACCAATGAAGATTTCGTGTAGAATAATCTTCGTTGAGATTCCCCGATAGCTCAATGGTAGAGCACTCGACTGTTAATCGAGTTGTTGTAAGTTCGAGTCTTACTCGGGGAGCCAATTGCAAATCATGCCGGACGGATGTCCGGCTTTTTTTAAATTATAATGGGTTTGCCGCTTTGCCCGGCACCGAAGCTGTCCAAGAGAATATGAGGTGTTTTATTTGGTTGGAATTTTAACGGTTGATCAAGATAAATGTGTAAAGTGTGGGATCTGCTCCAAAGTCTGTCCCAGCTGTATCATTGAAATGGGAGAAAACGGCCCCGTCTGCATCAATGATATGTCCTGCATGTCCTGTGGTCACTGCGTTTCCGTCTGCCCCACCGGTGCTCTTGACAATTCCCGCTGCCCTTATGCAGAGACTGAACCCATCCCCATGGAAGTGCTGGATGCCAAGACGGCCTACAACTTCCTGCGTATGCGCCGGAGCATCCGGAATTTCACGCCTGAACTGGTCAGCGAAGAAAAGATGAAGCAGTTGCTGGATATCGCTCGGTATGCTCCTACAGCTGCCAATTCCCAGGGCCTGTACTATATTGTTGTGTCAGACCGGGAACTGATCAAAAAGATCACGGACTGTGTGGCCGACTGGATGCAGGAGGAAATCGACAACAATTCTCCCCGCCGCCGGTATTTCCGGAAAGTCTTGGAAGTCTACCGGGACCGGGGCGTGGATATCATCGGACGGAATGCCAAACAGCTGGTCTTTGCCCTGGCCCGCCGGCTGAACGTCACTGGTGTGAGCAACTGCGAACAGGCTTGGGCCTATGTGGAACTGTATGCACCCACCCTGGGCCTGGGAACCACGATCATGGGCTTTATTGAAACCTGTGCCCGGGCAGATTACGCCCCCTTGCGGGAACTGCTCCAGGTGCCTCAGAAACAAGTCATTGTAGGGACTCTGCTGGTGGGGTATCCCAAGTATAAATATAACCGTTTGGTGGACCGGCAGCATCTAAAGGTAGAGTTCCGGTAAAAAGGAGCTGATTCCATGATCCAGGGAAAAACCATTATCTGTGAAGAAGTTTTTGTCCAGCTGGTCCGTCTGGCTGCTGCCCGGGTGGAGAAAGTGACCCTGTGGGAACAGAGCGGAGGCGGCCTCATGTCTTTTGCCAAGGGGCTGGCCGGGAAGAATACTCCTGCAGTCTCGGTGGAAAAGACGGATGCGGAAGTCCAGGAAAATGGCACGGTGAAAAAAGGCCATGTGAGTTTTGTCCTGAAAGTGTCCGCTGCTTATGATGCTTCCATTCCGGAAACTGTGGAAGAACTGCGGGAAGCCGTGGTGAAAGAAGTGGTCCGGATCACGGATTTCCAGGTGGAACGGGTGGATATCATCGTGGCCCAGCTGGAAGGAGCGGAACAGCTTCCCATTGCTGCGGAAGAGACGGCTGAAGAAGAGCAAGACCGGGAGAATGGTCAATGAAAAGGGGAGCTGCTGCATGTGTGGATTTGCACACGCAGCAGCTCCCTTTTCAATTGTCCATTTGGAATATACAGAATTCTGCTCTTTTGCCTTGACGGTACACAGTCCTTTGACAGAAAGATAAATTATTTGAAATTATCGTAAATTAATAAAATTCATACTAGACGAATAATTCAATATCTCTTATAATGAGTGTAATCAAATCATTATAAGAGGTGATCCCATGGAAAAAGAAAAAAAATCTCTCATGAACCGCTTTATCGATATCATCGAAAAAGGCGGCAACAAACTCCCGCATCCCTTCATCCTGTTTGGTATCCTCCTGGTGGCAATTCTGGTCTTATCCTTTATTTTCAGCCAGCTGGGAACCAGTATCACCTACTACAGCGCCTCTAAGACGGCAGGCGCTGCCGGAAAAGAAGTGACGGTAAAGGTGGTCAATCTGCTGTCTGCAGACAACCTCCGGTATCTGATCACCAAATATCCGGACATCTATGTGGGGTATACCCCCCTGAAGCTGACCCTGGTCATGATGGCTACAACGGCTTTCATCGATAAGACCGGCTTCTTTGAGACCTTGATGAAAAAATACTTACTGAAGGCTCCTAAATCCCTGATTACTTTTGCCGTTGCTTTTATGGCTGTCAATGCCAACCTGATGAGCGATGCCGGGACCTACTTCTCCCTGGCCATCGGCGGGGTCATTTTCCACGCCATGGGCCGAAATCCTCTCATTGGGGTGATCCTGGGCTATGCAGGGTGCAGCGGCGGTTTTACGGCCAACCTGTTCCTGGCTGGAACGGATGCTCTGCTGGCCGGTATCACGGAAAACATCGTGGAACAGATGGGCCTTCCTGTGGCCATCAACCCAGCCATCAACTATTTCTTCATGGCTTCCGCCACTTTCTTCCTGGCCATTACTTTGACCCTGTTCACGGAAAAAGTGGTCTGCAAGATGGTGGGGGATGGGGAAGGTGTGGTAGACCGTTCCCTTTTGGAAAAATATAAACCCACGCCGGAGCAGGAAAAGGGCCTGCGTTGGAGTGCTTACGGGTTCCTGTTCTTCTTGGCGGTGATGGCCCTTTTGACCGTACCCCAGGATGCCATTTTGCGGAACGAGGCGGGCGGCTTCCTGCCAAAATCTCCATTGTTCCAAGGCATCACCATGATCATCGCCTTCCTGTTCGTGAGCACCGGTATGCCCTATGCCTTTGCCACCGGACAAATCAAGAAAGGCCGTGACCTGGCTGGCATCCTGAACGCCGGACTGAAGACAGCCATTCCCCTCATGACCACCACCTTTATGGCCTGCGTGTTCATCGATATGGTGAATAAATCCAACATCTTCCGGATTGTCGCCATTGCCGGGGCAGAAATCCTGAAAGGGGCCGATGTGGGCGTGCTGCCTCTCTGCCTCTTGGTTATCCTTGTGACCACTCTGGTGAACCCCTTCATGACCAGCGGCTCTTCCAAGTGGCTTTTGATTGCACCTATGATTGTTCCCATGTTCGCCATTCTCCATGTGCATCCAGCTTATGCCCAGCTGGCCTACCGGATCGGGGATTCCTGCACCAATATCTGCTCCCCTCTCCATTCAGCCCTACCGGTGATCATCGGTCTCTTGGAAGAATACCAGAGTGAAGGGCTGATCCCCCTGCGGCCGGGAGAAACGGAACAGCGGGATATCGGGATGGGGACCATATTCTCCCTGACCATTCCCTATTCCATGGTGCTCCTGTCTACCATGACTGCCATGTTCATCGTCTGGATGCTCCTGGATCTGCCCATCGGGCCGGGGGTGACGCTGTATATTTGAGTGGTGTGGGAAGTGCAGCGTGCAGAGGGCAGTGCTTCGCGCTGAACGTTGAACGACCAACGACGAACGATGAACGACCAACGATATAAGGAGGTAAAACTATGCTGATCCGCAATGCCAATCTGTTGAACCCCGGTACGGAACGGGGCATCTATGACATCTTGATCCGGGATGGGAAAATCGCCCAGATCGCTCCCCATATCGATGCCGAAGAAGAGGTGGAGCTGGATGTCCAGGAAATGTATGTGACGCCCGGCCTGGTGGACGCTCATACCCATCTGGGACTGAAGGCAGATTCCCAGGGAGAATTCTATTCCGACCACAACGAGAAAAAGAGCATCCTGTCCCCGGAAATGCGGGCCATCGATGCCATCGATCCCCAGAACGTAACCTTCCAGGAAGCGCGTAAAGCAGGGATCACCACCTGTGCCAGCGGCCCGGGGTCCCTGAATGTGGTGGGCGGCCAGTATGCCTGCATCAAGACTGCGGGGGAGATCATCGATGATATGGTCCTGGATCCTTATTTCGCCATGAAATGTGCCTTGGGGGAAAATCCCAAGAAAGGGTATGAGACCACTCGGATGGGAATCGCCGCTACCCTGCGGAATTTTCTGTTCCAGGCCAAAGCCTATGCAGAAGATCCCAATCACAGATTCGATATGAAACTGGAGCCCATGGTGCCGGTGATCCGGGGAGAGAAAGCCCTGAAGATCCACTGCCATGAAGGCATCGACATTGTAACGGCGGTGCGGATCTGTGATGAATTCCACCTGAAATTCACCTTGGACCATGTGACCTGCGGAACCGATGTGCTGGAATTCCTCCGGAAACGGCCGGAAATCCCTCTGCTGCTGGGACCTAGCCTGGGACATCGGAGCAAGGTGGAACTCCACGGAAAAGGCTTTGAAAATGTGGTGAAACTGGCGGAAGGCCGGGATGTGTGCCTGATCACTGACGCACCGGTGATTCCCCTCCAGTATCTGCCCCTCTGTGCGGGCTTGGCCATTGCCAAAGGAATGCCCTACGAACGGGCTCTGGAGGCGGTGACCATCAACCCGGCAAGGGTCATGGGCGTGGAAGACCGGGTAGGCAACCTGGCTGCCGGCAAAGACGCGGACCTTGTCATTTGGAAGGACAAACCTTTCGTGGTGATCCAGGATCCGGTGGCAGTATTCATCAACGGGGAAAGAGTGTAAGGAAAAGGGGCTGCTGCACGTGCGAAAACCACACATGTGCAGCAGTCCTTTTTCACTATTTTCCCAATAAGCATAAGATTTTTGATGTATGGTTGTAAAATGTCTCGTTTTATTTTAAAATAAAATACCCAACAGCGCAGTTGTACCCTGATGATGGAGCAGGGAAATGAGATGTATGAACGAAAGGAGAAACAATATGGCAGTGCCTTTTCATTTTTTTTATGAAGAGCCGCAGAACCATCTTGCCCTGAAAGAGTATATTTACAAGATTGGTACATTCCATTATCATTGGCACAGGGATTTGGAACTGCTCCTGCTGCTGAAAGGTGAAGTGGAGCTGCTGAACAACGGAGTGAGGACCATTTTGCGGCCCGGCGATTTGGTTTTGGTCAATCCCGGAATCGGGCATGCCACCCTGGCTCGGGAACCAAAAAGCATCGCCCCGCTTTTTCGCCTGGACCCGGTATTTTTTTTCGACAGCGGTCCTGGCTGCCAGAACATGACATTTACCTTAAACTCCAGGATGTATCCGGAACAGTCAACTTGGTATCCTGTATTCCGCAGGGATATGGCTGCCATGATGCTGGCCATGGTGAAGCGGGACAAGATGGATAAAATTGCTTTCTTTCAGTCTTTTTATGATGTACTTTTCCTCCTGACCCGATACTATAAGGATCCGGATCCGGAAGAAAAGAAGAGGACACAGAAAACAGTCGAAAAACTGCGGATGGCCACGGATTTTATCGATGCCCATTATATGGAGAAACTGACATTGACAGAAACTGCAGAGAGAATCGGTTACAGTACAAATTACTTGTCTCAGCTGTTCAAAAAGGAAATAGGGGTCAACTTTTATGAATATGTAACCCGGAAAAGACTGCGGGAAGCTACCCGTGAACTGGACCGTACAACCAAAAAGATCCTGGAGGTCGCCACGGATAACAGGTTCCAAAACTTGAAATCTTTCAATGTGAAATTCAAGGAAGTTTTTGGAAGGACACCTTCTCAGTACCGGGAACTGCTCGAAGATATCGAAGTACGAGACGTGAAAGATTACCATGTCAGATACATCGACCAGAGCAATAAAGAGATTTGGTCCATACTAGAAAGATACAGCACCTATGGAGAAGCAGAAAAAACTCCAGCAGAAGAACGTCAGGGGCAGTCATTCCCGGAACGGGAGGAAATCCAGGCACTGGCTCGGATACTCCTGAATCGGACAGAAGAACTCCGGAAACAGACTCGGAATTTCTATGAAAAAGTCTGTCCGGAATCTGAAAAATCGACTAGGTCATAAATTATGGAATCTTATATCCATTTTGACAACAAAGAATTGGCAGACAGCCTGTTTCCCGCCGGCAGAGAACGGAGGAACAGGCTGTTTTTTTAGTCATTATACTATGCTCGACAGCTGCATCCAAAAGAAAAATCATTGAAATTTCAGATAAAATGCTAAAAATAAGCAAAGAAAAAACTTCTGCCTTCGGATATAGTAAAGACAAGAATTCTGAAGGAGGAAGTAGAGATGAGCAATCTAACCATTTGTCTTACGATTTTTGCCGCGTGCATGCTTCTGTTTGCTTGGAATCGATTCCCCATGAGTGTGGTATCCCTGGCAACCTTACTGGCATTGGTGGTGACTAAGTGTCTGAAGCCCCAGGAAGCGCTGGCCGGTTTTGGGGATACCAACAACATGATCATCATCACCATGTTCATTGTAGCTGCCGGGCTGAACCGCACCACATTCACGGAAAAATTGTCCCGTTTCATCGTGAAATGGTCAAGAGGATCTCTGAAATATGCATTTTTGGGTTATCTAATCATGGCATTTTTCCTGACCAACTTCATCTTCAGTCCTTTGGCTGTTTTTGCTATTGTATTTCCTATGAGTCTGTCCCTTTCGGAAACTTTCCATCTGGAACCCTCCAAGACAGCCTATCCGTTGGTCGTGGTGGCCATTGTCTGCTGCTGTGCCCTGCCGCTGAGCATCGCCATAACCAATTCTGGGATTTACAATGGATATCTTGCAGAATACGGGCTTTCTCAGTATCGCATGGTCCCGTTGGATTTCATGTTCGCCCGTCTGCCTCTGGCCATTGTGACCTTGCTGTGGGCCTATTTTTACGGGTTTAAACATGCGCCGGATAGGCCGGTCGTTCCGATTGAATATCATATGGCGAAAACGAAGGAAAAGAAACCCCTGTCGCCTTTCGGGGAACTTATGGGAGTTGTGATTTTCTTCGGGGTGATTTTCCTGCTGATTACCCAGCAGTTTCACGGTATCCCTACCTGGGTGGTCACTTTTGGAGGTGCCTGTCTGACGGTTTTCTGCGGTGTACTGACAGAAAAAGAAGCTATTGCAGCGATTCCCGTCTCTGCTTCTACAATCTATGTAGGCTGTTTGGCCATGGCCAAAGCACTCACAGTGACTGGTGCCGGAGATATCGTAGGGGCAACGGTTTCCCAATTCCTGGCAGGATCCCACAACGGTTATCTCCTAGGCGGTATTTTTTTCCTGGTACCGTTCCTGCTGACTCAGCTCATGCTGAATAAAGCGGTCATCGGAATCTTCATCCCCATTGCCATCCTGACCTGCAAAGCAGTGGGGGCCAACCCCATCGGGCCAATCCTGCTGGCATATTCTGGGGCACTGGCCGCTATCCTGGCTCCCATGGCTACACCTGCCCTTCCTTTGGCCATGTCTGTAGGCGGCTATGACCAGAAGGCACTCTTGAAACAGGGTTGGCTCCTTTCCATCCTGTTGAGCGTGGGCTATGTTTTCTGGGTCATGACAATCTACCCGGCATTTTGAGGAGGTCAAACATGAAAATCACGAAAATTGATACTTTGCTTTCTGGAAAAAGGTATCTCTTCCTGAAAATCCATACGGATACGGATCTGGTGGGAATTGGAGAATGCGGCGCCTGGTGTTACCAGGAAGCTACGGCAGCCTGCGTCCGTACCATGGAAAAGCTGTTGATCGGCCGGAATCCCCTGGATATTGAATTCATCAATACCGGTCTGATGCGAGCTATGCATTTTCGAGGTTCCATCATCCAGGCGGCCATTTCTGGGATCGATATTGCATTGTGGGATCTAAAAGGGAAATACTACGGTGTTCCCATTTATGAACTACTGGGAGGAAAAGTCAGGGATAAGGCGCGAATCTATGTAAACTATAAAGGAGATACCTGTGAAGAACTGGCCCGAAAAGCCGTGTTGTTGAAGAAACAGGGCTATACAGCCATCCGCTATTCCATGGGCCATGAGACTGATGAAAAAGGCCGGGGCACGGAATCATTTACCCGGGTGGTGAAACGGATGGAAAAACAACTCCAGGCAATCCGTGGGGCAGTGGGCGGTGACATGGATATCGCTATCGAATGCCATCGGGGTATGAAGCCGGCAGAAGCCATTGCCTGTGGGAAAATCCTGGAAAAGTACAATCCTTATTTTTACGAGGATCCAATCCCCGACAATCCCCTTGCTATGGAACGGCTGATTTCTCAGGTGGATATCCCAGTAGCTACGGGCGAACGGTTCATCAATCTGATGGAATTCGACCAGCTGATGACGGAAACCAAGGTCGCCTATATCCGTCCGGATCTGTGTCTGGCTGGGGGAATCACTGCTGGAAAGAAAATCGCTGCCTTGGCAGAAGCCAAACAGATTTATGTTATTCCCCACAATCCCTTGGGCCCTGTCTCTACAGCTGCCTGTCTGCAATTGGATGCCTGTATCCCCAATTTCGAAATCCAGGAATACCCTGTGGACAGTGAAGGGAAATGTCGGCTGGATGAGCAGATGAAGGAGCCATTCCTGTTCCAGGATGGTTTTATCCGGATTCCGGATGGGCCTGGGCTGGGCATTGAACTGGTAGAGGGCATTGAAACCCGTTTTCCATTCGAGGGACTGTATGGGAAATTCTATCTCCAGGATGATGGTTCCATCATGGACCGCTGATCATTTTACCCAAGAGCCTGGAGACTCGTGAAGCGATACCCAAAAAGTGCTGCTGCATATGTGAGAATCACATATGCAGCAGCACTTTGCTCTTTTCGGAAAAAAACGGGGAAGCCTGTCCATAGTTCTGTTTTCTATTCTGTTTTCTGGCTGTCGGCTTCAGCTTCCATGATCCGGATGAATTCCCGGCTGGCGGCACTCAGCGGCAGGGCAGGATTGGAGGCGGCAAAAATGGAACGCCGGGGCGGCAGTTTCCTGACTTTCAGGATAGCAATCTGCCCCTGCTGTATCCACTGCCGGGCAAACAGTTCGGGGACACAGCCGATAGCGATGTTGTTCTGTACAAAGGGAAGAATGTAAGAAGTAGTCAGCACATGGAAGCGGGGCTGCCATTCCAGCTGTTCTTGTTGAAGCCAGCGAGTCAGGTTCCCTGAAAAACTGCTGCCAGGACTGGCAACCACTAGGGGAAACTGGGTTAGCTCTTTTGGATCCAGTTCCCGGAGAGCAAGATCTGAAAAAGCTGAACCGGCAATAAAAACATCTTGGAAAGTCTGAAGACAAGCAAATGTGAAGCCGGATTTGCTGGAAACCGGTGTCACCCCGAAGGCCACATCAATCTTGCCTGCTTTCAGCATTTCCAGCAGTTCCCCAGAATGACAGCCTTGGATATGGAGACTGATCCGAGGATACCGTTGGGAAAAGGCATTGACATGGGGCAGCACATGGAAATCTAGGGCCGTTTCAGTGGCACCGATATACAGGTCGCTGTTTTCCAGGCTATTGAATCGGGATAGTTTGACTTCACCTGCTGTCAGCAGCTCAAAAGCCTTGTCTACATGAGTAAAGAGCAGTTTGCCTTCCGGGGTCAGATCCATGCCATGAGAGTTCCGGATAAACAGTTTACAGCCGCCTAGGCTATTTTCCAAACGATGGATGGATTGGCTGACAGCCGGCTGGGTCAGATACAAATGCTCTGCGGCCTTGGAATAACTGCCAAATTTGGCCGCATAGTAGAATGCACGGTAATATTCCAGGTTAAAGTCCATAATGGCTCCTATTGATATTAATTAAATTAATATGAAGATGAATACAAGTAATTTGATATTACCATAAAACCCTCTTATAATGCAAGATATAGAAAATAAAACATTGAAAGCACAAAACTAGATGTTAATTTTCTTTATATCAAAAATGGGGTGAGACAGATGAAAAAAATCGCTATCGGCAGTGGCCAGGGCTTTTGGGGGGACAGCCCCGATGCAGCCATCCATATGATCCGTAGGGCTGATATCCAGTATCTGAGTTGTGATTATCTGGCAGAACTGACACTGTCCATCATGGCCAGGCAGCAGGTAAAGAATCCCAAAGCGGGGTATGCTCCAGATTTTGTGACCCGGCTGCTGCATTCAGCTGGCAGGGAAGCTTGGGATAAACACATCCGGATCTGTACCAATGCCGGTGGGATGAATATCACTGGCTGTGTGGATGCCATCCGGGAGTGGGCAGAAGGAGAACACATGGCGGGGTATAAAATCGGTTACGTAACTGGGGACTCTATAAAAGAGAAGATCCCTCAATTGCTGAAGGATGGGTGGACATTTCCTAACTTTGACGGTGAGGGAGATTTCACGGAGATAGCTGATAAGATTTACAACTGCAATGCCTATATCGGTCATGAAAGCATTGCAGGATGTCTGGCTCAGGGGGCCGATGTGGTAGTAACTGGCCGGGCGGCTGACAGCGCTCTATTCCTGGCTCCTTTGCAACACGAATTCGGCTGGGCAGCCGATGACTGGGACAATCTGGCCCGAGGAATCATGGCCGGCCATCTGCTGGAATGCGGGGGGCAGGGTGCTGGCGGAAACTTCATGTATGACTGGCGCAGTGTCCCCCGGATGGATGAATTAGGATTTCCCATAGCAGAACTTACCGAAGAGACACTGGACATCACTAAAGCACCGGACTGCGGGGGAATCATCAGTGAAGAAAGCTGCAAAGAGCAGTTTCTATATGAAATACTGGATCCGGCCAATTATCTGACTCCAGACGTCAATGTGGACGTGTCCCATGCTGTTATCAGACAGGTGGGGGCGGATCGGGTCCGTATTTCTGGAATCAAAGGAAAGCCCAGACCGGATACCCTGAAACTGTGTATCGGTTATCACAAAGGCTGGAAGACAGTTTCCATGCTTTCCTTCGCCTGGCCCGATGCTTATGAGAAAGCTCGGTACTGCGGTGAACTGATCATGAAGAAAATGCGGCGCCTGGGAATGAAAGCGGATGATGTCCATATCAGTTATATCGGTCTCAACAGTCTGCATCTGGGGGTGGCCGATATGAGCGAAGAGGCACTGGCAAATCTGAATGAATGTGTCCTGCGGATTGCCATATTCAGTAAAGATAAAAAAGAATGCGCCAAGATCATCCCAGAAGTCAGTCCCATGCAGCTGAATGGGCCCCCTGGAGCCTCTTTCTTTGGGGGCAGACCTCATGTACAGGAAGTCATGGCACTGTGGCCCACTTGTGTGCCCCGGGATGCTCTTCAGATTGAAAGCCATATATTGGAGGTGAAATGAAATGCCAGAAATCTATTTGAATGATATTGCCCATGGGCGCAGCGGGGATAAAGGGGACACCAGCAATGTTTGTGTTTTCGCTCGGAAACCAAGCTATTATGCCATTATAGGGCGGGAAGTGACACCGGAAAAACTGAAAACCTATTTTGGAGATATGGTCAAAGGAGAAATCACACGGTACGATATCCCCACCCTGGGTGGCTATAACTTCGTCATGGAACATGCCCTGGGAGGGGGAGCGACTATGAGTCTGCGCCTGGACAGTTTAGGAAAATCTATGGGCAGTGCTGTGATGCGGATGAAGATCCATGTGGATGAAGGGGAGTTGAAATGAGCGGGCATATGGCACTCGAAAACCTGACGGTGCTGGATTTGACCCGGGTCCTTGCGGGTCCGTTCTGTACTATGATGCTGGCGGATATGGGGGCCAGGGTCATCAAAATCGAAAGACCCGGGACCGGGGATGATACCCGCAGTTATCCTCCGTTCCGAGAAAAAAATCTGTTGGGTAAACGGGAAAGTCTTTATTATGCCAATCTCAATAGGAATAAAAAAGGGATCACCCTGAATCTGAAAGCTCCGGAAGGCAAAGAATTATTCCGCAGGCTGGTAAAAAAGGCGGATGTGGTGGTGGAAAACTATCGGCCCGGGGTTATGGATAAGCTGGGACTGGGGTATAATTCCTTGAAGGAACTAAATCCTCAGTTGATTTATGCAGCGGTATCCGGCTTTGGCTGCTACGGCCCCTACCACAGCCGTCCAGGATATGACATCTTGGCTCAAGCCATGGGCGGCATGATGGCCATCACCGGTCCCAAGGGCGGGGCTCCCACCCGGGCAGGCAGTGCCTTGGGCGATATACTGGGTGGACTGCATACGGTGATCGGAATCCTGGCCGCCGTCAATGCACGGTCCCTTACCGGCCGAGGACAGCGGGTGGATATTTCTCTGATGGACAGTGTCATTGCAGCCACCGAGAACACCGCTTTGAAATATCTGGAAAGCGGGAAACTCCCTCCGCGGATGGGCAATCGGTATGCTTCGGTCTCTCCTTATGACGGTTTCCGATGCAAGGATGGGGTGGTAATCGTGGCTGCCGGCAATCAGCACCTTTATGAAAAACTTTGCGTGGAAATCTTGGATCGGCCCGATATGGTGACAGATCCCCGATTTATAGATATGTCCGGGCGTCTGGCCAATCAGGACGCCATCCAAGAGGTCCTTGAAGCTTGGCTGGCAGATAAGACCATGGAGGAAGCCGTCGAAATCCTGCTGCGTCATGGCATCCCTGCCGGTCCCATTCTGGACATTTCCCAAATCTTGGCTGATCCCCATGTCAAAGAACGGGAAATGTTCGTGGAAATGGACCATCCCACCCTGGGAAAGATTACGGTCAACGGCTGTGCCGTGAAGCTGATGGATACCCAGACTAAGATCCGGACACCAGCACCGTCCCTTGGACAGGATAACAAAGCAGTCTTTGGCGGTCTGCTGGGCCTGCGGGATAGCGAATTGGTTAGGCTCAGGGAGAAAAAAATCCTATAGCAGCAAAGGGCCGCTGACAATTTATTGCTGAAAAGGTGCTGCACGTGTGAAAATTAACACGTACAGCACCTCTTTTTATTCCTCCAATATCTTCCGGAACACCTGAGGGTCTTTCAGGGCGGCCCGGCCCAGGCCTATGAGATCGGCCTGACCGGTGGCCAGGAAGTGTTCTGCCTGATCTCCGGTTTCGATGCCTCCGGTAAGGAGCACCGGGATCCGGGCCGTTTCTTTGGCGGCCTGGGACAGTTCCGCAAAATAACCGGGTTCCGGATGGCCGGGACGGAAAAAGATGCACATGCCGCCGTAAAAACTGATGCCATCCAGGCCTTCCTGCTGCAGCAGTTCCACTGCCTGGGGCAGTTCCTCCGGCCGGGAGCCGCCTTCCATGTAGTCACCGCCTCCCAGCCGCAAGGTCACCACAAAATCAGCCGAGACGGCGGCCCGTACGGCCTGGATCACTTCCCGGAGATAACGGGTACGGCCTTCCAGGGTGCTGCCGGTATAGGCATCCGTCCGTTTGTTGGTGAGGGGAGAATAGAATGGTTCAGCAGGTACCCGTGGGCCCCATGGATCTCCACTCCGTCGTAGCTGGCTTCCCAGGCCCGGAGAGCCGCGGCTACAAAAGCTTCCCGGATCCGGATCAGGTCTTCTTTTTCCATGGCACGGGGCAGTTCCGGCTGTCCGTAGGCGGAAGCGGTCCGGGCCGGGTTCAGGACGGCACTGGGCCCCAGAGGCTCCTGTCCTGTCAGGGCCTTATGGGCCGCACTGCCTGCATGGCTCAGCTGGGCCAGGATGGGGACCTGGTGCTGATGGACGGCGGCGGTGATCCGTTTCAATCCGTCCAGATCCGCCCTTTCATCAAAAGCAATTTGATGGACACTGGCCCGGCCTTCCGGAGAGACGAAGCAGTGTTCCTGGATCAGGAGACCGGGCCCGCTCTGGGCCATATTTCCATAATAATCCACAAGGGCCTGGGTCACCTGGCCTTTGTCCGCTTTTTCCGTAGCCATGGGAGGCAGCACCAGACGGTTCTTCAGGGCCAGGGAACCCAGAGGGATGGGCTGGTGGAGCAGGGGATGGTTCATGAAATAGTTCCTCCTGTAATTATTTTATATACAATTACCATTATACAAGGGAGCAGGAGGAAAAGCAAGGGGCTGCTGCATGGGCAACAGACCCTTGCTGTGGGCAGTGGACATAGGGAATCAGTTCAGCAAATTGATTTTGGATTGGAATAACCTTTTTTACTTGCAGAGATTGATGAACAGGGTAATGACCAGCGGATTGCAGATGTTGATGAAAACCACGGTAATCACCGGAAGGATGAACCAAGCTTTTGGAGCAGGCCCTTTTGCCTCGATGATGGCCTGCATGTTGGCTACGGCATTGGGTGTCTGCCCTAGGCCCACGCCGCAATGCCCGGCTGCCATGACGGCTGCATCATAGTCGCTGCCCATGGATTTGAAGGTGACGGCTGTGGCCCAGATCGCCATGACAACGGCCTGGATGAGCAGTATCACCACCATCGGACCGGCCAAAGAAATCAGTTTAGCCATATTCAGGTTCATCAGTGCCAAAGAAAGGAAAAGGTTCAGGCTGCAGTTCCCAATCAGATCTACTTCTTTCATATTCAAGTTCAGTTGATAATGATCCATGATGTTCCGGAAGAGCATGCCCCCAAACAGGCACCCCACGTAATAGGGAAAGGTGACTCCGGTCAGTCGGGTCAGGATCAGGTAAATATAGGAACCCACTGCTGTGGCTCCGAGGACTTCCAGGACGCTGATGAAGAAATGCTTGTCAGAAAGAGTCTGAACCGGAGTTTGGCCGCCATTCGTTTCCCGTGCATCGGTAAATGTGCTCTTCAGATTATATTTCTTGATGAGCCGTTCTGCCACAGGACCGCCCACCAGGGAACCCATCAACAGGCCAAAGGTCGCGGAGGCTACCCCGACAGTGGTGCCTCCGTCTGCACCCAGGGCCTCCAGAGTGGGTCCGAAAGCAGCTCCGGACCCTACACCGCCGCTCATGGAAATGGAACCCATGGCAATCCCCAGCAGTTTATTCAGTCCGAACAGATCCGCCAGGCCAACACCTACCGCATTCTGCACAAAGAGGAAAAGGACAGCTCCCACGGCCAGGATGGCACCTTGTTTACCACTTTTTTTGATGATAGAAAGACTGCAGGTAAATCCTGTGGTGCAGAAAAATAAGTTCATGAAGAAATCTTGGAGGGGGTTGGTCATTTTGACCGTGAAGGTCTGGGTCTGCACACCTATGAATATCAGTACGCTAAAAATCAGTCCGCCGATGACAGGAGCCGGAATGAAATATTTTTTCAGGACGGGGATATGATTTCGAATGATCATCCCCAATACATAAACAAGAACGGCCAAGCCTACAGTTTGGACCAAATCAAATTGAATAACCATGTTGCATCTCCTCAATCATTTCACAGTGGGAATCTTCCAATTTTTTATAAACCCAGGCAATATCCAGCTCTCCTGTCCGGTGGATAGATTCCATCATTGCCGCTTCTTTTTTCATTACTTGATGGGCTGCTGCAGCAATCTGTTCCGCGTCTTTGGGATGGATGGCAATGATGCCGTCACCGTCGCCTACAAGGATGTCTCCGGGATAGATGACTTTCCCTCCCACATTGACCGGAACGTTGATTTCTCCTACGCCGTTTTTATAAGGACCATTGGGATTGCTGTGGACAGCGAATACGGGAAAATCCATGTGGGAAAGTTCTTCGAAATCACGGATGGCACCATCGATGACGAAGCCCCCCAGCTGACGGGCCTTGGCCCAGGTTGCCATGATTTCTCCACAGAGCGCCCTGCCGGAAAAACCGTTGTTGGCAACTACGATTACATCTCCGGGCTGGGCATTAGCAATGGCGTAATAGAACAGCAGATTGTCTCCTTCTGGGCATGTGATGGTATAAGCCGGTCCCGTAAGACGCTTTCCATTCAGGCTGTGGATTCCCCCGCCTAAAGAAGCAGTACGGTTCATACAGTCATCCAGATTGGGAACTGGTATTCCCTCAAAAAGAGAAAGCAGCTCTGTACCCGGACGTTTGAAATTTTGATAGATGCGATATCCTGCATTTGCCATTTCCAATCTCCTCCAGATTCATTGTATGGATTACTTTGATTTTTAAGAATATTATATAAACCGAGTAAATAGTTGTAAAACGATTTATTTTATTTTAATATATTAGATAATCTAATATTTGGAGTGATTGTATGACTTTGGAGGAAATCGAAACATTTTTGGCTGTTGTGGAACAAGGGAATATATCTGCTGCAGCACAGTATCTGTTTGTCACCCAAGGGACGGTAAGCAATCGGATCAAATCTTTGGAAGATGAGTTGAATGCAAAATTGCTCTTTCGGCAAAAAGGACAGAAAAATATCGATTTGACACCTTTCGGCAGAGAATTCATTCCCATTGCCCAACAGTGGACGGCACTTTGGAAGGATACCCAGCTGCTCCATCAGTCTGCCCAAAGACGCCATCTGCGGATTGGCAGCATCGATGTGATCAACAATTATACCTTTCTGCCCCTGTACCAGGATTTTATCCGGAAATATCCAAAAATCCAACTGTCCATCAATACTTTCCATTCCAATGAAATCCATTATCTGATGGAAAAAAGACTGATCGACATGGGATTCGTATTCAGTCAGGTCCATGCGCCCAATATCATATCTATTCCCATTTATCGAGAAATCATGTATGTGGTTTGCCATAAAGACAGTCATTATCATGAAGATCTTACTCCGGATGAACTTCCTCCAGAAAAGGAAATCTTCCTGCGCTGGGGAGCAGATTATGAAATCTGGCACGATTCTTTTTGGCCGGGCAGGAAATTCAAACTGGAAGTCAACACAGGGTCTATGCTTTCCGGGTATCTGAGCGAACCTGGATATTGGGGGGTAGCTCCTATGTCCCTGGTTGCCATGCTGCGGCGTCACTATCCGGTGGCATTTTATAGGCTGGGTACACCTCCGCCACCGCGGATCTGTTACCAAATTACCCATCAGTTTCCCAGAGCCAGCTTACAGGAGTCTCTTGAATGTTTTTCTGAAGAAGTGAAAAGGTTCGTGAATCGGAACGACACCATCTGCACTTTCGAACCCTGGATGATGGAAACAGGTAAATGAAAGAAAATCAAAGGGGCAGGTGTACGTGTGCAACTTTCACACGTACACCTGCTCCCTTTCCCAGACTCTCGGCTTCACATTCCTGAGTCATATCCCATACTCCTTCCTGACACTCTCCACATGCTTTGCCATCCCTTCCGGGGGCAGTTTGGCGTATTCCAGTACCAGCCGGGCTTCCGGGGCCTTTTCTTTCAGGGCCTCAAAGAAGGGGGCCCACTGGATGGTTCCATTTCCCAGATATTGGTGCTGGTCTCCGGTACCATCGTTGTCGTGGAGGTGGCAGCCTTTCAGCCGGTGCCCCAGAGCCCGGACAGTGGCGGCCAGATCCCAGCCGTTTACATGGGCATGGCCCACATCCAGTAGGAATCCCGCTTCCGGGAAGATCTGGGGCAGTTCCAGGAACTGTTCCCGGTCGAAGAGCAGACTGCCGGAGGGCCGGAGTCCCACGTTCTCGATCACGGGGGTGACGCCCATTTCTTTGCCCAGTTGGAGCAGCAGGGCCAGCTTCCGGACCACCCGCTGCCGGAGCACAAAGGGGTCTTCCTCCGGAAGAGCCTCATTGGTGTGGACCACCACAAATTCTGCCCCGATCTTTTGGGCATACCGGAAGGTGTCCAGGAACACTTCCAGGAACCGGACATTTTCGTCCACCGCCAAGTTTACCTGGACGCAGGGGCCGTGGACACTGACTCCGTTCTGCCGGCCCTCCAGCATCAGGGGCAGCACCGTATCCCAGTAGGTGGGAGTGCCGAATTCATAGAAAAATTCCAGGCCGCAGGTTTTGGGCAGCTGGCAGAAATCGTGATACCGGAACCCGGCATAGGCCAGGTCGCTGATGGAAAGTTTCATAACAGTTCCTCCTTCGTTCCGTCAAAGAAACAGGCATCCTGCCAGGCGAAGGCAATGCCCTGGGCGTCTTCCGGCATGGGAGCCGGGCTGCTTACCTGGAGCTTTTCGCCGGTAGGTAGTTCCAGATAAGTGATCCAGTGGCTTCCCAGGTCTTCGGTGTAGATTTTTTTTGCCGGGATCATGGGTTGGTCGGAAAATCGGCATTTTTCCGGCCGGATTCCCAGGATTACCCGGTCCTGGAGTCGGATCTTCTCTTCTACAAAGGACGGTACGGGAAGCCGGTGGTCTCCCCATTGGAGGATATCCGTATGGACCTGGGCAGGCAGCAGGTTCATGGCTGGGGTACCGATGAACTGGGCCACAAAAGTGTTGGCCGGCCGGTGATACACTTCTTCCGGAGTCCCGATCTGCTGGAGAGTCCCTTGGTTGATGATGGCGATCCGGGTGGCGACGGTCATGGCTTCCACCTGGTCGTGGGTCACATAAATCATGGTGGGGTTGTAGAGCTGATGGATCTTCACCAGCTGGGTCCGGGCTTGCTGGCGTAGCTTGGCATCCAGGTTGGAAAGGGGCTCATCCAGCAGGAAGTAGGGTGCCTTTTTCACAATGGCCCGGGCCAGGGCCACCCGCTGTTTCTGTCCCCCGGACAGTTCCTTGGGGTAGCGCTGGGTCAATCCATCCAATTGGAGAATCTCCACTGCCTGGTTGGTCCGCTGGGCGATTTCCTGGGGGTCCAGTTTCTGGATCTGCAGGCCGAAGGTGATGTTGTCCCAAACAGTCATGTGGGGATAGAGCGCATAGCTTTGGAACACCATGGCGATGTTCCGTTCGCCGGGAGCCAGGTCGTTGACCCGGGTCCCGCCCATGTACAGGTCACCGCTGGTGATGGATTCCAGTCCGGCAATCATCCGCAGGGTGGTGGTCTTGCCGCAGCCGGAAGGGCCCAGGAGGATCAGCCGTTCTCCGGGCTGGATGGAAAAATCCAGGTCCCGGACCACCTGATTGGTGCCGTAGACTTTGGAAACATGATGGAAAGTGAGACCGGAAGAAGAAGTATTTTCTTGCATGGCATTGTCCTTTCAGCCCTTCATGCCTGACTGCATGAAGGTATTGAGAATGAATTTCTGGGTGAACAGATACAGAATCAGGGGCGGCAGGGTGGTGAACATGGCAACGGCCATGGCGATGCCCCATTCGCTGCCCCCTTCAGCACTGATGAACATCTGGAGGGCCAGGGGCAAGGTATAGTTGTCCCGGTCCGCCAGGATCAAAAGCGGCCAGAAATATTCATTCCAAGAATTGATGAAGAAAAAGATACTGGTGGCAAAGATAGAAGGTTTTACCAGGGGCAGGATGATCCGCCGAAGGATGGTAAAGGGGGTGGCCCCGTCCAGCCGGGAGGCTTCCAGGAGCGCTCGGGGGATGCCCCGCATGGTTTGGCGCAGGAGGAAGATCCCCATGCCGTCTGCCAGTTCCGGCAGGATGACACCCCAGGGATTGTTCAGGAGGCCCATTTTGCTCATGAGCAGGTAATTGGGCATCACCAGCACTGTGGTGGGGATGAAAAAGGTCAGCAGCATGGCGGAAAAGAGCTTTTCTTTCCCTCGGAATTCATAATAGACAAAGGCGAAAGCAGCCAACAGGCTGGTGGCCAATTTCCCCAGGGTTACGATGACGGCGATATACAGGGTGTTCCCCAGGTATTGGTAGAAGGGAAATTTTTCCAGCACCACTTCATAGTTGGCCATGGTGGGAGGCCAGGAAAAGGGATTCAAAGAAGCCTGGAAAATCTGGTTCATATCCTTGAAGGAAGTGGAGAACATGAACAGCAGGGGATAGAGCATGAGGAAAGCAGCCAGTCCCATGACGAGGATCCAGCCTTTTTCCCACAGGGATGAAGCAGGTTCAGGATTGTGCATGGCAGCCTCCTCAGTTTTCATAATGGACCCGGTTGTCCAGGAAACGGGCTTTCAGGAATAGGAAAATCACGTAGACGGCCATACACAGCATGGCAAAGGCAGCGCTTTTCCCAGTCTGGAAGAATACCAGGGCATACTGGTAGACGATATAGACAATATTGGAACTGCCCTGGTCCGGCCCTCCCTGGGTCAGCATGTTGGTGGGAACCAGCATGTACTGGAGACCGAAGATGATGGTGATGGTGAACACGTAGAGGGCAGTAGGGGAAGTCATGGGCACGATCACCTTCCGGAAAATGGTCCAGTTGGAGGCATTTTCCAGTTTGGCCGCCTCGATCAGTTCCCGGGGCACGGAAACCATGGCGGCAATCAGTACAATCAGGTTATAGCCGAAGGCTTTCCAGCCGATGATGGTGGACAGGGCAAAGATCACCAGCCCGCTTTCTTTGAACCAGCGGGGACTTTCCAGCCCGAAGGCCTTCAGCACCAGGGATACCGGCCCTGCCAGTGGGTTGTACATCCACAGGAAGATGATGCTGGCCACCGCCAGGGAAATGGTGCTGGGCAGGAAGAACACCGAGCGGAACAGGGCCTGGGCCTTTTTGTTCCCGATCAGCTGGGTGAGCACAAAGGCGAACCCGTAGGGCAGCAGGAAGTTGAATATGAGGAGGAGCACCACCAGCACCCCGGTGTTCCCCAAGATTTTGCCGAATTCCTTGCTGGCAAAGATCTGCTGGTAGTTGGAAAGTCCTACGAATTTCATGGTGGGGCTGATCATGTTCCACTGGAAGAAGCTCAGGTAGGCGTCTTCCAGCAAAGGTCGGTAATAAAAAATGGCAAACACCAGGACGGCAGGGAGCAGGTAGAGCCAGGCACGGTTCCCGCCAGTCCGGGAGGAAGAATGGAGCATAGGATACCTTCTTTCGTTAATAAAAGAGGCTGTTGCATGTGCAACAGCCTTGTCAACGGTCAGCTGTCAACTACAGTAATTCGTTGACCTTTGCTGCGGTTTCCTGGAGGGCCTGGGCGGCGGGTTCCTTGCCGCTTAAGATCACGTCCCGGACATCGATCAGCAGCTGTTCTGCTTTGAGACCGTTCTGGCCAGGGAAGCTGGCCCATTTCACCAAGTTGGGCATGGTGGACAGGGCGGCCTGGATGTTTTTGTTGGAATCGATGACTTTCTTGAAAGCACCTTCCTTGTCCATGCCTTTGCGGGGCGGCAGGTAGCCGGTGCCAGTGGACCATTTGGTCAGGGCATCATTGGATTCCAGATATTTGATGAATTCCCAGGCGGCTTTCTGTTTGGCCGGATCCTTGGAGAAGCACATCAGGAAGTTGCCCCCTGCAGGGACTTTCCGAGGTTTGCCTTGGAACACAGGGAAAGGAGCAGCCACCACCTTGAAGTTGGCGCTCTTTTCAAAGTTGGCCCGTTTGCCAATGGTGGTGCACACCATACCCACCTTGCCGGACAGATAAGCCTGGAATCCTTCTTCGTTGGTGGCATGGAGTCCGCTGCCGTCTTTTACCATGTCAGCCAGCAGCTGGTAGGCTTGGGCAGCTTCCGGGCTGTCGAAGGCTGCACGGACTTTGCCGTTTTCTTTTTTCAGCATGGCTCCGCCGTTGGATTCGATGAGAGCCTGCTGGGCCCAGTTGTCTGCATATTCCTGCATGAAGAACCCGGCGTTCCCCGTCTTGGCTTTGATGGTTTCCGCTGCTTTCTTCACTTCATCCCAGGTCTTGGGAGGGTTGTCTGGATCCAGGCCAGCTTGTTTGAACAGATCCGGGTTGATGTAGAGTACGGGAACAGAAACGGAATAGGGAAGACCGATCTGTTTGCCGTCTTCGGTCTGGGCCAGAGCCAGCACGTTGGGCAGGAAGTTGTCCTTCAGGAAGTTCTTGTCCTTGTCGTCCTGTTTGGCCAGGTCGTTCAGATCAGTGTACTTCAGGTTGTCATTGGCATAGTTCAGATAGCTGTAGCCCATCTGGACCACGTCCGGATTCTTGCCGGAAGCCATGGCCGCCTGGAGATTCTGGGTCAGGCCCTTGTACATGTCCGGATTGTATTTGGCGGTGACTTCGATATCCGGATGGGATTTGTTGAATTCATCTACCAGTTGCTTCACCGTAGCGCCTCCGAAGCTTTCAGAAGCTACATGCCAGTATTCGATTTTCACTTTCTTGTCAGCACTCTTGGATCCAGTGCTGCCGCCGCACCCCAGTACCCCCAGGGAAAGGACCCCAGCCAAGGCCAGCGCCATCGTCTTTTTCCAGTTCATTCCGTTACCTCCCTATCAGTCATTACAATGATTTATTTGGAAACAAAATCAGTATATGAAAATAAGGTAAAAGTTTCGCAGTCCATAAGTAAAAATGATGTAATTTATTGCAGTGCTTTGTAAAACTCTGTAAGATTGCATTCCCTAGGTTAGCTTGGTATAATAAAGAAAAAGCGGCAGGGAAGGACCTGCAAGGGGGTATGCATCCATGAAACAGCATAAATTCTGGGCCTGGGCCACGGTCTTCGCCTTTGCCATGACCATGTTTACTGGAATGAAAAGAAAATAAAAAAGGAGGCTGCTGCAGATGGGGCAGCCTCTCCTGTATACGAAAGGAGAGGGGACTATGCCTTGTACCACTTTATTAGTAGGAAAGAATGCAACCGTTGACGGATCCACCATGATGGCCCGGAACGAAGATTCTCCTTCCGGGAAGTTCACTTCCAAGAAATTCATCGTGGTCCGGCCGGAGGATCAACCCCGGAAGTATAAAAGTGTGATTTCCCAGGTGGAGATCGCTCTGCCGGACAATCCCCTCCGATATACGGCCATGCCCAATGCCCAGGCTGTGGAAGGGATCTGGGGGGAAGCGGGGATCAACGCCGCCAACGTGGCCATGACGGAAACGGAGACCATCACTTCCAATCCCCGGGTCCTGGGGGCTGATCCCCTGGTGCCAGGAGGCATTGGAGAAGAGGACCTTTTGACCTTGGTACTGCCCTACATCCGGTCCGCTCGGGAGGGGGTACTGCGGCTGGGAAGCCTGCTGGAGCAGTACGGCACCTACGAAATGAACGGCATCGGATTCCAGGATGTGGACGAAGTCTGGTGGCTGGAAAGCATCGGCGGCCATCACTGGATTGCCAAGCGGGTGCCTGATGATGAGGCGGTGGTGATGCCCAACCAACAGGGCATCGATTTCCTGGATCTGGCAGATGCCCTGGGATCAGGGAAGGACAACCTGTGCTCCCGGGATTTGGCAGCCTTTATTGAAGAAAACCATCTGGACCTGACCCTGGCAGAAGACAGGGAAGGATCGGTGGCGGAAGATACGGCTTTTGACTGCCGGTCCGCCTTTGGCAGCCACGATGATGCGGACCATACCTACAATACGCCTCGGGCCTGGTACATGCTCCGGTGCCTGATTCCCTTCAGCATCCAGTGGGAAGGCCCGGAAGTCCCTTTCCATCCGGAAGATGACGACTTGCCTTGGTCTGTAGAACCGGACCGGAAGGTGACGGTGGAAGATGTGAAATATATCCTCAGCAGCCACTACCAGGGGACTCCTTATGATCCCTACGGCCACAAGGGAGATGGGAGCCTACGGGGGAAATACCGGCCCATCGGTATCAACCGGACCAATTTCCTGGCCCTCACCCAACTGCGGCCGGATCTGCCGGAAGACCGGCGGGCGGTGGAATGGATCGCCGAAGGGTGCAACGTGTTCAATGCCTTTGTGCCATTTTATACCAATGTGGACAAAACTCCGGAATATCTGGCGATTACAGGAGAAGAACCGGATTCCAATCAGTTCTATTGGGCTAACCGACTCATCGGAGCCTTGGCCGATGCCCATTTCGGTGCCTGCGCCAATTTGATCGAACGGTACCAGAACAAGGTAGCTGCCCGGGCTCATGCCCTGCTGAAGGAAGGGGACCGGGGAGAAACTGGGGAAAATCCGAGTCTGTACTTGGAAGCAAGGAACGAAAAAATGGCCGCTATGGCTAAAGAAGAGACCCAAAAAGTCCTGGGCCAGGTGCTCTACGCTGCCAGCAACGGGATGAAGAACGGATTTGCACGGTCGGATGCGTGAGCCGCTTTGCGGCTCACTATAAAGGGGATGCTGCGTAAGCGGCATCCCCTTTTGTGGTATAATAAAAACAACAACGACTATTGGAGGGATTGTCATGGCTGAGAATCAGCTGCCCCACAATCATGGAGAAAATATCAATTATATCTTGAAAGATCTGCCGGAAAACGCCAACTTTTCTGCGGTGTCCGGGCTGTTCAGCAGCCTGGCGGATGCCAATCGGATCAAACTGTTCTGGTTTTTGTGTCATATGGAAGAATGCGTCATCAACCTGTCGGCACTGATGCACATGAGCAGTCCAGCCCTGTCCCATCATTTGAAGATCCTCCGGGAAAACGGCCTCATCATCAGCCGCCGGGCCGGGAAAGAAATGTACTATAAAGCCGCCAATACCGAGGAAGTGCGGCTCCTCCACCACATGATCGAACTCCTCATCGACATCACCTGTCCAGAGCAGGAGGCGGAAGCAGAGAAGAGTAGTGAAGAGTGAAGAGTCAAGTCCGCTTTTTCTTCCTGTACTGGAAGGGCGTACAGTGGAACTGCTGACGGAAGGCTTCTATGTAGTAACTGGGGGAGCGGAACCCACAGTTTTCTCCAATTTCACTGATGGACTGGTCGGTGGAATCCAGCAGTCGGACGCTCTGTTCCAAGCGCAGTTCCCGGAGATAGGCAAAGATGGATTCTCCCGTGAACCGTTTGAAGATGCGGCAGCATTCGCTTTCCGTATAGGAGGCATAAGCGGCTATTTGAGCCAGGGTGATTTTTTCCCCATAATGGGCTGTCAGGTAGCTGAGGATCCGCTGGGCCACGGTATTGGCCCGGGACCATTTCCGTGTCTGGAACTCGTCCGATGGCTGGTGGCAGAGGACGGCAGCGAAAATTTCATAGAGCCGGGCTGTGGCAAAAAGTTCCCAGCCCGGTCTTTTTGTTTCACTTTCCTGGTAGATTTCACGGATCTTCTGGAGAACATTCGCCTGCCAAGGGACCCTTTGATATAGAGGCCGGGCAGTCAGTACAGGATCTGAGAGGGCCGGAAGCACATAGTCTTGTTCCAGTACGGAGCCGGGGAATCCGCAGAGCAGCCGGGGATGGATATCCAAGCAAATGTAGCCGGCATCCGGATTTCCCAGGGGGCGGGCCATGTGGAGATAACCGCTGTTGATGAAGATGCCGTCTCCGGTCTCAAGCTGCCAGCTGGCTTCGTTGACGGAAAAGGTCACAGTACCTTGGACTACGGCACAGAACTGCAGTTCTTCATGCCAGTGGAGCCGGGTATAACCCAGTACATTGCGGCTTAGGATGGAATTGTAGACGGCCATGGGAAATCCATGGGTCCCGTGGCGGGTGGATTCCCGGTTTCTGGCATCCACTGGGATGTTGGTGACCTGCATGGAAAAACTCCTTTCGTCTGAAGAAGATGGATTTGGTTCCAGTATAACAGATTTTTCAAAAAACGCAATTTAGTGATATTTTTCATCAGGATTCGCATAGAATCCCTTCTAGGGATTTCTTATAATGAAACCATCAAGAAAGGGAGTCCAAGGAGGTATACAGTATGGAAATCAATGGAAAGCGTCTGATGGAACATATCAATACTTTGGGAAAAATCGGCATTGGAGAGGATGGCAGGCGGATCCGGCTGGCGGCCAGTGATACCAATCGGCAGGGCCGGGATCAGGTAGCAGCATGGATGGAGGAAGCCGGTCTCCAGGTAGTGGTGGACCGGATCGGGAATATCTTCGGCATCTGGGAAACGCCGGAAAACAAGGGAGAAACTCCCATGATGGTGGGGTCCCACATCGATACGGTGATCAATGCCGGTCAGTATGACGGCTGTCTGGGGGCGCTGGCTGGCATCGAACTGTGCCAAACCCTCCAGGAACAAGGGGTCCGTCCCAAGCATCCTCTTGTAGTGGGAATGTTCACCAACGAAGAAGGGGTCCGGTATTCGCCCGATATGATGGGCAGCCTGGTGTACGCAGGGGGACTTTCCTGCGAAGAAGCCCTGGCTTCTGTAGGCACGGATGGGACCATCCTGGGGGAAGAACTGAAGCGGATCGGATATGGGGGCACCGTGGAACCCGGGTTCCTGAAGCCTTTTGCCTTTCTGGAACTCCACATCGAACAGGGCCCCATCATGGATGTGGAAGGGTACGATATCGGAGCTGTAGAAAATCTCCAGGGCATCCACTGGCAGCAAGTGACCATCAAAGGAGCAGCCAACCATGCAGGGACTACGCCCACACGGCTCCGCCACGATGCGGGCCTGGCTGCGGCCAAAGTCAATGTGTTCTGTCGGCAGATGGTGGAAAAATCCGGCGGGGTGTGCACCATCGGCACCATGGCCTACCAGCCCAATGCGGTGAACGTGATCCCCAGTGAGGCGAAATTTACCATCGACCTGCGGAATCCGGACAAGACCAGATTGGATGGAGATGAAGAGATCCTGGCTGCCTATCTGGAACAGCTGGCCCAGGAAGAGGGCGTGGAAATCACCGCCAAACGGATGACCTGTTTCGATCCAGTGCCCTTTGATGAAGGAATTTGTCAGAAAGTGGAAAAAGCCGCTGCTGCCCGGAACTTGAAATGCCGCCGGATGGTGTCCGGAGCCGGTCAGGACGCCCAGATGATGGCTCGGATCTGTCCCACCGCCATGATCTTTGTACCCAGCGTCAAAGGCATCAGCCACAATCCGGCCGAATACACCCCGGACCAGGCCTGCATCAACGGGGCCAATGTGTTCTTGGATGTGGTGCGGGAAATGATTGGGGCATAAAGAAGGGGATGGGAGATGGGATTGAAATGGATTTCAAAGAACAGCTGACGGCTTGGCGTCATTATCTCCATCAGCATCCGGAAACAGCCTTTGAGGAGAAAATGGCTCCCCAGCTGGCTGCAGAACAGATGCGGGCCTGGGGGATCCAGGTCGAAGAAGGCATCGGCAGGACCGGAGTGGTAGGCACTCTCCGGTGCGGGAATGGCGGAGGCTGTATCGGCATCCGGGCGGATATGGATGCTCTGGATATCACAGAACGGAGCTGCCATGACCATATCTCCCTGTGTCCGGGGAAAATGCATGGCTGCGGTCATGACGGCCATACGGTGATGCTGTTGGGAGCGGCCAAACTGCTGGCGGATCGGAAAAATTTCAATGGCACGGTCCGCTTTATCTTTCAGCCGGCAGAAGAACCGGGCCGGGGTGCCCAGGCCATGATCGATGACGGGCTGTTCGAACGGTTCCCCATGGATGAAATCTATGGCCTCCACAATGCGCCTTTCCTGCCGGCCGGGACCCTTTCCACCCGGGTGGGGGGCATAGCTGCCAGCGAAGATGATTTTTCCTTCACCATTACTGGAAAAGGGGGCCATGCTTCTTCTCCCCACGAAGGAAATGACCCACTGGCCTCTTTTGCAGAAATTTATCTGGCACTTCAGACCATCGTCAGCCGGAATGCGCCGCCCATGCGTCCAGTGGTGGTCTCCTGCACGGAAATCGAGACAGATGGGGCTCACAATGCCATCCCCACCACCGTGACGGTACGGGGAGATGCCCGGACTACCACGCCGGAAGACCAGCAGCTGGTGGAAAATCGGATGCGGGATATTGTGGAGGGAATCTGTCGGATGAACCACGCCCAGTGCAGCTTTGCCTACACTCATGAGTTTTTCCCCACGGTCAATGACGCCGGATGCGTCCAATATGCGGTGCGGGCTGCCCAGGCGGTGGTGGGAGAAAACCGTACTTTTGGAGACTGTGAGCCATGGATGGCGTCGGAAGACTTTGCCGCTTTCCTGAAACATGTGCCTGGCTGTTTCCTGCTTCTGGGAACCGGAAAAGAGAAAAGCGGAAATGTCTCTCTTCATCAGAATATCTATGACTTCAATGATGATGTATTGGCAACGGGAGCAGAATTTTGGGCCGAGCTGGTAAGGCTCCGGCTGGCAGCATAAGAAGGGAGCATGACGATGGAGAACGAAATCAAGATCGTGGCCCGGAAACCCAGCGGGAAATGTCAATGGGACGGGCTTTTTACCCGACAGGCAGCAGAAACGGCCCGGAACTTCCATCGGACCATCCCAGGATATGCGCCCACGCCCCTGGTGGATCTGAAGGGATTGGCAAAACACTTGGGGCTGGAGGCGTTCTATGTGAAAGATGAAAGCTTCCGGTTCGGCCTCAATGCCTTCAAGGGACTGGGCGGCAGTTTCTGCGTGGCCCAAGTCCTGGGAGAGAAACTGGGGATCCCCATAAAAGAAATGACCTTTGCCCTGCTCCAAGATCCTGCAGTCCATGCAAAGATCAAAGACCTGTGTTTTGTGACGGCCACCGACGGGAACCACGGCCGGGGCATTGCTTGGACCGCTCATTGCCTGGGAGTGAAGAGCCGGGTATTCATGCCCAAAGGAAGTTCCCGGGAAAGGCTGGAGAACATCCGGGCTTTGGGCAGCGATGCCTGTATCACGGAATTCAATTATGATGATACGGTGCGCCATGCTGCTCGGGTGGCGGAAGAAACTGGCGGAGTATTGGTCCAGGATACGGCTTGGGAAGGATACGAAACCATTCCCGGGTGGATCATGGAAGGGTACACCACCCTGGCCCTGGAAGCGGCAGAGGCTCTATCCCAGCCTCCCACCCACATTTTCCTCCAGGCGGGAGTGGGGGCCATGAGTGGGGCACTCACCGGATTCTTCGCCGATTATTACGGCAGCCAGAAGCCCGTGATCACCATTGTGGAACCCAATCGGGCGGACTGCATCTTCCGTACTGCTGCTGCCGGGGATGGGAAGCTCCACACTGTGACTGGGGCATTGGACACCATTATGGCCGGATTGGCCTGCGGGGAACCCTGTACCTTGGGCTGGGGGGAACTGGCAGCTCATGCCGAGCATTTTGCTTCTATCCCTGATTGGGTGGCGGCCCAAGGCATGCGGATCCTGGGCGCGCCGGTCCCCGGGGACCCCAGGGTGATTTCCGGAGAAAGCGGAGCGGTGACCAGCGGCTTTGTCTGTGAACTGTACCGGAACAAAGAGCAGGAACCCCTGAGAGAGGAGCTGGGCCTGGACAAAGATTCCCGGGTCCTGTGCATCAGCACTGAAGGCGCTACGGATCGGGAGAGCTACCGGCGCATCGTTTGGGATGGAACCTGGGCAAGAGGCTGAGTTTCCCCTGGCTGTGCAATGATTTTGGGAGCAGTTCCTGCATTTCCCAGGTCCTCTGTATCAGCACAGAAGGGGATACGGACTGGTCCCAGGAAGGCAAATCCTCTGGGAACGATACTGGGCAAGAAGCTGAGCTCCACCGTCCGTGGTCCAATTCCATACTTGCTTCCTTCCTCAGATGTCGGTCTGGGGCGGAAGTTGTAGTTGATTCCCCCCAACGCTGCGTAAATTTCATATCTGTTCTCGGGTTCGCGGATCATCCGGTTGAGTTCCAACTTCAGCCGGATGATCCTTTGCATCTTTTCGGTCAGATCCTGTGCCTGCTCCAGGGCGTCCAGAAAGGGATCTCCGGCATTAGCAGGATCGATCCATTGATCCTCCCATAATCCTCTGCAGTCAGTACCATCCAAGCCATCTTTCTCTAATTCCGCCAAGTCGATGGCCGGACTGAGCAGCTGAGAAACACATTCCTTGTAACGGACATCTGCATTCAGGTTTATTCTTTCTTTCTCTCGGATGTCATTTATCTCATGCTTGATCCTTTCAGCACGCTGGGCAAGAAGATAATAGGCGGCTGCGAGCTCCTTCCGGTCCTGGAGGCCGTAAAGCCGGGAAGTATACAGCTTTTCCTTTCCCTCTTTTCCCATGATCACTTTTAATCGATTGTAGAGGATCTCTGCAGGATCATAGGCGATCAACGTATCTGGCGATGGGGTGTTTTTATAATCCAGGATGGCGTTCGTCAGGGGCCAATATCCGTATTTGATGGCTTTATACAGTTTCCGGTGCAGGGGACTGTACCAGCGGCCCCGAAGTTCAGGGCTTATATCTTCCCCGTGCGACACGTCTGCCAGCAGGTCTTCTTCCCACAGATAAAAGCTGGGGTGACGGGGATCGTTGGGCGCGGCAGGGACCAGGGAAAGGCTGCCCTCGAAGGAACCCTTTACAATCCAGGCATCAAGAGCTTTCCGGCTGGGAAGCTCCAGGAGCTCCTGGGCTTCTTCCGACGTGTAGAGCTGCTGGAGGATGATTTGGAGATAATCATATTTCCTTTTGCCCAGGAAGGACCAGTCCTCCTGATGCCACCGAAGATCTGCTTCTTTGTGGTTGGTGGATATTTCACCGGCCTTTATCCTGAAAAAATATTCCACATACAGCTGGGCCAGCCGGTTGGCATCATATAATTGCTTATGTCTGTCATTGGGTTTTGGCTTTTGGAAACTGTTCTGGTAGGGGGACAGGAATTTCGCTAAGGTATTGCTATCGCTATTGTTGTTGTTGATAAAATGTCTCCTAAAAAATCCCTTGACGTTCGGATCCTGGAAAATATCCAAAGAATTTTCAGGATGGTCCTTTTCTTCCGGTCCTTTTGGTTTATCTATGAGACAAAGATCCCGCAGATATTTTTTTCGAGCCTTCCGCTGTTTGCCAAGATTCTCATATGCTGGATATTCCGTGAAACCGGTGTACAGCCAGGGATGGACAACTGGGCCGCAGAATTTTTTCATCAAATCTTCCAGAGGCAGCCAGCATTCGTTGATTGCAGATTGGATGGTCATGATGTTCTTATCTGGATCAGGAAGGTCGATAACGTCTTTCCTTGTCTGTTTCATAGTCATGATGTTCACCTCGGGAAAAAATAAGGAAAATGGCTATTTCACCTTTGTCTGGAAGGATCCGGCCGTGTATAGTGGTGGCAGCAATAACAAAGGAGTGGATAAATATGGAAAACAGTAATCTTCTGAACCACATGAAGATCTTCAACGGTACCCCGCACCCAATCCGTCTTTTTCGCTACCAGGAGTACCCGTCTTACAACCGAGGCCTGAAGGGGCATGGGATTGCCTGGTATCTGGCAGATTTTCAGAGGGATCCGGAAGTAGACATGGAAATCCCCGAGGATCATCCTCTCAGTGTATCCGGGGGGAAGCATTCTTTTATGGACAAAGAGCATCATGTGGCACTGCCCAATGGCATGGATCCGGATATGGAATTCGATAGCCCCGCTGGGTGGTACGATGTGGTCGTGGTAAGCAGCCGATATGCCAAGGTCGCAGGAACCCAGAAGGGCAGTATGGATCCCTTTTATCTGGACAGCCTGTACCTGGCTGAACCCCTGTATAAGGGCAACCCGGATGAAGACCCCTTTGCCAGGAGGATAGGAACGGCCTTTTTGTCCAAATTCAAGCATCCGCTGCCGCCAGCTGCTTATCTCCAGCGGCTGGATCCCAATTCCTCCCTGCTCCAGTCTCCTTCCTGGGGAAATGAACAACAGTTGGGACAGCAGCTGGCTTCCTATTGGAAGGATCCTTTGAACGCAGGGGTTTCGCTGGCAGGGATGATCGCCAGCCAAAAGGTGTTTGATCCCCAACGGGATCCCCGACAGGGCAGCAGCTGGCAGGATTACCGGAATTGGAGGATGCTCTCCGGCGCAGTCGACCAGTTCCTGGAGTATCGGGAAATGGAACAGCAAAAAATCTTCAGCCAGCCGGCATTCGTCTATTGTAACCAGGCCGGGATCTGAAGAGAAATGAAAGAAAGATCCGTGATTAAAAAATTTTAAGCAGAGTGCAGGGCAGTTTAGAAATCCTGCAAATACTATTATACATGAAAGAAAGGGGCCGTTGTACGTTCTGTGCAACAGCCCCTATCCTATTTGATTTTCGTCTTATTCAATTTAGCCGAGATCCGATTCCCGATGGTCTGGACCACCTGGACCAGGACAATCAGCACGATCACCGTGGCCACCATGGTGTCCGCCTGGAACCGCTGATAGCCGTACCGGATGGCCAGGTCTCCCAGGCCGCCGCCGCCCAATGCTCCGGCCATGGCACTGGAACCGATCAGGCTGATCACTGCCAGGGTGATGCCCAGCACGATGGAATGCATGGCTTCCGGCAGCAGCACTTTCCAGATGATCTGCATGGGACTGGCTCCCATGCTCTGGGCTGCCTCGATGACCCCTGGATCCACTTCCAGGAGGGAGGATTCGATGATCCGGGAAATGAACGGGGTACAAGAAATGGTCAACGGGACGATGGCAGCAGTGGTCCCGATGGAAGAACCGACGATCAGCCGGGTCAGGGGGATGATGGCCACCATGAGGATGATGAAAGGCACGGAACGGAGGGCATTCACAATGGAGCCCAGGGTTTTGTGGAGGGCAGCGTTTTCCTTGATGTGCCCTTTCCCGGTAATGGTCAGGATCACCCCCAGGGGGATGCCAAAGAGGGATGCAATGGCAGCGGACAGGGCCACCATGTAAAGGGTTTCCCCCAGGGCCTTGATCAGCAGATGGATCATATTAGGAGACATAACCGATCACCTCATCTTTTACTTTTCTTTCATGGAGGTAATCCAGGGCCTTTTTCAGATGGGCCTCGTCACCTTCCACTTCAATGAGCAGGGTCCCGAAAGGGGTATCCTGCAGGGTCTCGATATTGGCCGTGAGGATGTTCACATTGGTATCGTATTGCTTGATCAGCACAGAGACGATGGGTTCTCCCGCACTGTCCCCGATGAAACTCAGGCTCACCAGGGCCTTGTCCCCAGGCCGGTATTCCTTGTGGATGTCCAGCTTCTTGACGAAATCCGGCAGGTCATTGTGCTGGATGCTGGCTACGAATTCCTTGGTGGTAGCCTTCTGGGGATTGGTGAAGATATCCACCATGGAGCCCTGTTCGATGATTTCCCCGTTTTCGATGACGGCCACTCGGTCGCAGATTTCCTTCACCACGTTCATCTGGTGGGTGATCATGACGATGGTGATGTGGAGCCGTTTGTTGATGTCCCGGAGCAGGGAGAGGATGCTTTCTGTGGTCTGGGGATCCAGGGCAGAAGTGGCTTCGTCGCACAGGAGCACCTTGGGATCGCTGGCCAGGGCACGGGCAATGCCTACCCGCTGTTTCTGCCCGCCGGAAAGCTGGCTGGGGTAGTGGTCGGCCCGGTCACTGAGTCCGACCAGTTCCAGCAGGGGGGCCACCTTCTTTTGGATGGAAGCCTTGTCCATGCCTTGGATTTCCAGGGGGAAAGCGATGTTGCCGTAGACCGTGCGGCTGGAGAGCAGATTGAAATGCTGGAAGATCATGCCGATATTCTGCCGGGCTTTCCGCAGCTGTTCTTCTCCCAGGGCGGTCATTTCCTGGCCGTCTACGATCACTTTGCCGCTGGTGGGTTTTTCCAGCATGTTGATGCAGCGGACCAGGGTGCTTTTACCGGCCCCGGAAAGGCCGATGATCCCGAAGATCTCGCCTTCATTGATGGTCAGGTTGATATCCTTCAGGGCGTGCAGGTCCCCTGAAGCTGTATGATAGATCTTTTCGATATGCTGCAGTTCTATCATGGGGGTTCACCTCCGTAGAAATAAAAAAACCTCTTCATCTGATGTGAAGAGGAATCAGTTGGGCTTACTCATCTTCATCTTTCAGGCACTGCCTGGTGGACTTAGCACCGTTCAGCCGGCTGCGCCGCTGATGGTTGCCGTAACTTCATTGGGCCAGTCCCTCCGTTACTCTCGATGAAATCAATGCGCTTTAAATGATACCGTATAAAGTACAGTTTGTCAATGGGGATTGGGAAAACCTAGTAAAGAGACTCAATTCACCCAACCACCTAGCTACTGGATCGCTTAGACTTCTCTATCCTCCATCCGTTGACACCCTACTCCTCCCGTGTTACAATCCTCCCCAAGGAGGGAAGAAGCATGGATACCAGGGCCATCCGCTGTTTCCAGCAGGTTTATGAAAAGAAAAGCATCCATCAGGCGGGCAAGGTGCTGTTCCTGACGCCCCAGGGGGTGAGCCGGATCATCGGTGTGCTGGAAGGGGAGCTCCAGGCCAAGCTTTTTGTCCGCACTCCCAAAGGGATGGAGCCTACCCGAGAGGGAGACTATTTCTATGAACACAGCCGTTCTTTCTCCGCCCAGCTGCTCCGGCTCCAGTTGGGGATCCAGGAATTGAAGCGGCAGCAGCAGGGACTGCGGATGGGCTTTGCCTGCGGGGTCCTCCATGTGATTTCTATAGGGAAGCTCCAGGAGGCGGCTGCCCAGCATCCGGAATTCCGGCTGGAATGGGTGGAGGATTTCAATGAAAATATCCTGCGGCTGCTCCAAGAAGGGACCCTGTCCTGCGGGTTCTGCGTGGGGACGCAGGCTCCGGAGGGGTTCTTTCGCCGGGAACTGTTCCGGGCGCCGGTGGGAGCAGTGGTGTACCCAGGGCATCCTCTCTATGGCCGGGACAGCCTTTCCCTGGAAGACTTGAAAGGGGAGCCCCTCTTGTGCCTCAACGAACATTTTTCCATTTATCACAATGTGGCGGAGCGGTGCGGGGATTTTGGCTTTACGCCTCATTTTGCGGTGAAGACCATGGAAAGCAGTCTGATTTACCAGTTCTGCAGGGAGGGTCGGGGCATCGGCATCGATGCGGCCATCCATCCTGTAGAAGCTCCTCTCCGACAGATCCCTCTCCGGGAAACCGCCCCTTGGCAGGTGTTCTTTGTGTGCCCCCAAAACCGGGCGGAAGACACCCTGTTCCAGGAGCTGCTGGCGGTTTGTCCCCGACCGGTATAATCTATCAATAATTTATTGATACCTACTGCCGCTTCCTTGCTGGACGGCAGTCTCTTTTTTATGATAGGGTGGAAGACAGATACAATAGAAATGATTTTTGAGGAGGCAATCACATGCAGCGCAAATTTCCCCATCTGTCCAGCCCCATCACCTTGGGACGCACCACTTTCCGGAACCGGATCTTCTCCGCTCCCATGGGAGGTACGGACATCACCAATGACGGATGCATCGGCCCTAAATCCACGGCCTTTTATGAACTCCGGGCCAAAGGAGGAGCCGGGGCGGTCACAGTTTCGGAATTGATGGTCCATCCGGCCACCGACGGCTCCCATGCCTACCATCTGGATGAAAGCATCCTGAATTCCCTGGCCTGTGCCACCTATACGGCAGACGCCATCCGTCGGCATGGCGCCATCCCTTCCCTGGAACTGTCCCATTCCGGTCAGTTTGCCGGTACCTACATGACGGATAAGGAAAAGCAGCACAGCCTCCATCAGTGGGGCCCCAGTGACGGAGTCCGGGCCGATGGGGTTCCGGTGCGGGCCCTGACCCAGGAGCTGATCGATGACATCGTAGCTGCCTACGGCCATGCCGCTGGCCTGGCCAAACGGGCGGGCTTTGAAATGGTGATGATCCATGGAGGCCACGGCTGGCTGATCAACCAGTTCCTATCCCCCCTGTTCAACCACCGGAAGGACGGATACGGCGGCTCCTTGGAAAACCGGACCCGGTTTGCGGTGGAAGTCCTGAAATCGGTGCGGGCTGCGGTGGGGCCCTTTTTCCCCATCGAATTCCGGATGAGCGGAGCGGAATTTGCTGAAGGAGGCTACGGACTGGACGAAGGGGTGAAGATTGCCCAGGCCATCGAACCCTATGCGGACCTGATCCATGTATCCGCCGGCACTTACCAGAAGACCTTCGGGATCACCCATCCCTCCATGTTCGAGGACCACGGCCGGAATGTGTACCTGGCGGCGGAAATCAAGAAGCATGTAGACAAGCCAGTGGCTGCCATCGGCGGGCTCACGGACCCGGCCATGACGGAGGAAATCGTCGCTTCCGGAAAGGCGGATGTGGTGTACATGGCCCGGCAGCTGCTGGCGGACCCGGAAACGCCCCGGAAGATTGAGGAAGGCCGGGATGAAGAAATCGTCCACTGTCTCCGGTGTTTCACCTGCATGGCGGAACGGGCAGCCACCGGTACCCGCCGGTGTACGGTGAACCCCTTCATCGGACGGGAACTGGACGGAACGGAGATCCAGCCGGCACCGGTGAAAAAGAAGGTAGTGGTCGTAGGCGGCGGTCCTGGGGGCCTGTATGCTGCCTATACCGCTGCCCGCCGGGGCCATCAGGTGATCCTGATGGAAAAAGAAGGGGAAGTGGGAGGCATCCTGAAAAGCGAGCAGGCCATTCCCTTCAAGAAAGAGATGTACCAGCTGTCCCATACCTACGAACTGCTGGCCCGGAAGGCAGGGGCGGAGATCCGGCTGCATAGGGAAGCCACCCCGGAAACGGTGGAGGCGGAAAAGCCCGATGCCCTGATCATCGCTGCTGGCTCCAGGCCTCTGGTGCCTCCCATCAAAGGACTGGACGGGGACAATGTGGTGATCGTGAACAACTACTACAAGGAAAAAGACAAAGTGGGGGACCATGTGGTGGTGTTCGGCGGCGGCCTGGCCGGGTGTGAATGTGCTATCCACCTGGGCCGGGAAGGAAAAAAGGTGGAAATCGTGGAAATGCGTCCCACCCTTGCCCCCGATGCCAATGTGCGCCACCGTCCCCTGCTGCTGGCGGAAATCGCCAAAACAGCCACGGTCCACACGGGATACAAAGGGGTAGAAGTGACCCAAAAGGGTATCCTCTGCACCGATCCTTCCGGAAAGCAGGTGTTGGTGCCTGGGGATACGGTGATCTGCGCCCTGGGCCAGCGGTCCCGGACGGATGTAGTGGAGGCTTTGCGGAACAGTGCCCCCTTTGTCAGGGTCATCGGAGACGCAGCACGGGTGTCCACCATCACCAATGCAGTGTATTGGGGACATTGGGCAGGGATGGATATTTGAGGTCTCGGGTCTCGAGACTTGAAACCGAGCCGCTATGCGGCTCATGAAACCGGGCTGTTGCACATAACGTGCAGCAGCCTCTTTTTTAATGGAGAAAACCGCATAAAAAATTTTCACAAATTCCCAAATACTACTTGCATTTATCGCATCATCGTAGTAAAGTATTAAATCAGTAAAGCAATTGTTCCGGAAAGGTCCGGAACGGCAAAGATTCCAGAAAAGAAAGGGGTTACGATCATGGTAGCCGGATTGAATGAACGGGAACTGAAACAGCTGGCCAAAGCCTTTACCCTGCTGCAGGATGTGGACGGCAGCCTGGCCTTCCTGGAAGATATCTGCACCCCCAATGAGCTGAAGGCTTTGAGCCAGCGGCTGGAAGTGGCGGTGCGTCTTCATCGCGGCGAGAACTATGCGAAGATCGTCAAGGATACGGGCGCCAGCAGCACCACCGTATCCCGGGTCAATCGTTGTCTGAACTATGGAGCGGGAGGGTACCGTACCCTGATCCCCATCTTGACTGAAGGAGCTAACGAGAAATGAGCAATAGTACTGTACTGCGGATCCCTTACGGGACCAAAGATATCCTGCCGGGAGATGCCCGGATGAAACGGGAGCTGGAAGATCGGATCGCCGGGAATTTCCTTTCCTGGGGCTACGATGAAGCCATCACCCCTACCATCGAATATGCCGATACTTTTGCCCTGAGCGGGGCCGGCATCAGCGATGAAAGCATGCGGTTCATGGACCGGAACAACCGGACGGTGATGCTCCGGAGTGAAATGACTACCCCTCTGGCCCGGATGGTGGCTACCCGGCTGAAAAACGATAGGGGCGTGAAGCGGCTGTTCTACATCGCCAATGTGTTCCGTCACGAACAGACCCAGGCCGGCCGCCAGTGCGAATTCTCCCAGGCGGGAATCGAGATGATCGGGGCGGAAGCCCCCATGGCAGATGCGGAAGTGCTGGCCCTGGCCGTCAGCAGCCTGAAAGCCGCCGGACTCCAGGATTTCCTCATCAGTATCGGTCACAGCGCTTTCCTGGCCGGGCTCATGGAAGAAGCCAAGCTGACAGAGAAACAGGCGGACTTCGTAAAGACCATGATCCTGAGCCACAATGCAGTGGGCTTAGAAGAAGCGGCAGAACGGTTCATCCCCAAGGAACTGAAGGACCTGTTCCGGGATCTGCTCTATCTCCAAGGCGGCCGTGACCTGCTGGATACCCTGGAAACCCGGGTGAAGAATCCCAAGAGCCTGGATGCCCTGAAGAACCTGAAAGCCATCTATAAACTGGCAGAATCCTATGGGGTGGAACAGTACCTGTCCTTCGACCTGTCCCTGATCCGGAACTTCGATTATTACACCGGCATGGTGTTCGAAGCTTATGCCCCCCAGATCGGGTTCAACATCTGCGGCGGCGGGCGTTACGACCATATGATGGAAGCTTTCGGGGATCCAGAACCGGCGACGGGGTTTGCCATGGGCATCGACCGGATTATCCTGTCCCTGCGCCGGGACGGCCGGTTCAACCGAGAATCCAAATGGGATATTTACGTAGCCTGGGCACCCGGCTGCCAGGGAAAAGCCATCCAGAAGGCCATCGAGCTGCGCAAAGGCGGCAAGAACGTAAAAGTGGCTACCAATGCCCTGACCCCGGAAGAAGCAGCCAAAGCCTGTGCAGCCAACCGGTGTGAAGCCGTAGCATATGTAGGATAGGAGAGAGACGGAATGGATTATTTGACAATCGCCCTGCCTAAGGGGAAACTTTTTGCAAAATCTGTGGAACTCCTGGCCAAAGTCGGTTATGCGGCGGAAAATGTGGTGGAAGATTCCCGGAAACTGGTCATCACCAACGAAGAGACCAAGGTGAAGTTCATCATCGTCAAGACCGTGGACCTGCCCACCTATGTGGAATACGGAGCGGCGGATATCGGCATCATCGGCAAGGATGTGCTCAATGAGGAACGGAAGGACATCTACGAACTGCTGGATATGGGCTACGGGGGATGCCATCTGATGATGGCGGTGCCGGAAGCCAAGGTACTGCCGGAAATCACCGATTACGCCCATATGCGGGTGGCTACCAAGTATCCCAAATGCGCAGCGGATTTCTTCGACAAGCTGGGGATGCAGATGGAAATCATCAAACTGAACGGTTCCATCGAACTGGGGCCCATCGTGGGGCTCAGTGAAATGATCGTGGATATCGTCCAGACCGGCCGTACCCTGAGAGAGAATCATCTGAAGGAAGTGGCCACGGTATTCCCGTCCACGGCCCGTCTCATTGCCAATAAAGTCAGCTTCAAGATGCAGTACGACCGGATCCGGAAGCTGGTAGAAGATCTGAAAGTAGTCCTGAAGGAGGAAAAACCGGAATGAAAGTCTATGATGAAAGAAAAAGTACGGCGGAAGAGATCAGCCGTCTCTTGGAAAAGAAATCTTTTGATGAAGTGAAACTGTCCCCGAAAGTGGCGGCAGCCGTAGAAAAAATGTTCGGCCGGCCTCTCACCGCAGCGGAAGAAGTAGACATCATCGTCAATGATATCCGTGCCAAAGGGGATGCCGCCCTGTTCGAATATACCAAGAAGTTGGATGGAGCGGATCTGACTCCCGCCACCATCCGGGTGACGGAAGAGGAATTTGCGGAAGCGGAAAAGGCCGTGGATGAAAAGACCATGGGCGCTATCCGCCGGGCCATCGCCAATGTGCGGAAGTTCCATGAGGAACAGCTGCCCAAGACCTGGCTCACTCCCCGGGCTTATGGGTCCTTCCTGGGCCAGAAGATGACCCCGGTGGACAGCGTGGGGATCTACGTCCCCGGCGGCACGGCAGCTTATCCTTCCAGCGTGATCATGAACGCAGTGCCTGCCAAAGTAGCGGGAGTGCCACGGATCGCCATGGCAGCTCCTGCCGGCCGGGATGGGAAGATGAATCCCTATGTACTGGCCACTGCCAAGGAAATCGGCATTACGGAAATCTATAAGATGGGCGGGGCCCAAGCCATTGCAGCCCTGGCATTCGGGACAGAAACCATCCCCAAAGTGGAAAAGATCACCGGCCCCGGGAACATTTTCGTGACCCTGGCCAAGAAAGCGGTTTACGGACATGTGGACATCGACATGCTGGCCGGCCCCAGCGAGATCCTCATCGTGGCGGACAAGACCGCCGATTACCAGTACTTGGCGGCTGACCTCTTGAGCCAGGCGGAACATGATCCTCTGGCCTGTGCCATCCTGATCACCGACGATGAAGGATTGGCAAACAAGGTGGCGGACGAAGTGGAAGTCCAGCTCCAGAAGCTGCCCCGGAAGGAAATCGCTGCCCAGTCTTTGGCCGTCCAAGGGAAGATCATCCTGGCCAAGGATATGGACACCGTGGTGGAAATGGCCAACATATCCGCACCGGAACACATGGAAATCAATACCAAAGAACCTTTTGCCCTGGTGCCCAAGATCCGCAACGCCGGCGCCATCTTCTTGGGAGCCTATTCTCCAGAACCTCTGGGGGACTATTACGCCGGCCCCAACCACATCCTGCCCACCGGCGGCACGGCTCGGTTCTATTCCGTGCTGAATGTGGAAACCTTTATGAAAAAGACCAGCATCATCTCCTATACCAAAGAAGCCCTGGCGGAAGCCGCTGACGACATCATCGCCATGGCAGAAGCGGAAGGGCTCCAGGCACATGCCAATGCCATCCGGATCCGGAAGGAGAAACAGCTGTAAAACGGTCAGCTGGCCGTTGACTATTGACTGTAGACAAAAGTGTGCTGCCGGTGCAGCACGCTGCAATCAATCAATGAGGGGGAGCTGTTATGAGTAATATCCTTGCCCGGGAGAGCCTTTCCCGGATCGAAGACTATCAGGTGGAAACGGTACCTGATGCAGATATTGTTGTCAATGCCAATGAGACCAACTGGGACATGACTCCAGAGATCCGTCTGGAACTGGGGAGCCGGCTGGCGGGACATGCCTTCAACCGGTATCCTTCCATGCATGGGGAAGATCTCTGCCAGGTCATCGCCGACCGGCTGGGATTCGATCCCAGCCAGGTGGCCATCGGCAACGGTTCCAGCGAACTGCTGGAAAAAGCCTGCTACGCTTTCGGGGGTGCGGGCCGGAAGATTGCTTCCGCCAATCCTTCTTTTTCCATGTACCAGACCTATGCCATCCTGGCGGACAGCGAACCGGTGCTGTTCCCGCTGACGGCGGACGGATATGTGGATCCGGACGGGGTCATCAACTTCTGCCGGGAAGAAAAGCCGGCCCTCCTGATCATCTGCAATCCCAACAATCCTACCGGGAACTTCAATCCCAAGGCTGGTATGGAAAAAATCATCCGCAGTGTGGACTGCCCGGTGATCATGGATGAAGCCTATATGGAATTTGCGGTGGAAGAAGGGAAGATGGAAGACCTGAGCACCCTGTCCCTGGTGAACCAGGTGGACAATCTGCTGGTACTGAAGACCTTCTCCAAAGCCTACGGCCTGGCCAATCTCCGGATCGGCTACGGCATCGGCAGCGCTCCTCTGATGAAGATCCTGAAAAAAGTGCTGCTGCCCTATACGGTGAACGGGGTGTCCATCCTGACGGCAGAACTGCTCTACAGCAAGCCGGATGTACTCCGGGAACGGGTGAATGCGGTGTTTAGCGGACGGAAATATCTGCGGGAGCATCTGGAAGCGCTGGGCTTCCGGGTCCTGCCCAGCGCCACCAACTTCCTCCTGGCCCTGCCGGCTGGGAAAGCCCTGGAAAGACTGGCCGTGAAAGCCAAGGCGGACAGCCTGCCCAGTGCGGAAAAAGCCATGGCCGCCGGCGGATACTTGTTCCGGGAACTGCTGGCCCGGAAGATCCTGGTGCGGAACTACTCGGGGAATCCCCGGCTGCCGGGGGGCCTGCGGATCACTGTGGGCACGGCGGAAGAAAATCCCCTGATCATCGGGGCTGTCAAGGATATCATCCAGTAAGTTGAGGGAGGCCATGGATATGCGGCAAGGGAAAGTGGAACGGAATACGAAAGAGACCCAGATCTGTGTGGAATTGGATCTGGACGGCACCGGCAAGGCAGATATCTCCACCGGAGTAGGGTTCCTGGATCATATGCTGACCCTGCTGGCGGTCCATTCTTTCATGGACCTGAAGGTGCGGGCCCAGGGAGATCTGGAAGTGGACTGCCACCATACAGTGGAAGATGTGGGAATCGCTTTGGGCCAGGCCATTGCCCAGGCCTTGGGGGACAAAAAAGGCATCCACCGGTACGGCAGCTTCCTGCTGCCCATGGATGAAGCCCTGGCAGAAATCGCCCTGGACTTTTCCGGACGGCCCTACCTGGTGTGGAACGCCGAGATCATTCCCCGGGTGACCTTGGGGAATTTCGATACGGAGATGGGAGAAGATTTTTTTCGGGCTCTGGCCATGAACTGCGGCCTGACCCTCCACATCAATGTGCCTTATGGGAAGAACACCCACCATATGCTGGAAGCCATCTTCAAGGGGGTGGCCCGGGCCATGAGCCAGGCCGTAGCCCTAGATCCCAGGGTCCATGGGGTGATGAGCAGCAAGGGGGCATTGTAAATGGACAAAGATACCATTGTGATCATCGATTATGGACGGGGGAATCTGCACTCCGTATACAACGGCCTTCTGAAAGTGGGAGCGTCCCCAGTTGTTTCCGGAGACCCCAAGGTCATCGCTGAAGCCCCTCGGGTGATCCTGCCCGGGGTGGGGTCTTTCGGGGACTGTATGGATACCATGCGGAGCCGGGGCCTGGAAGAAGTAGTCCAGGAAGCCCTCCACAGCGGCAAGCCCTTCCTGGGCATCTGTCTGGGCGAACAGCTGCTCTTTGAAGGCAGCGAGGAAGCACCGGGGGTGAAGGGCCTGGGCTATTTCAAGGGCCAGGTGAAGAAAATCGTCACTGGATACAAGATCCCCCATATGGGATGGAACCGGATCTCTACGGTGAATCCGTCCCCTTTGATGGAGGAGGCGGACGGGAAGTATGTGTACTTCGTCCACAGCTTCCACGCGGTGCCCGATGATCCTTCCATCATTACCTCCGTCTGTGATTACGGGACCCAAATTACGGCCAGCGTGGGCCGGGGCAGCGTACAGGGCTTCCAGTTCCATCCGGAAAAGTCCTCATTTGCCGGACTGGCCATGCTGAAAGCCTTCAAGGAGTGGAAACTATGAACATCTATCCAGCCATCGACCTGCGGGGAGGCAACTGCGTCCGCCTGGTGAAAGGTGATTTTTCCAGAGAAACAGTGTACAGCACCGATCCTGGTGCCATGGCAAGACAATGGGCCCAGGCAGGAGCCAGCTGCATCCATGTGGTGGATCTGGACGGTGCAGTCGCCGGGGAAAGCCGGAACCTCCAGTCCATTGACGCCATCTTAAAAGAGGGCGGCATCCCCATCGAGGTGGGGGGCGGCATCCGGACTATGGAGCAGATAGAACGGCTGCTGGACCGGGGGGTCCACCAGGTGATCCTGGGGTCTGCAGCGGTGAAGGACCCAGATCTGGTGAAGGAAGCTTGTGAAAAGTATCCCGGCCGGATCGTGGTGGGCATCGATGCCAAAAACGGGGACGTGGCAGTGGAAGGCTGGGAAGCCAGCGGCCATATCCAGGCAGAAGACCTGGCCCGGAAAATGGCGGAAGCAGGCGTCCGGCGGATCATCTTCACGGACATTGCCCGGGACGGCATGCTCAGCGGGGTGAACGTGGAAGCCACCGTGAAAGTGGCCCAGGCTTCCGGTCTGGCGGTGACAGCCAGCGGCGGAGTGGCCAGCCTGGAAGATTTGAAAATTTTGAAAAAAAGAGAAACAGATGGCATTGAAGGGTGTATTATAGGTAAGGCGCTGTATACTGGCGCCATTGACCTTCGCCAGGCTGTAGCGATTGCGAAGGAGGCGTAGAGCCATGCTGGCAAAACGGATCATTCCCTGTCTGGACGTAAAGGACGGACGGGTGGTAAAGGGGACCAATTTCGTCAGCCTCCGGGATGCCGGAGACCCGGTGGAACTGGCTTCCCTCTATGAAAAGGAGCAGGCCGATGAGCTGGTGTTCCTGGATATCACCGCTTCTTTGGAAAAACGCAAATCCATGGTGGAAACCATCGAACGGACGGCCCGGGAGGTGTTCATGCCCCTGACGGTAGGAGGCGGCATTTCTTCCATCGAGGACATGCGGGCCGTGCTCCTGGCCGGAGCGGACAAGACCAGCCTCAATACCGCGGCAGTGAAGGATCCCAGCCTGATTTCCCGGGGCGCAGAAGCTTTCGGGAACCAGTGTGTGGTGCTGGCTGTGGATGCCAAACGCCGGGGAGAAGATTCCTGGGAAGTCTACATCAACGGGGGACATACGCCCACCGGGCTGGATGCCTTGGAATGGGTGAAAAAGGCCGTATCCCTGGGGGCGGGGGAAATCCTCCTGACCAGCATGGATGCGGACGGCACCAAGGATGGATTCGACATCCCGCTGACCCGGAAGGTGGCTGAAGCGGTCCCTGTACCGGTGATCGCTTCCGGCGGGGCCGGTTCTTTGGAAGATTTCTATGAAGTCCTTACGGCCGGCAAAGCCGACGCAGCTCTGGCCGCTTCCGTATTCCATTACAGGAAATTCACGATCCGCCAGGTGAAGGAATACTTGCGGAGCAAAGGAGTGGAAGTACGGTTATGAAAATCGATATCAGCAAGCTGAAGTTTGACGACAGGGGCCTGATCCCTGCCATCGTCCAGGATGTGAAGACGGACAAGGTGCTGATGCTGGCTTACATGAACGGCACCAGTCTGGCCCGCACGGTGGAAACCGGCTATACTTGGTTCTGGAGCCGGAGCCGGCAGGAACTGTGGAACAAAGGCGCTACCAGCGGCCATACCCAGAAGGTGTACAGCATCACCTATGACTGCGATGGGGATGCGCTCTTGGTCAAGGTGGAGCAGAAAGGCGCTGCCTGCCATACGGGGAACTATTCCTGTTTCTTCAATCCCCTGTGGAACAGTGCCTCCGGGGAAAGCCTGCCTGTGGCTGACAACCGGCTGCCCCAGGTAATCAACGAATTGTACAAACAAATCGTCTGTTACCAAGAAAAACAGAAAGAGACTCGGAAGCTGCTGCCGGCTCCCAGCCAGGACAATCTCCTGGCAGAATTGGGCGCCAATACCACCCGGACCATCCTGGCTTCCAAGAACAGCGACGCGGACCAGGTTGTTTACGAGATGGGGGATTTATGGTATCATTGCTTAGTGCTGTTGGCTTACCATAACATTACCCCCGGTGAAATGCTGGTGGAAATGGCAGGCCGTAAAGTAGAAGAAGAAAAATAAGCAGCAAAATCCTATACAAGCTGGAGGGCTCTGATGGCTAGAATGTTTGGAACGGACGGCGTCCGCGGCGTCGCCAATGGTCCTGTACTCAATGCGGAACTGGCATACAGGCTGGGCCGTGCTGCGGCTCAGTATTTCGGACGGGAGGTGAAGACACCCAAGATCCTGATCGGACGGGATACCCGTCTTTCCGGTACCATGCTGGAAAGCGCCTTGGCGGCCGGTATCTGCAGCGCGGGAGGGAACGCCCATCTCTTGGGGGTGATCCCCACACCGGCGGTCTCTTATCTCACAGAAAAACTGGAAGCCAATGCAGGGGTGGTGATTTCCGCTTCCCACAATCCCTTTGAGGACAACGGGATCAAGTTCTTTGCCCGGACCGGCTACAAACTGCCGGATGCGGTAGAGGACGAAATCGAAGCCATCGTGAACCAGCCGGTGGATTATACCCAGACGGTGACTGGATCCAACCTGGGACAGGTAATCCAAGAACCGGATATGGGCATGCTGTATGTGAAACATATCGTGGACAGCGCTGATGTGAAGCTCAATGGGCTGAAGGTGGTCATGGACTGTGCCAACGGGGCCAACAGTGAGATTGCACCGGCCATCCTCCGGACCCTGGGGGCCCACGTGATCCCCATCTTCCATGAACCCAACGGGATCAACATCAACAACGGCTGCGGTTCCACCCATCTGGAAGCCCTCCAGGCCAAGGTCCGGGAATTGGGCGCTGACTGCGGCCTGGCCAACGATGGGGATGCGGACCGTCTCCTGGCGGTAGATGAGAACGGGGAAGTGCTGGATGGGGACCAGATCATGCTGATCTGCGCCCTGGACCTGATGAAGGCCGGCAAACTGAAGGACAATGTGCTGGTCACCACGGTGATGAGCAATGTGGGCCTGGCCAAGGCCATGAAGGAACATGGTGGCTCTACGGTGAAGACCTCCGTGGGGGACCGGTATGTGCTGGAAGAGATGCTGAAGCATGATTACAAATTGGGGGGCGAACAGTCCGGCCACATCATCTTCGGGGACCTGGTACGCACCGGGGACGGGATGATGACCGGGGTGAAGCTCCTGAGCAGCCTGGTGCGCCACAACCAGACCTTGTCCCAGCTGGGGGCCCTGATGGTGAAATATCCCCAGACCCTGCTCAATGTGCGGGTGAAGGACAAGAACGGCTGGCAGGACAACCAGGCCATCGCCCAGGTGGTCCGTCAGTATACGGAAGAACTGGGGGACGACGGCCAGGTACTGGTCCGGGCCAGCGGTACCGAACCCTTGATCCGGATCATGGCCCAGGGCCCCAACCAGGTGGAACTGGACAATATCACGGAAGCCATTGCGGAAGTGGTACGGAAAGAATTGGCATAAAGAAAAGAGACGCTGCTGAGGCAGCGCCTTTTTTTGTCAGCGGCCGTTGACCGTTGATCGCTGAAGGGGGTGCTGCTCATGCAACACCCCCTTCCCAGTTGACCCCATGTCCAAAACATAGTATGATAAAGTATCTGCAGAAACATGCTCTCCGGGCATACCGGACTGGAGGGCCGTCTGTTTTTGAGGGGGAACGGACCAGGAGATTTCTGCAAATCTTTGAGCGCAGGTGCCAGGCATGGCCTGGCCGACGAGGAAGAGGTCCATCGAGTCGTCAGCGGATGCCTCTCGGTAAGCTGCAGACCGTAAGCTGTCCTACAAATCCCTCCGGCAACGGAGGCATACAGAAGGGACCGCGGCAGACGGTAACTACAAAGAATCGCAGGAGGGCACAACTATGTGCGGAATCGTAGGATATATCGGACGCCATCAGGCAACTCCTTTTTTGATGGAAGGCCTGAGCAAACTGGAATACAGAGGGTATGACTCTGCCGGCATCGCCGTTTACAACAATGGCAAGATCGATGTTGAAAAATGCGTGGGCCGGCTGGATGCCCTGCGGCAGAAAATCGTAGGCCATGAACCGGCGGGCACGGTGGGCATCGGCCATACCCGCTGGGCTACCCACGGGAAACCCAGCGATATCAACGCCCATCCCCATACGGATGAAAGCGGCCAGTTTGCCGTCGTCCACAACGGCATCATCGAAAATTATATGCCCCTGAAGCAGGCTCTGCTGAAGAAAGGCCATCACTTCCGTTCCGAAACCGATACGGAAATCGTAGCCCATCTCATGGCAGATCTGTGGGACGGGGATTTTGAAAGCACCGTCCGGAAGGTGCTTCACACCATCAAAGGGTCCTATTCCCTGGTGTTCCTCTGCGCCAAGGATCCCAGCAAGTTGATCTGCGCCAAGAAGAACAACCCGCTGGTCATCGGCCTGGGCAAGGGCGAAAATTACATTGCTTCCGATATCCCGGCCATCATCAGCAAGACCCGGGATACCTATATCCTCAGCGATGGGGAGATGGCCGTGGTGGAACCGGACCGGGTCACTGTCAAAGACCTGGAAGGGAAGAAAATCGATAAAAAAGTCTTCCGGGTCACCTGGAATGCGGAAGCAGCTGAAAAGGGCGGCTTCGAGCATTTCATGCTGAAGGAGATCTACGAACAGCCCAAGGCCGTCCGGGATACCCTCCGGGGCCGGGTGAGCAAGGAAAGCGACAAAGTGGTATTCAGCGAACTGGGCTGGACCGCTGAGACCCTGAAGGACATCAAGAAGATCTTCATCGTGGCCTGCGGCACGGCCTATCATGCGGGGATCGTGGGGAAATATTACATCGAGAAGATGGCCCGGATCCCAGTGGAAGTGGACATCGCTTCGGAATTCCGCTACCGGAACCCCATTGTGGACGAAAGCTGCCTGTGCATTGTCATCAGCCAGTCCGGGGAAACCAGCGATACCTTGGAAGCCCTGAAAGAAGCCAAGCGCCGGGGAGCCAAGACCATGGCCGTAACCAATGTGGTGGGTTCTTCCATTGCCCGGGAAGCCGACCAGGTGGTCTACACCTATGCGGGACCGGAAATCGCCGTGGCTTCTACCAAAGCCTACACCACCCAGCTCATCGTCATGCTGCTGCTGAGCATGTATGTTTCCCATATCAGAGGCAAACTCAGCGACGAACGGCTCCATGAACTGATCCAGAGCGTCCTGGCGGTGCCGGAACAGATGCATGAGATCCTGGACCATGTAGACCAGATCAAAGTCTACGCCACCAATTATGCCAACCGGGAAGACGCTTTCTTCCTAGGCCGGAGCCTGGATTACGCCGTGGCCCTGGAAGGGGCTCTGAAGCTGAAGGAAATCTCCTACATCCATGCGGAAGCCTATGCCGCTGGGGAACTGAAGCATGGGACCCTGGCTCTCATCACAGAAGGGGTTCCAGTGATCGTCCTGGCCACCCAGTCCAATATCTATGACAAGACCATCAGCAACCTCCAGGAAGTGAAGACCCGGGGTGCCATCGTGATCGGCATCGGTATGGAAGGGGATACGGAACTGGCCAAACATGCCAATAACGTGATCATCATTCCCAAAGCCGATGAAGACCTGGCTCCCATCCTGGCCGTCATCCCTCTGCAGCTGCTGGCCTATTATGCGGCCCTGGCCAGAGGCTGCGACGTGGATAAACCTCGGAACCTGGCCAAGAGCGTGACAGTGGAATAAATTCATAAGGATAAAATGCTCCCCGCGGGGAGCATTTTTTTATGGAAAAGGTCACGGGTCGTGAGTCGCGGGCTTGTTGGTGGAGACCGAAAATCCGGTTTTCCAGATTTCATTCGATTTTCTCTCATCATTCTATAGAAAAAGGACAAACAACTTGAACGTCCAGGCTCGCGACCCGAGACTCGTGCCCGTGACCGGGGGTGTGGATCCATTCACACCCCCGCCTTGCACTTTCTCCGGAAAACAGCTACAATGGATTCATTGCATTATCTATTGACATCTGTTGACATGACAATAAAGGAAAAATCGTGTATAATGTACCCAATACTTCGGAGTGGTGCCTTGCTGCGGCATCCTCCGTTTCTCAAAGGAGACCTGACCCATGGAAGACTTGTTCGATGCCATCACCCGTTTGAAAAAAGAACGGAATGCTGTGATCCTGGCCCATGTATACCAGCCGGAGGAAATCCAGGAAATCGCGGATTTCTGCGGTGATTCTTTTGCCCTGTCCCAGCAGGCCGCCCAGACCGATGCGGATGTGATCGTTTTCTGCGGGGTCCGGTTCATGGCGGAGACTGCCAACATCCTTTCTCCGGAGAAAATCACCCTGCTGCCGGCCATCGACGCGGGCTGCCGGATGTTCGACGATACCTTGGAAGCGCGGGTAAAGGCTTTTCTGTCAGACCATCCGGAATACAAAGTGGTTTCCTACGTGAATACCCCGGCCAGCGTCAAGGCCCTCAGTGAAATCTGCTGCACATCCTCCAATGCAGTGAAAGTGATCGAAAGCCTGCCGGCAGAGCAGCCCATCCTTTTCGTCCCGGATCAGAACTTGGCCACTTTTACGGCGGAAAAGACCCATCACACCATCCTGCCCTGGCGAGGAGCCTGCCCCACCCATCATGCGCTCAGCGTAGAGGAAGTGGAAGCAGCCAAAAAAGAACATCCGGCGGCCAAAGTGCTCATGCACCCGGAATGCCGGCCGGAAGTCCGGGCCCTGGCGGATTATGTGGGCAGCACCATGGGCATCATCCACTATGCGGAACAAAGTCCGGAAGACGAATTCATCATCGCCACGGAATGCGGGGTGCTGACCCAGCTGGAATGGAGATGCCCCCACAAGAAGTTCTACATGGCCGGCGGCAATCTGCTGTGCCCCAATATGAAAAAGACCACCTTGGAACTGGTGAAGCGTTCCCTGGAGACTTTGGAACCCCGGATCGTGGTGCCGGAAGAAATCAGAGTGAAAGCCCGGACGGCCTTGGAACGGATGCTGGAAGTGAAGTGAACTGAACTGGCTGTCAGCGGCAGCTGCGTTTCCCTTCAAACCCGTCGATCGGGTTCCTTCCCTTGTCCTACGAGCTGTAACAGGCTGCTGCTCAGGCGGCCACTTGTAAAAGGAGGATTCCTCATGGAAACCTATTGGACGCAATTTGATACGGCGGATGCGCCGGTGATTGAAACGGATATCTTGGTAATCGGGTCCGGGGCTGCTGGGCTCCAGACTGCCTGGTCCCTGGCGGAAGCCGGACGGGAAGTGCTAGTTGCGGTCCGGGATGAGCTCCAGGACAGCAATACCGCTAAAGCCCAGGGAGGCATTGCTGCAGCCCTGGGGAAGGACGATGATCCATCCCTCCATTACCAGGATACCCTGGTGGCCGGAGCCGGCCTGACCGATGAAAAGATGGCAAAGATCGTAGTGACGGAAGGTCCTCAGGCGGTGCTGGATCTGCTCCATCACGGAGCGCAGTTCGACCGGAACCCGGATGGGACCTTGGCACTGGGACGGGAAGGCTGTCACAGCCGGAACCGGATCGTCCACGCCAATGGCGACAGCACCGGCGCGGAAGTCTCTCGGGCCCTCCGGGCGATCGCTGGCCGGGAAAAACGGATCCGTACCTTGGAACACTGCTATGTGACGGATCTTTTGGTCCGGGACGGCATCTGCTGGGGTGCTATGGCCCTCTATCAGGGAAAGATGCTCCATATCCGGGCCCGGGGAACAGTCCTGGCCACCGGGGGCGTGGGCCGTCTCTTTGCCCATACCACCAATCCGGAAGGGGCAGTGGGCAGCGGACTGGCCTTGGCCTACCGGGCGGGGGCGGAGCTGATGGATATGGAGTTCGTCCAGTTCCATCCTACGGCCCTGGCCATCCCCGGCCATCCCAGCTTTTTGGTCTCGGAGGCGGTCCGGGGCGCCGGAGCCCTTTTGTACAATACAAGGGGAGAACGGTTCATGCCCGGATACCATCCCATGAAGGAATTGGCCCCCCGGGATGTGGTGGCCCGGGCCATAGCCACGGAAATGAAGGCGTGCGGCAGTGACCATGTGCTGCTGGATGCCACAGTCATCGACCGGGTGGAGGAAAAATTCCCCATGATCTTCCGGACCCTGCTGGAATATGGGGTGGATATGCGCAAAGAGCGGATCCCCATTGCGCCGGCTGCCCATTATATGATGGGCGGCATCCGCACCGATGCCTGGGGCCATACCAGTATCCAGCGGCTGTACGCCTGTGGAGAAGCGGCCTGCACCGGGCTCCAGGGGGCCAACCGGCTGGCCAGCAATTCTCTTTTGGAGGGACTGGTGTTCGGACGGAGGGCGGCCCAAGCCCTGTGCAAGGATCTTCCGGCTGGCCAGTCATTTGCGGAAGAAAGCGATTGGCAGTCTCGGCTCCAGCCCTGGGAGATTTCCCCAGGAACCCTGGAGGCAGACCGGAAGGCTCTCCAGGAAATCATGAGCCAGCAGCTGGGCATTGTCCGGGACCGGGAATCCATTGAAAAAGCCCTGGATGCCCTGGCAGCCATCGGCAAAAAATATGAAGGGGCAGCGGCTTCTGCCAGCGCACAGCTGGACCTTAAGTCTCAGCTCCTGGTCTCCCGGCTCATTGCCCAGGCAGCCCTTCGGCGGGAAGAAAGCCGGGGTGCCCACTATCGTCTGGATTATCCGGAACCGCGGGAATGCTGGAAGCATCACAGCATCGAAGAACTTCAAGGAGGCGCACCCCATGTACAGCGGAACATTGGATAAACAGCTGGAAGAATGGCTGGCAGAAGACATCGGCAACGGCGATCTGACCAGTGAGGCCCTGCTGCCTCCGGAAGCGGTGACCTGCGGCATCATCCATGCCAAGGATACCGGGGTCCTGTGCGGGATGGAGGCGGCCCGGAAGGTCTTTGCCAAAGTGGATCCCCGCTTGGAATTCAAAGCCTTGGCCAAAGACGGGGACCTGTTGGAACCGGGCACTCTCATTGCCGAAGTCAGCGGCTGTGCCCGCAGCGTGCTCATGGGAGAACGGCTGGCCCTGAACCTGCTTCAGCACCTTTCCGGCATCGCTACCCGGACCAAAAAGCTGGCAGATCTGGCCAAACCTTACGGTACCCGGGTGGTGGATACCAGGAAGACTACTCCGGGGCTGCGGTGCCTGGAAAAATATGCCGTCCGCACCGGTGGGGGCCACAACCACCGGTTGGGGCTCTATGATGCCATCCTGATCAAAGACAACCACATTGCCGTGGCCGGTGGCGTAAAAGAAGCCCTGGCCCGGGCCAAAGCCTATGCCAGCCATATGACCAAGATCGAGATCGAAGTGGAAAGCCTGGCTCAGGCCAAAGAAGCCCTGGAAGGGGGGGCCGATGTGATCATGCTGGACAACATGGCTCCAGAGGCTATGAAGGAATGTGTAAGGATGATCAATCACCGGGCGGTGGTGGAAGCTTCCGGCGGCATCGATGAACATAACTTGGCAGCCGCTGCGGCAGCAGGCGTGGACGTAATCAGCATCGGAGCCCTGACCCACAGCGTAAAAGCCCTGGACATCAGTTTGGATGTGGGGGAGATAAAATAACAGGTGGGTCGCGACTCGTGACCCGCCCTGCCTGGCAGGCAGGGCAGAAAAAAAGGAAGGGCGCCCCCTTCCTTTTTTTCTTATCTATGCTATAATGAAGTCGTAGTAAATTTATTTTTTTCGAACAGGGTGGGACGTAAAAAGTACCACGAGGGATAAAATGTGCAACATCAGCTTGGATCGAATCATCAACCTGCAGAATAAACTGGTCCCGGAAATGGTGGATCTCCTGACTGAGCGCTACAAAGTGCTCCGGCAGATCAGCCATGACCAGCCCATCGGCCGCCGGACCCTGGCCAAAAAGCTGGGGCTCAGCGAGCGGATCCTCCGCTCCCATGTGGATTTCCTCAAGGAAGCGGGTCTCTTGGACTTCACCCTCACCGGCATGAGCATCACTGATGAGGGAGCTGTGCTCCTCCAGGAACTCCGGGACTATGTGAACAGGCTCCAGAAGCTTTCCAGCCTGGAAACCCTGCTCCAGGAAAAGCTCCATCTCCAGAAAGTGGTGGTGCTTCCCGGGAATGCGGACCAGGACAAAGTGGTCACCCGGGAAATCGGGCGAGTGGCAGCCGGTATCCTGCTGCGCCTTCTTGCAGATCATGGAAGGCACATTGTGGCTGTCACCGGGGGAACCACGGTGGCTGCCATGGCGGAAAACACCTTTGGCAACGAACCGGAGACCATTGTGGTCCCGGCCCGGGGTGGCTTGGGAGACAAGATGGAACTCCAGGCCAACACCATTGCCACCGTGCTGGCCGGCCGCCTCAAGACCCGGTACCTGCAGTTGTATGTGCCGGACAGTGTCAGCGAGGATGTGCTCCAGAAAATCCTGGAAGAAGATGCCCGTGTGAAGCAGGTGGTGGAAACCATCAAAAGCGCGGATATCCTGGTCCATGGTATGGGACAGGCCTTGGTGATGGCAGAAAAACGGGGTATGGATCCGAAGCTGATGCGGCAGCTGGAACAGGCCGGCGCCGTAGGGGAAGCCCTGGGGCAGTATTTCGACCTGAAAGGCCGGGTGGTCTACAGCACCGACACCCTGGGGCTCATGGTCAACGATCTGGAAAAGATCCACACGGTCATGGGCATTGCCGGCGGGCGTTCCAAGGGAAGGGCAATCCTTTCCATGCTCCGCAGCGGCCAGGATGATATCCTGGTCACCGATGAAGCTGCCGCCCGGGAAATCATCGATTGTCTGCAAGCTGATTCCAACCATCAGTAAAAAATTTTGGAGGAATGAAAAATGGTAAAAATTGGTATCAATGGTTTTGGTCGTATTGGACGCTGCGCGCTGCGTATCGCTGTGAAGAATCCTGAAGTGGAAGTGGTAGCGGTCAATGCCCGTTCCGGTATCGATACCTATGCCCACCTGCTGAAGTACGATTCCATCCATGGCACCTTTGATGAAGATGTGTCCGTTGATGGAGACGTGATGCATGTAGGGGATAAAGCCATCAAATTCACCCGCTTCACCGAACCGAAAGAAATCCCCTGGGGTGACATGGGCGTGGATGTGGTGCTGGAAACCACCGGTAAGTTCAAGACCCGGGAAACCGTACAGCCCCATCTGGACAATGGCGCCAAGAAAGTGCTGATTGCCTGCCCGGCCAAAGGCGAAGACATCACCATCGTGCTGGGGGTCAATGAAGATAAGTACGATCCCAAGAAAGACCACATCATTTCCAACGCTTCCTGCACCACCAACTGCCTGGCTCCCTTTACCAAAGTCCTGGAAGACAACTTCGGCATTGAAAACGGCATGATGACCACTGTCCATTCCTATACCAACGACCAGAAGATCCTGGATGCGGCCCACAAAGACCTGCGCCGTGCCCGTGCCGGTGCCTGCTCCATCATCCCCACCACCACCGGGGCTGCCAAAGCCATCGGTCTGGTCCTGCCGGAACTGGAAGGCAAACTGAAAGGCATGGCCATCCGCGTCCCGACTCCGGATGTTTCCCTCACTGACCTGGTTGTGACCTTGAAGAAAGACACCACCAAAGATGAAATCAACGAAGCCATGAAAGTCGCTTCTGAAACCACCATGAAGGGGATCCTGGGTTACAACGAACTGCCCCTGGTTTCCAAAGATTACAGCGGCTGCCCCCTGAGCTCCATCGTGGACGGCCTGTCCACCATGATGGTAGGACCTCGTGTGGCCAAAGTGGTATCCTGGTACGATAATGAATGGGGTTATTCCAACCGTCTGGTGGAACTGGCTCTGTTCGTGGCCAAAAAGGGCCTGTAAGAGAAAGGCAGTGCGCTGAGCCATGGATAAGAGAACAGTCAAAGACATCCAACTGACCGGCAAACGAGTGCTGGTCCGGGTGGATTATAACGTCCCCATGAACGACAAGGGAGAGATCACGGACTTCATCCGGATCGAAGCCTCCCTGCCCACCCTCCATTACCTGCTGGACCAGGGGGCCGCTGTGATCCTCCTGGCCCACCTGGGCCGTCCCAAAGGCAAGGTGAACCCCAAGTTCAGCCTGAAGCCGGTGGCAGAGGCTCTGAGCCAGCTGATCCACCGGCCGGTGCAGTTCTGCTCGGACTGCGTGGGAAAAGAAGCCCAGGCCGCAGCTGCCCAGCTGCGGAACGGGGATATCCTGCTGCTGGAAAATCTCCGGTTCCATCCGGAAGAAGAAAAGAATGACCCCCATTTTGCCCAGGAACTGGCTTCTCTGGGGGATGTGTTCGTGAATGATGGGTTCGGGGTATCCCACCGGGCCCATGCCTCTGTGGAAGGCATTACCCATTATCTGCCGGCTGTGGCCGGTTTCCTGCTGGAAAAGGAAATCGCCTACCTGGGCAATGCGGTGGATAAACCACAGCGTCCTTTTGCCGCCATCATCGGCGGGGCCAAAGTAGCAGATAAGATCGCTGTCATCCGCAGCCTGATCAAGAAAGCGGATGTGATCCTCATCGGCGGCGGCATGGCCAATACCTTCCTGGCTGCCAAAGGCTACAACCTGGGCAAATCCCTGGTGGAAAAAGAGAGCCTGGGGATCGCCAAGGACCTTTTGGCGGAAGCCGCGGCCCAAAAGACCAAAATGCTCCTGCCAGTGGACTTGATCATGGCTGCCAGCTTCTCCAATGAAGCGGACCATGAAGCAGAAGACCTGGATGCCCTGAATCCGGAATATATGGCCCTGGATATCGGTCCCAAGACGGCGGAACTGTATGCCCAGACCTTGGCCGGCATGAAGACCATCGTCTGGAACGGGCCCATGGGCGTGTTCGAAATGCCCAATTACGCGGAAGGGACCCGGCGGGTGGCGGAAGCCATGGCCGCTTCTGACGGCATCACCATCGTAGGCGGCGGCGACAGTGCTGCAGCGGTGAAACAGATGGGCCTGGCGGACAAGATGAGCCATGTGTCCACTGGCGGCGGTGCCTCTCTGGAATACCTGGAAGGCAAAGTGCTGCCGGGCCTGGCTGCCCTGGATGATCTCCGGACTCCCATCGTGGCCGGCAACTGGAAATGCCATAAGACTGTGGAAGAAGCCATGGAATTGGCCCATCAGGTAGCCCATGGCACGGAAATGGCCCGGGCGGAAGTGGTACTGTTCCCTCCTTTCACCGCCCTGGAAAGCGTGGCGGCCATGGTGGATGATGACGGCATCGGCTACGGCGCCCAGGATATCTTCTACGAAGATGAAGGCTCCTATACCGGCGCTGTCTCCGGTCCTATGATCGCAGAAATCGGTTCCCGGTATGTGCTGGTGGGTCATAGTGAACGGCGGAAATTCTTCCATGAATCCAATGAAATCGTGGTGAAGAAGATCCTGGCCGCTTTCCGGAACGATCTGGATCCGGTGCTGTGCGTGGGCGAAGATGCCGATGAACATGAGAACGGTTCTACCAAGGACAAAATCCTGAGCCAGCTGACTCCTGTCCTCAATGTGCTCACCGACGGGCAGATCCAGCACCTTTTGGTTGCCTATGAACCGGTCTGGGCCATCGGCAGCGGCAAGAGTGCAGAAGTACGGGATGCCGTGGCGGCCGCAGACCTGATCCGGAAAGCTGTGGCTGAGAAATTCGGCAAAGAGGCAGCCCGCCGGGTGCGGATCCTCTACGGCGGAAGCGTGACCAGCGAAAATGCTCATGCCTTCCATGAAGACGGCATCGACGGCGTCCTGGTAGGCGGGGCCAGCCTGTCTGCCCAGGAATTCTGCGCCATTGCCAATACTTTCTGAGGCGTCCCATGAGAAAGAAACCTGTGATGCTGATGATCCTGGACGGCTGGGGGATCGCACCTCCCAGCTCCACCAATGCGGTGACCCGGGCCCGGACTCCTCATCTGGACTATTACTTCAACCGGTATCCCCACAGCCAGCTCCGGTGTTCCGGGGAAGCGGTGGGGCTTCCGGAAGGCCAGATGGGCAATTCGGAAGTGGGACACCTGTCCATCGGTTCCGGCCGGATCATCTACCAGAGCCTGACCCGGATCAGCCGGGCCGTGAAAGACGGCAGCCTGGAAAAAAATCCTGTCTTGGTGAAAGCCATGGAAGAAGCCCGGGATGGAGGAAAAAAGCTCCATCTCTTGGGACTCCTCAGTGATGGGGGCGTCCACAGCCATATCGATCATCTGCTGGGTCTCCTGGCCATGGCCCAGAAAATGGGCGTGGAAAAAGTCTGCGTCCATGCCTTCTTGGATGGACGGGATACCCCTCCTCAAAGTGCTGCTCCCTTCTTGGAACAGGTGGAAAAAGCCTGCAAGGAACTGGGTGTGGGGCAGATTGCCACCGTTTCCGGCCGGTATTATGCCATGGACCGGGACAAAAGGTGGGAACGGATCCGGAAAGTCTATGACTGCATGACCGGCGGGGAAGCACTGGAAGCACCCAGTGCGGCGGAAGGCTTGGCAGCTGCTTATGGAGCCGGCCAGACCGATGAATTCGTGGTGCCTTTCCGGGTGGCCGGAGTGGATGGAAAGGTGGAAAAGGGCGACAGCCTGATTTTCTTTAATTTCCGTCCCGACCGGGCCCGGGAGCTGACCCATGTGTTCACAGATCCGGAATTTGCTGGATTCCCCCGGAAGGAAACTGCCCTGCCGGTCCACTTCGTTTCCATGACGGAATACGAAAAGGGCCTCCAGGCAGCGGTTGCCTTTCCTCCGGAAGCGATCAAGGATACCCTGGCGGAAGTGGTGTCCCGGGCCGGCCTCCATCAGCTCCACATTGCGGAAACGGAGAAATACGCCCATGTGACCTTCTTCTTCAACGGCGGACGGGAACAGCCCTTCCCCAATGAAGACCGGATCCTGGTGCCTTCTCCCAAAGTAGCTACCTACGACCTGCAGCCAGAAATGAGCGCCTACCTGGTGACGGAAAAGCTCCAGGAAGCCCTGGCCAAGGATTTGTATGACTTGGTGATCCTGAACTTCGCCAATCCGGACATGGTGGGCCATACCGGTTCTCTGGAAGCAGCGGTGAAGGCTCTGGAAGCCGTGGACGAATGTGTGGGCAGCCTGGCGGAGACCGTGCTGCAAAAGGGCGGTGCCCTGTGTATCACTGCGGACCATGGGAACCTGGAAGAGATGGAAGATCCGGTGACCCATGCTCCCATGACCGCCCATACCACCAATCCGGTGCCTTTCCTGGTGGTGGGGGCGGAGCCGGGGACCCAAGTGGAAGACGGAGGCCTTTCCGATATTGCCCCCACCCTGCTGGATCTCCTGGATCTGCCCGAACCGGAGGCCATGACTGGCCATTCCCTGCTGCTCCATAAGTGATCTTTAAAATTGTGGCCAGCGACAGCTGGCTTCCATCGGCTATTGACCATTGACCAGCAAGGAAGATTCTTCCTTGCTCAACTACAACGAGGTGATTACCATGCCAATCATTGAAAATGTGTGTGCAAGAGAAATCCTGGATTCCCGGGGCAATCCTACGGTAGAAGTGGATGTGCTGCTGGATGACGGCACGGTGGGACGGGCTGCAGTTCCTTCTGGAGCCTCCACCGGGGTCCACGAAGCCGTTGAACTGCGGGATGGGGACAAAGGCCGTTTTGGCGGCAAAGGGGTCTCCAAAGCGGTGGACAATGTAAACGACACCATTGCTGATGCCATCATTGGGCTGGATCCCACCCGTCAGGTGGAAATCGATGAAGCCATGATCCGTCTGGACGGCACCCCCAACAAGGGCCGCCTGGGGGCCAATGCCATCCTGGGAGTCTCCCTGGCTGTGGCTAAGGCTGCGGCTCTTTCCATCGGCCTGCCTCTGTACCAGTATCTGGGCGGGGTCAACGCCAAGGAACTGCCGGTTCCCATGATGAACATCCTGAATGGCGGTGCCCATGCGGACAACAACGTGGACATCCAGGAATTCATGATCATGCCGGTGGGGGCGGACAGCTTTGCAGAAGCCCTGCGGATCAACGCGGAAATCTACCAGGCCCTGAAAAAGGTATTGAAGGACAAAGGCTTGGCTACGGCTGTAGGGGATGAAGGCGGCTTTGCTCCCAACCTGGACAGCAACGAAGAAGCCCTGCAGGTCATCGTAGAAGCCATCAAAAAGGCCGGCTACAAGCCTGGCAAGGAAGTGATGCTGGCCATCGATACGGCAGCCAGCGAACTCTTCGAAGACGGCAAGTACAACCTGAAAGGGGAAGGGGTCGTGAAGACTTCTGCCGAAATGGTGGAATGGTATGCTGCCCTGTGCGACAAATATCCCATCATCTCCATTGAAGACGGTTTGGCCGAAGACGACTGGGACGGCTGGAAACAGCTCACCGATGCCCTGGGCAAAAAAGTCCAGCTGGTAGGGGACGACCTGTTCGTCACCAACGTGGAACGGCTGAAGAAGGGCATTGAAATGGGCGTGGCCAATGCCATCCTGATCAAACTGAACCAGATCGGGACCCTGACCGAAACCCTGGATGCCATCGAAATGGCCAAACGGGCCGGGTACACTGCCATTGTTTCCCATCGGAGCGGTGAAACGGAAGATACCACCATCGCCGATGTGGTGGTGGGCACCAATGCCGGACAGATCAAATCCGGAGCTCCCTGCCGGACCGACCGGGTGGCCAAGTACAACCAGCTGCTGCGGATCGAAGAAGATCTGGGAGCCGCTGCCCAGTACAATGGGATGGATGTGTTCTACAACATCAGATAAAAACTGTCAACGGCCGGCGGCTGGATGACAAAAAGGTGTGCTGCATGGAGCGTGCGGCACACCTTTTTTACGAAAGGAAAATCTCATGCTAGACAAACAATCTGTTTCTGCTGCTTTTGACCGGTATGTTTCTCAGTTCAATCCGGATACTCCCGGCATCCTCAGCAAGCAGCGCCATTCCCGGACCGTCAGCGTCCTGTGTGAGACACTGGCCCGGCAGCTGGGGTGGCTTCGGAAGGACCAGGAACTGGCCTGGGTGCTGGGGCTGCTCCATGACATCGGCCGGTTCGAACAGGCTCGGCGGTTCCATACCTTCATCGATTATAAATCCATGGATCATGCCCGGTATGGGGTCTGGTATCTCTTCGAAAAAGGCCATATCCGGGATTTCCTGCCGGATCCGGAGCCAGAACGGGAACGGATCCTGGAATTGGCCATTCTATGGCACAATGGCTATGCAGTCCCTTCCAGTATCACCGGCCGAACCCGGGATTTCGCCCTGTTGATCCGGGATGCGGACAAGATCGATTTATTCCGGGTCTATGCCGGGTATCTGGAGCATCCGGAACAGATATGGCAAATGTCTCTGAAAGATCTGGGCAGCCAAGAGATTTCCCCCAAGGTGCTGGAAGAAGCCTTGGGGGAGAAGCTGGTCCATACAGAAGTGAAAAAGACAGCTCTGGATTTTTTTACGGGCTGTCTGTGCCAGCTCTTCGATTTTACCTATGGGCCCAGTCTTGCCCTGGTCCGGCAGCAGGGATATTTCCAAGAACTCCTGGACTTCCAGCCGGTCAACCCGAAAAGCGCCCGCCAGCTGGAAAGCGTGAAGGAAAAAGCAAGGAGGATATTGGAAGGGGCTGGCTGAGTACCCCCAATTTTCATACAAATTCCATATTCCTATGATACAATAACAAGAAAAGAGATGTGAAAATAACTCCCAAAGGAGGAATCGATTTGAACCAATCCATGGGCAGCAGCTATGAAGACTGGCGGCCGGTCCTGGAAAAAGTCCAGGCACAGCTGGTCCGGCAGATCCAACAGTATAATCAGAAAGAGATGGAAGAACACAAGGAAAATGCCTATGAACATTTGATCTACCGCATCAAGGACCCGGCAAGCATGGCGGAAAAATGTGGACGGAAAGGTCTGCCGGTCAATGCCCGGTCGGCTCTCCACGGGGTCTATGATGCTATCGGCCTGCGGATCGTCTGCCGCTTCCTCAGCGACATCGACCGGAACCTCCGTCTGCTCCGGCAGATCCCTGGCTGCACCATCATCCGGGAAAAAGACTATGTGCACAATGTGAAACCCAATGGCTATCGGTCTTATCATCTGATCCTTCGCCTGGAGGAGCCCTTTCCCGATGTGGAAGGGAATACTCCGGGGATTTTCTATGCGGAAGTGCAGCTGCGGACCATTGCCATGGATTCCTGGGCCAGCTTGGAACATGAGATGAAGTACAAACGGGATATCAGGAATCCGGAATTGATCGGGCAGGAACTGAAACGGTGCGCCGATGAACTGGCCGCCTGCGACCTGTCCATGGAGACCATCCGGAAACTGATCCGGGAAAACTGATGAGCCACTCTGGAAAGGAGCCAAGAATCCATGAAAATATTACTTGCAGAAGATGAAAAAGCCATGTCCATGGCCCTATGTGCCGTACTGGAACATTCCGGCTATCAGGTGGATGCCGTCTATGACGGGCAGGCAGCTGTGGAAAAGGCACGCCAGGAAATCTACGATGCCATGATCTTCGATATCATGATGCCGGTGAAGGACGGGATCAGCGCCCTGACAGAACTCCGAGAGGAAGGGGACCGGACTCCAGTGATCATGCTCACCGCCAAAGCAGAAGTGGACGATCGGATCAATGGCCTGGATGCAGGGGCGGACGATTACCTGACCAAGCCTTTTGCCATGGGAGAACTCCTGGCACGGCTCCGGAGCCTGACCCGGCGCCAGGAGGATTTCAACCGGGATACCCTCCAGGCCGGGACGGTGACCCTGAACTGTGCGGAAGGGGAACTGTCCAGCAAGAGCACAGTCCGGCTCTCTCCCAAGGAGACCCAGCTGATGAAATTCTTCATGCAGCATCCTGGAAAACCCTGCGAAACACGGGTGCTCTTCGATCGGATCTGGCAGGATGAAAAACAGGAAGACCCAGGGATCGTGTGGATCTATGTGTCCTACCTCCGGGAAAAACTCCGGGCCATCGGCGGCAATCTGACCATCGATGGTCACCAGGACGGGGCCTTTGTGCTGCAGACACCGGCCCTGGCCAGTTAAGGAGCCTGCCCTATGGATATGATCCATCGTCTGCGGCGGAAATTCCTGCTGCTGGCTTTTATCGCCGTGGTCATCATCTTGGCCGGGGCCCTTGGGCTGATCAACGGCATCACCTATATGAAGATGCGGTCAGAAGTGAACACCCTTCTTACCGCCATTGTCCAGAACGATGGCATCATGCCCTCCCACCAGCCTGGGACCAGCACGGAAAGCTGGCTCAGTGATCCGGAATGGTACAATGATACCCCGGAATTTGCCCACCAGACCCGGTATTTCAGCGTCATCCTGGATGAAAACGACAAGATCCGCCGGCTGAACCTGTCCAACATTTCCGCCTTCAATGAACTCCAGGCTTTGGAGATTGCCCGGAGCTTGGCAGATGGCACCCAGACTCAGGGCCTGTTCAAGAACAAACGGGCCAGCTACTGCTTCAGTGTGACACCTCGGACCGAGGGAGGAAAATTGGTGGTGGTCATGGACTGCACCCGGGATGTGGGGGCTGTGGAGGCGTTCATGCGCTATTCCCTCCGGTTCGGCCTGGCCTGTATCCTGCTCTATATGCTGATCCTTGGCCTTTTGAGCAATTACGCCATCCGTCCTTTCGTAGAGAACCTGGCCAGCCAGAAACGGTTCATCACCAATGCAGGCCATGAACTGAAGACCCCCATTGCCATCATTTCTGCCAATGCAGAGGCATTGGAGCTGATCAGCGGAAAGAGCCAGTGGACGGACAACATCCTGTTCCAGGTGAAACGGGTGACCCGGCTGATCAACGAACTGATCATGCTGGCCAAGTTGGGAGAGAAGAAAGAACAGGAACTGAAAAAAGAACCGGTGGATATCAGCCGGACCTTCCAGGAAGCTGTCCAAGCTTTTGCTCCGGTGGTCCAGAGTGAAAAGAAACAGCTGGTGACAGAGATCCCGGAAGGGATCGTACGGGAAACCGATCCCAAATACCTCTATGAAATCTTCAATATCCTCATGGACAACGCCGCTAAATACTGCGATGAGGGAGGCACCATCCGGGCCTTTTTGGAAACCCATGGCCGCCATGGTTTCCGGGCCAGTGTAGCCAATGACTACAAAAACGGGGCAGGGGTGGATTACACCCACTTCTTCGAACGGTTCTACCGGGGAGATGAGAGCCACAACAGCCAAAAAGCCGGCTACGGCATCGGCCTTTCCATGGCGGAAGAAGCCACCCATCTCCTGGGAGGGAAGATCCAGGTGGAATACAAAGAGGGAGTGATCACCTTCGGTGTGACCTTTTGACCAGAAAAGGAGGCTTTTTTCATGAAATTGGCCATGCTGGGCACTGGCGCCATTGCTCCTGTGGCCTTGGCTGCTATGGAGGCGGTGCCGTCCATCCAGGTGGAGGCCCTGTGGTGCCGGCAGCACAGCCAGCAGCGGGGAGAAGCTTTGGCCCGGGAGTATGGGATTTCCAGGGTATATACGGACTGCCGGGCCCTTTTTCAGGAAGCAGACGTAGATACGGCGTACATCGCCCTGGTGAACCCGGTCCACTATGCCTATGCTCGGAAAGCTCTGCTGGCTGGAAAAAACGTGATCCTGGAAAAGCCCTTCTGCACCCGGTTCGCCCAGACCCAGGAATTGGCGGAACTAGCCCGGAAAAAAGGCCTCATCCTGCTGGAAGCCATGCCTCTGTGGCACGGGGCTCTTTTTCGGAAAATCCGGGAACTGGTGCCGGCCCTGGGTTCCATCCGGCTGGTCCAGGGAAATTATTCCCAATATTCCAGCCGGTATGACCGGTATCTTGCAGGGGAAGTGCTCCCTGCCTTCGATCCGGCACTAGCAGGGGGAGCCCTGTACGACCTGAACGTGTACAACATCGCCTGGACCACCGGGCTCTGGGGCCTGCCGGAAAAGGTCCTGTATGCCCCCAACCGGGGATGGAATGAGGTGGATACCTCCGGCGTTCTGCTCCTGGGATACCCCGGGTTCCAGGCAACTCTGTCCGCCGCCAAAGATTCCGACAGCCCCTCCGGGTTCCAGATCCAGGGAGAAAAAGGCTGGCTGAAAGTGGAAGGAAAGCCCATCCACCCGGAAAAACTGGAGTGGACCCTGATCCAGGGACCGGACCAGGACCAGTTCAGCACCGCCGCTGTGAAAAATGAAAAGGTGACTGAAAGCTGGATTCCGCCGAAACGGGAAAACCGGATGGTGGAAGAGTTCGAGGATTTTGCCCGGATCGTGGACGGGAAGAAAAAAGAAGAGGCGGAGGCTTATTTAAAGATGACCCTTGCCGCCAGTGAGGTGCTGGAAAGAGCAGCTAGTCATACGATTTGAATACCGTCACTGTCTACTCACTTAAGCACTTAAGCACCGCCTTCCCGCTCCTTGACCATTTCCCCAACCAATGCTAAAATATAAGAATCTGATATGTGGAGGGAATACCTGTGGCTTTAGATATATTGATGGTCCTTGATGTGATCGTGAGCATCCTGATGATTGGCTCCATCCTGCTCCAGTCCGGAAAAAGTGCCGGCTTCAGCGGATTGGGGGGCGGCGAATCCCTGTTCGGCGGCAAACCCACCGATATGGATGAAGCTCTGGCCCGGATCACCGTGGTGCTGGGGCTGATCTTTGCTGTCATCAACGTGGCGATTGCCCGTCTGCAGTAAGCAACTGAAGAACGTTCACAGATTTCACAGTGGCATTGCCTAGGTCAGGTAATGCCATTTTTGCTATGGGGAAGGGGGAAAGACCATGGTACTGCCTGGGGCAGAACCGTTTTTCTGGAGGGGAGAAAACAATAAAGGGGTCCTGCTGATCCACGGCTTCACCGGCAGCCCTTCAGAGCTGCGGGAACTGGGAGAGGAGCTCCACCGAAAGGGGTATACGGTGGAAGGACTGCTCCTAGCTGGCCATGGGACAGATCCCCATGATCTTTTAGACGTAAAGGCAGAACAATGGGAGGAACAGGTGCGCCAGGGCGTGGACCATCTCCGGGAAACTTGTACTCAGGTCACTGTCATCGGCCTTTCCATGGGAGGGCTGCTGACCCTTTATGCCGGGGCAGTGACGAAAGCGGACAAGCTGGCGGTGCTTTCCACTCCCATCTATCTCTACGACTGGCGGGTGTACTTCCTGTGGCTGGCCGACCGGCTGCCTTACTGGGCCATCCCCAAACATCCCCGGACGGTGGATGCGCCGGAGCGGTACAACGTGGCCTACCGGTGCATGCCCATCAAAGCGGTCCACCAGCTGGTACGGCTGCTGAAGGCCGTCAAAGGGAAGTATCTGCCCCAGGTGGCACAGCCTCTGCTGATCATCCAGTCTCGGACAGACCATACCGTGCGTCCGGAAAGCGCTGTTTATATCCACGACCGGGCGGCTTCCCGGGAAAAACACCTGCTGTGGGTCCCTCAGGCCCGCCATGTGATGACATTATATAAGGGCCGGCAGGCCATTTATGCTGCCATTGAGGCCTTTTTGGAGGAATAAGGAATATGGAAAGAACCAGAGATACCATGTGCTTCGGCTGCGGGAAAGACAACCCTATGGGGCTCCATCTCCATTTCCGTACCGATGCGGAAGGCTGCTATACCAGCTTTGTGCCCCAGCCAGTCCATCAGAGCTATGACGGCCGGATGCACGGAGGCTTGATTTCCACCCTGCTGGACGAAACCATGGGGAATTACCCCTATATGTATGAACACAAAGTTGCCTACACGGCCCGGTTGGAGGTCCGCTTCCGGCAGCCGGTGCGGATTGGGGAACGGATCGAAGTGATCACCAAAGTGAAGCGGAGGAAAGGACAGCTGCTGGAAATGACCGGGCAGGTGGTCCGGGAGGACGGGACCATTGCCGCGGAAGCGGACGGCAAGCTGATGTATGAGGAGAGATCATGACAAACACGGAATTGGAAAACCGGCTCCTGGGGTATATGAAGGAACATCCGGTAGCTCCCTTGGGGGCGGAAGAACTGCTGAAGGCCCTGGCGCTGGAAGGCAGTGACCTGAAGCTGTTCTGGCAGGTGCTGAAAGATCTGGAAGACCGGGGCCAGGTGGTGAAGACCCGGTTCAATACCTACGGGTTCCCCTCGGCTATGGGCTTGGTGGTGGGCCGCTGCCAGGTGACCAGCAAGGGCTTTGCCTTTGTGATCCCGGAAGAGAAGACCGCCGATGGAGATCTCTTTATCCCGGCCAGCAGCCTCAGCGGCGCCATGGATGGAGATACGGTCATGGCCCGGGTGATGAAAAGCGGTTTCGACGACCGGCAGGAAGGGAAGATCATCCGGATCCTGAACCGGGCCCATCACAAATTGGTGGGGACCTTCAGCAAATCAGGCGAGTTCGGCTTCGTGATCCCGGACAACAAACGAGTGGGCCGGGACATCTACGTGCGCCGGAAAGATTTCAACGGAGCACGGGATAAGGAAAAAGTGGTGGTGGAAATCACCACCTGGCCGGACGAACGGCGGAATGCAGAAGGAAAGATCGTGGAGATCCTGGGGAAACCTGGGGATATCGGCCTGGAAATCCTTTCCATCATCAAAGATAACGATTTGCCCACCAAATTCCCGGAACCGGTCCAGGCAGCTGCGGAAAAAGTAGAGCAGAAAATCAAAAAGAAGGAGCTCCAGAACCGGCTGGACCGGCGGAAATGGAACATCATCACCATCGACGGGGTGGATTCCAAAGACTTGGACGATGCAGTCTATGTGGAAAAACAAGGAGACAATTATTTCCTGGGGGTCTACATCGCCGATGTGAGCTATTACGTCCAGCCCCATTCCCTGCTGGACCAGGAAGCCTATGAACGAGGCACCAGCGTGTATCTGGTGGACCGGGTCCTGCCTATGCTGCCGGTGGAACTGAGCAACGGCATCTGCAGCCTGAACGAAGGGGAAGACCGGCTGACCATGGGCTGTGAGATGCTCATCGACGGAAAGACCGGCAGGACCATCTCCTTTACTCTTTCCCCCAGCGTGATCAACAACCATCATCGGATGAACTATCCCGATGTGCGGGCCATCCTGGTGGACCAGGACGAAGCCCTGCGGAAAAAATATGCAGATATCGTCCCCATGCTGGAAAACATGGCCCAGCTCCAGAAGGTGCTCCACAAAAAGCGGGAACGCCGAGGCGCCATCAATTTCGAATTGCCGGAACAGAAGGTGCTCCTGGATGAACAGAAACATCCAGTGGCCATTGTGAAGCGGGAACGTTCCGTGGCCGAGATGCTCATCGAAGAATTCATGCTGGCTGCCAACGAAACGGTGGCAGGCTATATGGCCCGGCACAAACGGCCCTTCATCTACCGGGTCCACGATCTGCCGGATCCGGAAAAGATCCAGAACTTGGCCAAGCTGATGGCCCTCTTCGGGGTCACGCTGAAAGTGGAAGAAAAGATGCGTCCCAAAGATCTCCAGCGAGCTTTGGATAAAGTGGCTGGAAAGCCGGAGGAAAAATTGATCTCTACGGTGGCCCTCCGGAGCATGCGTCAAGCAGTCTACCAGACAGAGAACATCGGCCATTTCGGCCTGGCTGCCCATTTCTACACCCATTTCACGTCTCCCATCCGCCGGTATCCGGACCTGATGGTGCATCGGCTCCTGCGCCGGCAGCTGGATGGAGAACGGCTGACCCGGCAGCAGGCAGAAGAGCGGACCCAGCGCCTGAGCCTGATCGCTTCCCATTGTTCCATCCGGGAACGGGGAGCCATCGATGCGGAACGGCAGACCGTGGATCTGAAGATGGCCGAATACATGCTCCAGTTCGTGGGGAAGGAATTTGCCGGGACCATTTCCGGAGTGTCCTCCTTCGGCTTCTTCGTGGAGCTGGAAAATGGGGTGGAAGGGCTGGTCCATATCTCCAGCCTCACCGACGATTATTATGATTATGTGGACGGCCAGTATGCCCTGATCGGCCAGCATCTGGGCCATCGGTACCGTCTGGGCGACCAGGTGGAGATCCAGGTGCTCCAGGTGGATGTCTCCGAACGGAAAATCGATTTTGTCCTGGCTGGATTGACTCCGGAGGCAGCGGACCAGATGCGCCGGGAACTGGGACGACAGAAAAAGACCAAGACCGGCATCGCCACCGGGAAACTGCGGAACGAGACCACCGGCCGGAAGTCCGGGGACCGGAAGGCATCTGGCAAAAAGAACAGCAGCCGTCGAAAAAAGAAGAAAAACGTGCCCCAAAAAGCGGAAGGAGCAGCTCTGAGCCAGCTGGTGCCCCAGGGGACGGCGGCAGAAAACACCGGAAAGAAGAAAAACAACCGCCGGCGGCGGAGAAGAAGGGATCGGAAACATGGAAAAGCCAGTGAAGGTAATCGCAGAAAACAGGAAAGCAAGGCATGACTATTTCATCCATGAAACCTATGAAACCGGCATGGTCCTCACCGGGACGGAAGTGAAATCCCTCCGCCAGGGGAAGGCCAACCTGAAGGATTCCTATGCAGCGGTGACCAAGAGCAGCGAAGTGTATATCTACAATCTCCATATCAGCCCCTATGAACAGGGGAATCGGTTCAATGTGGATCCCCTCCGGGACCGGAAGCTGCTGATGCACAAAAGGGAAATCCAGAAGCTGATCGGGAAGACCAAAGAAAAAGGGTTCACCCTGGTCCCCCTCCAGCTGTATTTTAGCCACGGACTGGTGAAATGCAAACTGGCCCTGGCCACCGGGAAAAAACTCTACGACAAGCGCCAGGCCATGGCGGACCGGGCTGCCAAACGGGATATCGACCGGGCCATGAAAGAGCGGAACCGGTAAACTGGAACAAAATGAGCTGCGGACCATGCCGTCCTGGAAAGGAACGGTGGGGACGCAGCTTTTTTTGTAAAAGGGAAGAACGATGGAATATGACGTATGAAAGGGGATATTGCCTATGCAATTCCCCTTTTTTCTTCATCTTCCTCTATTTATATGGTAAAATAAAAACTATATATAAAACACCCAATCTGCTGTGCAAAAGGAGCGCATCTATGTCCTATACAGCCTCTTCGGAATCCCATCCCGATTCCTTTATCCATCATCATCTGAACTATTTCCTGCCCACCATCTATACCCTTACGGACTGGCTGATGATCCTGCTTGCAGAATTCTTTGCGTACCATCTGCGGGGAGCTCTAACCGGGAACGCCCATTTCCACATGCCCTGGCTCAACCTGTGGGTGGCATTCCCTTTGCTCTTCCTGCTGTTTTTCCGGCAGGGAGGCATCTATACGAAACACATGGGCTATTGGAAGCTCATGGAATGCATCTGCCGGGGCTGTACCTATGCCATCGGCGCCATAGTGGTCTTTGTCTATCTGTCCCACATTTCAGCCAGCACTTCCCGGCTTTTTGTGGGGCTTTTATGGATCTTTGCCCTTGTCTTGGTGACCCTTTCCCGGTACATCATCGCCCATATCCTGAATTGGGCCGGGGTGGGGAGCGTACCCGTCCTTCTGGTGGGAGCTGGGAAAACAGCCAATCTTGTGCTCCAGGGTATCCGGGACGATGTGGGATTGAACTTCAATATCATCGGCTATGTGGATGATGCCGGGCCTCAGGAAGAAAACGTGGGGAATCTGCCCTATCTGGGGACCTTTGCCCAGGCGGTGGACGTGATCGAAAAGACCCAGGTCCAAGATGTCTGCATCGCAGCCCCCGGCCTTTCCCCGGAAAAGTTGAACCGGCTGATCCATACCATCCAGCCCCATGTGCGGAACCTGGCCTTTGTGCCCGATTTGATCGGTCTACCGGTGAACGGCATCGAAGTGGAATCCCTGTTCAATGAACGGCTGATGTTCATGAGCCTGAAGAACAACCTGGCCCGGCCTTACAACCGGTTCATCAAGCGGGTGTTCGATTTGGTACTGACTATTATCGGGGGAATCCTTCTAATTCCTATTTTCCTGCTGCTGGCCATCCTGATCAAGTCGGATTCTCCGGGTCCCGTAATCTTTGCCCATCAGCGGATCGGCAAGGACGGGAAACAGTTCCCCTGCCTGAAGTTCCGGACCATGTGCATGGATGCAGATCAAAGGTTGAAAGGATACCTGGAGGCCAATCCAGAAGCACGGAGAGAATGGGAAAAGGAATTCAAGCTGAAAGACGATCCCCGGGTGACCCGAGTGGGGCGGGTGCTGCGGAAGACCAGTCTGGACGAACTGCCCCAGCTGTTCAATGTGCTCATCGGCCAGATGAGTCTAGTGGGCCCCCGGCCCATTGTCACCGCTGAAATCCCCAAATATGGGCCGTATATCAAAGATTTCTACATGGTCCATCCTGGCATCACCGGCATGTGGCAGGTGAACGGCCGCAGCGACACCACCTACGACGAACGGGTCCAGATGGATTCCTGGTACGTCCGCAACTGGGGCGTCTGGCTGGATATCATGCTGCTATGGAGGACCATCGGAGTGGTCCTCCAGCATAAAGGGGCGTACTGAGGGGCGGCGGTTAGGAAGAAGTCATACACGGCTCCTTAACGGGGCCTTGAGACGTCAGATGCCAGTTTGGATGATGCTCCTCCTTTGTCCAAAGAGACCGCCAAAAGCGTTTACGACTGGCTGGAACTCTCCGAACAGCAACATACAAAGAAGGCCCAGCGGGAATGTCTGGAAAAAGCCAAAGAACTGGAACCCAAGAATCTGGATGTGCTGATGCGGTTCCTGCTGGCTGATGAATGGAATGATGCTGCCAGTCGAAAATACGTGAGAAATCGGGTGACTGCTTTACTGCCATTTTTGCTGCAAAAACAAAATCCTCAAATGCACAAACTGATCCATGGAGTTGATGTTTTATCTGTAGAGGAATGGAATCGAAGATATCCAGGATTTACGTCAGAAATTTTATAGTGAAGCTAGTTAAGAGAGCAGAGAGGGTTGGCAGGGCAGCCACTTGCCCGCCCTTTGGAAATCATATATAATGTACTTTATGATAAAAATAGAAGGATAGGTGGCATCAGAAGGGGCTATGGATATACGGATCATTGTGGCAGCACATAAAACATATTGGATGCCCCGGGATCCAGTTTATCTGCCCCTGCAAGTGGGGGCAGCCGGGAAGGAGGCCCTGGGCTTCCAGTCCGATGCCACCGGGGATAACATTTCCCGTTACAATCCCTATTACTGTGAACTGACCGGGCTGTACTGGGCCTGGAAGAACCTTTCCTGCGATGTAGTGGGCTTGTGCCATTACCGGCGTTATTTCGGCCATAAGATCTTATCCCACAGCTTGGAAAAGAAAAAAAACGCTATCTTCCATAAGGAAGATTATGAAGCACTGCTCCAAGAATTCGATGTAATCGTTCCTGAAAAACGCCATTATTATATCGAATCCGTCCGTAGCCAGTATGAACATGCTCATCATAAACGTGATCTGGACCTGGTGGAACAGATCATCTCCCAAAAGTATCCCGCCTATAAAGCAGCTTTTGAAACCGTGATGGACCGCAGGAGCCTCTATCTCTGGAACATGTTCGTCATGGACAAGAAGCGTTTCGATGCCTACTGCACCTGGCTGTTCGATATCCTATTCCTGCTGGAGCCTTCCGTCAACCTGAAAGATTACAGCAGCTACGAGGCCAGAGTCTTTGGTTTCCTGGCCGAAAGGCTTTGGAATGTGTGGCTGGAGAAACAGCAGCTGCAGAAAGTGGAAGTCCCAGTTGTTTTCCTGGAACGGATCGACTGGCCCCGGAAAATCAGAGATTTTTTGGAAAGAAAGTTCATTGGGAAAAAATCGTGAAGAGAGACCATTAAAAAAGGAGAAAACCCATGTCAAAATATGATTACTTGATCGTTGGTGCCGGTCTGTACGGTGCCGTTTTTGCCCAAAAAGCCAAAGCTGCTGAAAAAAAAGTCCTGGTCATCGATAAACGGGATCACATCGCCGGGAACATTTATACCAAAACGGTAGAAGGCATCCATGTGCACCAGTACGGCGCCCACATCTTCCATACCAACAACCAGACTGTATGGGACTATGTGAACCAGTTCACTGCCTTCAACCGTTTCACCAATTCTCCGGTGGCCAATTACCATGGAGAACTGTTTTCCCTGCCCTTCAATATGTACACTTTCAACAAAATGTGGGGGGTAGTGACACCGGAAGAAGCAGCAGCCAAAATCGAAGAACAGAAAAAAGCGGCCTGTATCTCCAATCCCCGGAATTTGGAAGAACAGGCCATTTCCCTAGTGGGGACGGATATCTATGAAAAACTCATCAAGGGATATACGGAAAAACAGTGGGGGCGCCCCTGCACCGAGCTGCCAGCTTTTATCATCAAACGCCTTCCCGTGCGCCTTACTTTCGACAATAACTACTTCAACGCCCTGTATCAGGGAATCCCTGTGGGAGGCTATACCAAGCTGGTGGCCAATCTGCTGGACGGCATCGAAGTGCGGCTGAACACAGATTATCTGGCCAATCAGGCAGAACTAGATGCCCTGGTCGAGAAAGTCGTCTATACCGGGCCCATCGATGCCTATTTTGGCTACAAATTGGGGCCCCTGGAATACCGCAGTGTCCGGTTCGAAACGGAACTCCTGGACAAACCCAATTACCAAGGCGTGGCTGCCATGAACTACACCGACCGGGAGACCCCTTGGACCCGGATCATCGAACACAAATGGTTCCAGTTCGGCAAAGATGATGCAGGCAATGACCTGCCCAAGACCGTCATCAGCCGGGAATACAGCTCTGAATGGAAAGTAGGGGACGAACCCTACTACCCGGTGAACGACGCCAAAAACAGCGCCCGGTATCAAGAATACAAAGCCCTGGCCGATCAGGAAAGCAACGTCATCTTTGGAGGCCGTTTGGGAGAATACAAGTATTATGATATGGATGCGGTGATCGCCCGTGCCTTGGAAGTGGCGGAAGCAGCATTGAAATAATGGAGCGGATCTGATGCAGGAGCTTTATCGACTGTCCCTTGCGGAAATAGGCGAAAAACAGAAACTTTATATACACAGCGAAAGGGAACATGCCTCTTTTCCTCTTTCTTTCCAGAAAGGGGAAAAGATTGACTTTACCACTTATTTCAATGGGTTCAGCATTGGCAAATGGGAACGGTTCACAACTCTAGAAAGTGTCACCTTGGATTTGGAACTTGAGGGTACTTTTGAAATTACGTATTTCCGTTGGGGCAGGGAAGGCTGCAGTGAATTGGGGAAAGAAAGGATTTCCGGACCTCATCATAGCCACTGCTTTTCCCTGGGAGCAGCTCCTCAGGATATTTATGGTTTTGCACTTCGCAGTCTATCCTCTCCTGCTTTGCTGAAGGGCGGCGCCTGGAAAGGGGACTTCGCGGAATGGGAAAATCGGAAACTGGGGGTTTCCATCACTACTTTTAAAAGAGAAGACTATGTGAAAAGAAATATCCAAGTCATCCGTTCCTTTCAGAAACAGCATCCCTGGCTTGTCCTCCAGGTTGTGGATAATGGCAGTACTTTACAGGAAATGGAACAGCAGGATTTTCGAATCCTGCACAATCGGAATTATGGCGGTTCCGGCGGTTTTACCCGGGGTATGCTGGAATATGTCAGCCGTGGAGATGCCGACGATATCCTTTTGATGGATGATGATATCGTACTTGACACAACGGCACTGGAGAGGACACACAGCATGCTGTGTGGATTGAAGAAAAGCTGCCGGAATCATTTCCTGGCAGGCGCTATGCTCTCCATGGAAGAACCGACTCGACAATATGAAAACACTGCCTGTTGGAAGAAAATCCGGCTGTATGGTTTTGGAAAAGGATTTGATTTAACAAAGCCCCAAACCTTGGCGGCAAATGAAGTGCGATTGGATCCACGCAATCGCTATGGTGCTTGGTGGTATTGCGTGATTCCTGTAAAACGGATCCAAGAAATCGGCTACCCTCTGCCTGTTTTCGTAAAGGGGGATGACATGGAATATGGCATCCGGAATCAGCAGGAATGTATCACTTTAAATGGTATTGGGGTCTGGCACCAGTCCTTTCAATCCAAGATCAGCCCTGTGGTGAATTACTATTCAGACAGGAATATGCTGATCATCAACAATTATGCCCTGGACTGCGGCTTCCTTACTTTTTGTATTGCTGTGTGCGGCCGTTTTGTTAAACGTCTTTTCCAGTTTAATCTGCGTTCACTGCTTTGTTTGAAAGAGGCTCTTGCTGATTACAATCGAGGTCTGTCCGGTATAACGGCAATGCCTGCAGACCAAAAAATGCGTGAGATTTTACAGAGAGTGAATGGCCCGTGTTCTTGGACCGTATTTTTTTCTTCTTTGACTGCAGTTGTAAAAACAATTTTACTATATCAACGGACTTCCAACGAATATAAGACATTTAGAAAAGAAAAATTAATGGATGCCCGTTTTTGGAGACAATTTCTATTTTTAGAGGGTTAATGATGCAAGCTTTTTTTACGGAATTATACAAGTATCGATATCTAATCCAGGTACTGGTGGTCCGAGATATCAAAAAGAAATACAGAAGATCGATTCTGGGTGTATTGTGGAGTATCCTGAATCCCTTATTGATGATGGCCGTTACTTCCATGGTATTTTCTACGATTTTCCGTTTTGATATCCCCAACTATCTCCTTTATCTGCTGACAGGGCAGATTTTGTTCAATTTTTATGCGGAAAGTACTAACTTTGCGATGAGCTCGATCATTGATAACAGTGCCTTGATACGGAAAATCTATATACCCAAATATTTGTTCCCTCTTTCCCGGGTCATTTCCAGCTGTGTGAACCTCCTGTTTACCTTTCCAGCTCTCCTGGTGGTCATCTTGGTCACGGGCCAGCCCTTGCATCTGGCCACACTTAGCTTTATTGTACCTCTTGTTTTGTTCTTTTTCTTCTGCTTGGGAGTAGGCCTGATTTTATCCACCATGGCTGTCTATTTTCGAGATGTTTTCCATCTTTATGGTGTACTGATCAGCCTGTTGAGTTATGCAACTCCCATTTTTTATCCGGAAAAAATCGTACCGGCGAAGTATATCCTGCTTTTGAAATGCAATCCTCTATACTATTTCTTCAAAGGCTTCCGGATGGCAATCTATGACGGAGTATGGCCTACTGCACCGCTTCTGTTCCATTGTTTCATCATTGCTGCTGCGGCGTTGGGAGTGGGCTGTTATGTGTTCAGAAAGCATCAGAACCGTTTCATCTTATATATTTAAAAGGAGCGCATGGAAACAATGATGAAGGAAAAAGTCGTTGAAGTGCAGGACGTATCCATGCACTTTAATTTAATGGAGGAAAAGGTCGATTCCATAAAAGAGTATTTTATGAAATTGATCAAAGGAAAGCTTCTTTATAATGATTTCATTGCTCTGCAGCATGTTTCCTTTTCCATTTACAAGGGAGAAATCGTTGGTCTGGTCGGATTCAATGGAGCAGGAAAATCGACTATGCTGAAAATCCTTGCAGGCGTACTTTCACCAACATCAGGAAAAGTCATGGTAAAAGGAAAAATCGCTCCTTTGATTGAAGTGGGGGCTGGATTTGACCCTGAGCTGACAGCCAGAGAGAATATTTATCTCAATGGCGCCATCCTTGGCCATTCCGCTCAGTACATCAATGATCACTTTGATGAAATCATCGATTTTGCCGAATTAAAGGATTTTGTGGATGTGCCTGTAAAGAATTTTTCCAGCGGGATGTATGCCCGGCTAGGGTTTTCCATAGCAACCATGGTCAAACCGGATATACTCATTGTGGATGAAGTCCTATCCGTGGGGGACTATCGTTTTCAGGAAAAATGTGAAGAACGGATTCGGAAGATGATCCAAGATGGGGTAACCATAATCTTGGTTTCTCATGATATCCATTTAATTGAAAATCTATGTACTAAAGTCATATGGTTAGATCATGGGGTTGTAAAGGATATTGGAAAAACTGAGATTATTTGTAATGAATATAAAAATGCAATCTAGTGTAAATAATGCTTATTTTGGAGGTTCGAAAATGTTGATAAAAGATATTGATATTAAAATCCTTGTTGCACATCATAAAAAAGCACCTTTTTTTACAAATAGATATGTAAAGCCAATTCAAGTAGGTAAAGCACTTAAAAATTTTGCACTAGATTATTGCATTGCCGATGATACAGGTGACAATATTTCTTCTAAAAATCCTCATTGGTGTGAACTGACTGCAATATATTGGGCATGGAAAAATTTAAAGGCAGATTACTATGGCCTTTGTCATTATAGAAGATATATTTCTTTTGAAGAATCCAGTAATTATAATGTCATAAAATCTTTTGAAGATAAATATTTTCAAGAACAACTTTCTGAAAATAATATTAAGAAAATGTGTTTAAAATATGATATAATCACAGGTCCGGTTTGGGATATCCATCCTGTGGGTATTAATGAACGTATGAGTTCATATGAATTTTATAAGAGAGAACACGATATCCATGATTTAGACGTAACGATGGAAGTGATTAAGGAAAAATTTCCGGAATATTACTATCCTGCATTGGATTCAATTACCTCTGAATATTGTTTCTTCATGAATTTAGTTGTCATGAGAAAAGAACTATTCTTTAAGTATTGTGAATTTTTATTTGGAGTTTTGAATGAAGTTGAAAAGAGAGTTTCTTTAAGCAATCGAGACCAATATCAGTCCCGAGTCTTTGGCTTTATTGCTGAAAGATTGTCTAATATATTTGTAAACTACATTTCAAAAACTCAACCCAGTACAAGAATTAAACATAGTGGAATGTTCTTTTTGGCTGAGACTAATGTGATAAATAAATCGTTGATCATAAATCAATTGAAAAATAAAAGTAAACTTCCTGCTTCAAAAGAAAAAATAAATGTATGCATGTCATTTGATGATAATTATTTGGCTCCAGGTTTGTCAGCTATTGAATCAATAATAACAAGAACTAATTCATTAATTAAATTTTATCTTTTGTGTGATAAGCGGTTAAGTGCAAAAAGTCGATATATTATTTCGGATACCATAGGGGAAAAACATCAGGTGTTTTTCATTGATGTAGATCCTAAATTGCTTTGTTATTTTCCATTAAATAGAGAATATATTTCGATAAATACTTATTATAGATTATTAATACATGAGTTAATAAATGAGGATAAAGTCATTTATTTAGATTCTGATATTATTTGTTGCGATGATATTTTGAAACTATGGAATATAGATTTAGGAGATTGTTATGTAGGAGGAGCTTTAGATGAAGGTGGCATTATTCAATGTCGGAGATTAGGCTTGGCTCCGGATTTTAATTATTTTAATGCAGGGATTACTGTATTTAATATTAAAGCTATAAAGGCTCATTTTCAGAATCCGATGAGTTTGTATCTTAACACATTCTATAAGTATCGAAAATATATTACATTACAAGATCAAGATATCCTCAATCTTGCCTTTTATGGTCATGTTTGCTCATTGCCTTTGAAATGGAATGTAAATGGTAGAATTTTTGAAAGTAATGAATTAGATCATAAATATTCTCAGAATGATATAAATACAGCTTTAAATGATTTAGGTATAATTCATTATACTGATCGTAAAAAGCCTTGGAAAGTTCAAGCTACACATCCTTTATGTAGTTTATATTGGTTTTATCGTTGTCAAATTAATGATTTGCCATTAACGAGTAATGAAAAATACGTACAGTATATTCAAAGTCATTTCAAATATGAAATTGATGGCGATGATTTAAATGTATATTTTAAGCAATTTCATTTCCATGTCAGTAAACATATTGTAAAGAAAATAATGGAAAAACTTAGATTTAGATTTTAAACAAGAAATTTTCTTTTAGGTGAGAGTGTATTTATTTTGGAGTTAAAATTTTATGGACCAGAATAGGGATAATAATATTGTAGTAAAGTCTATTGAGGGACAAAAGGAGCGAATAAAATGGATTGATATTTCCAAGGCCATTGCAATTATATTCGTAATTATAGGACATACTGCTCCTTTTGGAAGTATAGAAAGAAACATGATATTTTCTTTTCATATGCCCTTATTTTTTATTTTATCAGGATATAATTTTACTTTACCTGATTCTCTGATGAAAGTAAAAGAGCGGATAATAAAAAATATTCGTCAGCTACTATTTCCTTTAATTAATTTATGGATATTAAATTTAATCTTTATTTTTATAAAAAGCCATAATTTTTCTTTTTCTGTAGTAAGAACAAATATTGTTGCATTGCTTTGGTCTTCTGGTATACCTTTTAAAAATCATCCTGGCTTAGGCATGTTATGGTTTTTAGTATCTATGTTTATTGCTTATCTACTTATTAACCTATTTGCTCTGATTTTTAAAGGACCTCACTTATTTTACTTGTATTACGGAATATCTTTTTTTGGAATATATTTAGGTATAACTCAAAAGTGGCTTCCACTTAATTTTGATGTCACTTTAGTTTGTACATTTTTTCTTGTTGTTGGAATGATGTGGAAGCAATATGAATCTATTGTTAAAAAATATTATTGGGTATTCTTTTTTATAGCATCTATTTTCTGGAGCTACTGTATTTGTAATAAATGGTATATTGAATTAGCTACTCGTAGTTATCCCGGAATATGGATTTGCGTAGCAGAGGCTATTTTTGCAACCTTTTTGATATCACAGTTCAGTAAATCATTAGAAAGCAATAAATATGTTTCAAGTTTTTTGTCTTTTATTGGGAAGCATACATTAATCATTTATGGCGTCCATTCCTTAGATTGGTTTTTTGTTTCAATATGGTCGCAAGAACACTGGAAAGTAGCCAGCGCGAAAAGACTTCTTTATGTTTTAATTATTTCACTGGTAGTATATTATTCCAAAAAAATAATTTTACAATATTCTAAAAAATAATATTTAGATTTATTTAATTGTGAGACCACTACAATGGTATACTTTCAAAAAGAAAGTAAGAATAAAATGAAAACCAAAATTTCTGTTATTATCCCAATCTTTAATCAGGAATCCTAGCTGGAAGAATGTTTAGACAGTATCTGTCATCAATCTGAGCAAGATATTGAGATTATTTGTGTGGATGACGGATCCACAGATCTTTCTCTTGAAATTTTGCATAAATATATGGAACAAGATCCAAGAATTCGGATTTTCTCTCAAACAAATCAGGGGGCAGGAGCTGCCCGGAATCTTGGGATGAAACATGCCCGGGGAAAATATCTTTTATTCCTGGACAGTGATGACATATTCGAACCTGATATGTTGGAAAAAATGGTCAAGGCTGCTGAAAAAGACAAGCTGGATATTTTGGTTTGTCGGTGTGATCGTTTTGATGCTGATACAAATCGTAGAGAAGATGCATCCTGGAGTATCCGGGAGGAAAGGCTGCCAGCTTTCCGTCCGTTTGTGAGCCACGATATAACTGGTGATTTTTTCGAAACCTTTATTTGGTGGCCTTGGGATAAACTCTTTAGAAAAGAGTTCATCGATTCCCTGGGAATTTCGTTCCAGATACTGAGGACGACCAATGACTTGTTTTTTGTTTGTGCAGCAATGCTGATGGCTAAACGGATATCTACGATTGATGATGTTTTCGTTCATCAGCGTATCGGCATCAAAAACTCTCTTTCTGCTACTCGAGAAAAGTCGTGGGACAATTTCTATATTGCCTTGATGGCTTTGAAGGACTTTTTAAAAGCAAATGGACTTTATGAAAGGTTCAAAAAGGATTTTATTAATTATTGTTTGAACTTTTCTTTTTGGCATTTGGATACTATAGAAGGAGAAAGTTATTGTAAGTTATACAATGCTTTAAAAAATGGTTGGTTACAGGATATGGAAATTTTGGGTCATCCTTCTGATTATTTTTATAATCAGGAGAATTTTCAAAGGATTTCTCAAATCCTGCAAACTGCACCGGAAGATATTCTCTTCCAGAAAATCCATCAACTGGAAGAGAAGAACAATTGTTTGCTGAATATGAAAAACGATTTCACTTCTCAGTTGATAGATACAAAGAGACAGTTGGAACAGACACGAAATCAATGGCAGGACATGAATCAGCAGTTGTAGGATAAGAATCATGAGTTTCAGTGTATAAAAGAATCACTTTCCTTTAGACTGGGGAGGATTATGACTTTTTTCCCTCGAAAAGTAAGAGATTTGTATAGGAGATGGGTCAGTGGAAAGTAAGGTTTCAGTCATCATTCCTGTTTATAATACAGAATTTTATTTGAAAGAATGCTTGCAGAGCGTATGCAGGCAGTCCCTGACCGATATTGAAATACTTTGTATCAATGATGGCTCTACAGATGGAAGTTTGTCAATATTGGAATTTTATGCTGTACAGGATTCGCGAATACGAATTATTTCTCAGACGAATCAAGGGCTTAGTGTTGCTAGGAATGAGGGAATTGCAGCAGCAAAGGGGCAATATATCCAATTCCTCGACAGTGATGATATGCTGGAAAGAAATGCTTTAGAATATTTGGTAAAGAAAATGGAACAAGATAAGCTGGATGTATTTTACTATGACGCCAGGGCTGTTTTTGATACTAAGGAATTGGAGCAGGAGAAAAACGGTTACAAGACATATTATCATCGAGAAAATCATTATCAACAGATCGTGGACGGTGAAAAGCTTTTTGTGGAATTAATGAAAGATGGTGCTTTCCGCCCCAATGCCTGCCTTCAGTTGATTAGAAGAGATTTTCTGATACAAAGTGGTATTACCTTTATTCCTGGTATTGTGCAGGAAGACAATGCCTTTACGGCAGAACTCATGCTCCATACCCATCGTGTTTGCCATGAGAATATGCCTTTCTACATTCGTCGATTACGGTCAGGTTCTATTATGACCAAACCTTCAGGGTTCATCAATGCTTATGGATATTACCGATGCGCTGTAGCACTGGCAGAGTATTTTTCTATGTTGGATTACAGTTCGGATACGTTTTTAGCATTAAAATGTTTTTGTGATTCATTATTAAAGAATATGTGGGATATTTTTGCATCACTTCCTGATAGTGAAAAAAAGAAAATTGCAAATATCCCGATGGCAGAATTGATTTCCATGAGATACCTTTTGTGGGCACAAGAAGCATTGAAAGTGCAAGCGAATGATTTTCAGGACCAACTTGCTTTTCAAAGGAATAAACTTGCGGGAGTGGAAGATGAATTATATCATATAAAAAACTCAGTCTCTTTTCGTGTAGGAAGAAAATTGACCTTTATACCTCGACATATTCGAGACTGGGTGAGAAGGGGAAAAAGAATTTAATTGTTCCTGTTTAATCTTTTCTTTAATCCATTCATTTTTTACCCACAAAATATGCTATAATCTACAGATAAAATGTAATGTCATAAATTTATGTTAAAAAGGAGCGCCCTCATGCAAAAAGTACGTAAGGCTGTGATCCCGGCTGCTGGGTTTGGGACCCGGTTCCTGCCGGAGACCAAGGCCATGCCTAAAGAAATGCTGCCTCTGGTGGACAAACCCACCATCCAGTATATTGTGGAAGAGATCCTGGACAGCGGGATCGAGGAGATCTTGATCATTTCCGGCCATGCCAAGCGGGCCATCGAGGATCATTTCGATTCTTCTCCGGAACTGGAGCAGCATCTGCTGAAACAGGGGAAGCTGGAGCAGCTGAAGCAGATCCGGAAGATCTCGGATGTGAAGATCCACTATACCCGCCAGGCGTACCAGCGGGGGCTGGGGGATGCCATCCTCTGTGCCAAGGATTTCATCGATGGGGAGCCTTTCGGGGTGATCCTGGGGGATGATGTGGTCTATACGGGGACGGAGGAACCGGCTCTGAAGCAGCTGATGGACCAGTATGATAAGACTGGGGGAACGGTGATCGGCTGCCAGGTGGTGTCTCCGGAAAAGGTATCAGCCTACGGGATCATCGACGGGAAGCCTACTGGGGATGAAAACTTGCTCCAGGTGAAGGATATGGTGGAAAAGCCCAAGCTCAGCGAGGCGCCCAGCCGGTTTGCGGCTTTGGGGCGGTATGTGATCACGCCGGAAGTGTTCGAGATCCTGGAAGAGACCCGGCCGGGAAAAGGCGGGGAGATCCAGCTGACCGATGCTCTGCGGGTGATGGCTCACCAGGGCAATGTATACGCCTACAATTTCCAGGGGAAGCGGCATGATACCGGGGACAAGCTGGGATATCTGAAGGCGGTGGTGGAATTCGCCCTGCGGAGAGATGACCTGGGCCCGGCGTTCCGGGAGTATTTGAAGAAGCTGGGAAAAGAGTGAATCAGTAAAATAAGGAAGCCAGGGCTGTGAAAGCTGCCAAGAGTTATTTCAGGTACGCTTTTACAGGCCCTGTTTTTTATTTTGCAGAATAAAGTTGTTATGCTTTCGCAACTATGATATACTACAAACAAGAAATAGGAGAAAAAATCTCATAAAACGGGAAAGTATAAAGGGGCGTGAATGAGATGCTTTGCCAATTTAGTGTAAAAAATTTCCGTTGTTTAAAAGATCAGGTTACTTTGGATATGCAGGCTGCCAATGTTGGTGAACATAAGGAAAGCGTATTGGCTGATATTGATGGAGAACGTTATCTACCGCTAGCTGTCATTTATGGTCCCAATGGAGGTGGAAAATCCACTGTACTGGATGCATTATTCAGTTTGTGTTCCAAGGTTATGGGACCAGTTTTTTCTGCACAAGGAAATCAAATGAGGATGGAAAGTTATAGTGCAAGGATAGAACCTTTTGCTTTTCAACCAGAAATGAAGAAAGAGCCAACTGAATTTGAAATCTTTTTCAGGACGGACGGCTATGAATATCAGTATAATGTTGCTATCCAAAACGAAAATATCATGTTTGAGTCGCTTTACCATAAAAAAATAACGGGAAGACAGTATCGAAAAGTGTTTATACGGGAACAGGGTCAGAAAATCCAGTTGAGTGGAAACTTGAAAAAGGCTCAGGTGAACGATATTTCAGATACTATAACGCTTCTTTCCTATTTAATGATTACGTATGGCAAAAACCAGACGGTGGAAGATGTAAAAAAATGGTTTGTACATAAGATTAATTTTTTAGATTATAAACTAAATACGATTGAGCTGCGTATGGCTCTTCCGACCGTAGATGCAATGAAACCCAGATTGCTGCAGATGTTTCAGGAAATGGGGCTGGATATTGTTGATTATCGAATTGAACAGACAGATGAACCAGGCAGAATCAGGATTTTCACAGTCCACAATGTAAATGACGCACAGTATGAATTGGATTTGCATAAGGAATCCAGTGGGACCATTAAGATTTTTAACAGCATTCCTTTTATCGCAGATGCTTTGGTCAATGGGAAAACCCTGGTGGTAGATGAACTGGATGCAAAACTGCATCCGCTGCTGCTGCAGTATATCATCAGGTTGTTTGCGGATCCCCTTGTAAATCGAAAGAGAGCACAGTTGATTTTTACCTCTCAGGATATCATTACGATGAATTCTGCCAATTTTAGAAGGGATGAGATTTGGTTTGCCGCTAAAAATATAGATGAGGAAACCCAGTTGTATTCTTTAGCGGAATTCAAAGATGAAAAAGGGAACAGTGTTAGGAACGACGCAAGTTTTAGCAAGCAATATATGGAAGGGAGATTTGGTGCGGATCCTTTTGTACAAAAGTTGATTCAATGGGAGGTCGCATAATGAGGCATATCAGTCATACTAAGAAAAGCAGAAAAATAGGTACAAAGGAAGCCGTAGAAACGACGTTTTATATCTTTACAGAAGGAAAAAAGACTGAGCCAAAGTATTTTGAAGGAATGCGTGCTTTGATCGGCCAGAACGCTGCTTATAAAAACGTTGTGAAAATTATTGTTAAAGGAACTGGAAAGAGTACAGAAGAATTACGTACCGAAGCTCAAAAGTATATTGCTGTCAATGGAATTTTACGGGGAGACGTGTGGCTGGTTTTTGATAAAGATGATTTTAAGGAGGAAAAATTCAATAATGCAGCCAATATTGGGATAAGGTTAGATCGCAATGGAATACGTTACCATGCGGCCTGGTCGAATCAGTGCATTGAGTATTGGTTTTTATTGCATTTTGAATATTTGACAGCTGCTGTTTCTCGCAAAGTGTATTTGAAAAAACTGACTTATTATTTGAAGCAGGAAGGAAATCCGTCTTATGCTAAGAACATGGATGATTTATTTTATATTCTAACAAAAATCGGAAATCCTAAACAGGCAATCCAATGGGCAGATAAAAGGTTAAAGGAAATGAGCAACAAGAAACCTGCTGAAATAGATCCAGGGACAACTGTTCAAAATCTAGTGAAAGAGTTAGCAAAATATTTTCCAGAGGATACAAAAAATAAGTATATTTAATCCAACGATGGCTCACCAGGGCAATGTATATGCCTACAATTCCCAGGGGAAACGGTATGATACCGGGGACAAGCTGGGATATCTGAAGGCAGTGGTGGAATTCGCCCTGCGGAGGGATGATCTGGGGCCGGCGTTCCGGGAGTATTTGAGGGAGCTGGGTAAAGAATAAGATAAAAAAGGATTTAAACGATTAATTTGTTTAAATCTTTTTTTTTTGATATACTTGTGTAGTGAGAGGAGGAGTGTCAAATGAAACTATTAAAAATAGAGTTTGAAAATCTCCCAGTTTTTAAAGATAAATGTTTTAGCATTGACTTTTTAGCAACAGATCGAGTAATGGAAGATGAAGAGTTATTTTGTATCAACAAAGTATTCTATACAGAAAAAGTAATGGCATTCATTGGAATGAATGCAACCGGAAAGACGACTATATTACGATTGATTAATTTGGCTGCAAAAGTTGTTATCGGAAATAAAGATTTGAATAGTATGGGATTGTTCCATGATGACATGATTCAAGATGGGACGATTATGAATGTAATATTTTATCATAATGACAAATATTATCAGTTAAAATCCACTATAGGAGTAAGAGATAAGCATGGAGTCTTAGATGGTACACAGGAATACTATTATCGTGAGGAAATATTGCGTTCTAAATTGAAATCCTCTGTTACCAGTAAAAAAAGCACCTTTGTCTTTAATGAACAGGATAAAAGCATTAAAACTTTAGAAAGAACAAAACTGAACAGTGATATAAAAGCGGCTCTTAAAGATGATACGAGCATAGTTATTCTAGCTACGCGGGACAATGATAGTTCTGTCTTAGATTTATTGGCGACTAACTATTTAAATTACAGCCCAATGCAAGGACAAACGCCTGTTGAGGTGTTAAATGTATTTGATGATAATATTGAATATTTGACAACAGTAAAAAACAAACAGGATTCCACACCTCATTGGATGTTAAAATTTAAAAATCGAGATAAAGTATATGACATTGATTTTGGTATCGAATTAAATCGGTTGATTTCTGCAGGTACTATAAAAGGTCATGCTCTTTTAGGCAATGCAATTGCGACTCTTCATTTCGGTGGCTACCTTATTGTGGATGAGTTGGAAAATCATTTTAATAAGGAACTAGTCCATTTTATCATCAAAATTTTTACTTCTAACGAAACGAATCTGCATGGTGCATGTTTAATTTTTTCTACACACTATGCAGAAATATTGGATTTTATCCATAGAAAAGATAATGTTTATATTACACGAAAAAGAGAAGGATTATTAAGTGTAAGTAAATATTCTGATGAAGTTAAACGAAATGATGTTAAAAAGAGTGAGATGATTATCTCCAATTCTTTACAAGGGACTGCTCCCCAATATGAAAATATGCACGCACTATGGGAGGTCATATGCAAAGCCGTTTAATGGATCTACATGAAGAACTAAAAGATAAATATATTATTTGCTCGTGTGAAGGAAAAGCTGAACAAGCAATTATTGATTTGCTTTTGGATGCAGATGCTTTGATTTTCAAAAGGGTTGATTTGGTAGGGAAAAAATGTACTATGATTCGATCTGCTTCAAGAATTGAAGAAGAGTATCTGCATACTGCTTACAATCGTCCAGTTGTTATTTTGAGAATTCTTGATCGAGAAAAAGAAAAGTTTAATTTAAGGCCTTTATATAGAAAGCAATATGCAGTATTCAGTATCTGTACCAAACCTGAGATAGAAATCCTTCATATTATACATGAGGGAAAATGGACTGAATATAAAAAACAAAATAAATTAAAACCCAGTGAGTACTTTCAAAAACTGCATGGAGGGGAATTAACAAAATCAGAAAATTTCATAAAAAATTATTACGATTCCGTAGATGATCTAATTGCAGCCATTCATGAATATCATAGGATATCTGCATATAAAGACATTTATGATTTGAGTAATTTGTTGAAAGAATAAAATTTAAAAGGGATGGAGAATCTGGTGGAAAAGTCCAAGCTCAGCGAGGCGCCCAGCCGGTTTGCGGCTTTGGGGCGGTATGTGATCACGCCGGAAGTGTTCGGGATCCTTCCTCCTCTTCCTTATTCTTCTTTTTTATGATATGATGGAGTTGTCTGAAAAGAAGGTTGAACAGAAGGTTGATCAACAAGTGTTTTTTTCTGCGAGGAGGCTTATTCATGGAACAAAAATTCTACAAATGTGCTCATTGTGGTAAGATCATTGCTGTTGTCAAGGAAACCGGCGTGCCGGTGATGTGCTGCGGGCAGAAGATGGATGAACTGGTGCCCAACACCACGGATGCTGCCCAGGAAAAACATGTGCCGGTGATCGAAGTTTCTGGCAATATCGTAACGGTGACCGTTGGTTCCGTGCTCCATCCTATGCAGCCGGAACATTACATTGAATGGATCTCCCTGCACACCAAAGAGGGGAACCAGAGAAAGGAACTGAAGCCGGGGGATGCTCCCAAGGCTGTGTTCGCCCTGGTGGATGGGGATGAAGTGGAATCCGCCTATGCCTACTGCAACCTCCACGGGCTGTGGAAGAAGTAAGAAAGGCGGTCAACGGTCAGCTGTCAATGGGCAGCGGCCGATGGAAGCCAGCCTAGCTGGCTTTTGCATGAAAGAAAAAAGAAAAGGCTGTGGAAGCTGCTGTGCGTTGTTTGCCGGCAGCTTGCCACAGCTTTTTTGCGTTCAAGATCTGGAAGCCGGGCCGACTGGGCGGGACTGCTGCACAAGCTAAGAAAAAAATTTTATGCTTATCATAGAATATACAAATGTAACAATTAGACAATATATTTTGATTATATTGGATATAGACACTCTTTGGTGTAACGAATACGTAATTTTTTTACGGAATGTCCACTCAAGATGAATTTATACAAATTGGCTATGTATTTAAATATCATGCAAATTATATGTTTCACGTTGCATTGTGATAAAAATAAGTATATAATAGTCCGCGAAGAAAGGATACAAGACAAAAATGCAGCCACTTATCCAGCTTGGATTCAATACATAAGTGTATAAGATTTGCTGTAAGGAAGCCATCTGCCGGCTTCTTTTTGTTTTGGAGAAAAATAAAAAAAGAAAGGTTTTGATGAGGATGAAAAGCAAGAAACAGCTGACCCTGGCCTTGGCCCTGACTCTGGCACTGGGGGGAAGTGTGCCGGTGTGGGCGGAGCATATCCAGGATAAGACGCTGACCAAAGGAGACTGGACGCTGGGAGAAGAACTCTACATGGAAAAGAGCCATATCACAGCGGATCGGGTTTCCCTGGATGGCAGCAGTATCCCAGCAGCCAATGATCCCGTAATGATCGTTAAGTCTTCTCTGGAAGGGGAAAAGGGCATCCAGATTTCCAACCTTACCGTTGGATCTTCCTTGACTTCAATCGAGGGCGTCAATTTACAAAGCTCCACCTTGGCTGCCCCGACTATTTCCATCAGCGGGCTTACTTCCAGTAAAGACAGCCAGGCACGTTCTTTCTATGGCCTATTCTCGGAACCGGTGGAAGATTATGCCACTCACCAAATGGTCCAAAATAATCTGAAAACGGATTGGCTCCATGTGGATGGAGTGACTACCGATACGGCGCTTTCGCTCTATGGGGCTATGCTTCAGGCTGTCAACCTGACTCCCTATACAGAGGGCGGCAAGACCAATGTGACCGTTGAGAACGTTGCCAATACCACGGACAGCCCGGATGGGACACTTGCTTTTGGCCTGGGAAACGTCCTGGGAATGATAAACCTTGACAATCCTGAACAGAGCAAAGATCTCCCCTTTGTGGTCACCGGGAAAACACAGATCCGGAACATTTCTTCCACCAAAGGGTCGGCCGTGGGGGCTATCCTGTATGGAGTTTCTGGATTTGACATGGATGACAGCCATACGGATTTCCATGATCTGGAAATCTCGGATATCCATGGCGGGGATCTGTCCGTAGGTCTCTATGGGGGCGTGGGTATTGTCAATGTAGAGAATGCAGATATCAACATGACGGGGAAAGAGAATGAGTATGCTGGGTCCTATACCGCCTCTGTCCCAGATTACCAGGCGGCAGACCTGCACCAGTTCGCCATTGCAGGACCCATGTTGGGAAAGATTAATTTCAATGATCCCGATGGGAATTATACCATCAATGGCAATGTGATCGCAGACGCAGGGAATCAGCTGCATATTGATGAAGCATACTATCAATATTATAAAAGTCAATTGGATGATTCTGACATAAACGAGGGTCAAAAAGAATATGTAGAAGCTTATCTAAAAGGGTTGGAGACAACCATTCAAACCATCAAAGACCGTCAATATGGGAGCATCAACCTGGCTGGCCATCTGAAACTGTATGGGGATGTCTATGCCAAAGATGGAGGCACCGTGAATCTCCATCTCCAGGACGGCAGCTATTTTGAAGGCCAGGCTGATGATTATGCGGATTTTGACGCTGCCGGGCAGCTGACTCCCCGCCAGGTGGACGTGTCTTCTGATTTGAATAAATCCGCGCTGGGCCATCTGTACGGTTGGAAAAATCAAGCAGACGAGGCTTATGCTATGTACGGCGTCTCCCGCTTGAATGCCGGTACTATCAACCTGACCATGGATCCTGGCAGCAAATGGCAGACCCGGGGCAAGAGCTTCATTACCTCGCTGGACTTCAACCATGGGGGGCTGGTGGATACCCGGAAGGGACACGGGGTATCCGTTTCCATCGGCAAGCTCACTGGGGAGGGAGGCACCTTCCTCATGGACTTATCCAAAGATGCGGATAAATCCGACATGCTCTATGTAAGGGATTTGAGCCAGTCCGGGGTCCAGCACATCCAAGCCTATCTCCAGCCGGATACCAAAGTGGAAGAACTGAAGGGCATCCGCTTTGCCACCACCGGCGGGGATGATTACAAACGGGATCCGGCCGCCAAATTCGATGTGAGCCTGGCCAAGGATCAGGGCATCAACAACGTTACCCTGAAAGTGAAGAACGAGAAGTTCAACCCGGAGGATACTGCTGCCAATGAAAAATTCAACGGGGGCAAAAATGGTATGGGCACCTACAAGCCCGGCAACGACTATGTAACGGCGACTTTTTCCGGTAAAGGGTTTACCAAGGAAGTTCCGGATCAGGAAAAGATCATGACGGATGCCATGGCTGGGAAGCAGACCACCGATGATGCAGGGAATCTCTTGCCGGAATACCTGAAGACCGAAACCATCGAAAACCCGGTGAAGGAAGGGACCAACTGGTTCGTGGATGAAGCGGTGGTCACGCCTTCCAACAATGCCAAGGTCATCAAGAAATCCATGCAGCTGAACTATATGAACGCCATTTACGGAGTCTATACGGACAGTCTGGAAAAACGGCTGGGTGAAGCCCGCTACAGCGGAGACGGGGACGGCATGTGGGCCCGGATCCGTCACGACCGGGTGGGCCGGGATTCCCTCTACGAAGCCAACAACACCATGACGGAACTGGGCTTCGACTGGCGGAATGACCGGACGAAATTCGGACGGCACATCCAAGGGGCTGCCCTGGACTATATGGATGGCTCTGCAGATTACAAAGAAGTCACCGGACGCAGCGACAGCAAGCGGTACGGATTGTGGTTCTACGATACCCGCCTGGGGGACAAGGGCCATTATACGGACATTGTAGCCAAATACGGCCGGCTGCAGAATGAATACACCCTGTATCCGGAAATGGGCGGCCCGGTGAAGGGGGACTACCACAATGATTACTGGTCCCTGAGCTTCGAATACGGCCGGAAGAAGCCGTTGGCTTCCAACTGGTTCATCGAACCTCAAGCCCAGCTCCAGTACACCTACTTGGGAAGTACGGATTACCGCACCAGCCAGGGGACCCAGGTGAATCTGGCCGGTACGGACAGTCTGATCAGCCGGCTGGGATTCCGGCTGGGGAAAGATGTCAGCGACCGGACCAGCTTCTATATCACCGGGGACTTCTTCCATGAATTCCTGGGGAACCAGGATGTGAGTGCCTGGGACCGGACCGGGCGCATGGATGTCACCGGCCACAACGACGGCAGCTGGTACAATGCCGGCCTGGGCTTCACCACCCGGGTAGGGAAGAACTCTTACGCCTATGCCAGCTTCGACCGGTCCTTCGGGCCCCATGTGGACCGGACCTGGACCTTGGAAGCCGGCGTGAACTGCCGGTTCTGATGAAAAACGATACAAAGACGGCAAGATGCAGGAATTGAAGATACAGGAGGAAACGGCTATGAAAAGAACATGTGGAAAGACGTTGACACTGACCATCCTGGCAGCCATCCTGGCAGGGACGGTGCCAGCCGGGGCGGCGGTGTATTATGACCCGGATACGAAAACTACGACTATCGACGGCGATATAGTAGGTACCAGTTTTTCCGGAGGAGGGGAGTCGGGATCCACGTTAGCGATAACGGGGGGGACCACGACTTTAAAGAAAAACAATTTCTATGATAGCCTGGGAATTTATGGCGGATCGGGCAACAACGGGGTTTCCGGCGACAAGCTGGAAATATCCGGCGATGCGGCGGTTGTCAGTGAATCCGATGCAAGGCTTTATGGTGGCATAAGCTTCCACGGCAATGCTGATAACAACCAGGTGGAATTTAAGAGCAGTGGAAACAGTAAAATCACTTATCTGTATGGAGGATCTGCTTCTTCTGGAAGTGCCAATGGAAATGAAATCTCTATTACAAGCGGTACCCTTGAAGTTGGATATATGATTGGAGGCGATAGTGATGTGGAAGCCAATAACAACACGGTACTGATAGGAGGAGATGCGGAAATACATGCTAGTACTATTGAAAATGGAAGCGCAATTGTCGGTGGTGATGGTTACTATACTGCAGGGGCAAACGATAATAGGGTTACCATCAATACCAGCAAATCTCTTGAGGGCATTGAAGGTATAGTTGGAGGAGCTTCCGAACGTGTGGCTACAGGGAACATTCTTTCCATAGAAGGCAGTCACGTAAACAATGCTTCTTATCTTACGGGAGCTTATTCATCGATTAAAGCCAACAACAATACAGTTTCTTTAACAGGAGAGGCTTCCGTTTCTTCCCTGGGGATTGCCGGTGGCTTTGTCTATCCTGATGGAGATGTAAAGGTAGAAGCAAGAGGAAATCGGGTTTCCATCGAAAATCCGGCGGCAGCGACGGCCGTGGTCATCGGGGGGGGGGCAGCTCAGGATGCTTCCCAGAACTTCCTGGATCTGAAAGGGACGGTCAACAGTTATCTGCTGGCAGGGGCCGGAGCCTATAATGCAGCTAACTTTGCAGAGGCTGGAGGAGCGGATGTGACTGGCAATGTGGTGAATCTGGCCGGGACCAAGCTGGTCCCCATCAAGCTGGATGATCCACTGATCAAAGCTTATGCAGAGAGTGAAACTTACAAGCTATATATAGACTTGCTAAAGAAACCGGGAGAATCCATCCACGTGGCCGGGGGTGCTCTGCTGGTGGGGGGCAAGGCCCAGGACAATATGGTGAACCTGAGCGGCACCATGGATCTGAGCCAGGCCAATTTGTACGGCTGGATCACCGGACCGGAAATCCTGGAAGATCCTTCCAAACTGGATGAACTCCTGGGCCAGCATCTGGATACTCCCGTGGAACACAGCGGCAACACCCTGAATGTGGGCTATACGGCAGAGATGACCACGGATAAAGACGGCAATGCTTCCATCACCGGCAAAGGGACTGATTGGCATGGGAGCAAGGTCCAGGGCATCTACAATTTCGATAAGATCGCTTTCTACAACGTAGACCACTCCCAGCCGGCCCTGACGGTGACAGATACAGTGAGCCTGCCGGATAACGTGACGTTGGATCTGGACCATTTCACTCCGTCCAGCAGCCCGGAAGACAGCGTGATCCAGGACGATGTGCTCATCGATGCTTCCGGAGCTTCTACGGTGAAAGGCCTGGACAAACTGTACGAATCTGGAAAGGACAAATACCAGCAGCCGGTGACCCGGACCTATGCCAACGGCGGAGTCACCGTGACTGGGAAGGACGGCCTGGCTTTATCCAATGACAACAAGCTGTATTATGGCCTCCATTCCCTGGACGCCATCACCTACAAGACCATCGACTGGAAGACCGACGGCACGGTGCTGACCCTGGCGGACAGCCAGAAGTTCGATCTGGCTGATACCAAGGTCCATACGGAAGACATCGGCTTTACGGCGAAATCTCTGGAAACCATCACCAAGGCCGGGAACTATGCCATGACCCTCTTGGACACCCAAGGGAACCAGACCCTTTCTGCCGGGAACCTGACCACCAAGAAGGGGACCTGGAATGTGGGGAACGCCCTGGAAGGCACCGGGGAAGCGTCCCTGGACAAGGACGGGAATGTGGTGTACCAGCTGGATACGGTGGAAAAACCCCAGGAACAGCCGGAAATCAAAGTGGATGCGTCCAAACAGACCCACAATGCCCTGATCGCCAACGAAGCGGCCCTGGGCACCCTGGCAGCCGGCCGGGACCGGATGGAAGGGGTGTTGGATACCTTTAACGGCCAGGAAGGCGGGGTGTTCACCTTTGCCAGCATCGGAGGCAGCAAGGACAAATACGATACGGGCAGCCAAAGCTCCACCTATACCTGGAACGGCCTGGCCGGGGTGGGGAATGATGTTGCCACCCGGAACGGGGAATTCTCTTATGGGGTCTGCTACGAATACGGCAAAGGCCATTATGACGTGGACGGAGCTGGCTACACCGGCAGCGGAGATGCCCACTACAGCGGCGGCGGACTCATGGCCAAATACGTAGCCCGGAACAAGAACTACGGGGAAGCGTCCCTGCACTTCGGCCAGCTGAAGAACAACGCAGATTCCGTGCTCCACAGCCGCAGCGGCAGTGCCTATGGGTATGAGACGGACAGCAGCTACTGGAGCGGCCATGTGGGCTTCGGCCATATCTTCGACCTGACGGACCAGGTGGCCAGCACCAGCCGGGGCGGCACCGAACGGGCCAGCCGGGATCTGGATGTGTACGGGAAGTATTTCTACACCCATGTGGGCGGCGACAATTTCCGTGCCGGGGATGCGGACTACCAGCTGGATGACTTGAACAGCAGCCTGCTGCGGATCGGGGCCCGGCTGAACAACCGGTCCGGCCGGAACAACTACTACTGCGGCCTGGCCTGGGATTATGAATTCGACGGAGAAAGCAATGGGACCGTTTCTGCCGCCGGACTGAAGGCAGATATTCGGAAGGCGGACATCGGAGGCAGCAGCATGATGGCGGAAGCCGGCTGGAAGCTGGAAGCCACCAAAGAGAGCCCTTGGGATGTGAACCTGAGCGTAAGAGCCTACGCCGGCCAGCACAAGGGAATCGGAGGCAATGTGGTGGTAGGGTATCATTTCTGATGAACCCCAGGCCGGGACGGGCTCCCCTCCGGGTAGCCCCTACCACGTTGGGGTCAGGGATATAACAAAAAATCACAGAAACGGGATTGTCCGAGGACTCCATTTCTGTGACCATTGGATTGCATGTCCGATGGCAGCGGCGGAGGGGCGGGCCTACGGCCCACCCCTCCCGGCCGCCCAGAGGGTAGATGATATCCTTTTTTAATTTTTCTCAAAATATTCCATCAATTTGTATACAAAATACGAAAAACATTGGAATTTTTTAGGTTCCATGCTACAATATAGGCAATGGGCAATCCTGGAGGGGCTCCGGCTTGCCCAAATTGTGTGTTCAATGATATAGGAGGGTATTGCTATGAAGGTTTTGTGTTATGGTGTACGAGACGTGGAAGTGCCCATTTTTGAGGCCTGTAACAAGAACTTCGGCTACGACCTGAAACTCGTTCCCGATTATTTAAATACGAAAGAATCTGCTGAAATGGCCAAAGGGTTCGATGCCGTGCTGCTGCGGGGCAACTGCTTTGCCAACAAACAGAATCTGGATATCTATAAAGAACTGGGCGTGAAATACGTCCTCACCCGTACTGCCGGCACGGACCATATCGATGTTGCCTATGCCAAGGAACTGGGCTTCCCCATGGCTTTTGTTCCTCGTTATTCCCCCAATGCCATTGCGGAAATGGCTGTGACCCAAGCCATGATGCTGCTGCGTCATACCGCTTATTCCACTTCCCGCACGGCCAAGAAGAATTTTGAAGTGGATTCCGTCATGTTCTCCAAAGAAGTCCGCAACTGCACCGTGGGTGTGGTGGGCCTGGGCCGGATCGGCCGCGTGGCTGCACAGATTTTTCACGGCATGGGTGCTACGGTCATTGGGCAGGATGTGTTCCAGATCAAAGGGATCGAAGACTTCTGCACTCAGGTGGAACTGGATGAAGTCCTGGCTAAATCCGATATCGTCACCATCCATGCTCCCTATATCAAAGAAAACGGTGCCCTGGTCACCCGTGATTTCCTGAAGAAGATGAAAGACGGCGCCATCCTGATCAACTGCGCCCGGGGCCAGCTGGTGGATACGGAAGCGGTCATCGAAGCCGTGGAAAGCGGTAAACTGGATGGCTACGGCTGCGACGTGCTGGACGGCGAAGCCGAAATCTTTGGGAAGGATCTGGAAGGCCAGAAACTGGAAAACCCGCTGTTCGAAAAACTGGTTGCCCTGTACCCCAAAGTCCTGATCACTCCCCATCTGGGTTCCAACACCGACGAAGCCGTCAAGAATATGGTAGAGATTTCCTTCGAAAACCTGAAAGATCTGGCTGAAAACAAAGATTGCCCGAACAAAATCAAATAATTGAGCGTATTCTCTAGGGTGCTGCAGCCGATGCAGCACCCTTTTCGTGTTATAATAAGGTATCACAGGCAAGTGGGAAAGAAGGCAGTCATATGCTGGATAAAATCGATCTGAAAACGAAGATTTCCAAAGAAAGATACACGGAACTCATGGGGGAGGAAGAGAACCGTCTGGGCTTCCTCCAGCGTTCCATCCGGGATGCCAAGATCCCGGTGGTCATCCTATTCGAAGGGTTCCGGGCGTCCTGGCGCAGCGAACTGATCAACAAGGTGATCCACGCCCTGGACCCTCGGGGCTTCCGGGTGTTTTCTGCTTCCAAGACTACGGAGAAAGAAAAGGAGAGCCCGTTTTTCCTCCAGTTCTGGAAGGAGCTGCCTCCGGCAGGGCAGATCTGCATCCATCACCGGGCCTGGTATTTCCTGCGGAATGAACATGCGGTGGGGGACCCGGATGAAGCCTCGGAATGGTACGATGTGAAATTCGATGAGATCAATGCCTTTGAGCGGGAACTGGTCCAGGGAGGCTGCGTCCTGATCAAGATCTTCACCCATATTTCCAAGAAGAAACAGAAGGAGAACATGGAAAAAGGCCAGGAGACCATGGGCAGCCGGTGGGAGAAGCTGGCCCCCGGCGGCATCGAGGGAATCGATTACAATGCCTACCGGAAGGTCTACGAAGACATGCTGGCGGCCACCAATACGGATCTGGCACCCTGGCACATCGTCCCTATGGAAGACAAGCGGACTGGCACCGAGGCCGTCTTCCGGGTGCTGATCACGGCCCTGGAAGAAGCCCTGAAGGACCGGCAGCGGCCAGTTGATCTGGAAAAAGGGCCGGCCAAGGACCTTTCCATCCCCGATATCCTCGGCCGCTACACCCCTTGGCAGCCTATGGAACAGGAAGAATACGACAAGAAGCTGAAGAAATACCAGAAACGGCTGGGAGAGCTCCAGTATGAACTGGCCAAACGGAAAATCAGCACGGTGGTGGCTTTCGAAGGACAGGATGCTGGGGGCAAGGGCGGCGCCATCAAGCGGCTGTCGGAATCTTTCGACCCTCTGGGCTATCGGGTGAATCCGGTGAGTGCCCCCAATGAATGGGAGAAACAGTTCCATTATCTGTGGCGGTTCTGGACCCGGCTCCCGGAACCGGGGGAAATCGCCATCTTCGACCGGACCTGGTACGGCCGGGTACTGGTGGAACGGGTGGAAGGCTTTGCCAAGATCAGTGAATGGCGCCGGGCCTATGAAGAGATCAACGATATGGAAGCCCAGTGGGTGAAGCAGGGGATCATCGTCCAGAAATTCTGGATGCAGATCGATGGGGAAGAACAGCTGAAACGGTTCCAGGACCGGGAAAATGACCCCAACAAGACCTGGAAGATCACCCCGGAAGACTGGCGGAACCGGGATAAATGGGATGCTTATGTGGATGCGGTGAACGAGATGCTGTACCGGACGGATACCCGGGAGGCTCCTTGGACGGTGGTGGAAGCCAACAATAAACTGTACGCTCGGCTGAAAGTCCTGGAGACCATGATCCGGCGGATGGAAGCCGTGTTATAACGTTTACAAAACAGGAAAAAAACAGTACAATGAAAGTTGCTGGAATGTTTTCAGGCAAGGCTTGACCAGCAGAAAATGAGATGAAATGAGGTGGGGAGCATGGCTGATTTTTCCTTTGCAGGGGCAAAGGGTGTGGAATGGGGCTGTTTCCCTGCCTGGGACCAGTGGGATGTGGTCCATGGGTTCCTTTGCCGGACTGGGGGCTGCAGTACGCTGTTCCCGGGAGGGCTCAACCTAAGCTACAATGTGGGGGATGACCGGGACCATGTGCTGGCCAACCGGCAGAAAATGGCGGAAGCCCTGGGCTTTCCCTTGGAACGGGCCGTGGCCTGCCAGCAGGTCCATGGGACCCATGTGGCGGTGGTGACGGAAAAAGACGCAGGGAAAGGGATCTATTCTTTGGAGGATGCCATTCCGGAAACCGATGGGATGGTGACGGACTGTCCCCAGCTGCCCCTGTTGATTTCTTTTGCAGACTGTGTCCCCATCCTTTTGGTGGATCCCAAGAGGGGCGCCATCGGGGCGGTCCATGCAGGCTGGCGGGGCAGTGTGGGGAAGATCCTCCCCCAGGCCCTGGAAGTCATGGAGGAAGCCTTCGGGACGGACCCCCGGGATGTGATGGCAGGCATCGGGCCTTCCATCGGCCCCTGCTGCTATGAAGTGAGCCAGGAGGTGGCGGACCGGGCAGCAGCTTATCCTTCCTGCCTGAAACCCCATGGGACCGGCCATTACTTGTTGGACCTGTGGGAACTGAACACCCTGGAGCTTATGGAAGCGGGGGTCCCCCGGGAGCAGATCTTCCGGGCTGACTGCTGCACCAGCTGCCATCGGGACCGGTTCTTCTCCTACCGGGCAGAAAAGGGGAAGACAGGACGGCTCTATGGAGTCATTTACAAAAAATAAAAGGAGATAGGAATTCCCATGTTACAGGATAAAATCGCAGAAGTCGAAGCCAAGATCAAGGATGCACTGGATAAACGGACAGAACCGAAAGTAACGGGGGACCAGGTGACCATCCTGGCGGTGACCAAGAACCATCCGGCGGAAATCGTTACGGAAACCCTGGCGGCCGGACTCACGGAGATCGGGGAAAACCGGGTCCAAGAGGCCATGCACAAGCAGGCGGTGCTGCCCAAGGGAGGTCACTGGCATCTCATCGGCCATCTGCAGACCAATAAGGCCAAACATGCGGTGGAACATTTCGACTTGATCGAAAGTGTGGACAGTCTGAAGCTGTTGGGCCATCTGGAAAAAGCCGCAGCGGAACTGGATAAGGTCCAGGATGTGCTGCTGCAGATCAACGAAGCGGGCGAAGTGCAGAAAAGCGGCTTTGCACCGGCAGATTTCCGGGCGGCGGTGCCGGAACTGTCCCAGTATCCTCATATCCGGGTGCGGGGCGTGATGGTGATCGCCCAGGCGACGGACAATGTGGAAGAGACCCGGCCGGTGTTCGCTGCCGGGTATCGGGATTTCCTGTTCCTCCGGGATGCCCTCCACAGCGATGCAGTGGATATCCTTTCCATGGGCATGACCCACGATTATTGGATCGCCGTGGAAGAAGGGGCCAATGAAGTCCGGGTGGGTTCCGCTCTCTTCGGGGCCCGGGACTACTCCCTTAAATTTTAAACAGAAATGGTGGATTGTATGAAAAAACTCAAAAAAATCTTGGAATACATCGGAGTGTACGACGGGGATCCCGGCAAACAGGAAGAAGAAGAGACCACGGCGAACCAGGAAGAGGGGAAAGTGGTCCCTATGTTCGGCAGCGGTTCCGGTACCTGGCGGGAAAAGAGCTACGACCAGTATGATAAGTCCTATGACAAACCGTACGAAAAAACCTACGAAAAACCTTATGATAAGGTGTTCGATAAGGATTATACCAGTTCCAACGAGGAAAAGCGGGAGGAACCGACTTCTACCCGGAGCGGGGATAAGGTACTTTCCATGCCTGTGAACCGGAGCCCGGTGAGCGTGGTGGTCATCGAACCCATCGATTTCAATGATTCCCAGAAGATGGCGGACTACCTGTGCAAGAACCAGCCGGTGGTGATCAATTTCGAAGATACGGATGCGGACGTGCGGAAGCGGATCATCGATTTCATCAGCGGGACCATCTATGCCCTGGATGGGACTCTGCGGAAAATCGGCCGGAATCTGCTGGTGTGCGCCCCTCCCAATGTGGATATCGATACGGAAAACACCAATTTCGGGTCAGAAGGGAGCAATGATCCATGGCAAAGATAAACGAAGGGTATAAGATCGTTTTCATCGGCTGCGGGGCGATGGGAGAAGCCATCCTGAAAGGCATGCTGGGAGGCGGCCTGGTAAAGAAGGAACAAGTGACCGCCGCTGTGCCTACGGCCAAACGGCAGGCCTATCTGCAGGAAACTTATGGAATCGCTGTGACCGGCGACAACAGCGCAGCGGTGAAAGAGGCGGATCTGGTGATCTTGGCAGTAAAGCCCCAGATGGCAAAAACCGCCGTGGACCAGGCTCTGGTGGACGCCCTGCCGGAAAAGGCCAATATCCTTTCCATCATGGGAAGCTACGACTTGGCCATGCTCCATGCTCTGGTGCCGGGCCATCCGGTGATCCGCTCCATGCCCAATACTCCCCTGGCTGTGGGGATGGGGATGACGGCGCTGACGGCGGACAGCCAGGTCAGTGAAGAGACCCTGGAACTGGCCGAGACCATCTTCCAATCCTGCGGGGAAACGGTACGGGTGGATGAAAAGGCCATGGAAGCCATTACGGCCATCAGCGGCTGCGGCCCTGGCTATTTCTTCGTGGTGATGGATGCCTTGGCGGATGCAGGGGTCATGGCGGGACTGCCCCGTGCCCTGGCCATCAAACTGGCGGCCCAGACCATGGCCGGCAGCGGCGTCATGGGACTGAAGACCGGGCTCCATCCGGCCCAATTGCGGGACCAGGTGACCAGCCCCGGCGGCACCACCATCGCGGGGATCAAAGCCCTGGAAAATCATGGAGTGAGAGGAGCGTTTTACGATGCGGTACAGGCGGTCTTGGACCGGAGCGCCGCATTGAAGAAATAATATGGCAAACACCACGCAACAACGGGAAACGGTATTACGGTATTTCAAGGCCAGCGGAGATGCGGAACTGGCGGCCCAGCTGCTGGATCTGGCGGAAGGGGCCCGGAAGAGCCGGCGGTTCAAGGTGTCCGGCTTCCTAGACCCTCATGGCCAGAATGTGGCGGAGATCGTCGCAGCCAACTTCCCCCAGGTACGGATCGAAATGGGGGGCGGCTTCCAGAATGCGGAACGGCAGAAGGCAGCTTTCATCGCAGAAGATTTCTATGGCCAGCCGGATTTTGCCATCACGGCCCTGGAAGTGCTCTGGGACAAGCGGTATTATGACATCGGTCATCGGGATGTGCTGGGAGCCTTCATGGGCCTGGGCTGCAAACGGGAGATCCTGGGGGATATCGTGTTCATCGACGAAGGGGCCCAGCTGGTGGTGGATACCCCCATGGTGGATTTCGTCCTGAGCAACCTGACTAAGATCGGGGCGGCCACGGTGGAAGTGAAGGAAATCCCCCTGACGGACCTGAAGGAAAAGGAACAGAAAATCAAGCTGATTTCTGCGACGGTAGCGGCCCTGCGGCTGGATGCGGTGGCGGCCAGCGGCTATGGGGTGTCCCGGAGCCGGATGGCGGATGAGATCAAGGGGCAGAATGTGAAGCTGAACTGGCAGGATGCCAAGAGCCCTTCCCAGACGGTGAAGGAAGGGGATGTGATCTCTTTCCGTTCCCGGGGGAGAGTGGAACTGGCGGAAGTCCGGGGGACCACCAAAAAGGGACGGTATGCCATTACCCTGAAACGGTATATATAAGGAAGGAACGGCATCATGATTTTGCTGATTCGACATGGGGAAGCCGATCATCATGTAAAAGAACTGACGGGAGGCTGGACGGATTCAGCCCTGACGGTACGGGGAAAACGGCAGTTCCAGCAGCTGGCGGACTGTCTGGCCTGGGATTTTTCCGGACGGAGCCTGCCCCGGATCGTTTCCAGCGACCTCCAGCGGGCTCGGACGGGAGCGGAGATCATCGCCCAGACCCTGGGGGCGGATCAGGTGGAGTGTTTTCCTTTCCTGCGGGAAAAGAACAATGGGAAGGCTGCGGGGCTGAACAAAAAAGAAGCCTTGGCTTTTTACCACCCGCCGGAAACCGGCCGGGAGCTGGACCATGTGAATTATGATGGGGGCGAGACCCGGCGTACCTTCTATGAACGGACTCTCCGGGGCTTCCGGGAACTGGAAAAACAAGACCGGGACCTGATCGTCGTCTCCCATAAGGGGACCATCCAGAACATCCTGTTTGCCTGGTTGGGCCTTTCCATCGAAGAAGTGGCGGAAAAGAAGATTTCCTTCGACATCCGCCCAGCGTCCCTGACCATCTTGGGGATCAACAAATGGGGTGAACGGGCCATCTTCGCCCTCAACGACACATCGTATCAATGGAAAAAAGGACCCATTGGGATCTTCAAGTATCCCTTTGGGGAATAAAATAGGGGCTGTTGCGCAGGCAACAGCCCTTTCCCTTATGACAGGATAAAAAATCAATGATAATTATCAGTTGCGAAAACTTCAAATCCATAGTATAATCCTTATAGACAGAAAAAACAGTATTTTACCATAAAGGAGGCTGCAATCATGAATATTGCTGTATTGGTGAAACAGGTACCGGCCGTTTCCGATATCCAATTGTCCGGGGACAACAACTTGGTCCGGGTGGGGGCGCCTTCCATGCTGAACCCAGTGGATCTCCATGCTCTGGAGGCAGCCCTGGCCCTGAAAGATCAGGAAGGGGGCACGGTGACCCTCCTGACCATGGGCACTGCCCTGGCCAGCGATATCCTTCGGGAAGGGATCGCCCTGGGAGCGGACAAGGGCATCCTGCTCTCTGATGAACGGATGGCCGGCTCCGATACTTTAGCTACGGGACAGATCCTGGCGGCGGCACTGGCCAAACTGGGGCCTCTGGATCTGGTGCTGGCGGGCAAACGGTCCACCGATGGGGACACCGGTCAGATCCCTCCGGCCCTGGCCCAGCGGCTGGGCATGACCCTGCTTTCTTATGCAGATGAACTGGAAGTGAAGGAGGGGCAGGCCACCATCCGTCGGCTCAATCGGGGCGGCGTAGAGACTCTCCAGGCTGCCCTCCCAGCGGTGATTTCAGTCACGGAAAAATGCGGGAATCCTCGGACGCCCGGGATCCGGGGAAAAATGGCTGCCAAAAAGGCCGTATTCCCTGTGTGGCGTCTGGAAGACATCGATCTGGCCCCGGAAAAAGCGGGGAAGGCCGGTTCTGCCACCCGGGTAACGGAACTGTTCGCACCGGAACCCCAGCCGGTGGGCACCCTGATCCAAGGGTCCACTCCGGCGGAAGCTGCCGCCAACTTGGTGGATGAACTGCGGAAGAAAAACCTGCTGTAAGGAGGAAGCAATCATGGAATGGAAAAACAATATCGGAGTCTATCTGGAAACCTCTGACGGCAGGCTCACTTCCCTCAGTGTGGAACTTTTGGGCAAGGCCCGTCAGCTGGCTGCTGCCCGTCCCAACCAGGTGCTGGGCATCCTGGCCGGGGAAAATCTGGAAGGGGCTGCCCAAGAAGCCATTGCTTACGGAGCCGATGGGGTGGCCCTGCTCCAGGCACCCAATTTGGCATCTTTTGACGCCGGGCTCTATACGGAAGCCGTGGCCAAAGCCCTGAGCCTGTATACTCCCAGCGTCCTCTTCATCGGCGCTTCTCCCAACGGCCGGGATCTGGGCGGCCGGCTGTCCGCCCGTCTGGATGCGGGCCTGGTGGCGGACTGCATCGATGTGCGGTACGAAGGGGAGGACGATACCCTCACTTGGATCCGTCCTGCCTACACCGGCAAGCTGTTCGTAAAGATCCAGACCACTACCCGGCCTCAGCTGGGCACGGTCAGCGACAAGATCTTCCACGGCAATCCCAAAGATGCTTCCCGAAAAGGGGAAATCTTCCCGGTGCCATTGGAAACGGCAGAAGCAAAACCGGCTGTGAAGGTACTGGATTTCACGCCCCTGGAGCAGATCAAAGAAGTGCTGGATCTGGATACGGCGGAAATCGTGGTGGGCGCCGGGCGGGGCGTCCAGAACGAAGAGGGCATGCGGGAAGTCCAATCCTTTGCCAAACGGATCGGAGCGGCCTTCGGAGTTTCCAAACCATTGGTGGATGCAGGCTGGGCCCCTTATGAATGGCAGGTGGGCGTCACCGGCAAGAAAATCGCTCCCAAAATCTACATTGCCCTGGGGATTTCCGGTGCCATCCAGCACAAACTGGGGATCCAGGAGGCCGGGCTCATCGTGGCGGTGAACAAGAGCCCTGAGGCACCCATTTTCCAATTCGCCCATTACGGCATCGTAGGGGATCTGTTCGATGTGATGCCGGAACTGGAAAAATTGCTGAAAAAAGAGTGAGACAGGATTCCTCCTTGACAAATCCTAGGATTCTTCTATAATTAAGGGCACGGGAATACCCATACGAGGTATAGGGTATTCCAGCAAGGAGGATGGACTATGGTCAAAATGATTGTTGGTGTCGAAGGCATGGCCTGCGGCATGTGTGAATCCCATATCAACGATGCGATTCGGAATGCGTTTTCCGTAGATTCGGTTTCTTCTTCCCGTTCCAAAAAGGAAACGGACATCATTGCGGAAAAACCCATCGAAGAGGAAAAAATCCGGAAAGTCATCGATCAGACGGGCTATCAGGTAGTCAGTTTTAAAGTGGAACCTTACGAAAAGAAGAAAGGCTTCTTTGCCCGTTTGTTTGGCTGAAAGCAGCAGGATATCATATGAAAAAACAGGAAAAATCTTTTGCCGGTACCCTGCCGGGTACTGGCAGGAGTCAACTGGCCTTTCCGGAAACCTATGTGGTGGTGGATCTGGAAACCACCGGGCTCGATCCGGAACGGGATCAGATCATCGAGATCGGGGCCCTGGAAGTGGTCCAAGGGAAGCGGGGGAGGACTTTTTCTACCCTGATCCAACCCCGGACTCCCTTGTCCGGCCATTATGTTTCTCCTTTCATCACCCAGCTCACCGGCATCACCGATGAGATGCTGGCCGCTGCTCCCCAGCCCCGGCAAGCCCTGGAAGCCTTCGGGAAGTTCCTGGGCAGCCGGGTTGCGGTGGGCTACAATGTGGGCTTTGACATGGGGTTCCTCCAGCAGCAGTTCCAGGAACAGCTGTTCCGGCCCCTGGCCAATGATTGGGTGGATCTGCTGCCCATGGCACAGACCTTGTTTCCCCTGTGGCCCCATCATCGGCTGAACAATCTGGCCGCCTGGTACCATGTGGTGAACCAAGATGCCCATCGGGCCCTCAGCGATGTGGAGACCACAGAAGCCTGTTTCCAAAAGCTGAAACAGGATGTGCTGCGCCAGTATCCCTCCGCCCAGGCCTTTTTGGAAGAGGTGCGGAAGAAGATCCAAGGAAAGGGAGAAGAAGAACAGTTGAGTTTATGGTAAAAAAAATAGGGGTGTTGCACGCAATGTGCAACACCCCTACTTTTTTTACTTCACAAACAATCCATCCACATCCACTTTCTTTTCCATCATGCCCGAGGCGACCAGGAAATCCTGGGTCTTCTTCAAGGAAGCGATGGCTTCCGGGGTGATGGTCATGCTGAAATCGTAGAGCGGATACATTTCTTTGACGGCTTCCGGTTTCAGTTCCGTGGCCTTGGCAGTCATTTCCAGGGCTTTGTCCGGATTCTTCTTCATGAAGTCCAGGGTTTCTTTCTGGACGGCCAGGAAGGTATCCACCAGGTCTTTGTGTTCCTTATAGAACTTGCCGCTGACGGCGGTGACGGTCAAGCCGGAAACCAGGCCGTCCCCGGTGGTGACCACATGCATACCCTTCTTTTCCACGTTGTAAGCCAGGGGCCCGGCCAGGAGGGCACAGTCGGCGCTGCCGTTTTCCAGGGCGGAGGCGGCAGCCGGCAGACCCATGGAAACGAATTTCACATCCTTCATGGAAAGACCGGCCTTCTGGAGGTAGGCAGCCAGCAGTTCGTGGAGGATGGTGCCTTTGGGCCCGGCAATGGTCTTGCCCTTCAGGTCAGCGGCACTTTGGATGCTGCCATCTTTGGAAAACAGTTTGAAGGCCTTGGGAGCCTGGGAATAGAGGCTGATGATCTTGATGTCGTTGCCGTTGGCTGCACTCAGGAGCACGGAAGAGCCGCCTACGCAGTTCAGGAACTGGATATCTCCGCTGGCCAGGGCTGCGGTCTGGTCGGCTCCGGAAGTTATGGTGGAATAAGAAGCCGTGATGTTCTTTTCTTTGAATTTCTTTTCAAAGCTCTGATTGGCTTTTTCCACGATGGAGGGGACGTTGAGAGGTGCCTGGACATAGGTGATGCTCACTTTGTCCACTTTGGGGGCAGCTGCCTTCTGGGCAGATTTGTCACTGCCGCACCCAGCAGCCAGAGTCCCTGCCGCCACCAGGCAGCAGGCCAGGAGTACAGAAAGTTTTTTCTTCAAAGACATGGTAACAGATCCTTTCATGTGATAGAAATTGATTGTCAGCAGGCAATTGCTGATTGATCAACTTTGCAGGCAAATTTTTTGAAGAGAAACGCCGTCGACAGCTAATCGTTGACCGGGCTGCTGGGCAGCAGCCCTTATGCCAATTCCTCCAGCAGCCGCTTTTTGACGGCAATCAGGCTGGGGGAGAGCAGGTCCCGTTTCCCTGGGGGAAGCCGTTCTTCCCAGACCATGGTCCCTTCCCGAAGGATCAGCAGCCTGTCCCCTAGGGTCAGGGCTTCATCCACATTGTGGGTCACCAGCACCACCCCCATGGACATCTGTTCCACCATGGTCCGGAGTTCCTGCTGGAGCTGGGCCCGGGTGAAGTAGTCCAAGGCCGCAAAGGGCTCATCCATCAGGATCAGTCCGCTGTGCATGGCCAGGGTCCGGGCCAGGGACGCCCGCTGCTGCATCCCGCCGGACAGCTGGGCTGGGTACTGATCCGCGGCTTCCGTCAGCTGCACCAGGCTGAGCCAGTGGTCCACTTCCTGGGGGATGCTGCCTTGGGGGAGGCCCAGGGCGATGTTTTCCCGGCAGGTGAGCCAGGGAAAGAGCCTGGCTTCTTGGAACATCATGCCCAGCTTCAGTCCGGCGGGACGGCTGATGGTTCCCGTATCCGGCTGTTCCAGGCCAGCCAGGAGCCGGAGCAGGGTGGTCTTCCCGCAGCCGCTTTTCCCCAGGATCACCGTACATTCCTGGGGAGAGAGGGTAAGGGAAAGGTCCCGGAGCACCACTCGGGGACCGTAGGTTTTGGTGATGTGGTCCAGTTTCAGCGCATCCAACAGAGTACCTTCCTTTCCAAAAGGGCGAAGATCCCGTCCAGCACCAGCCCCAGGGCACCGATGGCCAGGATCCCGATGATGACCTTATCGCTGCGGCTCATGGCCTGGGCGTCCAAGATCAGGAACCCCAGTCCACTGTCGGCGGCAATCATTTCCGCTCCGATGATGGCCCGGAGGCTGTAACCCATACCGATCCGGAGCCCCGTGAGGATCCCTGGCAGAGCCGCAGGCAGACGGATCTTCCACAAGGATTTCCAAGGGGAAAAGCCCAGCATCTGGCCCACTTCCAGCAGCTTCCGGTCGCAGCGGCGGAACCCGTCATCCATATTGAGATACATGGGGAAAAAAGAAGCCAGCACGATGATGATGGTCTTGGGCAGTTCCCCGATACCGAACCAGAGGATCAGCAGGGGAATCAGGGAAAGGGGCGGTACGTGGCGGAACACTTCCAACAGGCCGCTGTAGCAGTTCCGGAGCCGGGGAAAGAGCAGGTTCAGGCTGCTGAGCAGGCAGCTGGCCAAAAGGGCCCAGGAAAATCCCCACAAGATCCGCTGGAGGCTGATCCGGATATGGCGGAACAGTTCCCCGTTCTCCAGCATGTGGAGCAGGGTGCCCCAGACCCGAGCCGGAGAGGGCAGGATGTAGCTGCTCCAGAAGCCCTGGGAAGCGGCATAGTCCCACAGGAGAAAGACCGCCAGGAAGGGCAGGCAAAAATACAGTTTACCCTTCATGGTTCTCATGGCCTGGGGTGACCTTGGCATAGGCCGTCTTGGAAGAGACCCCTTTTAGTTTGCCGATCTTTCCGGAAAGATTGCTGATGATATCCTGGGGTGCATCCACCACCACGCTGATGATGTGGATGTTCCGGGCATGGTAGGGGATGCCCATCCGGCCGATCACATAGGGCCCGAAATCGTGGAGGATGGCATTCAGTTCTTCCACAGCATCCGGGTCCTCCACGATGATGCCCAGGATCGCCACACGTGTTTCTTCCATCAAATAACCTCCTCGCATATATCCGCCCTAGTCCTGTGGACAAGGGCGGGGGACCAGCCGTAAGGCTGGTGGCTGGTGGTGGGTTAGCCGCATCAGCGGCGTTTCCATTGACAATTGACAGGGGGTGCTGCAGCTGCAGCACCCCCTTCAAATCTCCGTCCGTCTTCCATCGCAAGGGGTCTTTTGATGTGAGAAGGCGCTTATTATTTCATTTTGTTTTTCTTACTGGCTTCGTCGATTTCTTTGTCTTCTTCCGCCAAAACTGCTTCATCCGCTTTCTTTTCCTTCTTGAAGAACTTCATCACAAAAGGAGAAAGCAGAGACAGGAGGCACAGGGCCAGCAGGATCTTGCAGATGTTGGTGGAAAGGAGGATGCTGGTATCCCCGCCGGAAAGGCTCAGGCTCCTGCGCAGTCCTTTTTCTCCCAGAGGTCCCAGGATTAGGGCCAGGACCACGGCAGCGGTGTTCATATTGCATTTCCGCATGAGATACCCGATGATCCCGAACACGAACATGACCTTCACATCAAAGGCACTGTTGTTGATGGCAAAAGAGCCCACCACGCACAATACGAAGATGCTGGGGATCAGGATGGCATCGGACACCCTGGCAATCTTGGCAAACAGCCGGCAGCCGATGAGACCGATGATCAGCATGAAGAACTGGATCACCACGAACCCGCCAAAGAAAGTATACGTCATGGGAGCATACTTTGTAAAGAGTTCCGGTCCCGGCTGGAGCCCGTGGATGATCAGGCCGCCCATGAGCACCGCCGTTACGCTTTCCCCAGGGATCCCCAAGGTCAGGGTGGGGATCAGGGAACCGCCGGTCACCGCATTGTTGGCCGCTTCGGAACCGGCCACCCCTTCAATGGAACCATGGCCGAATTCTTCCGGATGCTTGGAGAACCGCTTGGCTTCATTGTAGCCCAGGAAGCAGGCGATGGAAGCTCCGGCCCCGGGCAGGATCCCGATGATGTTCCCGATGATCCAGCTGCGGAGCACTGTGGGGGTGATCCGTTTCATTTCTTGCAGGCTCAGCATGATCCGGTCGCTGAATTTGGCGGCCTTGGCCCGCTTCACGATGGCTTTTTCTGCCAGGATGAAGGCTTGGCTCATGGAAAAGAGCCCGATCAGGGCACAGGTGATGTTGATGCCGTTATACAGGGAATCCTGGCCGAACATGAACCGTTCCACCCCCTGCATGGGATCCATGCCGATGGTGGACAGCACCAGTCCGAAGGCCCCGGACATGAGCCCCAGGATCATGGAATCCGTATTGATGCCGGCGATGATGGTGAGACCGAAGAGGCTCAGCCAGAAATATTCCGGGCTGCCGAATTCCATGGCCAGTTTGGCCAGGGGCGGGGCAAAGAAATACAGGGAGATGCAGCTCAGGAGACCGCCCCAGAAAGAAGCGATGCAGGCAGTGGCCAACGCTTTCCCGGCTTTTCCCTTCAAGGTCATAGCGTATCCGTCCAGGGCAGTGGCTGCCGAAGCCGGGGTGCCGGGGGTGTGAATCAAGATGGCGGAAATGGATCCGCCGAAGATGGCTCCGCAGTAGATGCCTCCCAGCATGATGAGCCCCGCAGAAGGTTCCATCCCAAAAGTCAGAGGCAGCAGCAGGGCTACCCCCATAGCCGCGGAAAGACCGGGCATACAGCCAATGATGATCCCCATGGTCACACTGGCGATCATGATGACGATGTTCATGGGAGAAAGCGCGTTGACGAATCCCATGGCCATCAATGCATATTGATTTTCCATTTATCCATCCCTCGCTTCCTACAGCAGTTCTTCAACCAAGAGGCCATCCGGCAGAGGCACGGCCAAAAATTCGCTGAAGACCACATAGATCAGGACCATCAGGACCAGGACGGTGATGGCCATGTATTTCTTTTCGATATGGAAGAAGTGCATCATGAATAATAGATAGATGATGGCGGAAGGATAGAATCCGATGAAGATCATCAGGATGAAGAAAAGAATCGATGCACCCAAGAATGTGAAGAACTGTTTTGGCAGGAAATTGGTCCAGACTTCCGGCAGGTCATTGATGACGGTAAAGTGCCCATGGCAGCTGCAGGCCATTTTCACCAGCTGCATCAGGGTCAGGACGGCCAACAGGCCGATGACAAATTTGGGATAGCTCTGTGCCGCAGGAGGCAGCTGCAGTGTCTCATAAAAAAAGAAGGCACAGAATCCCAGCATGAAGATGACGACACTGAGTTCCGATTTTTTCATAATGGTTTCCCCTCAAACAGGGGGGCTGCCCGGAAGCAGCCCCTTTGCAGATCCGATGTGTTGCTGATCAGGCATCCTGGTACAGTTTGCTGACCACTTCTTTGCAGAAGGTCATCTGATCCTGGATCAGTTTGCCCAATTCCTTGCTGTCCATGTAGTGGAGTTCCAGTCCGGCATTCTTGTGGTCCCGAATGGTCTGTTCGTCGGTCATGGTCAGTTTGAAAGCCTGTTCATAGAATTTGATGATGTTTTCCGGAGTGCCTTTGGGAGCTACCAGGGCACGGGCAGAGCCATACCATTTGTTATAATAGCCCAGTTCACCCAGGGTGGGGACATCTTTGTAATCATCCAGGCGTTTTTCAGAGAACACGCCCAACAGTTTCAGAGCGGCATTGCTGCCCCGGATCAGGGGTTCCACATCCCCCAATTTGGCGCAGGAGAAATCCACTTCGCCCTGGCGCAGGGCCAGCAGCTGGTCAGCCGTGCCGCCGTAAGGCACCGCATTGTATTTGAACTTGGCCGTGGTGGAGAGCAGCTGGGCTGCCGTATGGTTGGAAGCCTGGACCCCGTTGGTGGAAGCTTTCAGTTCGCCGGGATGGGCCTTGGCGTATTCCACCAGATCCTTCAGGCTGTTGAACTGGCTGTCTTTCCGGACCACTACAACCCCAGTCTCCTTCAAATGGTTGCAGATGGGGACGATGCTCTTGTCATCAAAGGAAGCATTCTTGGCCAGAGCCAGAGTGGTGTAGGTGGGCAGGTTGATGAAGCCGATGGTGTAGCCGTCCGGTTTGGCCTTGGACAGTTCCGTCCAGCCGATCTTCCCGTCCGCACCGGGCTTGTTTTCGATGATCAGGGTCTTGCCTACGAATTTTTCCGCATCCTTGTACAGGACCCGGGCCCCTGTATCCGTACCGGACCCCGCCTTATAGGCCACGATCACTTTGATGTCCTTGGTGGGCTTCCAGTCGCCGGCCGCCTTCTGCTGTGTCTTTTTACCACCGCCGCAGGCACCTACAGCCAGAGCCAGTGCGCAGATGGCGGAAGCGGCCAACCATTTTTTGAGTTTCATACAAATCTTCCTCCTTTGTAAAGAATCTGTCAAAATGTAAAAACTCTGTAAAACCATTGTAGCATATTTCTGAAATTCCGCCTACTGAATTTTTGGAAAAAACAGTCGAATCCATTTCGTGAACAGGGTTTTCATTATCATATTATAAATGAATAATTATTGTTAATTATGATAAATCTATGGTATAATCTGTATCAGGAAAGACTACATTTAAAGACTGTATTTGAGGAGGTCGATCATTATGGCAAGATTGCGTCTGATGCGTGCACCGTTGAAATATGTACAGGGCAGCGGAGCTCTGAAGGAATTCTACGATTATTTCAAGGATCTGGGGAAGAACTGGCTGTTCATCTGCAGCCGGAGCGGCCATCGGGCCTGTCACGACAGACTGGAAGAAAGCTTTGGGAACAGTGAGACCCATCGCCATTATGAAGTGTTCGGGGGGATTTCCAGCGTAGGGGAAATCGAAAAGTTCCGGAAGATGGTCCGGGCTGAAAATATCGACGTAGTGGTCGGCGTGGGCGGCGGTTCTGCCATCGATACGGCCAAAGCCACAGCCCATTATGAAGGGAAACGTGTGGTGATCATCCCTACTGTGGTGGCCACCGATGCTCCCTGTACCGGGCTTTCCGTCATTTACAATGATGACGGGTCCTTCAACACTTATCTGTTCTATCCCAACAATCCGGATGGTGTGCTGGTGGACAGCTACGTGATCGCCCATGCTCCGGTGAAATTCCTGGTGGCCGGCATGGGGGATGCCTTGGGGACCTATTTCGAAGCCCGGGCCTGCTATCGCACCGATGCACCCAGCTTGGAAAACGGAGGGATCACCCGGTCCGCCATGGCCCTGTGCGAGCTGTGCTACGAAAATCTGCGGAATTACGGGGCCCAGGCCAAGAAGTCCGTGGAAAAACAGGTGGTGACTCCGGCCCTGGATGTCATCATCGAAACCAATGTGTATCTGTCCGGGGTGGGGGCGGACAACGGCGGCCTGGCCTGCGCCCATTCCTTCTACAACGGCATCACTTCCCTGGGCGGCCATAGTGCACCCCATGGGAACTGCGTGGCCTTCGGTACCTTGGTCCAGCTGGTGCTGGAAGGGGTGGAAGAGGATGAATTCCGGGATGTCCAAGGCTTCTGCAAAGAAGTGGGCCTGCCCACCACCCTGGCTGAACTGGGGATCACCACCGACGAACAGATCCGCCAGATCGCCAAAGCAGCCTGCGTGACCGGTGAAAGCATCCACAACATGGTGGCCGATGTAACCGAAGAACAGCTCTACGCCGCCATCATCCAGGCGGATGCGTTGGGGAAATAAGAGCCGCAGAAATAGTACAAACGGCTTGAACGGCCAGGCTCGCGACCCGTGACTCGCGAACCGCGACCGGGGGTGTGAATTTTTTCACACCCCCTTTTTATGGTATAATAAAAAAAATACCCGTCCGCTGTCGGACAGATAGGCGGTCCTTTTATGATTGATCCTACACCCAAAAACTCCAAAGAAGCCCAAAAATACAAGAAAATGCTGGAAGCTCCGGTGAAGCCGCTGATCGCTTCCCTGGCGCTGCCCTCCATCATCAGCATGCTGTGCACCAGCTTCTATAATATGGCAGATACTTACTTTGTCAGCAAGATCGATACCACCTCCACCGCAGCGGTAGGGGTCACTTTTGCCACCATGGCCATCATCCATGCCATCGCCTTTTTCTTCGGCATCGGTTCCGGCAACAGCATTTCCCGTCTTTTGGGGGCGAAGAAACGGACGGAAGCGGCGACCATGGCTTCTACCAGCTTTTTCTACACGTTTTTATGCGGGCTCTGCATCGCCATTCTTGGCAACGCCTTTGCGGCCCAATTGGCCACCCTGATCGGGTCCACCCCCACCATCCTGCCCTATGCCATCCAATATATGAGCGTGATCCTCATCGGGGCTCCGGTGATGATGTGCAGCCTGGTGATGAACAACCATCTCCGGTTCCAGGGCAGTGCGGCCTTCGGGATGGTGGGCATCACCGTGGGGGGCTTCCTGAATGTGTTCCTGGATCCTCTCTTCATCTTCAAATTCCATATGGGCGTAGCGGGAGCGGCTTATGCTACCATTTTGAGCCAGTTCGTCAGCTTCTGCATCCTGTTCGCCATGACCTGGCGGGGTGGGAACATCCCCATCCGGCTGGGGAACATCCATCCTTCCTGGCCCATTGCGAAAGAAATCGTGGCTGGGGGAGCGCCTTCCCTGGTGCGCCAGGGGACCCAAAGCCTTTCCACTATTTTCCTCAACGTAGCAGCCGGTGCCTTCGGGGATGCCGCCATCGCTGCCATGTCCATCGTGACCCGGCTCAGCTTCTTTGCTGCCTCCGTGGTCATCGGTTTTGGCCAGGGATTCCAGCCAGTGTGCGGATTCAGCTATGGGGCCAAAAAGTACGGACGGCTCCGGGAAGGCTTCTGGTTCGCGGTGAAAGCGGGGACCCTGTTTTCCCTGGCAGCCGCTGCCGTGGCCATTTTTTGGGCCACCCCCATCCTGGAAGAATTCCGGGATGATCCTTTGGTGATTTCCGTAGGGGCTGCTGCTCTCCGGGCCCAGGCCGTGACCTTTTTCCTGGTGCCCCTGACCATCCTGTCCAACATGTGCCTCCAGACCACCCGGCATACAGTGGGCGCCATGCTGGTGGCAGCCGGCCGCAGCGGCCTTTTCCTGATCCCCACCCTGATGGTGCTGCCTCGGAACTTCGGCCTCACGGGCCTGGTATGGAGCCAGAGCGTATCCGATATCTGCGGCTTCCTCCTGGCAGCGGTGCTGATCCGGGGATTCTTCCAGCAGATCCCGAAAATGGATGGAGCAAAATGAAGAAGAAAATATGCGAAAATCAAAGCTGTGATATGAATGTCACTCTTCGTGTACATATTCACAGCTTTTTTCGCATACATAAAGAAAAATGTTTTAGGAGAAATTGGAAATAAAAGATTTTAAAACATAATTCAGTCATAAATGTGATATAATTAATGCATAATTGAGGAGGTGATTTCAATGAGGATCATTCCTATGCGGGATTTGAGAGATACCGTAAAAATTGAAGAACTTTGTGTGAGAGAACAAGGCCCAGTCTATGTGACCAAAAACGGTTATGGCCGGCTGGTGGTCATGGATATCGACTATTATGAAAAGACACAGCAGCAATTGGAAGAAGCACGGCTCCTACTCAAGGGGCTGCAGGATGTAAAAAAAGGAAGGGTTGTGGATGGAAGTGACACTCTGGACCGGCTCAAAGAGAAGTACCATCTGTAATTATCATTTTCAATTCACTGAAACAGCTGTAGCTGATTTAGATGAAATCCTTTCTTATATTGCAAATGAATTGAATAATCCACAGGCTGCGGCTGTCTTTTTTTCAAATTTAGAGGATAAGATACAAGAAACCTGTCATTATCCTTACAGCGGTCCGGAACTTCGGAATGATTTCATAGTGACAGAAACAGTACGGATGAAAGTGGTTGATTCGTATCTTTTCTATTACGTAATTCGAGAATGCATAGAAACCGTCATTATTTTGCGAATTGTTTATGGACCGAGAAATCAAAAAGAAATCCAACAAAACCTGAGTCTGTAAGTATTTCCTGAGAGGGAGGCTATGGCTAGGATTGCTCTTCTTTTGTTGTCCCTCCAACGTACTTTCCTTTGTTTCCATGCTACAATACAGGCAAGAACAAGGAAAGCAGGTGGTGGTATGGAACTGGAAGCGGGGAAGGCCTTCCGTCTCGAAGAAACGAATCCGGCGGTGGCCGGGTGTACGGTTTCCCAGCAGATCGCTGGGGGCAGGAATCCCCTCTGGATCTTTTCGCTGGGAAAGGGAACGGACATCAGCGGTGAGCTGTATCCCTATCACAAACTGCTCCTGGTCCAGGAGGGGCAGCTGAAAGTCCGGGCGGACCGGGCAGAAACAGTGCTGGATCCGGGACAGTGCTTCCTGGCCCCCACGGATGTGCCGGTGGGGATGGAAGCCCCTACAGATACCGTGTATACAGAACTGGAAATCCAAAAGGAGGATATCATGAACAACGCAGTAGAAGCAGGAAAAGCAGGAAAAGCTTTTCGTCTAGCCGATCTGGTGCCCTATCAGGAGGGACGGATCGTCAACATGGATGTGGTCCATAACGACAAAATGAAATTCGTGGTCATGGCCTTTGCTGCCGGTACCGGGCTCAGCGAACATGCAGCCCCTGGGGATGCCCTGATCTTTGCTCTGGAAGGAGAAGGGGTCATCGGCTATGAAGGTCAAGCCCATATCTTGAAGGCTGGCGAACAGTTCCGGTTCGCCAAGAACGGCCTCCATTGGGTGAAAGCGGAGAAACCCTTCAAGATGGGTCTCCTGCTGACCCTGGAATAAGGAAAAAGCCATGGCAGGACGCAGACCGAAGATCCGGATCACCGTAACGGACCGGAGAGGGAAGATGGGCTGCCACCGGGGCCATCATGTAGGGGAAGTCTTCGATTTCGACGAAGACCGGGGCAAGATCTGCCCCATGGCCATGCACTGCGCCTTTCCCTACATCGACATCCTCCGGTACGGAGGACAGATCCCAGGCCAGCCCAAAGGCACCGCTGAATTCTGCTGCAGCGATGCGGATACCATCATGGTGTTCAAAGCGGAAGTGGTGGAAGAATAGCTAGGGGGTGCTGCATGCAATGTGCAGCACCCCTTGTTCTGTCAGGGGAACCGGCTTTCATCGTCCCCACGCCAACCCCGTCCAATCAATAGCACGAGAACTCTCGACCCCAACGGTGTAGACCAACTATATGAAGTCAAGCCAATTTTAAAATAAATT